>WNFU01009873.1_pt1 | contig 12156 bp, 9 predicted proteins | sample 5400121 | NCBI WGS metagenome assembly WNFU01 (sample SAMN13153360, study PRJNA577476) | soil metagenome | isolation source: 100 cm soil or saprolite under grassland replicate 1 | place: USA:California | collected 2016-06-15 | reverse complement strand
ACGCTCTTCGCGCTCCACGCTCCCGACGCTCCTCACGCTCCACGTCCTCCTCACGATCTTCGCCGCACTCGGGCTCGCCTCGTGCAAGAAGGGCGGCGCGGACGCCAAGCCTGCCGACGTGGCCTACTACACCTGCACCATGCACCCGTCAGTGAAGAAGCAGAATCCGACCGACAAGTGCCCGATTTGTTCGATGGACCTCGTGCCCGTGAAGAAGAGAGACCTGGAAGCGTCGGAGCGTCCGAGCGTTGAAATGTTACCTGCCGGCCAGTCCCCGGACGCTCCACGCTCCACGCTCCACGCTCAACACGAGGTCGGGGCCGTGCGTCGAAACGTGGAGCAGCCGGCCGAATTCACAGTGCCAGTCGAGCGTCTGCAGCAGATTGGCGTCACCTACGCGACGATCGAGAAGCGCCCCTTCACACACACGATCCGCGCCGTGGGCATAGCCGCCTACGATAAGCAGCGGCATTGGGATTACGTCACAAGAGTGGAGGGCTACGTGAAGAAGCTCTTCGTCTTCTCGCGCGGCGAACTGATCGAGAAGGACGCGCCTATTCTCACGATTTACAGCCCCGACCTGCTCGCGACGCAAAACGAGTTCGTGGACGTGCTCAAAATGCGCGATGAAGCCAGGGCCAAGGGCAATCAAGCCGTCCTGCAAAGCACCGAGAAACTGGTCGAGTCCGCGAAGCAAAGGCTGAATCTCTGGAACATCTCCGACAAGGAAATCGCGGAGCTTGAAAAATCGCGAAAGCCACGGGAACACCTCACCCTTTACTCGCCGTTCAACGGCGTGGTGCAGGACATCGGCGTTGACCAGGGGCGAAAGGTGATGGGGGGCGAACATTTGGTGGACATTGCCGATCTGTCGGTGGTGTGGGTATGGGCGCAGTTTTATCAGGACGAGTTGCCCATGCTGAAGAAAGGTTTGCCTGTGACCATCACAACCTCCTCCTACCCCGGCGACAAGTTGAACGGGAAGATTTCCGTCATCGACCCGTTCATCGACGACGCCATGCGCACGGGCCGCGTGCGAATTGATGTCGAGAATCCCAACCTCAAGTTGCGCCCCGATATGTATGTCGATGTCGAGTTGACGATGGACATGGGCGAAGGCGTGGCTGTGCCCGTGGCCGCCGTGCTGCCGACGGGCAAGCACAACATCGTTTTTGTGGACAAAGGCGAGGGCAAATTGGAGCCGCGCTTCATCGAACTGGGACGCAAATACGGCGACTTCTACGAAGTGAAGTCCGGCCTGAATGAAACCGAGCGTGTCGTCACCAGTGCGAACTTCCTCATTGATGCCGAGGCCAAGGTGCAGGGCGCGTTGAAGTCGTGGTGAGCGTATGAGCGTCATGAGCGTTGGAGCGTCGGAGCGTCGGCGGGAGCGTCATGAGCGTGCAGCGTGGACGACGCTCCCACGCTCCCGACGCTCCTCACGCTCCTCACGCTCCTCACGCGCGACACGCTCCGGACGCTCCTAACGGCCTATGCACCCCGAACCTCCCAGCACGCCACCTTCGGAACGCGCTCCACGCTCCGACGCTCCGACGTTCCAACGCTCCACGTTCCTGCTGGAACGGATCATCGAGGCCAGCTCTCGCAACGCCTTTCTGATAATCATTCTGGTCGTCTTCGGCATCGCCGGCGGCATTTGGGCGCTGACGAAGACACCGCTCGACGCGATTCCGGACCTGAGCGACGTGCAGGTCATCGTTTATACCGATTGGGAAGGCCGCTCGCCCGACCTGGTTGAAGACCAAATCACTTACCCGATTTCCACGCGTTTCATCGCCGCGCCCAAGGTGAAGTTCGTGCGTGGCGAGTCGATGTTCGGCAAGTCGTTTATCTACGTAATTTTCCAAGACGGCACGGACATCTATTGGGCGCGCTCGCGAGTCATCGAATACCTGAGCGCCGTGCGCGGAATGTTGCCCGAGGGCGTGAATCCCGTCATCGGCCCGGACGCGACAGGCGTGGGCTGGGTGTTTGAGTATGCGCTGGTGGACAAGACCGGGAAACACAATCTCGCCGAACTTCGATCCTTTCAGGACTGGCATCTGCGCTACGCGCTCGAATCGGTGAAAGGCGTCTCGGAAGTCGCGCCCGTGGGTGGGTTCGTGAAGCAATATCAGGTGGACCTCGACCCGAACAAATTGCTGGCCTACGGCATCCCCATCAACGAGGTGGTGGACAAAATTCGCAGGTCCAACGGCGACGTGGGCGGAAAGATTTTCGAGGTCGGCTCGACCGAGTTTTACGTGCGCGGGCGCGGCTACATCAAGAGCGTCGAGGACATCGAGAACGTCCCGCTCAAAACACAGAAAGGCACGCCGGTCTATGTGAAGAACGTCGGCACAGTGCATCTCGGCCCGGACATCCGACGCGGCATTGCCGAACTCAACGGTGAAGGTGAAGTCGTGGGCGGCATCATCGTAATGCGCTACGGGGAGAACGCGCTGCGCGTGATTGACGGCATCAAGAAGAAGCTGGAGGAAATCAAACCGTCGCTACCCGAGGGCGTGGAACTCGTCACCACCTACGATCGCAGCCAGCTCATCAAGCGCTCCATAGCAACCCTGAGGGAGAAGCTCATCGAAGAGAGCATCGTCGTGGCGCTCGTGTGCCTCGTGTTCCTCTGGCACATCCGTTCGGCGCTGGTCGCCATTTTCACGCTGCCCATCGCCATCATTCTTTCCTTCCTGCCAATGTACAAGCTCGGCGTCACCTCGAACATCATGTCGCTGGGCGGCATTGCCATCGCCATCGGCGCGATGGTGGACGCCGCCATCATCATGGTCGAGAACGCGCACAAGTGGCTGGAGGAGGCGCAGGCTCGCAAACGTGGCGGAGCGGCAGAGCGGCAGAGCGTAGAGCGTGGAGAGCGTGAGGAGCGCGGGAGCGTCGAAGCGTCGTCCACGCTCCAGGCTCTTGACGCTCCACGCTCCGACGCTCCCGATGCTCCCGGCGCTCTCACGAACACCGAACGCTCTGACGTCATTATCGCCGCCGCCAAAAGCGTCGGGCGTCCGCTGTTCTTTTCGCTGCTCGTCATCACGGTGAGTTTCATCCCCGTGTTCTCGCTCGAAGCGCAGGAAGGCCGCCTGTTCAGCCCGCTGGCGTTCACGAAGACCTTCTCGATGTTCTTCGCGGCGCTCCTTGGCGTAACGCTCGTGCCGGTACTCATGGTCTGGCTCATCCGGGGCAAGATTACGCCGGAAATCAAGAATCCGGTGAACCGTCTTCTGATTTGGCTCTATCAGCCTTTCGTGAAGTTCGTTCTCCGCTTTCGCTGGCTCACGCTCATCACCGCCCTCCTCGTCATGGGAGCGACGGTTTATCCGTTCAAGAACCTCGGCAAAGAGTTCATGCCGCCGCTCAATGAGGGCGACATCCTGTTCATGCCCACCGCTGTCCCTGGCATCACGGTCACGGAGGCCATGAAAGTCCTCCAGGTTCAGGACCGCATGCTGCGGCAGATTCCCGAAGTCGAAACCGTCTTCGGCAAGGCCGGTCAGTCGGAAACTTCCACCGACCCTGCGCCCCTCTCGATGATTGAAACCGTCGTGAAGCTCAAACCGGCGGAGCAATGGCGACCCGGCACGACGTGGGAAAAGTTGCTCGCGGAGATGAACGAGAAAATCAGGACGCCGGGCATGGCGAACATTTTCTGGATGCCGATCCAGACACGCACGGAGATGCTCACGACCGGTTTCCGCTCGATACTTGGCATCAAGGTCTTCGGCCCTGAACTCGGCAAGATTCAGGACATCGGCGTGCAGATTGAAAAGGTGCTGAGCGATTTTCCCGGCACGCGCAGCGCGTTCGCCGAGCGGACGACGGGAGGTTACTTCCTCGATTTCACACCCAATCGCAAGGAAGCCGCCCGCTATGGCCTGACGGTGGGCGATGTGAACGACATCGTTGAAACGGCCATTGGCGGGAAGACCATCGCCACGACCGTCGAAGGCCGCGAGCGTTATCCCATCAGCGTCCGCTATGCCCGCGACTTTCGCGAAGACCTCGACGCGCTCAAGCGCGTGCTGGTGCCGTTGCCGATGTCGTCGGAGCGTATGAGCGTGGGAGCGTCAGAGCGTGGGAGCGTTGGCCAGGGCATGAACACTCCCACGCTCCCACGCTCCGACGCTCCCACGATTGCCCAAATTCCCATCTCGATGCTGGCCGACATCAGCTACAAGACCGGCCCCCCTTCCATTCGCAACGAGAACGGCCAGCTTTTGGGATTCGTCTTCGTGGACATCACCGGCGACGACATCGGGGGCTACGTGAAAGCCGCCGCAAAGCGGATCAACGAAGTCGTCCAGTTCCCGCCCGGCTACTACATCCAATGGGCCGGCCAGTTCGAATACCAACAGAGAGCGTTCAAGCGTCTGCTGCTGATCGGCCCATTCACACTGATGATCATCATCGTGCTGATTTACTTGAGCACGCAATCTGCCATCAAAACGGCCATTGTGTTGCTCGCTGTTCCGTTTTCTTTGGTTGGCGCGTTTTGGTTCCTGTACTTGCTTGGCTACAATCTAAGCACGGCAGTCTGGGTTGGAATCATCGCGCTCGCGGGTCTCGACGCTGAGACGGGCGTCGTCATGCTGCTCTACCTCGACCACGCCTGGGACAAATTCCGCGCTGCGGGTCGGATGAACTCGATGGATGACCTCCACTCCGCCGTTATCGAAGGGGCGGTGCAGCGCATCCGGCCCAAGATAATGACCATCTGCGCAATCCTTTTCGGTCTGCTTCCCATCATGTGGTCGCCCACCACGCAAAGCGGCGCGGACGTGATGAAACGCATCGCCGCTCCGATGATTGGCGGCGTCATTACGTCGGGCATTCTGGAGTTGCTGCTCTACCCGGTGATTTACGTCTTCTGGCGCAAGCGTCATCTTGGTCGTGAGAGCGTTGAAGCGTCTGAGCAGCGATTCGACGATTAAGCCGACCGGTACGCCGGGCCTGTACAGCGCGAACGTGAAGCCCGAAATGGCAGGCGATTGGATGGCTACGTTGCGCTACGAAGGGCCGCGCGGCAGCGGCTGTGTGAGTTTCTCGGTTGATGTGAAGCCGTGAGCGACAAGGCTGAAAAATCGGATCAGCCGGAGGAGCGCGGTACTCGCAGCGGCGAACTCGACCGCGCGGGCATGGTCAACGCCCCCAACTTGCGGTCCGGAGCATTTGACGGTATGATTGCCACGCGAAGCGATCGGAGATCAAGGGGAATAGATTGGAGAACGGTCAAAGAGTTCGCTTTCCCGCCCCGCGGCCCAGTTATGGCACCGGCTAAATCCAGTGGGGTTGACGGTTTTGCTATGCCATATGATGACGAGCCTTACTCAGACGATACCGTGGGGCGTGTTCGACGCTGGCCGTGGTGCCGTGCGGGAACAGGGTGACTCCCGCCGCCGGACAAAGGGACTGGAAGCGCAGCATTCCGGCAATCCGCTAAATCCCAGGATCGCTCTCGTCGATGACGATGAGAACATTCATCTCTTCGTCAAGGATTTGGGCGACCTGGGAAATTTCCGCGTGGTTGGCTCATTCTACACAGGTGCTCAGGCGCTGGACCGGCTGCCTGAAGACCGGCCCGATGTCGTGATTATGGACGTCCGGCTGCCGGACATGTCCGGGATTGACTGCACAGCCAAACTCAAAACCATTCTGCCCGGGCTCCCGATTATCATTCTTACCGGTTATCCCGAAGGCCCAACCTTCTTCCGATCGTTGATGGCAGGTGCGAAAGGATTCCTGGTCAAGCCCGTTGTCGCCAAAGAACTTCTGACCGCCATCGAGGATGTTCTCAAGGGTGAATTCGCTTTGGCCAGGCAGGTCGTACCCTTCTTGATTCAACTTGTTCATCATGTCAGGCAGATCACCCGCGAAAGTCGGCTGACAACCCGTGAGGAAGAGATTTTGGCCTGTCTCTTCCAAGGCATGCAGGACAAGGAAATCGCCTCGGCATTGGGAATCGGAACGGCCACGGTCCACACCCACATGCACCGGCTGTTTGAAAAACTGCGCGTCCATTCCAGGCGGGAAATCATAGCTAAATACCTGGAGTTGCACTAGAAAAGATCAGCGCACCGGCCCGACCGAGCTCCGTGTAAACACGCAATCCACAATCGGCAGAATTGCGTCGGGTTAAATTCTCAAGTAAGGGATAGAGTGGATTGAAATGGGACCAGTGAACAGCTCGTGATTATGAGAGATGATCGTAAAGAATCGTTCCGGAAGTGGGCGACTTTTCTGGTATCGGCCCTGGCTCTTCTGCTCACCGGTCTGATGGGGCCGATCGCCTTCACATTGAAGGCCACGGTGAAGGACCTCGTGCGCCAGGAGTTGACCGGCTACGAAACCGTTACTGCCTCCGATGCCCGGTGGAAGGCGCACCAGGACTACGAAAATGAAGTCCTGAAGCGTTGGGAACATGACCTGGCCGCCGTCCGCGATAGAGCGAGCTTGACGGAAACCAATAATATCAGGCTGATGATCGAGGTCGGCAACCGTTTAGCATCCCTCGAAATGAAGCTCGAGCCATTTATAAAGCAGCGCCAACACGACGGGAAATCCCAAAGCGGCTACGACAGGCCTTGACGCGAACAGGAGCCATTCTAGCGCGAACGGTCGCATAACGAGCGCGCTTATCCGCCCTTCCTGAACGACAACAACCCGGCTTGCTTGATCTTCCACCCGGCGGCTGTTTTCACGTATTCGACTCCAGCCGACCGGTCAGGATCCCGCCGCTCCCGCGCGCAACACGCGGAACTCGGCGATGAGCCGTTCGATCTCCGCGGCGTCGACGGCCTCCCAATCTTTGGCGATGAAAATCCCCAGACAAATCCCGTCATCGCGGCGGGCGCAATGAAGAAAAGCCTTCTCGTAAACCCAGCGGACGCGTTCGTTGGGAAAGAAATTGACTTTGAGCACCTGGAACGCGTCGCTGGCGCAGCGCCAGGCATTGTCCAGGGACGGCTCGGGAAATTCGGGCGACCAGCTTTGCGTCAGGGAGCTTCTGTCGGGAAAACGGACGCCGCAAGCGAGCACACCGCGCAGCCGCGCGTGCCGGCCGAGCCACTGGTTGAGGAAGTCCTTCATTCGCCTCGCATCACCTCGAGGTTTCCGCGGGGAGGTGGCTGCTGCGCACGAACAGCGCGCGGTCGGAATCGATGTGCGTGACAATCCGGTCCCCGGGCCCCTCCACCTCCAGACGTTGAAAGTGGCCGATGGGCAGGCCCTGGCGAAGCTGCCACGATTTCTGGGAAAGGAATTGCAAAAAACGAATCCGTGCGTTCGCGTCCGGGCATTGCCATTCATAGAGCACCTCGCCCTGGGTGGAACAAATCAACACTTCGTCAATTTTCGGTCGCAGCGTTCCGACCGGAGCCGGTGCGATTGCCGGCCCGGGGACCGATTCAGCTTCCCCCACGCCTCCCCTCGCGTGCGCGGCAACCGGCGGCGTCCGGCCAAAAATTTCTTCGAGCCCGGCCGACGCCGTCGTGGATTCACCGGCCTCCACGGCGGAGGGATCGAGCGATGTCTCCTGGGCTTCGTCGCGTTTTCGCGCCGCTTCCATCAGGAGGAATTCCCATGAACCGCTGATGGTCCGCGCCGGTGGTTCGCTGAAGGGTTTGAGATTGAAGTTGCCGCCCGCCAGTGCCATCAGGTGGTTGAACGCCTCTTCGCCGGCCAGTTTGCCCACCTGCGCGTGAATAATCTGCCCCTCCTGGATGAAGACGCTACCGCGAGCCTGGCTGGTGGAGATCTCGAGCACGGAGGAACTGCGCGCCAGGCATTCCATCTGCAACACGTCCTGCAAGCCGACGCGCCGCAGCACGCCGCGAAATCCCTCTTCCGGCTGTAGCCGGACCAGTTCCTTCAGCGTCGAATAAAGGCCTTTCCAGCCTTCCGGGCGGATGGGTTTTTCCAGAAACAATTCCGCGCCGTTGCTCAGGCAGGCGGCGCGATAGCTCTCGGTGGCGTTGCCCGTCAATGCCACTTTCAGCAGGCTGGGGTAATTGCGGTGGAGCAGGGCAAGAAACTGCAGGCCGTCCATGACCGGCATCCGCACGTCGATCACCAGCAAGTCGATCTTGTGCTCGTGAATCAACCCCAGTCCGTGGGCGGCGTCGGCCGCCACGAGGATCTCCCACGTATCCTCGGACAATTTCAGCATCAGGTTCCGGACCACCTCCAGGAAACCCACGTCGTCATCGACAAATAAGACGGTTGTGCGGTTGGTTGACATGCCTGTCGGCGGCCGGTGGCAAACGCTTGCCTTCGGCGACACGGCTCGACTCGCCCGCTTCAGCGGCGCAATCATTATAGAAGATTTGACCCGGAGAAAAAGGAAAAAGCTTTTCCTTTTGAGCGGCCATGATCCCGCGGTGCTCAGGCCGGACAGGATGGCGCCTGCAGCGCCGCCCGATGCAGCGCCTGTTCGGAGTTGTCGGCCGGTGTCCAGCCCGATTTCTCCAACGCGAGCGCCGCGGCGTGCCGCACCCATGGGTTCGCGTCAACCAAGGCGGCGAGCAGGGGTTGGACCAGCCGCGAATCGGCGGCGCGGCCCAAGGCCTCCGCGGCGGCGAGCCGCAGGATGGGATCATGATCGCTGAGGGCCTTCACCAGCACACCGAGGGCGATCTGTTGGCGCACGCGGATGGCGGTGTCCGTTCCACCCAATTGCGGCGCGGGGATATGCGACTTGTCAAGCTTGGTCAGCGCTTCGGAGGCGGCTTGCCGAACCCAGTAGTCGTTGTTCCCGAGCGCGACCCGCAATCGCGGAATGGCCCGAAGCGCCTGCTCCAGTTTTTCCCACTGCGGATCGATCTTGCGGAGGGCGCCGGAGGCCAGATTGCGGACCGACAGTTGTGGGTCCACGAGCGCCCTGACCAGACATTCCACCGCCGACCGGTCGCGAATCTCGCCCAGCGCATAGACCGCCGCTTCGCGCACATCGTGGTCGGGGTCATTGAGCAACCCAATCATCGGTTCGACCGCGCGCTTGTCGCGCAGCCGCGCCAACGCATCGCCGGCGGCTTTGCGCACCGCCCAGTCCTCGTCCGCGAGTACGGCCAGCAACGGTTCGACGGCGGTCGCGTCGCCCGCCTTGCCGAGAGCGGCGGCAGCGACCGCCCGGACAAATTTGCTCGGGTCTTTGAGGGCGTGGATCAAGCTGGCGACAACGTCCGGGTCGGAAACCCCGTTCAACGCATCGACGGCTGCGACTCGGATGTTCGGGTCCGGGTCGCTGACCGCCGCCAGCAGCGGCCTCATCGCTCGGGCATCTCCAATCTGTCCGAGCGACTCGATGGCCTCTCGGCGGCTCGGGCTGTGCGGGTCCTCCAGTTCGGCAATCAGTGATTCCACTGCGACGGCCCCGAAATCTGCGGTCTTGATAAACTCGCCCCGCGCGACAGCGCGCCAGACGCTTTGCTCATCGCTGGCCGGTTGCCAGCCGGCGGTCTCGAGGGCTTTCGCGGCGCGCCAGCGGATTTCCCTGTCGGTATCACGCAACGCGTTGACCAGGGAAGCCAACGCCAGCTTGTCCTGGCTTCCGCTGAGCGCTTGAACGACCGCCTTGCGAACCCCAAGGTCCGGGTCTGCGACCATCGGCGCAAGGAATTTCACCGCTTGCTTCCCCTCCCGTGCAGCAAGCTTCTCCACGGTTTTGAGCCGGATTCGCGATATTCGGCATTGGAGTTTCTTTTGCGTCCACCAGTTCATCATGTGGGTCGGCGCGGTCGCCGGGCTTTCCTCTTCGGGTGGGTGCTCTCCGTCGCGCTCCGCGGGGACCGCCCGTAGCCATCAACCGACAGGAAAATCCCTGACAAACAAGTCCTGATCTTCGGCAGCAATTGAGTCCCATCCGCCGCCCTCAAATTCCTGCATTACTTCATACGAACTTTTGCCTCCTTTGAGTCGATTGAACTCTGCATATCTTTGGCCCGGTCCAAAGACAAAGACCACCGATTCTTTAAAGCCATAAGAAATTGCTTTTTGCGCCCCGCCGATTCATTGACGCTGCGCGGGTGAGGGAGAAATGCTTTCGGCTTCACTCATCGCAGGAAGGATGCTGGCAGAAGCGCCCGCCGCGGTCAAACGGATACTGATTTGAGCCCGGGCGGCTGAGAGCAAGTAACTTCAATTGGATGAGGCTTCGAGAGGGGCGACGTGACCATCCATAAAGACAACATTCTTGCCCGGTTTGGGTGGGCGCGGATGAAACTCTTCATAATCGAGCAATAGTGGCGTTGTTTCGGGCGGAAAGCGCAGCACGATGTTGGTGTTTTCGACAACAACGCCGTTGGTTACCATCACTCGGAAAAGGTTTGCCGTCCGGGTTTCATCAATGCGATGACCGTTCAAATCCGCATTCCACTCATAGCTCGAGCCCTCGGCGGCAAAGAGGCCGAGTTTATCAGTGGGACATTTGAATACAGTTACGCGGTTGGTGTTCGTGCCGGCGGTCGCGCCGACATAGGATGCCAGCACGTCACAGATGCGAGGCAACGGCTTTTGTGGATCTATCGGTTGGGTGGGAAGGATCTCCGCGTTGGGTGGGAAGGATCTCCGCGCTCGGCAGCCGGTTATTATTGTCTTCGGAGTATAATCGGGTGGCGACCCCGAGTTGCCTCAGGTTGTTTACGCAGACGATGTTGCAGGCTTTGGCTTTGGCCTTGACGACGGCAGGCAGCAGCAGACCGGCAAGGATGGCGATGATGGCCATAACGACCAGCAATTCGATCAGTGTGAATGCCCGATTCGACGAGCGTCCACCGGGCACCCTCTCCCCCGCCTCCGGCGCAGAGGAGGCCAGTTCGAGGTTCATGGACCGCCTCGACCCCATTTTTGGCGCGCATTGGGACCATGAACCTATGGAGGTCTCCCTCGCCCGTCCTTCGGACACCCTCTCCCCCAGCGGGGGAGAGGGATGGGGTGAGGGGGTCCGCCGGTTCATGAGCATCCCCCACGGTTTTTTGACCGCGCATTGGGACCATGAACCGCGGGGGTGCGTGCGCCGACGCGATAGCGTCTTGGACTGCGGCAGTCCTCTGCCGCTTTTGCACCCCCAGACCAGATCGAAAAGCGCCAGAGGACTGGCGCAGTCCAAAACCTGGCGGCACTTGAGGTTCATGTACAGATTATGTGTTTGCATAAAGATTGTGGAATTTGATTGCGGTGCTCGAGTGGTCATTTCTGGTTTAACTCCAGGTTTAACTCCAGGCGTTCGCGCGCGCGCGCTACCCGCTGTTCGGGTGTGAGCCTGGCGAAGCGATCGTTCGGGTCTCGCTTGACTGGGTCCAGTCCGGGCCGGCCGGGCGGGGGCCCGGCCATTCCCATGCTTGACTTGCGGAAAGCCAGGTATGTCGTCCATCGTCCTTTAACTTTGCGCGCTGTCTCCGCAGCCGCCGCGGACGTGGCCGTCTCGCTGCGTTCGCTGCCGAGTCGGGCGTACAACGCTGATTCCATCACCAGTTCCTCGGCCGACCAGAACTCCACTTGACCATTGGGGTTCTGCATGACCGTGGCGCCGTTTCCGGTGTGTCTGAACATCATCATCCCGCGTTGCCCTGCCATTGGCCCTGAATCGCCAGGGGCTGGACCAGGGTGGGGATGCGGGCCGATTTCGTCCGGGCCGGGCGGCTTCAACGCCGGTGGGTTTGGCGCAAGCTTCGTCCAACCTGCGGGCTCGAGCTTGCCATCGCCGCATAACGCGGTATCCAGCGCCTTGAGCGCGCGGCCAGAGTCATAGACGGCGTATAGAGTGGACCAGCGCGCGCCGGCTTGTTCGGCGAGTCTATCCAGCATGTACGACAGTGGTTTATTTGAAACGTGAAGGGTGATGCGCGCGTCCAGGTTCTTTTCCACGCGGATTTTTTTCCAGGTCTGCCTTTCGATTTTGCGCAAGACATCGGCGAGCGGTAGATTACGCACGTTCAAGGTGACAAGTTGTTGATGCGCGCGCCAGGCCGCCCGCCCGAACCACAGTCCACATGCCGCGATCAACACACCTGTTCCCAGCACCAAGTATTTCGTTTTCATCGGTTTCGATTTGCCTTCAATTTCGCGAAACTATTGACCGGGTTACGCTTTTGCCACGACTGGATTGTGACCAAGGAATGGAAGATTCGGGACGAAAGA
>WNFU01012622.1_pt1 | contig 12157 bp, 8 predicted proteins | sample 5400121 | NCBI WGS metagenome assembly WNFU01 (sample SAMN13153360, study PRJNA577476) | soil metagenome | isolation source: 100 cm soil or saprolite under grassland replicate 1 | place: USA:California | collected 2016-06-15 | reverse complement strand
TGGACCCGTCAAATGGCTGAAGCGCCGCGACGCGGCGACCGCGATCGGTGACCACGATGGGACCCCGGCTCGCAGCATGGCGAACCCACCGGCCGGTCTTCAGGTGCAGTTCACGGATGGAGATCGTCTTCATGTGCACATTGTGACACATTTCCTTCCACAGAGGGATCGATTCTCACGCCACCGACAAGCCGGGCCTTGTCCTGACGTTCAACGTCGAGGTTGGGCTCTTCCTGCGCGCTCTAGGAGTTCGCGGCGTCTAACGCCTCCCCTGGCGGGCTGGCGTCTTCAGGCCACGGAGGAAGCGCATGGCCCAACGAAAACTCCACACCGCGTGGCAGTGGTTGCGCCGTACAGTATTTCGAATGAAACGGAAGCCCGACGTCTACGAGTGCAAGCTGCGCGAGGTGTTCTGGGAAGGCGATCGCGAATTGGCGATCAGAGTCGCTCGGGTGTGCGTTCTGTTCGAGGACCTGCGGCTCGAATATATCGGCTCACGGGCGACCGAGGACCTTCCGCTCGACGCATTGAGCAGGCAGTACCGCAAGTTCTATTTTCTGCGCCGGTCGCTCGTGAGCCTGGACGAATTCTGCGGCGCGTTGAACCGGTTGAATGAGGTCAAAGCGTGGAAGAAGTACGTCGAGAGCCATGACGACAAGCGACGCCGGAAAATGTGGGTGGACGCCGTGAAATTCTTCAACGCGAAGAAGAAACGGATCGAGACCATCCGCGGGGACATCGGTGGCCACTTTCCGGAAAGCGCAGCGAAATGGTCGGTCGAACGGCTGCACGAGGATACGACAGGTGCGCTTCAGATCGATTACGGCGACAAGACGGCCGACGCGAAATTGCCGTTCGCGACCGAACTCGTGGCGAGCGTGATCTTGCGGACCGCGCGCGAGCAGGAGTTGCCGGACGACGAGATGAAGGCCTTCATCAGCGGCATCTTCGACGACGTGACCGATGGATGGCAGCATGCGGTCGACGCAGTCCATGTGGTGATCGCCGAATACCTTATGCCGCGCTGCGCACGATGGACGAGCTCTTCGCGCGGCGCGCTTCCGCGAATGACCGCGTCTTCCGATCCTTCGCGGCCGTCCCGACCATCAAAGGCGCGGTGCCGTTCTTCAAGTACTTGGCGCCGGCTGAGAGCGCTGATGGAGGTTTTGGTGAGCCAGATTTCACCAGTTGGAAACCCATTGACAAGCTGCTGCGTCAGTTGGATGCCCTTAGGCGCGCCGCGTAGTTCGAGTCCCGGTTTCCCAGGCGTTTGGGATTCGACACCGTGCAATCGCCACTGGTCTGACGTCGTCGAGGTTCGATCTCGATCGTTCCAACGCGCAACGCGAAATGCCGCCAGAGAATACCCGCGTTGAAGAACATTGAGAATCTCGACAGGCGGGCGCGTCGACGTCGATCACCGGTTGAACATCGCGCAATCAGCACGTTCTGTGTGATGCCGACACACAGGATCGCCATGATTTGACATGCTGCATTCGTAGCAGTATGCTACGTGCGTAGCACATAGGAGATCCATGTCCCTACCGAGCGAAAGACTGACCCGGCGCGAGCGCGAGATCATGGACGCGCTGTTCGCTCTGGGCGACCGTGGATCCGTCGAGGACATCAGGGGAAGACTTACTGATGCGCCGAGTTATTCGGCGGTTCGCGCGATGCTGGTGAAGCTTGAGGCGAAAGGCTTCGTGAAGCATCGAGAAGAAGGCCTCCGGTATGTGTACGTTCCCACGACCTCACGCGCGACCGCGCAACGCAAGGCGCTTCAGAAGCTCGTGCATGTCTTCTTCAGCGGTTCGCCCAGTCAGACGGCGACTGCGCTGCTCAAGCAGGAAAACTGGTCGGACAGCGAGATCGAGGCATTGCGTGCCGAGATCGAGCGAGTCCGTAAGAACCGGAGGCAATGATGCTCTCAACGATCGCGCAAACGGTGATCCTGCTCTCGCAGTCGATCGAGTTGTCCATTCTGGCAAAAGCGACCGTCATGCTTACACTCGGCTTGGCCGTGGCGCGATTCGCGGCTCGGGCGCCAGCGTCGGTGCGGCATCTGCTGCTGACCGCCACGTTTGCCGCCCTGATCGCGCTTCCGCTCGCAGCAGTCACCGTTCCAAGCATGGTCATTCAGGTTTCCGTCGCAAACGCGGACGGCCCCATCGCGGCCCCTTCGGCGACATCGTTGTCCGAACGTCCTCTCGCGCCAGCAACGGTCAGTGTTCAGGCACAAGGAACGCAGCGCGCAGGCGTCAATGCGACGCTCTGGCCCTCGGCCGTCCGCTGGGGGTGGCTCATGGGTGTCGCAGCTCTATGCCTGTCGCTTGGGGTCGCATTCGGCCGTCTTCGACGAGTTCAGCGCGATGGTCTGCCGTGGCCCGAGGTCCAAGGGTTTGTTGAATCGCTGGCGCGCCAAGCTGGAATCCGCCGGCATGTTGACGTACTCGAGCACGAAAGCATCGCGGCCCCTCTGACGTGCGGTCTGTGGCGTCCCGTGATTCTGCTGCCCTCCGATGCGCACAGGTGGAACGAGGCCGATTTTCGGCGCGCCATCGTGCATGAGCTCGAGCATGTTCGACGCGGCGACTGGTTCATCCAAATGGCGGCTCGGACCGTGTGCGCGTGTTATTGGTTCCACCCGCTGGCGTGGATGGCGCTACGCCAAATGTGTCTCGAAGCGGAGCGCGCCTGTGACGATGCGGTTGTCCGAAGCGAAGAGCGGACTGACTATGCCGATCAGCTAGTGTTGCTCGCCAGGCGGCTGTCCGCGACTCACGTGCCGGCGATGCTCGGCATGGCGAACCGAAGCGATCTGTCCGCGCGTGTGGCCGCGCTGCTCGATGATCGCCAGCGGAGGGGTCGCGCCGGTGCGACCGCTGCGACCGCGGCCATGCTCGCCGCCAGCCTCGTGGTCGTGACGATCGCGCCCGTGCGTGCCATCGCGAGACCTAATGTGGTAACCGGTGCCGGGATTGCCGAGGCGGGATCCCGCGGCGGCGATCAGAGCTTCGGTCGCGACGAGCGGCGCGTGCGAGCGATCGACCGCGCCTTGTATGAAGCCGCTGAGAGCGGCGACCTCGCCGAGATCGATCAACTGCTCCGGGCGGGCGCAAACGTGAATGTCGCCATCACCGGCGATGGCAGCCCCCTGATCGCCGCCGCACGTGCAAATCGCCTCGCCGTCGTCGGTCGGCTTCTCGACCACGGCGCCGATCCGAACATGCCCGTCGAGGGCGACGGCAATCCATTGATCGCGGCGGCGCGCGAAGGCGCGACCGCCGTTGCCGCCTTGCTGCTGGATCGAGGGGCGCATGTGAATCTGATGGTGCCGCGGGACGAAAACGCCCTCATTCAGGCAAGCGGCAGCGGCCATCTGGACACCGTCAAACTGCTCGTGGCGAGGGGCGCGGACGTACATGCACGTGTCCAGGTCCAGTCGTCACGCGAACGGACGCAGGAGGAGTGGCGGACGCCGCTCAGCATGGCGCGCCGAGGCGGACACGCACAAGTCGTCGCATTCCTACTATCAGCTGGCGCTCGAGAATAAGAAGAGACGGCCGCATGCATGATCTGAAATTCGCTCTCCGTCAGCTGCTCAAGCACCGCGGATTCACAGCCGTGGTGGTGCTAACGCTCACATTGGGAATCGGGGCCAATACCGCGATCTTCAGCCTCGTGAGCGGCATTCTCTTGAAATCGCCGTACGACGATCCCGATCAACTCGTCCAAGTTTGGGAAGATCCGGGCACCGGCACACGCAAGAATACTCTCTCACCGGGCGTGTTTCTCGATTGGCAGACGCAAAACACGACATTCGAGGGCCTGTCGCTCGCGAATGAAACGAATTTGAATTTCACCGGTTCGGGCGAACCCGAACGGCTCGAGGGCCTACGGATGTCCGCGAACGGCCTGAGCCTTCTCCGAGCGAAGCCATTGCTCGGACGCATCTTTGCGCCCGATGAGGACCGGCCAGGGAAGAACAAAGTCGTGGTGCTCACCGAGCGCCTGTGGCAACGTCGTTTCGGTGCCGATCCGAATATCGTCGGTCGAACAGTCAACGTGAATCTCGAACCGCACACCGTGATCGGTGTGCTGCCCGCGAACTTTCTACCGTCGGATGAATCTGAGTACGTCGTACCGTTTCCTTTTCCATCTGAACAGAGCCAGAACCGAGGTATGCACTACCTGCGTGCGATCGGTCGCCTGAAGAGCGGGGTCACAGTCGCCCAGGCGCGTGCCGAACTGAACACCATCGCCGAGCGCATGCGCGTGCACTACCCCCAGTCAAAAAAACGTTGGGGAGCCGCTGTGGTGCCGTTGCACGAAGAGATCACGGGCGAGATCGCGCCGACCTTGTGGATACTGGTCGGGGCCGTGGGATTCGTGCTGCTCATCGCCTGCACCAACGTGGCGAACCTGCTTCTGGCGAGAGCGTTCGCGCGACGGAAGGATGTGGCCATTCAGCTGGCCTTGGGCGCGAATCGGTGGAGAGTCATCCGCCCGTTGCTCGTTGAAAGCCTGCTGCTGTCTCTCGCCGGCGCCTTGGCTGGACTGGGACTGGCGTGGGCGTTGGTGGACAACGTCGGTCGCCTCAGCGTCACGGCGCTCCCACGGATCCAGGAGGTCTCGCTCGACTGGCGCGTGCTCGGCTTCACTCTCATCGTCTCGCTTCTCACGGGTGTGTCGGTCGGTTTGTTTCCCGCTCTTCAAGCGACACGGCCCGACCTTGAACGGACGCTCAAAGAGGGGGGCCGGACGTCGGTCGCCGGATCTCGCGGGCGCGTGCGCGGCGCCCTCATCGTCTCTCAAGTCGCGCTGGCATTGGTTCTCCTGGCGGGCGCGGGTCTGCTCCTCCGCAGCTTCCTTGTCCTGTCGAGCGTGGAGCCGGGCTTCGTCGCCCAGAAAGGTGTGGCGATGCAGATCTCGTTGCCGCAGGAGAAATACCCGGACGTCGAACGTCGCCTCGCCTTCTTCGAACGTGCGGTCGACCGAGTTCGAGCCCTGCCGGGCGTTGAGGCTACGGGCGTGTCGACGTCACTGCCGGTGGTGTCGTCGCCCCCCGACAGCGGTTTCAGGATCGCGGGTCGGCCGTACTCAGCAGAAGGCGGTTACGGCGCAGATTTTAACTCCTGTACGCCTGACTGGTTTCGGGCGATGGGCATTCCCCTCGTCAAAGGGCGGTTCTTCACCGAACGCGACACTGTCCGCTCGGCGCCGGTGGTGATCGTCACCGATGCTCTCACGCGCAAGTATTTCCCCGATCAAGAGGTGATCGGACAGCATCTAGAGATCGGCGAACAGACGTGGGAGATTGTCGGAGTCGTCGCCGACACGCGTTACCGAGGCCTCGCAGGCGACGTCCGGCCGATGTTCTACCGTCCCTTTGCATTCAGTTCCGCAGCGGGCGGACATCTGGTCGTGCGTTCGGCCCTCGTGCCCGACACGCTCGTGCAGACGGTGCGTCGGGCGATTCTTGAAGTCGATCCCAACCAACCGGTCGCGAACATCCGCACGCTGGAAACCGTCCTTGCCATTTCAGTGGGACCGCGTCGCTTGATGCTGCTCTTGCTTGGCTTCTTCGCCGGTGTGGCTTTAACACTCGCGGCGGTTGGCCTCTACGGCGTCGCCGCCTATGCCGTTAACGAGCGTACGCAAGAGATCGGCCTTCGGATGGCGCTTGGCGCAGACCGCCGCAATGTCACTGGCATGGTGTTACGTCAAGGAATGCAGCTGGCGGGCTTGGGCGCGTTGCTGGGGACGGCCGGCGCATTGGCGATGACGCGCGTCATGCGCAATATCCTGTACCAGGTAGAACCGCACGACCCTGTCACCTTTATTGGAATTCTGGTGATCACCATGTGCGTGACCTTGGCGGCCTGTGTGCTGCCAGCTCGTCGCGCTGCACGGATCGACCCTCTGACAGCGCTCCGCAGTGAATAAAAAAGGGCTAACCGTTTGAAATGAATAGCTTGGAGATGGCGAGCCAAACGTTCGCGAGTTGGAACCGCATTGGCGAATGGCTCAGACGGCTCGACGGACTCCGACGGGGAGCGTGAACGGGCGAACAGTGCTCGGGCAGTCCGACGGACGCCTATTCCGCGCACTGCGTCGGTCGTCGTATTGGCAGCGGCTGCGGCGGAGCGCATGGGCCCTGCACGCTGAACCAGCACGCAGCGGACGCCGCGCCGGATTAGTCACTTCCTCTTCTCGGCGCTCCACAGGATTGGCTCACCGGTCGAGCTCGCGCCCGTCACCGTGCCGCTCATCTTCGTCACTGAGGTGACCTTGCGGGACAAACGTGCCCTTGGGCGATTTGCCAGGGTCAGAACCACATCGTTCCCCTTGATCGTCCCGGTGACATCGTCTGGACCGCCCGGGCCGTCATAGGTGCCGCTGATCTTCACGCCGTCTTGTTTGAAGACGAACGTAGCCGGAAGGTCGCCGTTCGGTGGCGGAGTGTGAAAGGTCACCTCCCATTTCCCGTGATGTCTATCGCGACCGCCGAGGCCGGCAGATCGATGGACACGAGACCGCACATCACGATCGCGGACGAGACGACGTACGAAAGAACTTTCATGTGAGTCCTCCTACTCCTGCCGAAGCGCCTGCGTCGGATCAATGCTCGCGGCGCGGCGCGCGGGCAACAGCGCGGCGACGAATGCCGCCGCTAGCAGCGTAACGATGGCGATCACATACGCACGAACATCGTTAGGGGCGAGGCGGAACAGGAACCGTTCGGCGGTCCTCGACAGCGACCAGGCCGCGACACCACCCACAACGAGTCCCGCAGTCACGAGGCGCGCGACCTGGCCGAACACCGCGGCCACAACACGCGATCGCGTCGCACCGAGCGCCATGCGGATGCCGATGTCCCTTGTCTGCTGCGACACGAGGTACGCGATGACGCTGAACATGCCCACCGCGGCGATGACCAGGCCGAAGAATCCGAAGAGGCCGAACATCAACATGCTCAGCCGCCGCTCGGCGGTCTGCGCCGCGAACAGGTCCTCCAGCCGAGCGGTATTCCGCAGCGGCACGCCGGGCAGCACCTGCGCGACGATGCCGCGGAGCGCCGCCAGGGCATCGCTCGGATTGCCACTTGTGCGCAGGAGCACGAAACCGTAGTTCTGGCTGCGTCCCTGCGCCATCGGCAGGTAGACCTCAGGGTGTGGGCTGACCTCAAGGCTCGCCTGTCGAGCGTTGGCCACGACGCCCACGACGCGGCGCTCGCCGCCGGCGCCGAGGACGATGACGGCGCGTCCGAGCAGGTCGTCGCCGCCGAAGAACATGCGCGCCGCCGCGTCGCTGAGGATGACGACGGCGTCCGCTCCGTCGCGGTCATCGTCCGTGAAATACCGGCCGCTCCTGAGCGGGATCGCCAGCGTCTGGTGATACCCGGCGGTGACGACCTTCTCGCTCACGGTCATGTTGTAGTCGAGCGCTTGGCCAGGCGCCTGGAGGGCGCCGATTCGCATGTTGATGCGGAACGGAATGCCGGGCGCCGCCGCGATGAGTATCTCTACGTGACGACTGAGATGTCGCGATCGGTTCGTAAGCGCTTGGCCGCTGACTGTTCACTTCGCTCGATCCCGTGTCGAGATCGTGACGAGCGTAGTGACGCTGCCGTCGCGTCCGACTTTCCGCATGCGAGGAATCCACTCAGCCTGATTGTCGGGGGCGTTCGCGTCAACACGTAGAGATCGTCGCGATGGACTGCGACCCCAGTCGGCGACTGGCGCCTGCGTTTTCAGGATAACGTCGACCTCGCCATCCGGTGCGACCTTCACGACACAACAACGATGGCCGAGCTCGGATGGACGGAAGCCGATGGCGCCATCGAGGCGCACAGAATGCCGAGGACGCACAACGCTCTGAGAAACGTGCGTCGTAGAGGAATGGTCATTCGTACCGCAAGGCCACGAGTGGATCGATGCGTGCCGCACGCCGTGCCGGCGGAACAACCGCGAATACCGCCGCCACTAAGAGCGCACCCACAGGCGCGGCGATGCTCCGCACGTCGAATGGCTGGACTTCATAGAGAAGCGAGGCCAACCGTGGCGCGAGTAGCAAGCCGCCGGCGAGACCGGCAACGATGCCGGTGCCAATGACCTTGCCGATGTCCGTGATGATCCATCGGCTCACCACGTGCGGTTCCGCACCCAATGCGAGTCGGATGCCGATATCCCGCGTTTGTTGCACGACCGAATAGCTCAACACACCGTAGAGACCGACCGCTGCGAGCACCAATCCGACCATCGCCAAGAATCCGGATAGGATGGCCAGCACTCGTTCTCGCAAAAACGCATCCTGCACGAGTCTCGACTGAAGGACAACGTCGCCCACGCGCAGCGACGGATCGATCTGCAGCACCTGGCGCCGGATGTCGGACGTGAGGAAGCGCGGGTCACCCGATGCGCGCACGAGCAGCGCCTGAATCGGTGCCACGCTGACGAATAGATCGTAGACGGTCGGCGGCGCAGGCTGTCGGAGGTCGCCGCTTCGCGCGTTGCTCACCACGCCAACGATCTCTTGTTGGAGGACCTCGCGTTCCTCGATCCTTCCGAGCCGTTGCCCGACGACGCGACCGGCGCCCGCTATGCGTCGCGCAAGTGCTTCGTTGACGATGACCGGTGCTGGCGTGGTGTCCGCGTCGTGCGGTTCAAACGTGCGTCCGTCTAGGAGGCGGATTCCGGTCGTGTCGAAGAATGCGGGCGTCACGCGCTGCACGCGTGCCTCGATGGCACTCGGCGCGCCTGGCATCCGCAGGCGTGTCGTCAGACCGCTCCCGGCGCGGAACGGCGCCCACCCGGCGAGGCTCTCCGTCCGGAATCCGATATCCACTTCGGAGAGGCGGATAAATGACGAGACGAACAGGCCTGCGAGGAACAGCACGGCGAGACTGAACGCCATCTGCAGTCCAGCGAGCCGGCGCAACACACGCGCGCCAGACCCGGCTCGGGAACTGCCTGCCTTGATAACGCCCATCGGCGCCGCGCCGGACGCCCGAAACGCTGGGGCTAGCCCGAAGAATAGGCTCGTCGCAGCGGCGGTCGCCACGATGAATGCAATCGCCCGCCAGTCAGTGCGGAGATCCGCATAGACGGGATTGCCGGACGGCGCGAGCATCTGGACGATCATAGGTGCCGCCAACCAGGCAAAGAGCCAGCCGGCGAACGCCGAAAGGGCGGCGATGAGACTCGTTTCAACCAGGAGCTGTTGCACCAGTCTCGATCGGGTGGCCCCTATCGATAACCGCAAGGACATCTCGTGCTCGCGTGCAATGGCGCGCGCGAAGAACAGATTCCCAACGTTCGATCCCGCGATCACGAAGACGAGCGTCACCACGACCATCAGGATCCAGAGAGGGCGCTGAAACTGTTGTTGGACAGATGACGGCCCGGTCGCGGCGGAGCGCACGTGTAACGGGGTCGCGCGATACCGCTCCACGCGCTCCCACGGCTCATCGACGTTGAAGCTTCGCTCGCTGCGGAAATTGACGAACGTTGTCTGGAGTTCCGATTGAATTTGCGCAATCTCGACGCCCGGCCTCAAGCGGCCAAAGATCCTCATCCAGTCCCACCACGGCATCGACGGTGCTCTCGCGTCCCAGGTGACGCTCGGAATCCAGATGTCGGTGAGCCGGCCACGCTCGATTCCCGTGAAACGCGCGTCCGCCACGCCGACGATGTGAAACTGACGGTTGCTTCCGGGAAACGTGAACCGCTGTCCAATGACACCAGGATCAGCCCCGAACCGCCGCACCCAGAATGGGTGACTCAGGACCGCCGCTGACTCAACCGCTGCAGCAGTGTCATCTGCTGAATCAAGGGTGCGGCCAATCGCCGCCTTGACGCCGAGTGTTTCGAACATGTTGCCCGACACCCACTGTGCGCGCACTTGTTCTTCTTGTGCCGCGCCGTTGATGAAGACGGCGGGCCGGACACCCTGATAGCTCACGCCGAACAGCTCCATGCGGCCGGACGCAGCCGAACGGATCCGCTGGAAGAGCGGTTCACTGAACATCTCGCTTTCAATGGCAGCGACGTCACTCGGGAACGTCAACTGCACGAGTTGATCGGGCTCCCGAACGGGCAGTGGCCTAAGAATCAACGCATCCAGGACTGAGAAGGCGGCGATGCACGCGCCGGTTCCAAGCGCCAGCGATATCAGCGCCGCGGCTGAGACGGTGGCGTTCTTGCGCAGCATCCGGAAGCCGAACCTGACGTCGCCGAGAACCGACTCCAGAAACAGCAGCGTTCGTTTCGACGGGTTATGCTCGTTGAAGCGCATCAGTTCGCTCGCTTTCAGCTCCAGTCGTAGCGAGTTGTCGCAGCTCGCATGCCAGGTGGCCGTCTTGGAGAAAGGATGACGCTAGAATGAGTTACAGGTATGGTCCTCCAGACCGTCTGTTCGATGTTGAGACCGGTGCGTCCGGATGCGCACAAAGGGAGCCAAACTTTCGCCAGTTGGAACCCCATCGGCGAGTGGTTGCGACAGCTCGACCGCCTGCGATGGCTGCGCCGCCCTCATTCGTAACGCAACGCCACGATCGGATCGACCTTCGATGCGCGTCTCGCCGGCAGGTAGCAGGCCAACACGGCAACGATCACCAGTATCACAGGCACGATGGCGAAGATCGCCGGATCCGTCGAGCTGACCTCGAATAACAAACGAGCCATCACGCCCGTCAATTGGAGCGCGGCCAACAGTCCGGCCGCGACGCCAATCAAAGCAAGCCGCAGCCCCTCACCGATCACAAGCCACAGCACGTGTGAGCCTCCGGCGCCCAGCGCGATCCGGATGCCCATTTCGTGCGTTCGCTGCACAACCGCATAGTGCATGACACCGTAAATGCCGATCGCTGACAGCACCAGCCCCAGGCCCGCAAAAACGGCGATCAGCCAGGTCTGAAAGCGTCGTGCAGCGCCGAGCTCCTCCAGGTGATTCTCGGCCGTTGCCACGGCCCCGATAACGGCGTGCCCGTCAAACGAGCGAAGGACCTGACGGACGCTCGCGACGTGTCCGAGAGGATCAGTCGCTGTGCGAATGGCGAGCTCCATGCTTGACTCGATCTCTGGTTCATAGAACTCGGACACGGCATCGCGCTCGAGCCCGCGGCGCCGCATGTCGCCAACAACTCCGACGACGGTCATCCATGGACTTGTAGACTCGCTCGCGCCGCGCTTGAACCTCCTCCCGACGGGATCCTCCCGGGGCCAGAACGTCTTCGCCATCGTTTCGTTGATGATGGCCACATTGGCACGGCGATCCTGCTCAGTGAAGTGGCGCCCTTTCCGGAGCGGCACGCTCATCGCCTGGAAGAACCCCGCCGTCACGCGTTCGGAGATCAGCGGCGCTCTCAACGACAGCCGGCCTTCCGCCGTGATCGCGACGTCGGGATTCCTCGGTTCAAAGGACCGAATCGCCCCAACTGCCTGAACGCCCGGCAGGCTGGCAATCCGATCGAGCATCTCTCGCGACAAGCTCGCGCTGGTGACGCGCACGAGCAGAACCCGTTTCCCTTCGAACCCGGGATCAACGGTCTCCACGCGCATGAAACTTTTCAGAAGCAAGCCGGCTCCGGCAAGGAGAGCCACCGCCAGGGCGCACTCGACCACGACAAATGCGCGGCGGGCGCGAGACAGTTTCAGCCCACCTGAACCGGTGCGACCACCTTGCTTGAGGGCATCCCCGGGATCGCTCCGCGAGGTCTTCCACGCGGGCACGATGGCGAAGAGGAGACCGCCAAGGATCGAGACACTGCCTGTGAAGATCAGGACGCGCACATCGAGCTGCATCTCGTCCAAACGCGGAATACCCGGCGGGGCGGCTGCCTGGAGTGTCCGAACACCAACGAGTGCCAGCGCTAAGCCGACGACGGCCGCGCCCACGACCAACAGCCCACTCTCAACGGCGAGCTGCCGGACAAGTCTTACCTGACCAGCACCGAGCGCTGCACGCACAGCAAACTCGCGCTGGCGCGCGGCGCCACGTGCGAGGAGGAGATTCGCCACGTTGGTGCACGCAATCAGCAAGACGAATCCGACCGCGCCTAACAAGATCCACAGCGCTCGTTGGAGGTCCCGTCCAGTGGTTTGGAGCAGCATGGGCACCACGTTGACGCCGAAGCCGGCAAACCCGGGATCCGTTG
>WNFU01009161.1_pt1 | contig 12157 bp, 8 predicted proteins | sample 5400121 | NCBI WGS metagenome assembly WNFU01 (sample SAMN13153360, study PRJNA577476) | soil metagenome | isolation source: 100 cm soil or saprolite under grassland replicate 1 | place: USA:California | collected 2016-06-15 | reverse complement strand
CCCGACGCCCACCAGATGGTGCCGTTCACCCTGTCCCCCTCACCCTGCCCTCTCCCCCAATGGGGGAGAGGGGAATTAGATCCCTCTCCCCTCAGGGGAGAGGGCAGGGTGAGGGGTGGTCCTAAGGTGAGCGGCTCCGTTCTCGCCATGCGCCGTCTCCGCCCGCCGAAGCCTGTCGAAGTAGCGCTCGCGGCCGGTATACCCGCGCATCTCCACGCGGCCGGCCTCACGGGACGCATCGTCGGGGGCGCGGGGCCGTGGCGTATCTCGGGCGACTGGTGGACGGACGCGCCGTTCGCCCGGGACGAGTGGGACGTGGAGCTCGCCGACGGCACGCTCTGCCGCCTGGCCCGCGACGGCCGAGGCTGGCACCTCGAGGCCATCTACGATTGACCTACATCGAGCTCCACGCCAAGAGCGCCTTCAGCTTCCTCGAGGCGGCGGCGCTGCCCGAGGTGCTGGCCGAGCGCGCGGCCGCCCTCGGGCAGCGGGCGCTGGCCCTCGTGGACGCCGACGGCGTCTACGGCGCGCCCCGCTTCTACCGCGCCTGCACGCGCCTCGGCATCACGCCGCTCGTGGGCGCGGAGATCAGCATGCGGGACGGGAGCAGGCTGCCCCTTCTCATCGAGGATGGCGAGGGCTACAGAAATCTCTGCCGCCTGCTGACGCGGATCAAGATGCGCGCGCCCAAGGGCGAGGGCACCGCGGGCTGGGAGGATATCGAGGAGCACGTGGGTGGGCTCGTCTGCTTGACGGGCGGCCTTCGCGGGCCCGTGGCGCATCGGCTCGAACGCGACGGCCACGAGGCCGCCCGAGGCACCCTCGACAGGCTCACCGGCCTCTTCGGACGCTTCAACGTCTACGCGGAGCTCCAGCGCGATCTCAGCCGGGAAGGCGAGGCCCAGAACGAGTGGCTCCTCGCCAGCAATGTCCCCCTCATGGCCGAGCGGGGCGAGCGATCGTTGCTGGACACGCTGACGTGCATACGGCACGGGACTACCCTCGCCCAGGCGGGCCGGCTGCTCGCGGGCAACAGCGAGAGGTTTCTCAGACCCCCGCCCGAGATGGAACGGCTCTTCGCCGATTGCCCGGCCGCCGTGGCCAATACCGGCGAGCTGGCCCTGCGCCTGGGCTTCACCATGAAGGATATCGGCTATCGCTTTCCCGATTACCCGCTGCCCCCGGGACAGACGCCCATAGGGTTTCTCCGCGCGCTCTGCGAGCGAGGCGCGAAGGACCGCTACGGCGCAGGACCCCTGGCCCTGAAGGCGCGCCGCCAGATCGAGCACGAGCTCGATCTCATCGGCCGCCTCGACCTGCCCGGCTATTTCCTGATCGTGTGGGATCTGATCGAGTACTGCCGCCGTCACGACATCCTGGTGCAGGGAAGAGGCTCGGCCGCCAACAGCGCGGTCTGCTATGCGCTGGGCATCACCGCGGTGGACCCCGTGGGCATGAAGCTGCTCTTCGAGCGCTTTCTTTCCGAGGAGCGTGGCGAGTGGCCCGACATCGACCTCGACCTGCCGAGCGGCGATCGGCGCGAGCAGGTCATCCAGTACGTCTACCAGCGCTACGGACGGCTGGGCGCGGCCATGACCGCCAACGTCATCACGTATCGCGGCCGGAGCGCGACGCGCGAGGTGGGCAAGGCCCTCGGGCTGCCCCCCGCCCTCTGCGATCGTCTCTCGGGGCTCGTCAGCGACTGGGAATACAAGGATCCCGGCGACTCGCTCCTCGTCCATCTCCGGGAAGCGGGTTGCGATCCGGAGTCGCCGGTGATGCGCCACTTCGCGCACCTCTGGACGGGAATCCAGGACCTGCCGCGTCATCTCGGCCAGCATTCGGGGGGCATGGTCGTCTGCGCGGGGAGGCTCGACGGCGTGGTGCCGCTCGAGCCCGCCTCCATGCCCGACCGCTCCGTCGTCCAGTGGGACAAGGACGACTGCGCGGCCATGGGCATCATCAAGGTGGATCTCCTGGGCTTAGGCATGATGGCGCTCCTCGAGGACGCCCTCGAGATGATTCGCCGCCGGGGCGGTCACGTGGATCTCGCGCACCTGCCCACCGATCCCACCGTCTACGCCATGCTCAAGCGCGCCGACACCATCGGCGTCTTCCAGGTGGAGAGCCGCGCCCAGATGGCGACCCTGCCGCGTCTCAAGCCTGAGTGTTTTTACGATCTGGTCGTCCAGGTCGCCATCATCCGTCCCGGTCCCATCGTGGGCGACATGGTCCATCCTTATCTGCGGCGCCGCGCCGGGCGCGAGCGCATCACCGTGCCGCACCCGGTGCTCGAGCCCATTCTCGAGCGCACGCTGGGCGTACCGCTCTTCCAGGAGCAGCTCCTGCGCATGGCCATGGCCGCGGCGGGCTTCACGGGCGGCGAGGCGGAAGAGCTGCGCCGCGCCTTCGGCTTCAAGCGCCGCAAGCAGGCGATGGCCGAGGTGGAGAAGAAGCTCCGTGCCGGCATGGCGGGCAAGGGGATCACGGGCGAGGCGGCGGAGGCCATCATCCGCTCCATCACCTCCTTCGCCCTGTATGGCTTCCCGGAAAGTCACGCGGCCAGCTTCGCCCTCCTCGCCTATGCCAGCGCGTATCTCAAGACGCATCATCCGGCGGCCTTCTACGCGGCACTGCTCAACAACCAGCCCATGGGCTTCTATCACCCCGCCACCATCGTGGGCGATGCCGCGCGCCACGGGCAGGTGATCCGGCCGATGGACGTCAATTACTCGGACTGGCTCTGCGCCATCGAGGCCGATGGAACGGTCAGGCTCGGGCTCCGCTATGTGCGCGGGCTCAGGGAAGAGGCGGGTCGGCGCATGGAGTACCTGCGCCCCTTCGTCTCCGCCGACGATCTGGTGCGCCGCGCGGGGTTGCGCGGCGACGAGCTGGCGCGGCTGGCCGAGCTGGGCGCCCTCGGCAGCTTCGGTCTCGAGCGCCGCGCGGCACTCTGGGAAGTCGAGAGGGCGGCGCGGCCCTCCGGTCCGCTCTACGGTGACCTCGACGCCCCGCCCGATTCGTCACCGCTTCCGCCCATGACGCCGCCCGAAGCGCTGGTGGCCGACTACGAAGGCTCGGGACTCAGCCTGGGCCCGCACCCCATGACCTTCCATCGCGCGCGGCTCGAGCGCTCCGGCGTGGCACGCGCGGCCGATCTTCCGAGGATGCGGGACGGCGCGTCCGTCCGGGTGGCGGGAGCGGTGGTGGTGCGCCAGCGGCCCGGCACCGCCAAGGGCTTCGTCTTCCTCAATCTCGAGGACGAGACCGGCCTCGTCAACGTGGTGGTGCCTCCGCCGATCTTCCATCGTTGCCGGCTGATGCTGGTGGACGAACCCTTTTTGATGATCGTGGGGGTGCTCGAGCACCGGGAGGGAGTGATCTCAGTGCGGGCGGGACGGATCGAGCCGTTCCGTCATCGGCTCCAGCAGGTGCCGTCGCACGATTTTCACTAGCTGGGCGCAGTCCACGCCAACGTCAGGGCAACGTGAGGCTCGTATTGTCGCCGCTGGCCGTGATGGTGTAGCCGGTGCTTCCCCCGGGGCTGTAGTTATAGATCCATCCCGCCGGGGGCACCGCGTCCGCGGCCATGAAGGGTCCGCTGACCTGACCGAGGACGTTTGTCTGCGCGACGGTCAGATCGCCGAGGACGGTCGGCATTTGCCCCATATGAGCCTGAAAGGCGCCGATGGCGCCGGCCATGGTGCGCGTGTCGGCCTGTGCCTTGGCCAGCCGGGAGCGCGCCTGCACATTGCTGTATACGGTGAACGAGATGAGGGCGAGGACGGATATGACCGCCACCACCACCAACAGCTCGATCACCGTGAAGCCCCGCTGGTTCTTGGCCATGACATCCCCGTCTATCGCAAACACGGTGCCACTGGCCCTATGGCCGCCGCCCGCGAGAAAACGGGGGAAACGTGACCTATTGGCGGCCGTTCGGCCAGATTCTTCGAGGCGATGCCGCCAATATTTGTAGTCTACTGACAACATTGCGCGCACGGCGGATGGCGGGCCGACTTCATCCGGCAGCTTCCGCGGGGCGCCTGCCGAGCGTGCACGTCCTGACTGGGCCCCCACCGGGCTTGCAACCACATGCTACGATGTGGCATCTCAAGGCCCTGAAAGCCGAGGATCCAGCGTGCCCATCTACGAGTATGACTGCCAGGGCTGTCGCCGCCGCGTGAGCCTGCTCGTTCGCTCGCTCGCCTCGACGGAAGCGCCGCGATGTCCTCGATGTGACAGCACCGAGCTCACCCGCCTCATGTCCCGCTTCGCCACCCCGAAATCCGAAGACGCCCGACTCGAAGCCGCCGCCGACCCCTCGCAGCTCGGAGACCTCGACGAGAACGATCCAGGCAGCGTGGCGCGCTTCGTCAAGCGCATGGGCGAGGAAATGGGGGAGGACCTCGGAGACGACCTGGACGCCGCCATGGACGAGGCGTCAGGGGACGACGGGGCGGACATGAGCGACTTCGGCGGCGGCGAGGCGAGCCTGTCGGACGCAGGGGACGGTGATGAAGGTTGAAGCGCTGCCCGGCTTCGAGGCCCTCGACGAGGGACGCTGGAACGCACTCCTCAGGCGCGCCGCCCATCCGTCCATGTTCCTCTCCTGGCAGTGGCAGACGGCGTGGACGCGCGCGTTCCTCGGCGGGCGGCCGCTACACCTGCTGCGCGTCTCCGACGACGCGGGAACGCTCGCGGGCCTCCTGCCGCTCTATGAAGAAGGCCCGGGGATGCACCGGCTCGTGGGCGGGGTCGATGTCTCCGACTACCTCGACCTGATCGCCCCCGCCGGCCTCGAGGAGGAAGCCTGGCACGCCGTGCTGCAGCATCGCGCGGGCGAAGCTTCGGAGTGGGACCTCCACGCGATCCGTGCCGTCTCACCGACGCGCGAGATCGTGCCCCGCCTCTGTGCGGCGGCCGGGCTGCGGGTGGAGGTCGAGACGGAAGACCGCTGCCCGGTGCTCGAGCTGCCGCCCTCGTGGGACGCCTATCTCGAGGGTCTCTCGGGCAAGGACCGCCACGAGCTGCGACGCAAGGGGCGGAAGCTCGAGCGCGAGCTTCCCGGCACCTCCGTGCGCTCGCACGCCACCCTCGTTGGGTGGGACGCCGCCCTCGCCGAGTTCCTGAGACTCCACCGTCTCTCCAAGGTCGGCAAGTCCCGCTTCATGGACGAGCGCATGGAGGCGTTCTTCCAGGACGCCACGCGAGCGCTGGCCGGCGCCGGCTGGGCGCGGCTGTGGTTTCTCGATTGGAACGGGGCGGCGGTGGCGAGCTTTCTCTGCCTCGAATACGCGGGCTCGGTCGGCCTCTACAACTCCGGCTTCGATCCCGTCCACGCCAAGCTCGCCCCGGGTATCGTGCTCCTCACCCACGTCGTGCGCGATGCCATCGAGCGCGGCGTTCCCGTGTTCGACTTTCTCCGTGGCGAAGAGTCCTACAAGTACGCCTTCGGGCCGAAGCCGCACGATCTCTTCCGCGTACGCGTGGGCCCGTGAGCCTCCGCGTCGCGGTGCTCAGCGTCCACACCTGCCCCCTCGCCGCCCTCGGGGGCAAGGAGACGGGGGGCATGAACGTCTACGTGCGCGAGACGGCGCGGGAGCTCGCCCGCATGGGGGTGACCGTGGACGTCTTCACGCGCTCCCAGAATGCGTCGATCCCCCGCATGGCCGATCTCGGTGAAGGGGCGCGGGTCATCCATCTGCCCGCGGGGCCCCAGGCGCCCATCGAGCGGCACTCGATTCACTCCCATCTGCCCGAGTTCATCGAGGGTGTGGAGGCGCATCGCTGGGCCGAGGGCATCGACTACGACGTGATCCATGCGCACTACTGGCTGTCGGGGGTGGCCGGCCTCGAGCTGCGCGAGCAGTGGGGCGTTCCCCTGGTGCAGATGTTCCACACCCTGGGAAAGCTCAAGAACTCGGTGGCGCAGGGTCCGGAAGAGCTCGAGCCCGAGCTCCGGATCGCCGAGGAATCGCGCATCGTCCGGAGCGCCGATCGCATCGTCGCTGCCAATGTGGTGGAGCGTGCCCACCTCGTCTGGTATTACGGCGCCACCTCCGAGGGGATCTCCGTCATCCCCTGTGGCGTCGACACGGAGCTCTTTCAGCCCATGTCCCAGGCCGCCGCCAAGGATCTCCTCGAACTGCCGCTCGAGCCGGTCCTGCTCTATGTGGGCAGGCTCGAGCCGATCAAGGGCCTCGAGACGCTCCTCAAGGCCATGGCGAGAATCGGCGCGGCGGCGCGGCTCTATATCATCGGTGGCGACTCGGACGAGCCTTCGAGCCCGCACGCCGCGCGGCTCCGCACACGGGTAGCCGCGCTCGGGCTCGACCGGCGCGTGCGCTTCCTGGGTGCGCAGCCCCAGCGCCGGCTTCGGTATTTCTACGCCGCGGCCGATGCGACGGTCATGCCGTCGTACTACGAATCCTTCGGCATGGTGGCCCTCGAGGCCATGGCCTGCGGCAGTCCCGTGGTCGCCTCTCGCGTGGGCGGGTTGACCACGACGGTGAAGGATGGGATCACCGGCTATCTCGTACCCGAGGGAGATGCGGTGGCGCTGAGCAAGCGGCTCGAGCTCCTTCTCCACGACCCGGAGACCCGCGCACGTCTCGGTCGAGAGGCGACGCGATGGGCGGCGGATCACCGCTGGCCCTGTGTGGCCGAGGCGGTCTGCCGGCTCTATTCCGAATTGCGTCCGCAGGCGCTGTCCCACCTCAGTCGCGGCCGCTGCCAGAACTGATGGCGCGCGGCGGGCCGATCTCCGTCAATGGGCGGGCATACAAGTGGCCGGCGCGTCCCCTCGTGGTGGTCTGCGTCGACGGGTGCGAGCCGGACTACCTGACGCAGGCCTACGCCGCCGGCGCCATGCCGTACCTCGCCCCCACCGCGGCGGCCGGAGCGAGCCTGATCGGGGCCTCGGTCGTGCCGAGCTTCACCAATCCCAACAACCTCTCCATCGTCACCGGCGTATCGCCGGCCGTGCACGGCATCTGCGGCAACTATTTCTGGGATCGGGAGGCCGGGGCGGAAGTGATGATGAACGACCCCAAATATCTCCGCTGCGATACCATCCTCGCCGCCTTCGCGCAGGCGGGGGCCACCGTGGCCGTGGTGACGGCCAAGGACAAGCTGCGGCGGCTCCTCGGGCACGGGATGCGCGGGATCTGCTTCTCGTCGGAGCAGGCGGACAAGGTCACCACGGCGGAGCACGGCATCGCGGACGTGCTGGGGCTGGTGGGGCTGCCCGTTCACTCCGTGTACAGCGCCGATCTCAGCGAGTTCGTGTTCGCGGCCGGGGTCAAGCTCATGGAATCGGCACGGCCGGACATCCTCTACCTCTCCACGACCGACTACATCCAGCACAAGCACGCTCCCGGCACGGCCCAGGCCAATGACTTCTACCACATGATGGACGGCTACCTCGCCCGGCTCGATGCGCTCGGCGCGACCATCGCCGTCACCGCCGACCACGGTATGAATGCCAAGACGGACGCGGAAGGCGCGCCGCAGGTGATCTACCTCCAGGACGTGCTCGACGGATGGCTCGGGGCCGGACGCGCGCGCGTCATCTTGCCCATCACCGATCCCTACGTGGTTCACCACGGCGCCCTCGGCTCCTTCGCCACCGTCTATCTCCCGGACGGTGTGTCCGCGCGAGCGGCCGCGCCCAGCGTGGCCGCGTTGCCCGGCATGGACCTGGTGCTCGACCGCGAGGACGGGTGCCGGCGCTTCGAGCTGCCCCCGGACCGGATGGGCGATCTCATCGCGGTGTCCGGACGCCACACCGTGATCGGGACGAGCGCGTCCAAGCACGATCTCTCGGGGCTCGATGCGCCCCTCCGCTCCCATGGCGGGCTCTCCGAGCAGTCGGTGCCGCTGGTGTTCAATCGGCGCATCGGCGATGTGCCGTCGCCGCGCCGCCTCCGCAACTTCGACATCTTCGATCTCGCCCTCAACCGCGCGCAGTGATGCCGGTTCCTCGCCACGCTCGCGTGGTGATCGTCGGCGGGGGCATCGTGGGCGCGAGCGTCGCCTATCACCTCGCCAAGCTCGGCTGGCAGGATCTGGTCCTGCTCGAGCAGGGCAGCCTGTCCGGTGGCACCACGTGGCACGCGGCAGGGCTCGTGGGCCAGCTGCGCTCCTCGAGCAATCTGACGCAGCTCATCCGCTACAGCGCCGATCTCTACAGCCGTCTCGAGGCCGAGACGGGGCAGGCTACGGGATGGAAGCGTTGCGGCAGCGTCAGCGTCGCCCGCACCCGCGAGCGCATGGTCCAGCTCCAGCGCAACGCCGCCCTCGCGCGCTCCTACGGTATCGAGGCGGAGGTCATCAGCGCCACGCAGGCGGGCGAGCGCTATCCGCTCATGCGTACCGACGATCTCGTGGGGGCGGTGTGGATTCCGGGAGACGGCAAGGCCAATCCGGCCGATATCACCCAGGCGCTGGCCAAAGGCGCGCGGGGGGCGGGGGCACGGATCCACGAAGGCGTCACGGTGACCGGGGTGAGGATCGAGCGGGATCGCGTGGCCGGGGTCGAGACCTCCGACGGCGATATCGCCACCGAGATCCTCGTGAACTGCGCGGGCATGTGGGCGAGGGAGCTGGGCCGGCTGAGCGGAGTGACCGTGCCCCTTCATGCCTGCGAGCACATGTACATCGTCACGAACCCGATGGCGGGGGTCACGCCCGATCTGCCCGTGATGCGCGATGCCGACGGGCACATCTACTTCAAAGAGGAGGTGGCGGGTCTGCTCATGGGCGGTTTCGATCCCTGGGCCAAGCCGTGGGGCGTGGACGGCATTCCGAAGGGATTCAGCTTCGGCACCCTCCCCGAGGACTGGGGGAAGTTCGAGCCGCTCATGCGTCATGCCATCCAGCGCGTCCCCGCGCTCGAGACCGCTCAGGTGCGCCTGCTCATGAACGGGCCGGAGAGCTTCACCCCGGACAACTACTTCATCCTCGGCGAGGCGCCGGAGGTGCGGCGCTACTACGTGGGCGCGGGTTTCTGCTCGGGGGGCATCGCCGCGGCGGGGGGCGCCGGACGCGCGCTCGCGGAGTGGATCGTCGAGGACGGGGCGCCCATGGACCTCTGGCCGGCGGACATCCGGAGGTTCGCGCCCTTTCACGCCAATCCCGAGTTCCTCCGCGAGCGGGTGAGCGAGATCGTGGGCGTGCACTATTTCGTGGCCTTTCCCAACCGCGAGCTCGAGAGCGGCCGGGGGCTACGTCGCTCGCCCCTCTACGAGCGGCTCCGGGATCGGCGCGCCTGCTTCGGCAGCAAGATGGGCTGGGAGCGGGCGAACTGGTTCGCGCCCGCCGGGATCACGCCGGAGACCGGGTATTCCTTCGGCAGGCAGAACTGGTTTCCCCAGGCCGCGGCCGAGCATCGCGCCTGCCGCGAGGCCGTCGCCGTCTTCGATCAGAGCTCGTTCTCCAAGTTCCGTCTCGAAGGCCCGGACGCGGAAGCTCTCCTCCAGAGGCTGTGCGCCAACGACGTGGCGGTGGCTCCCGGACGCATGGTCTACACGGGCATGCTCAACGAGCGCGGCGGCTTCGAGAGTGACCTGACGGTCACCCGGCTCGGCCCGGAAGCCTATCTCATCGTCACGGGCGCGGCCCAGACCACGCGTGACTTCCACTGGATCAGGAGCCATCTTCCCGACGGCGCGCGCGCCACCCTCACCGACGTCACGGGCGCCTCCGCCGTCCTCGGTCTCATGGGCCCGCGCTCGCGTGACCTGCTCGGGCGCCTGACCCGGGCCGATCTTTCCCCCGCGGCCTTCCCGTTCGCGACGAGCCGCGAGATCCCGGTGGGACGCGCCCAGGTGCGCGCCTCGCGCATCACGTACGTGGGCGAGCTTGGCTGGGAGCTGTACGTGCCCGTGGAATTCGCGGCCGGCGTGTACGACGCCATCCACGAGGCGGGCGACGATCTCGGACTGAGAGACGCCGGGTACTACGCCATCGAGTCGCTCCGCGTGGAGAAAGCCTATCGCGCGTGGGGACGCGAGCTGACCACGGACGACTCGCCCCTCGAGGCGGGGCTCGGCTTCGCCGTCGCCTTCGACAAGGCCACCCCCTTCATCGGTCGCGAGGCGCTGCTCGCTCAGCGCGGCCGGCCCTTGGCCCGGCGCCTCGTCAATTTCATCCTGGATGATCCCGAGGCGCTGCCCCTCGGCGACGAGCCGATCTGGAGCGAGGGGCGCATGGTAGGCTCGACCAGCTCCGCGGCCTACGGCCACAGTCTCGGGCGCGCCGTGGCCATGGGCTATATCAAGCGCGGGGAAGGCATCGACGCCACCTACCTCGCGCAGGCCCGCTTCGAGATCGAGATCGCGGGCGATCGCGTGGCGGCGCGGGGCAGCCTGCGGGCGCCCTACGACCCCGATGGTCTCCGGGCCAAGAGCTAGGAGAGAGAGGAGCTCGACATGACCGAGCCACGCCGCGAACCCTGGCTGCTGACTCCCGGGCCGCTCACCACCTCGCGCACGGTTAAGGAAGCGATGCTCCGCGACTGGGGCTCGCGCGATGCCGAGTTCATCAAGCTCAATGCGCGGGTACGAGAGCGACTGGTCGAGCTGGCGGGCGGGCAGGGCACCCACGTGTGCGTGCCGCTTCAGGGCAGCGGTACCTTCATCGTGGAAGCCATGCTCGGCACCCTCGTGCCCCCGTCGGGCAAGGTGGCCATCCTCGTCAACGGCGCCTACGGCAAGCGCATGGTCCGCATCTGCGAGTACCTGCGTCGCGCGTGCGTGGCCCTCGAGACGGCCGAGGACACGCCGGTGGCCGTGGCCACCCTCGACGCCTCGCTGGAGGCCGATGCCGCCATCACCCACGTGGTAGTCGTCCAATGCGAGACCACGTCGGGCGTGCTCAATCCGGTGGAGGAGATCGCCGCGGTCACCGCCCGACATCACCGGAGCCTGCTCGTGGACGCGATGAGCGCGTTCGGCGCCCTTCCTCTGGACGCCGGCCGGGTACCCTACGACGCCCTCGTCGCTTCGTCCAACAAGTGCCTGGAAGGGGTGCCCGGCGTGGGCTTCGCCATCATCCGGCAGACGGCACTCGAAGCGGCTCGGGGCAATGCCCACGCGCTGTCCTTCGATCTCCACGACCAGTGGGTGGCCATGGAGAAGACGGGACAGTGGCGCTTCACGCCGCCCACGCATGTGCTGGCCGCGCTCGACCAGGCGCTCGTCGAGCATGCCGCCGAGGGCGGCACGGCGGGGCGGGGGGCGCGCTACGCGAAGAACTGTCGCGTCCTCGTGGACGGTCTGCGGGCCCTCGGCTTCGAGACGCTGCTGCCGGACGCGCTCCAGGCACCCATCATCGTCACCGTTCGCATGCCCGCCGATCTGAAGTTCAACTTCGAGACGTTGTACGATCGGCTCGCGCGCCGGGGCTACGTCATCTATCCGGGCAAGCTCACGGTGGCCGACAGCTTCCGCATCGGATGTATCGGGCGCCTCGGCGAGGGCGAGATGCGGGGAGCCCTGGAGAACATCAAGCAGATCCTCGCTGAGATGGGGGTGACCAGCTGCGCCCCCGCCGGCCGGTAGGTCGCGACTCACCCTTCTCGAGGAGACGACGATGAGCTTCACGTACGAGCGACGCTATCGGGGAAAGATCCGGGCGGTGCTGCTGGACTGGGCGGGCACCACCATGGACTATGGCTGCATGGCCCCCGCCGTGGTCTTCGTGGAGGTGTTCAAGCGCCAGGGGGTGCCCATCACCATGGAGGAGGCGCGCGCGCCCATGGGCGCGCACAAGCGCGTCCACATCCAGAAAATCACGGAGCTCGACTCGGTGGCGCAGCGCTGGCAGGCGAAGCACGGCCGGCGGCCCACCGATGGCGACGTGGACGCCATGTTCGCGGAATTCGTGCCCCTCCAGCTCGCCTGCCTTTCGGATTACTCGGAGCTGATTCCGGGCGCGCTCGACGCGATCGGTGAGATGCGGGGTCGCGGCATCAAGATCGGCTCGACCACCGGATACCTCGCGGAGATGATGGACATCAACCGCAAGGACGCTGCCCGGCAGGGGTACGAGCCGGACTCGACGGTCTGCGCGAGCGACGTGCCGGCGGGACGGCCCTATCCGTATATGTGCCTGCAGAACATGATCAACCTCCAGGTCTGGCCCGTCTCCGCCT
>WNFU01014899.1_pt1 | contig 12158 bp, 9 predicted proteins | sample 5400121 | NCBI WGS metagenome assembly WNFU01 (sample SAMN13153360, study PRJNA577476) | soil metagenome | isolation source: 100 cm soil or saprolite under grassland replicate 1 | place: USA:California | collected 2016-06-15 | reverse complement strand
CCATCGCCATGGCGACCGACGTGGTCGGACGCGGCGCGAACCACTTGCCCGGCAGGAATTGCGCCGAGGCGTTGTAGTAAGGATCGACGTGCACGACCTTGATGCCGAGCTTCGGATTCTTCAGCCATTGCCGGCGCACGGTGCCTTCCTGCGCGCCATAGGAGCCTGACGTGCTCTCGGGATCGGCCGCCCAGAACACGATCATGTCGCAGTTCTGCAGGCAGACCTCGACCGTGCCATAAGTCTCCGACTGGCCGACGCGCAGCGAATAGCCCCAATGGTGCACCGCCCCCCAGTACCAGCCTTCCCAGCTGTCCGGGTTATGGTGGATCTGGGTGTAGCCGACTGCGTTGCGGAAGCGGAACAGCGCCGAAAGGTAGTAGCCGATATTGCCCCAGGTGTGGTGCGAGCCGTGCGACACCGCCATCACGCCGGGACCATAGGTACGCTTGAGCCGCTTGATCTCGCCGGCGACGAGGTCGAGCGCCTCCTCCCATGAGATGCGCACGTAGCCCGACTTGCCGCGGTTTTGCGGATTGCGCTCGCCGTTTGGATCGAAGTCGACCCGCTTCATCGGGTAGAGCAGCCGGTCGGGCGAATAGATGATCGACTTGGCGTTTTGGCCATGCGGAGCAAGCGTCGTCTTGCGCGGCGGGGTGAACTCGAGCCCGCGGGCACGAATGGTCCATGGCGGCGGATCGCTGGCGTCGAAATCGATCGGTGTCATGCGAATGATCTTGCCGTCCTTGACATAGACGAAGACCGGGCCGCCGTTGGTCATGTTGCAATAGCGCATGGTGCCGTCGGCAAGCCTTTGGCCGATCTTCAAGCCGACGGTCTGGCTCATCATGATGGTCTGGGCGAACCAGTTGGTGAGGTCCTCAGGCCCATCGACCGTGAGCTTGAAATCCTTCTGCGCGTTGATCTGGTCGAGCCAGTTGATCGGCGGCATCAGCAGATCGGCGCCGAGGCCCGCGGTCTTGAAGGCCAGCGTGACGTCGGCGTCCGTACGCAACCCCCTCCCGGACGTCACTTGGCCGTCGCGGATGGCGTACCAGCGGCCGATCTCCTCGTCGCGCGCCTTGATCTGGGCGACGAGGTTGCGCTCCTTCAACCGCGCGCGGAACGCCGGGAACCGCCATGCGGCATATTTGAGAAGCTGCCCCAGTCCCCACAGGATGAGCGAGAACTTCATCGCCTGCATGGTCTCCTCCTGCCCGGCTTTGCGCCGTTATCGTGCCGTCCCGAAACGCGATATTTTCCGCCCTTTCGGAGCTGTCCGCAATATCAAAGCCCCCAGCCTGCCGGCTGGGGGCTTCTTGTTGATATCGGCCTGGTCGAGCGTGTCACTCGGCCTACAAGCCGGCCGCTTTCACCACCCGCGCCCACTTCTCGATATCCTTGCGCAGATAGGCATCGAACTCGGCGGGGCTCATCACCAGCGGGACGGCCCCCTGCTTGTCCCAGGCCTCCTTCACGTCGGGGCGATTGATCGCCTTGTTGATCTCGGCATTGAGCTTGTCGACGATCGGCTTGGGCGTGCCGGCGGGCGCCATGATGCCGATCCAAATGGTCGATTCGTAGCCTGGAACGCCGGCTTCCGCGATGGTGGGCACGTCCGGCAGCACCGTCGAGCGCTTGCCGGCGGAGGTGCCGAGCGCGCGCACCTGGCCGGCCTTGACGTTCGACGCCATGGTGGTGATGGCGTCAAATCCCATCTGCACATGGCCGCCGATGACGCTGTTGCGCATTTCGCCGGACGCCTTATGCGGCACGTGAACCAGGTTGGTGCCGCTCATGGCTTTGAACAGCTCGCCGGCCATGTGATAGGGCGTGCCGGGGCCGGACGAGGCATAGTTGAGTTGCCCGGGCTTCGACTTCGCGTAGGCGATGAATTCCTTGAGATCCTTCGCCGGCACCGAGGGATGAATCACCATCACGAGGTCGGAATAATTGATCCCCGCCACCGGCACGAAGTCGCGCATCAATTGGAACGGCTTGTTGGGCGTGAGCGACTCGTTGGTGGTGTGGGTGTTCGACATCGCCAGCAGCGTATAGCCGTCCGGCGCCGACTTCGCGACCGCGTCGGTGCCGATGATCGAGCCCGCGCCCGGCCGGTCTTCGACCACGAACGACTGCTTGAGCGACTCGGAGAGATATTGCGCGAGTTGACGGGAATAAACGTCCGCGGGGCCGCCAGCGCCGAACGGCACGATGATGCGGACGGTCTTGTTGGGATAATCCTGGGCCGAGGACGCGACCGGCCAGGCCAGCGTGAGAGTGAGCGCGAGAGCAAACAAGGCAAGCGCGGAGCCGCGCAGCGACGCAGTCATTCGAGGTTCCTCCCTGACGTCGAGGGCTATTCCCGCGACCTATAGACAACCGCCGGCCGCGGTTCAATGAGGCGGTTCGCCGCCTGTTCGATGAACCCCGCGGCGCGGGACTCAGTCCCGCGTGGTGAGCACCGAAAGCGTGACCGAGCAGAACGCGACCAAGGTCACGAACGCATTGGCGGCGTGCGAATATTCCCATTGCCGGCGCAATTGCTGCCAGTTGGCCGGGATGGTGGTCCAATTGTCGGTTGCCTGGTTGGCCGGATAGGTCCAGATGAAGAATACGGCGAGCGTCGCGGCGATGCAGAGGAAGGCGAGCAGCGCGAGGACGAACGGTGCGCCACGGCCGCGCAGCATGACCGCCAGAACGAGGCTTGCGATCAGCGCGCCGATCAGAACGATGCCGAATAGTGCCCAGCCGCGATAGATATTCTGCACGATGAAATATTGCTCGTGGGCAAGGCCGATCTTGTTCGGAAGCGCGAACAGGTGCGCACCAGCCGGCACCAGGGCCAGCGCCGTGAACACGAGTGCCAGGAATTGAACGGCCTTGAGGGCCACGGCCGCAGCTCCGGCGCGGGTAGTGAATTCCTCACATCAATTCACGTTGCGGTGCAGCGGTTCCAGCCCATCCCACCGCCACAGTGGGTAATCCGCAAAAAAGCTCAGGCTGTTCCGGCAAGGCTCTATCCACCCACCGCCCGCGCCGATAAGCTGATCAATCAGCGGCCTTATCCAAAAAGGCGCGGTCTTCGCCCATCGACATGTGATGAAGGCGAAGACGAGACACCATGCACAAAGGGGGGGAAATCATGTCCGTCAAAACCGAATCGTCCCATCCGTTGCTGTCGCATGCCGACGGCATCGCCGCCAATATCACCGACGCCGTGTTGCTGGTCGGCCGCGTCCTGCTCGGCTGGCTCTTTATCGTGAGCGCGGCCGGCATGGGGGGCAAGCTCTGGAACATCGCCGGCTTCGCGGGCTACCTGAAAAATCTGAAGGTCCCGGCTCCCGAGTTCTGGTCCTGGATCGGCGCCGTGGTCGAATTCGTGATCGGCGTCTGCCTCATCCTCGGGGTCGGCACCCGTTACGCGGCGCTGCTGTGCGCCCTGTTCCTCATCGTTGCGACCGCGCTGGCGCACCGCTATTGGGAATACCCGGCCGCGCAGGTGGTGGCCCAGTACAACAATTTCCTCAAGAATCTTGCCCTCTTGGGCGGGGCACTGCTGGTGTTCGTGACCGGTCCGGGACGCTTCAGCATCGATCGGATGCTGTCGAAGAAAGGCTGACGTCGGCCCGAGGGCGGGAGCTCTGGTTGACCGGCCGCCGCTCGGACGGTCGCGAGTCCCTTTGCACCCACCGCCTGCGCCGATAAGGTGATCCACAGCGGCCTCATCAAGAGGCGCAGTTTTCGCCCATCGCAAACGATGAAGGCGAGAACGATGGAAGCTGCATCAAGGGGGAAAACCAATGGCTGAAGCAACACAACGTCTTTACGTTCCCGCGCTCGGCGGGATCTACAGTGCTGTCTCCGAGTTCGCGGAGCCGATCTTGCGGATCGCGCTGGGTGGAGTTCTCATCCCGCACGGCTGCCAAAAGTTGTTCGGCTTGTTCGGCGGCATGGGGTTGAGCGGTAACGCCGCGCTGTTCGACCGTCTCGGCTACAACCCGGGCATGTTTTGGGGCACGCTGGTCGGCTGCACCGAGTTCATCGGCGGCATCCTGCTGGTGCTCGGACTGTTCACCCGGTTCGCGGCTGCTGCCGTTGTCATCTTCATGATCGTGGCGTTGAAGTTCACGTCCGCCAAGGGATTCTTCTGGAGCAATGGCGGCATGGAATATCCCCTGCTGATCGGGATTTGCGCCCTGTTCTTCCTGATCCGCGGCGGCGGCCCGTACTCGCTCGACCGCATGATCAAGAGGCGGCTTCCGTAGGGTGGGTCCATAAGGGCGTTCACGCCCGTTTCCGACGGGCTATGGCGCCTGGCAAGAACGCGCCTCGAATCGAAAGCCCGTGCGCGCCGCGACCCACGCCGCGCGGCACCAATGGTGGGTCGCGTCGCGAGAGGTCGCGGCCAACAACCGCCGTCCCGGCAGGCGACCCACCCTACGGGCGCCGCGTCACCGCCACAACTCTTTGCTCGCCAGCCGTGCCCCGGCCACGAGCGCCTCGAGCTTCGCCCACATGATCGAGGGATGCACCCGCCGGTGGAACGGGCCCTGCGCGAAGCCGCAGTCGGTCCCGGCGATCACGTTCTCGCGGCCGACAGACTTCGCATAGCGGGCGATGCGCTCGGCGACCAGCTCGGGGTGCTCCACCACGTTGGTGGCATGGCTGATCACGCCCGGGACCAGCACCTTGCCGGCGGGCAGCTTCATGTCCTGCCAGACCTTCCATTCGTGCTCGTGGCGCGGATTGGCGCCTTCGATCACGTAGGCGCCGACGCGAACCGAGAGAATGAGATCGACGATGTCCTTGAGCGGCACGTCGGTGGTGTGCGGTCCGGGCCAGCTGCCCCAGCAGACGTGATAGCGGATGCGTTCCGGCGGCAGGCCCTCGATCGCATGGTTGAGCACCGCCATATGCATCGCCACCCATCGGCGGTAATCGTCGAAGCTTCCCGGCGGCACCATGCGGTCGTAGGTCACCGCCGCGCGCGCATCGTCGAGCTGCAACAAAAAGCCGGCGTCGACGATCATCTTGTATTCGGTGCGCATCGCCGCGCCGATGGCGTGCAGGCACTCTTCGTCGCTCTTGTAATATTCGTTCTTGCGCTCCGGGATCACGCTCGCCGGCGCCGCCACCGGCAGGAACGCCTCCTCGACCTTCACGTTCTCGAGTGCGGCCCTGAAATTATCGATGTCGCGCTGGAGCTCCGCCTGCCCGGTATAGGCGATCGGCCCGACGCAGACCGAGTCCATCGTGGTGGCGGTCCCCTCGCGGGCGTCGAGCTCGGCGTAGAACTCGGCGAATTTTTTCCGGTCGGCGCCGCGCTGGAACGGATTGGCGCCTGGTTTGACCGGCCGGCGCTCGAAGCCGCTGAGACGCTCGAGCACGTATTGCGACCAGCTGATCGACTTGCCGAACTCGCCGTCGCTGACCACGTCGACGCCGGCCTCGGCCTGCCGGCGCACGACATCGGCGACCGAATCCGTCAGGCACTTGTCGTAGGCCCTCTGGTCGAGCGCATCGCCCTTCTGCCTGGCGCGCAGGAACTCCTGCAGCGGCTGCGGCCGGATCAGGCTGCCGACATGGGTGGTGAGGATGCGTTCGATGCTGCGCTTCATCGTGCCCGTTCGTTGTCGGATTGGAGGACAGAGGCTGGGGCTCATGGGCGATGATGTCGCAGCGGCCGAAGGGCCGCCGACCTTCGACCCATCTCACCACCAATTGGCGCGCTTGCGCAACGCCGCGTTCGCCGCCGCCGCGTCTGTTGCGATCTGGGCGACGTTGAGATGGACCAGCCTGCCATTGCGCTTGAGAATACGGCCGTCGACCACGACGGTGTCGACATTGGCGGGCTGCGCCGCGGTCACCAGCATGTGCGCCGGATCGCCGAACACGGCGAGATTGACGTCGCGGGTCGACACCATGATGAGATCGGCGCGCTTGCCCGGCTTGAGCGAGCCCACCTTGTCGGCGATGCCCATGGAGCGCGCGCCCTCGATGGTGCCGAGCTCGAGCACGCGGCGGGCGGTGAGCCTGAATTCGCTCTCGCTCCTGGCGTTCTCCACGTTCTGGACGAACTTCATGATGCCGAACATGTCGGCGTTGCCGCTGAGCTCCACGGTGTCGACCGACAACCCGACCGGGATGCCGGCGGCGAGCAGGTTTGCGGTCTGCGGAAAGCCGAAGCCGATGCGCAGCTCGCTGGTCGGCGACAGGCTCACCGAGGCGCCCGCCGCCTTGATCGCCGCGATCTCCGCCGGGGTGAGCACGATGCCGTGAATGATCTGCATGTCCTTGCCGAGCAGGTTCGCCTTGCCGATGCGATCGACCTGGCCGGCGGCCGGCCGCGAGCCGCTGGCATGCACGGTGATCGGGAGGCCGAGCCGCCGCGCGGTCTCGATCTCCTTGGTGTAGATCTCGGGCGGAACGGCGGTCGCCGGGTTGTTGCCGCCCTGCCCGCGCCAGGCCATGCCGAGCGTGATGAGGCCGTCGTTCGAATAACTCGCCCAGCTCTTGTGCAGGCGCTCGAGGTCCTCGAGATCGATGGTCTGGGTGTTCGGATGCGCCTGCATCGGCCCATAGGAGAAGCGCGCGCGCAGGCCCGATTCCCGCAGCGCCCGCAGATCGGCCTCGGCATATTGGGGGCTGCGGATGTTGTGGCACCAGCTATGGACGAAGGTGATCCCGGAGCTGATCGCCTCGGCAGCGGCGAGCCGCGTGCCCTGGTACATGTCGCCGGCTTCGTATTTCTGCCCGAGCGCGGCGGTGGTGCGGAAATAGCCGAATTCGGCCTTCTCGCCCGACATGCTGCGCAACAAGGTGTTCCACATATGCCAGTGCGTCTCGACCAGCCCGGGCAGCACGATCATGCCCTCGCCCTTGATCGTAGTCGCACCCGGCGCGTCGAGATATTGGCCGACCGCAACGATCACACCGTCCTTCACGTGCACGTCGCCGCCGACGACGTCGCCGGTGCCGGGTTCCATCGTCATGACGAAGGCATTGCGGATGACGAAGTTGCCGCGCGGCGGCAACCGCGCCGGTTGCGGCGCGGCGGGGACCTGCGCGCCGGCGCGCCTGGCCATTCCCAAGGTTGCGAGCGCCACCGTGCCGAGCAGAATTTCGCGACGGTTGAGGTTTGGATGTCCGACCATGATTTCAGCCCTCGCGCACAAACGCGGCGTAGTGTGTCGCCCGTCACCGATTGTTCAATACGCCGGTCCAAATTGAAAGTCGTGGGCTGCCCTTGCGCCACAGCCCGGTTTGGGAGTCTGCCACGGGATGGGGCCTATTGGCGGCTCGCCGCCGCGACCGATTGGCGCGAAATAATCGGTTGTGAACGATGGCTTTGCCCGGCAAATTGAGCCTTCCAGAACCCGCAATGACCCGCCCGCTCGCCAGACTCGCCGCCGCCGAAGCGCTGCCCGCGCGGCCGGCGATCCGCATCCGCGATCTCACCAAAAAGTTCGGCGAGCTCGTCGCCGTCGACGGCGTGTCGGTCGAGATCGCCCACGGCGAGTTCTTCATGATCGTGGGACCGAGCGGGTGCGGCAAGACTACCTTGCTGCGCATCCTGGCCGGCCTCGACTCGGTGAGCTCCGGCACCATCGAGATCGAGACCCCGAATTCGCAGCGTCCGGTCAATTCAATGATCTTCCAGGGCGACTCGATCTTTCCCTGGATGACGGTGTGGGACAACGCCGCCTATGGGCTGCGGATGCGCCGGGCGCCGGCGACTACCATCAAGGAGGTGGTCGGCCACTACCTGGCGCGCACCGGGCTCACCCGCTTCGCCAAGTACTACCCGCACCAGCTCTCCGGCGGCATGCGCCAGCGCGTCGCGATCGCGCGCGCTTTCGCCAACGACCCCGAAATCCTGCTGATGGACGAGCCGTTCTCGGCGCTCGACGCCCAGAACAAGCTCCTGCTGCAGGAGGAACTCTTGCGCATCTGGGAGGACCACAAGAAGACCGTGGTCTTCATCACGCATAGCGTCGATGAGGCAGTGTTTCTCGGCGACCGTATCATGGTGATGACCGCGCAGCCCGGGAAGGTGAAGACCTTCGTCAAGGTACCGCTCGCGCGCCCGCGCAACATCATGGAGCTGCAGAAGACGCCGGACTACGGCGAATTGATCCACCAGATCTGGTCGAGCCTGCGCGACGAAGTCCAGCGCGCGCGCCAGCAGGAAGACGAAAGGGAGATCAGGTCATGAGCGTGCAAACGATCTCGACCGGGCCGCAAGCGGCCAACAAGATGTCGGCGCGCACCCGCGACCGGCTGTTGAACGTGATCTCGCCGCTCGCGCTGTTGATCCTGTGGGAGCTTTGCGCCCGCTTCGGCTTTATCGACACGCGGTTTTTTCCCGCGCCCTCGAGCGTGATGGCGACGATGATCGAGATGCTGCGCACCGGCGAGCTCGTCACCCACACCGCGGTGAGCCTGCAGCGGCTCGCCTATGGCGCGGTGCTCGGCGGCATGCCAGCGTTGGTGCTCGGCATCGCCATGGGGCTCAACCGCCCGATCCGTGCGCTGTTCGATCCGCTGATCGCCGCAACCTATCCGGTGCCGAAGAGCGCGATCCTGCCGCTGGCGCTGCTGATCTTCGGCCTCGGCGAGGGGTCGAAAATCTTCATGGTGGCGATCGGCGTGTTCTTCCCCGTGGTCATCAACACCACCACCGGCGTGCTGGAGATCAACAAGATCTATCTGGATGTCGGCCAAAACTACAAGGCCAACCGTTGGAACACGTTCTGGACCATCGCGTTGCCCGGCGCGCTGCCGGTGATCATGACCGGCTTCAAGCTCGGCATCGGCATCGGGCTGGTGCTGATCGCGGTTGCCGAAATGGTCGGGGCCAAGAGCGGGCTCGGCTACCTGATCTGGAGCGCCTGGAGCACGTTCGCGGTCGAGCAGATGTATGTCGGGCTGTTCGTGATCGCGATCATCGGTTTCTTGTTGTCGCTCACGCTCAACGAGCTCGAGCGCGTCATCATTCCATGGAAGGCGGATTCGAACTGACGCGGTCATCACCGCAAACGCCGGAGCGAACGGCGCAATAAATCGCAAAGGAGGGAACGACGATGCGCGCCAAGATTTACGGCTTTGCCGCCGGCGTGATGCTTGCGGTGACGGGCGCTGCACAGGCGGCCGAAACGATCACCGTCGGAGTCGCCGCCACCACCAGCGACGCGCCGATCTACATCGCGGACAAGAAGGGCTTCTTCAAGGAGGAAGGCATCGACGTCAAGGTGACGGACTTCCGCTCCGCCGCCGATATGGTGGCGCCGCTCGGCGCCGGCCAGCTCGACGCCGGTGCGGGCTCGGCCTCCGCCGGCCTCTACAACGCGGTCGCGCGCGGCATCAAGATCAAGATCGTGGCCGACAAGGCCTCGTCCCCGCCCGGCTACGGGGCGACCAAGATCCTGGTGCGCAAGGACCATGTCGAGAGCGGGCGCTACCGGGAGGTGAAGGACATCAAGGGCATGAAATTCGCCATGAACGCGCCGGGCGTGAGCAACACCGCCACGCTCAACGCGCTCTTGAAGTCGGTCGGCCTGCAATATTCGGACGTCGAGACCGTCGAGATGCCGTTCCCGGACCACGTGGCGGCGCTCAAGAACAAGTCGGTCGACGCCTCGGCCTCGGTCGAGCCGGGCCCGACCATCGCCATCCGGAACGGCTTCGCGGTGCTGGTCAAAGGCGACGACGAGATCATCCCCAACCACCAAATCGCGGTGCTGCTCTATTCCGAGGAATTCGCCGGCAAGAAGGCGGACGCCGCTAGGCGCTTCATGCGCGCCTACCTCAAAGGCGTGCGCTTTTACAATGGCGCGCTCGCGAACGGAAAGATGGCGGGTCCCAACGCCGACGAGGTCATCGCCATTCTCGCCGCCTCGACGCCGATCAAGGACCCGGCGATCTATAGATCGATTACGCCGACCGGAATGAATCCGGACGGCAAGGTCAACATGGCGAGCCTCGCGGACGACTACGCCTTCTACAAGTCCCGCGGCCTGATCAGGGACGACGTCAAGCTCGAGCAGGTGGTGGACCACTCGTTCGCCGAGGCGGCGGTGAAGGAATTGGGGCCATACCGGAAATGACTTTCTTCGACACCTGAGCGGCGCGTTACGCGATCAGGTAGATCGGGCTCGACCATGCCTGATGACCATCGGCCTGCGTGACCCGCACGTAGACGGGAAGGTCTGCGCCACCGGAGAACCTCACCGTGTGGTCGAGGGTCGCGCGCCGGCTCCAGTCGGCTTCGGGCAGACGATAGACGCTGATCCTGCGGCCGAGGCCACCGCCGTCGAATGCGACCGTGTCGGCGGCGAGCGAAGCGAGGTCGACCTCGCCCGACACGATGTTGGTCTCGACACGAAGCGTGCCGCGGCGCGCCTCATCGAGCCAGATATCGACGCCGGCGAGATTGCCGGTTGTCACCGAGCTCCAGGCGAGTGCGGTGCCCGGCGCGGTCTCTTGTACCTTCCGCTCGGGATTGAGGAAGTTCACCGGCGCGTAGCGCGCGAAACGATTGCCCGACAGCATCAACTTTCCCTGCCACAAGGTCTCGCGGCCGCGGCCGCGGTACTCGGCGCCTTGCCACAGCACGCGCATGCGGCGGCCGAGGTCGGCGGCAGCGAAGGGACGCACCGTTTGCACCACGCGCGTGCCATGCAGGACCTCGAGCCGCTCGATCGGCGCAGTGCCGATGACCTCGGCCATAAGCCGCATCGGCACCGCGCCCGGCCGGATGATGTCGCCCATATGCGCTTCGCGCACGGCGAATTCCTCGCCGCGTGCGAGCTGCGGATCTTCCGAAAAGCCCGTCACCGGCTGGTCGAAAGAGCCCTGCAGATCGAGAAACAGGCGCGTGCCGGTGGTGCCGTAGTGCCGCCGCTTGCGCAGCGCCTCGAACAAGGCATCGCGCGCGAGCTCGGGCATGAAGTAGCAGGTCAGACCGCCGATCGCTCCGAAAGTCGAGGCGCCCGGCTTTGTCGCGCCGGGACGCCCCTTGTGATCGTCGCTGTGGCACACGACGCCGACGCGGTAGCCTTTTTCGAACGCGTCGTGCAGCAGCCACTCGAACGTGCCCCAGGTCGAGTGCACCTCCACGGTGCGTTCGAGCCTGCCGTCATGGGCGTAGTTGAGGTCCGCATAACGCCCACCGACATGGGCGATGACCACGGCGTCCTCGCCTGCGAGCGCGCGAAACAGCTGGTCCGCCGTGTAGATGGCATCGGTCGAGGTCTGGCCCTCCACCAGGATGTGCGACGAGCGGCGAATGGGGCGACCTTCGCGGCGGAAGAAAATGTTGCGGTCGCCGCCCATGCCGGTATTGCCGGACCACTCGTAGCCCGGCAGGCACACGAAGCGGCCCGGCGCATCGAACTCGGCCGTGAGGCGGTTGAGTTTTTGCCAGAACGCGTCGGTGATCTGAAAGTCGTTGCCCTGGTGGCCGACCATGTCGACGAAGGCCTTGTCGCGGGCGTAGCGAAAATAGCTTTCCGCCGAGCCCATGCCGATGGTTTCCCCGCTCTGCCCGTGCAGATCGCCCCAATAGCGCCGCAGCGGCGCGGCCGTCACCACGCGCAATGGGTTGGCGCGGGCAACCTCCTCGCCGTTCGCCATGAGCCGCAGATCGAGGTCGCCGGTCTCATCCGCGATGAGATTCTCCACGACGCGCGGCCCCTCGCCGGGCTTGAGCACGACGCGCGCCGGCAAGCCTCGGACCGGTCGCGAGGGTACGAGCGAAAGTGACTGATCGGCCTTGTCGGTCGGGTTGCCCCACATGTCCTCGGCGACGATCGCCAGACGGAACGGCTCGGCGGCGACGACGAGCGACGGCCAGATCGCTTTCCAGCTAGAGGCCGCCCCAGGCACCAGCGCAAAGGCGGGCTGCTCGGGCAGCTCAGTGAATTCGTAGGTGGCGAAGGCGTCGATCGAGGTCTTGAGTTCGACGCGCTCCTCGCAATTGGTCTGCAGGCGGAAACCAGGCGACCCCTGGCGGCGGTCGCCGAGCCGTATGGTCAACGTGTCGCCGGCGCGCAGGTAGCCGCGGCCGACGCGGATAAGCAGCGTGTTGGCATACGGCCGGATATTGAGCCGGTCGAACCAGACCTCGAGCTTGGCGCCGTTGCTCGCCTCGACCG
>WNFU01008153.1_pt1 | contig 12158 bp, 14 predicted proteins | sample 5400121 | NCBI WGS metagenome assembly WNFU01 (sample SAMN13153360, study PRJNA577476) | soil metagenome | isolation source: 100 cm soil or saprolite under grassland replicate 1 | place: USA:California | collected 2016-06-15 | reverse complement strand
TTCCTCCTCATCGCAGGTGTGGCCGGTAGCGTACCGCCGTGCTCGTCGAACGGAGCCTCCACCCGCGCTACCTCTCAAACGCCTACCTCGTCGCCGACGAGGAAGGCGGGGCGGCTCTCTACGTGGATTCGGGGGCGCCGCTCGAGCCGCTGCGGGCGGCGGCGCAGCGCTGGCGGGTCGAGCCCGCGGTTGTCCTCCGGACCCACTCGCATTCAGACCACGTCGAGCACGAGGCCGAGCTCGGTCTGCCGGTCGAGACTGGCGCCGCCGAGGTGGGCCGCCTGCGCGTCGAGGCGCTGGCCACCCCCGGCCACTCCGACGACATGGTCGCGTTCGTCATCAATGGCGAAGCGGTCTTCACGGGCGACACGCTCTTCAAGAATTCGGTCGGAGGCGGGAACTTCGAGCAGGTGCGGCAGTCCGTGATGGACGTCCTGATGAAGCTGCCGCCGGAGACCCGCGTCCTCCCGGGCCACACCGACGAGACGACGATCGGGCAGGAGTGGGAGGAGAATCCATTCATCCGAGTCTGGCGGGGTGTCGAACCGGAAGAAACCGAGCCAGTGCGCGTCTCCGGTGAGGACGCGACCCTGATCGTCTGGTCGCCGGACTACGACGGCGGCGGGAAGGCCTGGGTGCGGTTTGGCGACGGCCGCGACGCGATCGTCGGCGGCTCCCGAGTCGAGCGGAGTTAGTGGCTCTGAGCCACTAACTCCACCTGTCCGAAAGGGACAGTACGGTTCTGCGACGATGCGCCTGGTCGTTGCCCGCTGCGAGGTCGATTACACGGGAAGGTTGACTGCCGTCCTGCCTGAGGCCGTACGGCTCCTCGTCTTCAAGGCCGACGGCTCGGTGCTCGTTCACGACGATGCCGGCGGCTACAAGCCGCTGAATTGGATGACACCGCCAACAGTCACCGAGGAGGGGGACGACTGCATAGTCGTGCGCAAACGCGCCGGCAAGTCAGAGGACAGGCTCGAGATCCGAGTGACCGAGCTCCTGAGTGACGTCACGCACGACATGGGGGAGTCCGCGGCGCTCCAGAAGGACGGCGTCGAGCGACACCTGCAGGAGGAGCTCGCCGCGCAGCCGAACGCGCTCGGCCAAGACCTCCAGCTCGTGCGACGCGAATGGCCGACCGACATCGGCCCCGTCGACTTGATGTGCCGCGACGAAGCGGGCGACTGGGTTGCCGTCGAGATCAAGCGCATCGGGACAATCGACGCCGTCGAGCAGCTCACGCGTTACCTGGAGCGGATCGAGATCGAAGGCTGTCGCGGCGTCCTCGCTGCCCAGTTCATCAAGCCACAGGCGCGCACGCTTGCTGAATCGCGGGGCATCCACTGCGTCGAGGTCGACCTTGCGGTACTGCGTGGGGACCGCGAGCCGGAGCTCACGCTGTTCGGCTAACTGCGCACGAACTCGACGAGACGCTCGCCCTCCTCGTCGATCTCAACACGCTCCGCCTTCGTCAGCCGTCGCAGCGGCTCGAGCTCGAGCCCGCGCTTTCTGTCGACGTTCCACGTCGCCGCGACGAAACCGTCGACGAGCACGGTGGGGAGGACGTCGCCGTTCTTCCCGATCACGGTGCTCCGGAACTTCTCGGGGAGGATGCGCGTGCGCTCGGGAGGTGCGTACGCCAGCAAGGACGAGTCCCACTTCGGCAGGAAGCGGGCCGGTGCCGGCGTGTCGCCGTCGGGCAACGGCCCGCGCGGCAGGTCGAGCAGCTCGCGTCCCCGCTCGTCGCGAAACTTCCGCAGCTCCAGCCGCTCGAGGCCGGGGCGCAGGTCGCCGACCCGCACGCCGGCAAACCGGAGGAGATCCTGCTGCGTCGCCGGTCCGAAGGAAGCGAGGTAGCTCCGCACGAGGTGCTTCGCACCTTCTTCTCGTGTGGGCAGGTCGACGCCGAGCCAGGCCTCCATCACGAGCAGCTCGGGGCGTCCGTGGAAGCCCCACGTCCCGCTCGGCGGCACGTGCAGTAGTGGCGCGAGCGTTCGCACTCTCCAGCGGCCGCCCATGTCCTTGGCTGCGATGTTCTCGAGTTGCTCGTGCGTGACCTGCTTGGTCGCGGCGGCGTACACCTTGCGCGAGAGCTCCGCCGCTTTCTCGATGGTGATGCGCGGCGTCATCTCCTGTGCTGCCGGCAGCCAGGCTGCCGCGAAGTACGGATAGTCGCGCGCACTCGTCATGTGCAGCGTGATCCGGAACAGGGTGGACTTGACGACCTTTCGTTCCTCCAATGCGCGAGTCAACTGTTCTTTGCGAAAGCCCGTGACTCTGGACCAGAGCGCGATATAGGGCGAGAGTGAGTACTGCGCCTGCAGAGCGCAGAGCCGTTCGATCGCACCTGCCGCGGCGAGGCGTCGCCTTCCCAGCAGCAGTTGTCGCTCGAGCAGGGCGCGGTTCAGCTCACGGAGCGTGAGAACACGTTCCGCTTTAGCGTTCGCCTGAGTGATCCGGGCCACCTACGAGCTCGACCCGCCCGAGGCGGCGGAGACTCTCGCGCTGATCGAGTCCGTCGGCCGCGCCGATGGGCCCGAGCGCGTGCGAGCACGTGTCGTCGCGCAGGACGCAGGCCGGGCGGTGCTCGAATTTCCGGTGTCGAACTGGGGTGGCGATGTCACGCTGCTCGTCTCCTCTCTGTTCGCGGGCGAATGGGCAGACAGCTCGGCGTTCGCGCGGTGCCGGCTCGTGGCCGTGGAGTGGCCTGCCGGTCTTTTACCCGGCCCGGCATTCCCTGCGCCCGACGAGGTGCTCGTCGGCGCGATCGTCAAGCCGTCGCTCGGCCTTGCTCCCGCCGAGGTGGCCGCCGTCGCGTCGGCGCTCGCGGCCGGGGGCGCCCACCTGATCAAGGACGACGAGCTGCTCGGCGATCCCGCCTGGTGCCCGCTCGAAGAACGTGTGCGCGCGGTCTCTCCGGTTCTTCCGGACGGCGTTCGCTACGCCGCGAACGTCACCGGCCCGGTGGAGTCGCTGCTCCCGCGGGCGCGTCGCGCAATAGAGCTGGGCGCGGGCGCGGTGATGGTGAACGCGTTTGCGCAAGGGCTCGACTCCCTGCGAGCACTCCGCGCGGCCGAGCTCGGCGTGCCGATCTTCGCCCACCGAGTCGGCGCGGCGCTGTGGGTGCGTGGGCCGACGGTGAGCGTCGCTCCGCATGTGATCGCCGGGTTGACGCGGTTGTGCGGCGCCGACTTCGTCCAGGTCGGATCGTTTGCGGGCAGCGTCTACGACACGGCCGAGGACGTACGCGCACAGATCGACGCCTGTCACCGTGACCTTGGAGTCGCGCGTGCCGTCGCGGTCCTCGGCGGCGGCGTGGGGCCGCGGAATGCGGCAGAGCAGGTACGTGCGGCAGGCATCGCGTCCGGGCTGATGGTCCTGCTCGGCTCGGCCGCTTACGAAGACGGTTCTCCTGCGGAAGCTGTGCGGGCGACGGTCGAGTCCGTGCGGCCGAAGAGCGTCGCGGAGAGCGCGTAGAAGAGCGCGATCGCAGCGAACATGATCAAGCTGGCGATCGAGCTGATGAAGGCCAGGAGCGTGGCGGTCGCGTAGAGCGGTGCTCCAGGCAGATAGCTTCGCGTGATGCCGCTCACCACGCGCGGATCGGCGTCGGCACGCAGGAGGCGTTGCGACCCGTACATCCACAGAGCGAAGAAGAGGATCGCCGTAGCCGTCATCGTGAGCCCATACAGCAGCGCCGCATTGCGGCGGTCGACCTCGGAGCGCGCGAACTCCGCGACGACGTGGGTCGGAAACGGCACGAAAGCGATCAGCATCAACAGGAGGATGTTGAGCAGCAGCATCGGCCGGTCGACGCGTGCGAAATTGTCGAAGAGGAGGTGGTGGTTCACCCACATGATCCCGATCGTCAGGAAGCTCACGGCGTAGGCGAGATAGGCTGGCCAGAGGTCGACGAGATACGTGCCGAGATCGCCGTGCGGCGCCTGCTCGATCCCGACGGCCAGGATCAGGAGTGTGATCGCGATGGCGAAGACGCCGTCGCTGAAGGCTTCGACGCGGGACGTCTGCATGCCTGCGGAACCTATCGGCTCGGGCGGACCTAGACCTTCGAACGGATTCGGGCCGGAGGGGTGCAAAACGGTCCCGAAGGCGTCAGAATTGGTTCCCTTGAAGAGCGAAGCGATCTCACAGGACATCGAGGCGCTCGAACGCGACCTGGCGAATCTTCGGGCGCGAGTCGAGGGTGACAGCTCGAATTTCGCCACGCTCGAGCAGCAGGTCGCCGAGCTGCGCGAGAACCTCCTGCGGACTCGCGAGAGCGTGGCCGAGCGTGAGGCGCGGCTCGCCGATAAGCGGAAGGAGTTCGAGGAAGCCAAGCGGCTCGAAGCGCTCGCAGCGTACGAGGACGATCTTCGTTCGCAGCGCGAAGCTGCGGACCGGGCGGCGACTGCCGCAACCGACTTTCTCGCCGCGCTTGACGCCTACGACGACGAGACTCTCAAGGTGAGGCGCCTCCTCGAGGAGATGCGAGAAGCGTTCGGGAGCGACGAGCGTGTTGCCGAGGTTGAGTCGGCAGTTCAGGACGAGCCGTCGCGGCTCCGCGGAACCTGGGAGGCGGTAATGGCCGCCACGAAGTGGCGGTTGGAACCCCGGGCCGAGGAGACTGTGGCGGGGGAAGAGCTTCCCCACGATCTGCAGGACCTCGCCCAACAGGAACGCCGGCGGGCACGGATCAAGGAGTACTTCGGGAAGAGCTGATCGGACGGGGGCCGGCTCAGTTGCGAACCGGCCCCCTCCACGCTCGGCGTCGGACGCCTATCCGAGCGCTTCGCAAACGTTCGGAAACAGTGTTTCCGAATGCTGGCCGGCCGAGAAGACCACTCCCTCCACGGTCGTGATCGTCCGGCCGAGATCCGCATAGACGAGTCCCTCGCCGCGCGCGATGAAGCGGCCGTTGTTGCCGTTGATGACGAGGGTACCGTCGGGTTCGACGATCGCCGGCCCTCCGAGAGGAGATCCCACGACCGCCCCCGAGTCGAGGTTCGTCCAGTCGATCTCGAAGTTCGAGAGGATCGTCTTCTCAGTACCGTCGGAGTACGTCCAGGTGTGGATGGTTCCCGAGCTGTGCACCTGGATCGGGAACGCACAGGTTTCGGCGCTTGCCGGAATCACGCGTGTCCGATCCCAGGGCGTCGTGGTCTGCACCGGAGCTTCCGCCCGGGCCAACGGCGCGAGCAGCAAGGCAAGCATTGCGGCGACGAAGATCTTCTTCATTCTGACCTCCCGGCTCGAAATGGCTAGTCAGGATCATAAGACGATTTTGATCCTGACTAGTTAGCATTCGGGCATGTTCCAGAACGCCAACGACCCGGTCGCGCTCGCCGTCGACCTCGTCAACACCTGGGACGTGCTCGAGCCTGATCCCGAGCAGCTCCGCGACGCGGCGACGCTGAAGCGGTTTCTGGAGCGCCGTGGCTACGGAAAGGCTTTGCGGATCAGCAGTCGCGATCTGGCGCAGGTTCGCGTCCTGCGAGACTCGCTGCGGGCGGCTTTCACCGCCGAGGACGAAGAAGCCGCGGTGCGGGAGCTCAACGGCGTCCTCGGCAGAAGTGCGGCGAAGCCTCAGTTCGAGCGAAGCGGGCAGGAGTGGGGGGTCAGATGGGTCGGACGGGTTTGTGACTCCGTCGCGACGACTACGGCAATGTCACTGCTCGAGGCAATCCGCGACGACGGCTGGGATCGGTTCGGCATCTGCGCAGGCGCGCCGTGCTGCTGTGTCTTCGTCGACCGCTCGAAGAACCGCTCGCGCCGCTTCTGCTCTGACCTCTGCGCCGACCGGGTCGCGCAGGCGCTCCATCGCGAGCGGCGCCGAGCGAAGCGGCCGGGCCGAGCAGGCCCGGGGGCGCGGCTACACTAGGGAGCCGACGGGGCTATAGCTCAGCTGGGAGAGCGCCTGGATCGCACCCAGGAGGTCGCCGGTTCGAGCCCGGCTAGCTCCACTCACCGAGCGAAGTCCGGCTCGGCTATCGCCGAGCCATGATGACTTCGCTCGGTTTCGGTTTCGATTCAGGCCGTAGTGGCCGACGCCGGCGAAGCCGGCATCGGCGCTGGATCGCGGACTGCAAAGACCCCGGGCGGTGCCAGGTTCAACCTCGACGATCAGGATCTTGTTCGCCTTCGATCCGAAGAGGGTGGCGATTCTCTTGATTGGAGGCGACAAGCGAGGTTCCTGGAATCGCTGGTACGAGCAAATGGTTCCGGTCGCCGACGATCTCTATGACGAACATCTAGCCGACATCAGCAAGACGAGTGAAAGAAAGGAGTGACGAATATGGCCAAGGCGTACAAGGATCTCCGGGACAAGGTCCGCAGTAATCCTGAGCGCGCAGCGCGCGTCAAGACACGACGACAGGCAATGGAGGACGCACTCGCGCTCTCCGAGATTCGCGAAAAGCGCGAACTCACCCAAACCGACATCGCTGAAGTACTCGAGATGTCTCAAGCGAACGTTTCGCGCATCGAGCGGCAGCAGAATCTTTACCTTTCAACTCTCGCTGAATATGTTGAAGCGCTGGGCGGAGAGTTGAAGATCTCTGCTGTGTTTGCTGACGAAGAAGTTGAGATCAGTGTGGGTCGCGAGCTCTCCAGTCGGCGCTAAGGCTTAGGCGTGCCCAGCCTCACCGGGCACTTGGCGCTATCCAAATCGCCTGAGGGATCGCACCCAGGAGGTCCCCGGTTCGAGCCCGGCTAGCTCCACCTTCGTTTCGCCGAAGGTGCAGCAGTTTTTCCTCGGCGAGGGCGTAGAGGGCATTGTGCGAACCGGCGGCGGTGGCCGCTCGCCCCTGGGCCTTTACGTTGCGGCGCGTGCTGGGCGGACGGGGTGGCGCCGGGCGTCGGCGTACAGCGGCTCGGGGGCCAGGTCGAGGCCGTCTGGCCAGGCGATTGTCCCTGCCTCCGCGTCGACGTCGACCCGCGCGAAGTACGTCGGGTCGCGGAGTGGCTGGAAGACCCCGCGCCACTCGCGGCCTGAAAAGTCGACATCGCCGACGGTGCCGTCCTGGAAGGTCAGGCGCAGCCGGTAATCGCCAATCACCTCGACGGCCGTGACATCAACCAATTCCTCCATGGCCGACATCTTATTGAAGCGGTTCGATCGGTTGGAGGGGCTCTTCACGCCGTGCCCGCTCCCAGGCCTGCAGCTCGTCGTGGTGGAGGCGGGCCCACTCGGCCACGAGCGCACGAGCACGGTTCGGGAGCGAGCCGGCGATCAGCTCACCGTGCAGGTCGACGGAGGCGACCTCGCCCGCGTATCGGGCATGGAAGTGCGGGCGCGCATGCGCACCCTCATTCCAGTACATCCAGATTGCGATCCCGTAGAAGAAGCTGATCCGAGGCACGACGAAACGGTACGGACAGCGACTGACGGCGCACGTCCAGGCTCCGACGCTCCGTGCGAACACGCCTCTGGTCAACGGCTTCTAGCCACTGCGCGACGGCAGTGGTCCAGAATGCGGCGATGGCTCGGCCGAAGGCGCCGCCGGTCAAGATCATCGTCGACGTGCACGAGCGCCAGAGCGGAATCGCCGACACGCTCGCGGAACTGGGAGCGGAGATCGAGATCGCGCGGCTGCCGGCCGGTGATTACGCCGTGGGCGCCGATACGCTCGTTGAGCCCAAGCGGGCCCTCGACCTCCACGCCGCGGTCCTCAAGGGCCGCCTCTGGCCGTTGCCGTCCGCTGCCAGCAGTTCGAGCCGGCTGCCGAGCGGCCTGCCTACGCGCAGCGACCCAGACCGAAGCCGGGTGACGAGACTGCGGAGGCCCTCCTCGCCTCCGTGCCCGGCATCTCGACGTCCTCCGCGCGCGCCCTACTCGAGCGCTTCGGCAGCGTCGCCGCCGTGGTTGCCGCCGACCGGGCCGACTGGATCGCCGTGCCCGGGATCGGACCGGAGCGCGCTCGCGCTCTCGAGGAAACCTTCCACCTCCGCCGGGGAAGCAGTAACGCACGCTGAGCGAGCGCGCGGCTTGTCCGACGGCCTGAAAAGCGGATCCACGACCATCTCCAACTCGCGGCCACGGATGGCGGCGGCAGTCGACGACCGTAGACTCGCGCTCAGAGCGTGAGCGGCGGAGCGACCAGCTCGGCGTCCGACCGGTTCGCACAATGCTCGGTTCGGCCCACTCACCGAGCGAAGTCCGGCTCGGCTATCGCCGAGCCATGATGACTTCGCTCGGTTTCGGTTTCGATCCCGGCCGGCGCGGGTCTGCTGCTCGCCGGTCACGCGGGACGACGACTAGACCGCACGAGGCGGTGCGGTCGAGTCACGGACGACGAGTCTCGTCGCGAGCTCGATGTGGAGCGTCTCGAAGCGCTGCCGCTCCAGAAGCCGCATCAGGAGACTGACTGCCGTGCGCCCCATCTCCGCGAGTGGCTGGCGCACCGTCGTCAGCTCGGGCGTCACGATCGTCGCGTGCTCGACGTCGTCGAAGCCGACGATCGAAAGGTCCTCCGGCACGCGCAGCCCGCGTGCCCGCGCGGCCTGAACCGCTCCGATCGCGATGTTGTCGTTGAAGGCGAAGATGGCCGTCGGCGGCTCGGGAAGGTCGAGCAGGAACTCCGCGGCCTCTCGGCCGTGGGGGATTTCGGGCAGGGCTTCCACCTCTAGGGAGTGATCCGGAAGGATCCCCGCCGCCGCAAGCGCCGCGCGATAGCCGCGGCGACGATCCTCGGTCGCAAGCCAGCCGCTGGGGCCGGTGATCTGTGCGATCCGCCGGTGACCGAGCTCGAGCAGATGGCGCATCGCCTGGTCGGCACCCGACGTATGCGCGGCCGAGACTGAAGGGATCCGTTCGTCGAGTGGCATCAGCGGGTCGAGCACGACGAACCGATAGCCGCTGTCGAGGAGTCGCTCGAGCTCGTCGTTCGACTCCTCCGGCAGGATGATCAGCGCTCCGTCGGTCAGGCCGTGCAGCCGGTCGAGCACCGAAACCTCGCGGTCGTGCTCGCCGCCGGTGGGTGAAAGGACGATCTGCAGGTTCCGCTCCGAGAGGGCCTCGGCAGCACCCCCGAGGATGGCCGAGAAGTACGCGGGGTAAACGAGCGGCACGAGGATGCCGACCAACCCGGTGCGCCCGGCCGACAGGCCCCGAGCGCTTCGATTGGCGGTGTAGCCGTTCTCGCGGATGATCCGGCTGACGAGATCGCGCGTCTCGTCCGAGACGTCGCCCCGGCCGTTGAGGACTCTCGAGACGGTCGCGATCGACACGCCCGCGAGGTCCGCGATCTGGCGCATTGTGAGGCGTTGCTGAGCGGCCTGGGACATGCAGGCATTGAAGCATGTTCCGGAACATTCCGAAACTCTTTGCCGCGAATTTGCGCGCATTTTGCGGCGAGGGCCTTGACTTCCTTTGTCTAAACGTGGTAACCGTTCCGGAAACGTTTTCGGCCTATCACCAGATCCAGCCAAAATTCGCCCGAGCTGGGCGAGAAAGGACAGCCGATGCGACGCAGCTTCCGTACCACCAGCTGGCTCGCTGCCGCCGTCGCCCTGGGTTGTGCGGTGCTCGCGACGACCCTCAGCACGGCCACTCCCGCGGCAGTAGACAGGGCGGCCGCTCCCTCAGCCCACAACTGCCTCGTCATGACCGGCTCGGGTGACCCGACCTTCACCAAGAACTTCAACCCGTACACCGCGACGGGTCTACCCAGCGGCAGCTTTGTCCAGGGCGCGTTCTACGAGCCGCTGATCATCACGGGCGAGGGGGGCCTCAAGCCGGTTCCCTGGTTGGCCCGAAGCTGGAACTGGAGCAACGGCAACAAGACGCTGACGCTCAACATCGCCAGGGGCGTCAAGTGGTCGGACGGCAAGGCGCTCACCGCGGCCGACGTCGTCTACAGCTTGACCGCCGGGCGACAGGACAAGCTCATGGACCGTGTCGGGCTGGTCGGCGCCGGCAACAACATCGTCTCGGTCAAGGCGAGGGGTGCGTACAAGGTCGCGATCACGCTCAAGACGCCCGACTCGCAGTTCATCTCCTCGACCGTGAACCGGCAGTTCGTCGTTCCACAGCACATCTGGTCGAAGGTCGATGACGTCGCGAACTACACCAACGCGAAGCCGGTCGGCTCGGGCCCATTCAACGTCATCACGCGTTTCACCTCACAGGACTACGTCTTCGGCAAGAACCCGCGCTACTGGCAGAAGGGGAAGCCCAAGATCAAGTGCCTCGAGTACGTGCAGGCGTCTTCGAACGACGGGGCGCTCGCGCTGATCCAGAGCGGCCAGGTCGACTGGACGCACAACTTCGTCCCGAACGTCGAGAAGGCCTACCTCGCGAAGGACCCGAAGCACTTCCACGCGTTCTACGCGACCACTGCCTATCCGATCTCGCTCGTCCTCGACACCACCAAGTACCCGTACAGCATTGTTGCTTTCCGTAAGGCGCTCAGTCTCGCAATCGATCGCAAGACCGTGTCGAAGCTCGGTGAGTATGGCTATGCACCACCGACCGACGCGATCGGTTTGGGCGGGCTCTTCCCCAAGTGGGTCAGCAACCCGGCGGTGAAGAAGCTGGCAAAGCAGATGGCGGCCTACAGCCCGTCGGCGGCGAAGAAACTTCTGACGGACGCCAAGTTCACCTACAAGGGCAGCCGGCTGATCGATCCGAAGGGAGACCCGGTCAAGCTCGACATCCACGTGATCTCGGGTTGGTCCGACTGGGTCGCGTCGAATCAGATCATCACCAGGAACCTCCGCGACATCGGGATCGACTCCGACGTCGCTCTGGAGCCCGACTGGGGGGCCTGGTGGCCGAACGCGAGTGCGGGTAAGTTCCCGACGCTGCTCTGGCAGGGCGGGTCGCAAGGCTCCCCGTACGGGTACTTCTACGCGAACCTCTCCAAGAACGCGTACATACCGGCGGGGCAGGATGCGACCGCGACGGGTAACTGGGAGCACTTCTCGCACGACAAGGCGACCAGTCTGCTCGACCAGTGGAAGGTGACGCTCAACCCAGCGAAGCAGAGGCAAATCGCCACGCAGTTGCAGAAGATCTGGCTGAACGAGCTGCCGATCGTGCCGCTCTTCATCGGGCCACGGTGGTCGACCTACAGCACGAAGTACTTCCACTGCTACTGCACGAAGAAGAACTTCTTCGGCGACCCGATCTTCACGACGTTCCCGGACAACATCCTCTCGTTCACCCGGATCTGCCCGGGCGGCAAGAGCGGCGCGTGAGCGCCTCCTAAGTCCCTCCGACGGCGGGCGGTTCCCTCCTCACCGCCCGCCGTTTACCCTCCGAGGCACTGAATATGCGCTGGTTCGCACGTCGGCTCGCTTTCTACGTCTTCGCGCTCTGGGTCGCGCTGACGATCAACTTCCTGCTCCCGCGCTTGATGCCGGGCGATCCGCTCGGGGGCATCCTGCAGCACCTGAGTCCGTCGCAGATCGCCGCCAACCCGGGGATCATCAAGACCTACCAAACCCTGCTCGGCGGCGGTAACCATTCGATCTGGCAGGACTACGTCACCTACCTGCACCGGATCTCGCACTTCAACTTCGGCATCTCGACGTCCAACTACCCGGCGCCCGTCTCGGACGTCGTGGGGCGGACGCTGCCCTACTCGATCTTCCTCGTCGGCGTCGCCTTCTTGCTTGCGTTCGTCATCGGCACGGTTGTGGGGATGGCCGCCGCCTGGCGCCGCGGCGGGGCCGTCGACAGCGTCCTCGTGCCGACCTTCATGGTCCTCGGCGCGTTTCCCGCCTTCTTCACGGCTCTGCTCGGGCTCTACTTCTTCGGGCTCAAGTTGCACTGGTTTCCGATCCAGCATGCGTACGACAACGGACTCAGCCCGGGCCTCAACTGGACCTTCCTATCGAGTGCGTTACGTCACGCCGAGCTCCCGATCATCGTCGTCGTCATCGCGTATGCCGGCGGCTGGGTGTTGAACATGCGGACGGTGATGATCAACACGATCGGTGAGGAATACGTGACGATGGCGCACGCGAAAGGGCTGCGCGACCGTCGTGTCATGACCCGCTATGCGGGCCGCAACGCGATCCTGCCGCCGCTCAACGGCTTCGCCGCACTCTTCGCGAGCGCGGTCGGCGGGCTCGTCTTCGTCGAGTACATCTTCAGCTACCCCGGCGCAGGCTTCACGCTCCAGCAGGCCGTGCTCGGAAACGACTACGCACTCGCG
>WNFU01008152.1_pt1 | contig 12158 bp, 10 predicted proteins | sample 5400121 | NCBI WGS metagenome assembly WNFU01 (sample SAMN13153360, study PRJNA577476) | soil metagenome | isolation source: 100 cm soil or saprolite under grassland replicate 1 | place: USA:California | collected 2016-06-15 | reverse complement strand
CCACGAGCAGGCACAAGTGGCAATGATCTAACCCAATTTGCCACAACTCGCCCAGGTTTTGGGTCCATCATCATGGAACGACTGCCTTCATTAACGTAGGTGTACATCTTTTCTGTACCGATTTTTGTAAAGGCATTTATCAATGTTTCGTTCTATTCATGTTCATCTGCATGGCTACTGATTCGAACAACATTCTTAGAGAGTGCGTGAGGTGTATAACATCCATCACCGACCAGCACACCCACCAAAAAGCCATATTCACGGTCAGTCATATTTTCGGGTTTGCCGGGAACTTCATTGTTAGGAATAGTAGCGCGATAAGCTCTTACCCAATCACATTCCTTAAGTTGATCTAATCGGCGTGGTTCAAAAAACTTTTTGCGTGAATCACGAACGTGGAATTGGTGTGAAGCCGTGACACGTACAACTGCGCCATCTGAAAGATGCAAATCGTATACTGGCATGTTTTCATTTACTTCGACAGTTGCTACACGTCCTACGCCAAGAACCGTACAAATTTCATCCCCTTCCCGAATAGTGTCTGCACGTCTCCATCCGATTGGCGTGGCAACCAAAGTATCGCCTGTAACACACGGGTTTGTCGCTTCGAGTGGATATAGATGCGGAACCGGGTTGCTCCGGTTGGAGGCATCCAAAAATAATACGCCAGGCTCCCCATTATGATGGGCCTGTTTAACGATCTTGTTAAATAATTCGCGGGCTTTCACCTTGCGATAGCTGCGAATCGTAATACCTTCTTTTTCTGCCTGCTCGAGTGTGCCACTGAATTTGCGCTGCTTCATTTCCGCAATATCCGGGAAGCGCAATTCCCATTCTCCATCTTCTTTCACGCGGCGCATGAACGCGTCGGTGATCCCCACAGAGATATTGAAATTCGTAATATTATTTTCGTTCGTCTTGGACGTCACAAAGTCTTCCACATCCGGGTGATCCACGCGCAAGACGGCCATATTGGCCCCACGCCTAGTTCCGCCTTGCGCAATCTCGCCAAAGGCATGATCATAGACGCGCAAGAACCCGACCGGTCCGGTTGCTTGCCCCGCCGAGGTCTGTACGAGCGCGCCTTTGGGCCGCAATCTTGAGAACGAGAAGCCGTTCCCCCCGCCCGTCTGCTGGATCAAAGCTGCATCGCGTAACGTTTAGAAAATCCCTGCCGAGTCACGTCCCATGTCATCGGTGATTGGCAACACAAAACACGCCGCCAGCTGACCGAGCGGAGTCCCTGCGCCGGTAAAGGTCGGCGAGTTCGGAAAAAACTTTTTGCTGGATAGTAAATGGTAATACTCAACGGTGCGCTGATGTACATTTGCATTCCACTGTTCTTCGACCTTTGCCACGTGATACGCCACGCGCCAAAACATTTCCTCCACCGTTTCGGCGGGCTTGCCATCATCCCCCCGGCGGACGTAGCGCTTCACCAACACCTGACGGGCATTATCGGTTAAGTTTGCCTTTGGCAACCCCTCGGGCATGGGCGGTGTGGGAAGCAGTCCGTTGTGAACTTTCGCAGACGCGGATGGGGATGGGTTAACTTTACTACTTGCCATAGTACACTCTCCTCAAAACTAATTTATTTTTTCGCCGTGAGCGGAGAACTGAGCGTTCTTCGCGAGGTTCGCAGACGAAGGGCAGATTGGATGCAAATATTAGGTTCTTCAAGATATAGGCGCTTCGTCTACGTTCCTCGTTACACTCGTCGCTCCGCTCAGCGCGAAGGGATATGCAAAACAAAAAGACAGCGACACTCCGCCTAGGGCGGAAATGTTGCTGTCATTCAATTAGCTTTCGAGCAAATGATCGATTTCTTTGCGAAGTTCGTGGAGATCGTCGAGGCCCAGATAAACGATCGCGTAACGGATATAAGCGATCTGATCCATTTCCTTCAAACCATCCATTACCAGGTCACCTACCACACGTGAAGAGACTTCAGACTTACCCATTTTTTGCAATTGCGATTCAACCTGTCCGATCAACCGCTCGATATCGGCGGCAGAGACCGGTCGCTTGGCGCACGAAATGCGGATGCCGCGAGCCAGTTTTTCACGGTCAAACTCTTCGCGGGTACCATCCTGCTTAAAGATCAGTGGCGTGGCAAGGATGGGGCGTTCATACGTACTAAAGCGCTGTCCGCAATGTAGACATTTGCGCCGCCGACGTATGCCACCGTGGGTATCGTGAGAGGTATCGAGCACTTGCGAATTTGAATCAGGATGCTGGCAGTATGGACACCGCATTGTTTTAACCACTCCATTATTAGAACATTTGTTACCGCCAGATGTGGGCGTACATGCTCTGCATCCCCGTACATATAGCGTTACCGTTGAAGAAATTTTAGCACAAGAAGCAGACTCAATACAAGAGGACGCGTGGGGGATTAACCTTAAAATTTTTGTAGAAAAATGATGTCATCTTGTGATACGATGGAGCTTACGATGGTAACTGCGATAGTGCTGCATCATACCACGCATCCCCCTAATAAAACGTGTGAAAGGATTACAAAATGAAAGCGTTCAAAGTATTTATCTTTGGATTACTCTATGGCTGGTTCATAAAGTTTGCATTCGATAGGATCTACCGGGGCAATGAAATGGAAGATCTTCGAAATGAAAATGCATCTCTCATGGAATATATCCGCACACTTGAATCACAACTCCAGCCCAAATCTTTGGAAACTGAATCGGTCCTGCGGCCTGCAGTGCGGTCCGAACCCGCACAACCCGAACCTGCTCAAACAGACAGTGAGAAAGATAACCTAAAAGTGATCAAGGGAATTGGGCCTGCCATTGAAAAGAAATTGAATAACGCCGGGGTTCATACCTTTGAGGCTCTAGCACGCCTGCGCGTTGCAGAGTTGGAGAATATCCTTGGCAATGCAAGACGTCTCGCCCAGGAAGGGGATTTGATCGCACAGGCAAAAACGCTCGCCAAACAAAAAAGGAAGTGATCTCAAAAATTCCATGTCACTCTGAGGGAGAGTTTGCTGCGACCGAAGAGTCTCGTGGTTTCGGTAGGAGAGATCCTTCGCTCCGCTCAGGATGACATTATTGTTAATAAGCTTTCAACTGATTCTTTCAAAACGTCAGAAAGGACCGCACCATGAATATCACACCTGCACAGGCACCAGGTGCCAGTGTTGCGATGTTCGTCCTTGGATTGCTGATTGGTTGGCTGGCTGAATGGACGATCGATTGGTTCTACTGGCGCGGTCGCATACAGGGCGTCACGAAGGAAAACTCAACTCTCAAAGAACGGATCACTACTCTGGAAGCAAAGAAAAACCCCAGATTGTTATCCGCCAAAAACATCCCTCTTACGGATGCAGAGGGCAATGACAACTTTCAGGCTATCAAAGGGATTGGCCCGGTCTTTGCAAAGCGATTGAAAGAGTCAGGCGTCGTTACGTTTGAACAATTATCCCGGCTCAAATCCAAACAATTGGAGGAAATTTTAGGAAGTCTCTATAAACGGTTCTTTTCGAGACAAGAGACGATCCTCGCTCAGGCAAAAGAGTTCGCAAAGCAAAAGACGCAAAATAAATAAGGGGATGATATGGAATCACCCAGGCGCGCTCCGGGCTATGACCTCTTTAAATCGATCGTTGCAATCATTTTATTGGTTATCTTTTTCCTTCTGAACGCAAGAACGACACCTCAATCTCCCACACCCATATCCACGATCGCCGCGAAGCCTTCAACTACGCTCACGATAGTACCGACGCCTTTCGGGAACGCAGGCCTGACAGCGATTCCCGGTTCATCCACGTCTCTCTCACTGACATCGACGACTACCCCACTTCCATCAGCAACCGTCACAAACGAATTTGTATCTACTCAGACTCCTTTGCTCTCGCCAACCACAACGATCGCATCTGCAGAAACGATACCTCCTCTCCCTTCCCCAATCGTCACAGAGAGCGCGGCACCTACTGCTACTCCCCCTCTATCTTCAACTGCAACGCCGGCGCCATCCTCAACTTCTACTCCAATCCCAGGGACAGCGGTCGCATCTGCATGTGAGTCGGCCTCTTCGCGCTCACGATTGCAAAATGGAACGAACGCCATCATCCTTCGGCGCTTGAACTTCCGATCCTCACCTGGCATAGGTAACAATTGGCTATTAACGAATATTCCGGGCACCAAAGTTGAGGTGGTTGATGGGCCGGAGTGTGCCCCACATTTTGCCGGTGCTTACGTATGGTGGCAGATCAAACTTCCCGATGGACAAATTGGCTGGTCCGCGGAAGCCTCTCAATTTGGTTCGTTTTATTTTATGGAACCAGAGAAGTAAGGCAGACTGGCAACCTGCCAAAATTTGCAACACGTCCCTAATGGCTCAAGCCGTTGTTCTCTTCAGGAATGCTACGCAAGTCGGATTGGCAATCCGACCTACCGCTGGCGGTTCGCATTGAGGAAAGCTCTTTCAAAAAACCCATCACTAACTGATTAAAATCTTTCGCATGAGATTGATGCGGAACGTGCCCCGCACGCAACACTTCTCCTCTGGCTTTGGGCAGTCCATTTACCAAACGCGGAAATGAAGATATATCCAGGGTCTGATCGCGGTCTCCCCAAACGACCAGCGCTGGCACATCGATTTCAGGCAGATACTCAGTCATATCCGACATCGCGTGCGGGATGTGGTAAACGCCCGGTGCAGTCCGCTTATAGTCCAGTGCAGTTTGAGCACGGATTTTTTCTGGCAGAGAGTGCAACGAGCCGATACTGTGTCCCGTGGCAACACTGGATACATCCACAAAAAAGCGGAACAGCCATTCAGGCAGTTGACCCACCAGCAGTCCACTCAAATTCGTGCGACCATAGGTGTTGCGCAGAAGAAAAGGAAGCTGGGCACGGGAATAAAACGGATTGACGAGGATCAAGCCACGCGTCCAGGCAGAGAGGCGCCGCGCGTATTCGAGCGCCACATAGCCGCCCATCGAATGACCGATCAAAATGGCAGGCTCCGTCAAGTTTAACGAATTCATCCAACTCGAAAAATGCTCGAAGATCCAATCCATTTGATAGGCGCGCGAATCCAGTTTGGGGCTGTCTCCGTGTCCAAGTAAATCGAGGGCGTAGGAGGCATATCCGTTTGCGGAGAGTTCAGGGACCAGATCGTTCCAGTCATGCAATGAAGCCGCAAGCCCATGGATCATAATCACGGGCGTGCCCGTGCCATGCTGCACATAATTTGCTAAGGTGGGAATGAGGTGATTATCCTGTGTGTTGTTCATATCGTTTTGCTAACTCTCTGCGTAAAACTTTTCCGATGAAGGTGCGTGGAAAATCTTCCATGAAGATCACAAAGCGCGGCACCAAATGGGAGGGCAGGCGTCGTTTGGCATATTCAATGACCGCTTGCGGCGTGGGCGGTTCTTTGTCCGCGATCACAAAGGCAAAGGGACGACCGGCAATCGCTGTCACCGCCACTTCCTTGACCTGCGGAATTTCGTAGATCACCTCTTCAATATCACGCGGGAAGGCGGGTTCCTTTTGGAGGTGATTTGGATACCACATATCGGCCTTGCGCGAGACAATACGAAAATATCCTTCAGCATCCATCTGGGCAACATCGCCGGTGAGGAGCCAACCGTCCTCCGTAAGCACTTCTTTGGTGGCTTCGGGATTCTTCCAATATCCCAGCATTACCTGCGGGCCGCGCACAGCCAACTCGCCGATCTGTCCTTGTTTCACTTCCTTATTGCGATGCGCCAGGTCCACGATCTTCGCTTCGGTGGAAGGTAATGGAACGCCGATTGTACCAATCTTTCGCTTTTCGTCCAGTGGGTTTGCATGAGTGACAGGTGAGGCTTCCGTTAGTCCATAGCCTTCTACCAGACGAGCTTTGGTCAGTTTTTCAAACGCTTCCTGCACTTCCACCGGCAACGGCGCCGAGCCGCTGAGACAGACCTTAATCGACTTGATCCCATAGTTGCGCGCGCCGCGGAAATTATTGATCGCCATATACATGCTCGGTACACCGGGGAAAATCGTCGGCTGATCATTTCGGATGGTTTTCAGAACATCCAATACTTGGAATTGTGGTTTCAAGATCATCGCCGCGCCCAACGAGATTGGAACGTTCATGGCGGTCGTCAAGCCATAACTGTGAAAGATCGGCACCACAGATAAGAATCGTTCCCCGCCTTCAATGGCTTCGGGCAACCAATGACGAGTCTGCAAGGCATTCGCCACCAGGTTACGATGGGAAAGCATGACACCCTTCGATTGCGTAGTGGTGCCCGTCGTATATTGAATCACTGCCAGCTCTTCGGGTTCCACGTTCACCGTTGGGGATTTATTACTTTTGCCTCCCAGAAAATCCATCCATTGCATGGAGTTCGACAAAACAAAATTACGATTCCGCCAGCGTGAGATGAAAAGCTTCGGGAGAGAAAGATAATCTGCGGCGTCGGTCAATACCACGTGCGGAATGCCGCTGGACTCGCGAATCTGTTTCGCCAGCCCAGCCCACATCGAAAGCATCACCAATACACTGGCTTCTGATTCCTTGACCTGCCGCAGGATTTCTGCGGGCTCGATCACCGGGGGGATTAAGACCACCGTCGCGCCGGCTTTCAGCGTTCCATAAAAGCCGATCAGCATTTGCGGCATATTCGGCATCAACAAAACGACGCGTGCACCTTGCCCCACGCCAAGTGCCACCAACGCGTTCGCAAAACGATTCGCTTCGCGGTTCAAGCGACGATAGGAAATCCGCGTTCCTTCGAAAAAGATCGCGGGGCGATTCGGAAACCGTCTGACGGCAGAGCGCAGGAGATGATGCAACGGAATCCTTGGAACATCCACTGTGTAAGGCACACCGGCCTGATAATTTTCCAGCCATGGACGTTTCGCTCGAAACGGATCGCGTCCACCTTTCTTTTTAGGAGCCACCTCGGTCGAGTCGCGCCAGGAGCGTTGTCCTTCGCCGGTGAGAAAACGTTCGATGGCGCGCCCTACCGCCTCACGGCGCTCCAACATGACCAAATGACCGGATGCCCCTATATCCGCTTCCTCCGCCTCAGGAATGGAGGCGGTGACCTTTTCAAAGCGCGCCCGTTCGAATACCAGATCGCGATTGCCGCGAATGACCAGCGTGGGGACTTCGAGAGACTTGAACTTCTCCCACCCATTCCATTGAGACATATTCTGAAAATAAAACTGCTTGAGCACATGGGGCGGCGCGAATAACCACTTGCGTGTAAAAGGTGCGATACCCCTCAATAACCAAGTCGGCAGGCTCAATACAAGCTTCAACATGGGTCGAAGTTTGAATTCACCGGCTGTCGCCATCAGAATGAGTCTTTCGACACGGTCGGGGTGTTTCAGCGTGTATTCTGTAACAATTGCCCCGCCGTAGGAATGCCCCACCAAAACAAATTTGCCTTTTACCTTTAATAAGGTTAGCGCGGTTTCCAGATCATTGACCAGTTGAGGCATGTCGTAGCCGCGACTAGGCTTATCAGAGAGTCCATGCCCGCGCAAATCCAGCGCGATGACGCGGTTCTCCAGCGAGAATTTTTGCAACTGATAATTCCACTGTTCGGCTTGTCCCCCAAAGCCATGGACAAAAACAAGCGTCCGCTGGGGATGCTCGGGCGAAATATCAATCGCCGAAAGCCTCACAAGCGAAGTGGCGCCAGCGGCGCCATGGACCAGCGGATTTGTCGAAACGCGCACTTCATGCCGATACAGGTCGAGATCGATGTCCATGAAGAGAGTTTACATGAGGCGGGCAGGGATGTCAATTTGAGAAACAAAAACCTGCGCCAGAAAATTCTGGCGCAGGTCCGACGTGCCGCTCTCGGAGGAGGGAGATGAGGCGAGCAGACCCATCCCAGATGGTCACAGATAGGTGATTATTTGGCGGCATTTTCACCCTGGCGAGGCCCTATTCGAGCGCTGCGCACAGAGCCTCAAAATCGCTGTCAAATAACTGATGGGGTCCTGCTTGAAAGTAAACATTGCCTTGTCGATCCAGCACGATTCTCCCAACATCAAGAAAGACGGCTCCCGCACCTGGAACAATGAGACGGTATAGCACTCCCATATTGGCTGCCTGAGGCGGGGTTGTTGAGAAATCGACGATTGTATTATTGTGAAAGTCCATCGGGTAGGCCTTGCCCGTCACTGAGTTGGTGAAGGTGTCGGTCCCCCAAACCTGCTCAACAATCTTGACCAAGTTGCCTTCCTCATCAAAGAACCGTTTCACTGTGAAATTCACTTCGTAGACATCTAGAACCTGGAACGCGCCGCAATCTACGAGCACTGCAGTGCCCTCCTCGTGGAAAGGACCTTCGACGACGGGTCCATCGGCTGAGGCGACAGAGAAGGGGAAGAAAGCTATCAGACCAACCAGGACCAGACTAGAGACGATCAAACGAATATTCATGATTTGTTTCCTTTCATTTATTAAATCTCAATATATTTTTGTGGATAGTTCAAATTCGGAATTTTAGTGTCAGCGGTAGAGAATAATTCCGTTACTGCTACTGACCAGCAGGTCGCTTAGCAGACATAGTATTCACTGTAACAATCTGCCGTCCAGGAAATATTTTTTCAAGCCCCGCACCAGCGACCAACCAGTACGGGGTGTTGACGTGTGATCTCGAGGAGGAAGTGAGGCAAGCAGGTATGTCCTATCGAGCTTCATAGTCGACGTTCGCAGTGCATCCGCTACGGCAGCTCGCATCTGCATCAACGACACATCTGATGCACTCATCTACAGTCTACTGGAGACTCTCACGCCAGTCCGGGCGTCTCTGGGCTCTCGGCGAGAGGCATAGTCACACCTGCCGCGCTCAGTTCGCGGTGACGAAAGAAGTAATCTGTGAGATCGACTGACTTTACAGACGCACTCAACTCAGGATGACGGAAGTAGTAGTCGGTCGTGTCGACAGAGATTTCTACTGGCACGCTCAGTTCCGGGTGACGCTGGTAATAGTCAGGGAATGCTGAATCACCAGTCAGAGGGATGACAGCATTCTGATCATTGATTGCCCAGGTCCAATCCGGGTGCCGCTGATAGAAGTCGCTGGCGGCTTGGTCAGCAGTGGAAGAGGCATTTGAACGAGGATAAGATATAGCCATGGTCACCGATAAGAGGGAAATTACACCAAGAACAAGAAGAAAACGGTTTTTGAACATTTTGGTCTCCTGGATTGGGGGAAAGTGGTGTTCCCAATCTATGACCACAGTATAGTTAGCCCCCATCCCTTAGCGTGTTTGTGAGCATGTTTTGAGCGTGTTTTTTACCATGTTTTGCATTTGTTCCAGAACATCGGCAAAAAGAAATCCCATTGTTGAAATCAACGACGGGATGAAAAAGAAGTTCGCAAATTTTGTTTATGTCTCTTCTAGTGCGAAGGCTACGGCCTCATCGAGAGACATCGCCTTACCTTTTGTCCTAAACTTGGCTAGGGTCTTCTCATCTAGTTTCGCTCGCAAGACATCTAGATTGCGCTCATATTCCATCTGGTCCACGGGTAAGAGTCGCATACCCATGGCAGCGAGTTGAGTTTCCACCGCCGCCATAAGCGTGGACCCATGCTCAAACTTTCCTTGAACAACGGCAATGTCCGCAAATGCAGACAAACTTGCGAGCACTCCTCGCGGATCCCCAAGTTCACGGTTTAGACTCAGACTCTCCTTGCAGAGCGCGATTGCCTTCTGGTAGTCCTTCTCCCGCCATGCGAGTAATCCCAAGCGCCGAAGTGAATAAGCCAGGAAGTTCTTGTCCCCGATCTCCCTGAGAATTACGACGCTTTCTTCATAAAGAGATCGGGCCTCTTTCGACTCGTTTTGATTCAAAGCGACGTCTCCCAGAAATGTAAGTGTCCAGCTGAGTATCACCTTGCCTTCTGGACCCATCGTCCGCGAAATCTCCAAACTTTGTTCCAGGAGGGAACGCGCCTCAACGTAGTTGCCCTGCATACTGGAAAGCAAGCCCAAATAGAGAAGGGCTACGGCAGTATTCCATTGATCCCCTAACTCCCTCCCGATACTCAATGCTTCCTCAAGCTCCAGACGTCGGTCTGTGGGATACGTATCCGCCCAATACATAAATCCAAGTGCATTGAGCGCTTTTGCGCGTGCCAATGTTCGTTCCATGGCTTCCGGGCGCGAAAGAGCTAGTTGAATTCGATGCTGCAATTCAGAGAGAAGATTGCCATGTGCATACCAGAAATAGAAATAAACGAAGGAGCCTGCTATCCGTAGCGCCGCAACCGCTTTGCCACTGTTCGTAGACCATTCCATCGCCGCTCGAATGTTGTCAAGCTCTTTGTCAAGCCGATTAATCCATAGTACTGATTCATGCCCAAATATATGCGGTTCTGATTTTTCAGCGAGGCTCAAATAGAAGTCCAAATGCCGGTCACGGATCACTGATGCTTCGCCTGTCTCTACCAGCCTTTCAAGTGCATATTGACGGATGGTCTCCAACAAACGATAACGTGTTTCACTAAACTCAGAATCTGCTTCTACAATAACCAGTGACTTATCTACCAGATGACCAAGCAAATCAAGGATATCGCTGCGCTTCATTCCCTGGCTGCAAACTGCTTCGGCGGCTTCGAGCGTGAACCCGCCCGCGAAGACTGACAGTCTGCGAAGCAAAATCCGTTCCGGCTCGGTGAGCAAGTCGTAGCTCCAGTCAATCGTGGCGCGCAGGGTTTGATGACGCGGGACGGCAGTACGACTGCCCGTAGTGAGCAGAGAAAAACGGTCATCCAGCCGCGCGGCAATCTCATCCACAGACAATATTTTGATGCGCGCCGCAGCCAACTCAATCGCCAGTGGAATACCATCAAGCCGGCGGCAGATTTGAGCAACGGAGGCCGCATTTCTTTCATCCAACGTAAAACTAGATTTGGCATTGCCTGCGCGTTCATCGAATAATTCAATGCTGGCAAATTCCTGGAGTTCCTTGAGCGAAAGCGATTCTTGCATTTCTGGTAGTGGCAGGGAAGGAACCTGCCAGGTGGTTTCGTTGAACAGACCCAGGGATTCGATGCTGGTCGCCAGTATTTTCAGCTTTGGGCACATTGCCAGCAACTGCTCGGCGTACTGCGCGCAGGCCTTGATCAGATGTTCACAGTTATCTACGATGAGCAAAACGTCTTTGGACTTCAGGTACGTTTTGAGCGTTTCAATCAATGGCTCATTTGAAATTTCGCGAATATTCAGCGATTGTGCAATTTCCTGTGGAATCAAATTCTCATCCGACAAACCAACCAGGCCCACCCAGAATACGCCATCTTTGAACTTCTTGATGGAATCATGCGCAGTCTGAATGGCAAGACGTGTTTTACCCACACCACCCGGGCCAGTTAGGGTCAATAAGCGGGAAGATGATACTAGCCTTGCAATTTCCTTCAATTCTTTTTCACGGCCAACGAAGCTTGTGAGCGGAACTGGAATGTTTGAAGAAGCTTCCTTTGCAAAAGGTTTCGTTTGGCCAGATACAGTCTTTGGAGTCTCTTTACCAGATTTGAGATTCTCGTACAACTCTTTCGTCTGTTCTGATGGTTCAATTCCAAACTCGCGCAAAGATTTCATGCAGCGCTCATACGTCGCGGCGACCTTGGACATATCCCCTTTTGCCGCGTGTGCAGACATCAAGGCACGATAGGCAGGTTCAGGCTTTTGACCAAGTTTGATCCAGCGTTCGCCCCAATCCAAAATATCCAACCAGCGTTTTTCGTCTTGAAGTAATGACATCAACCGGGACATATGATGTTCAAAGATGGAATATAAATGCTCGCGCTCCAAGACCACCCATTCATCATAGAAGCCAGGTAATAGTTCTCCTTGATAGTTTGAAAGGACAGAAATCAATTCATCGGCAGATGCGCTTGCATTCAGCTTTTCTAACTCCGTGGCATCGAGACAATAATCCGATGATTCCTTGAAACTTATAACTACATCGTCAGCATGCAAAAAACGAGCTGAGGAGGCCGCCTCGAGCGCTTTGCGTATCCGCCATAGCGCGTGACGAAGATTGTCTCTTGCCGTCTCTTCCAATGAATCGGGCCACAAGAGTCCTGCGAGTTTTTCGCGCCGATGCGAAGTCCCAGCACTCAAGATCAAATAAGCAAAAAGGGATTGCGCGGGACGCGAAGTGATTGCAATGAG
>WNFU01008150.1_pt1 | contig 12160 bp, 11 predicted proteins | sample 5400121 | NCBI WGS metagenome assembly WNFU01 (sample SAMN13153360, study PRJNA577476) | soil metagenome | isolation source: 100 cm soil or saprolite under grassland replicate 1 | place: USA:California | collected 2016-06-15 | reverse complement strand
ACCGTTCCCGAACTCCCCCAACCCGCTGTTCGAATGGCTCGACCGGGTCGGTAACCGCGTCGACATACCAGCGCTGCGCGCACGCTACCCGGAGATCGGCTGGCGGGACTTCCCTTCATGGGCAGCCGTCCAGGACTGGGCGTCGGCAGTGTCGGCCGGCCATCCCCGGGCCTGACCCGGGTAGCTCGTAGGGAGGTGCGCGGCTGCACCTTAAGGGCTCCGGTGGGCGTGCTCAGCTCCTCCTCTCCGGCGGCACCGCCTGGCCGACGCCCAGCAAGTTGCCTTCGCTGTCACGGAACCACGCGGCCCGCTCGCCGGCGCCGCCGGCGGACGGGTAGTTGCCGGCCACCTCGGCGATGCCGTCGACCGTTCGAAGCCCCGCGACGTCGACGTCCTCGAACACCACGCCTCGGCCGCGCAACTCGGCGACCACCGCCTCGATGTCGTCGACCTTCCAGCCCACCTGGGTGTGCTCGCCCGACGGCCGGCCGGTGGACTCGAACAGCGCGAAGCTGCTGCCGTCCGCGCACTGGTAGCGCAACCCACCCGGCCGCGTCTCGACTGGCTGCAAACCCAGCTTCTCTGCGTAGAACCGCCTCGCCCGTGCCAGGTCCTGCGCCGGCAGGCGGGTCGCCACCGAACCGGCCTCGAGCCCGCCGGCTTCGTACCCACCGGCTTCCCGCGCACGCCGCCGGCGGGCGGCCCAGTACGCGTGAGTCAGCTCGATGATCTGGACGTAGTTGCCGTCCGGGTCGACCGCGGTGGCGAACCACGCGCCGGCCGGCTCCCGGTACTCGATCTTCGCAACCCAGGTCACGCCGAGGCTGTCCAGGTGCCGTGCAGTCGCCCGGGCATCGTCGACGTGCAGATTGACGATCACGCGACCCGGCTCGGGGCTGCGTGTCCCGACGTCGTCGCGGCCGTCGACCAGCAGGCCGACGCCACCGAACCGGATGAAGCCGTCGATGTCGGTGGCCACGCCAAACGCCTGCTCGTACCAGGCGCGCAGCCGGTCCGGGTTGGTACTTGCCAATAGGATGCTGCCGATGGCCGGCGGATGCATCTCGGTAACTCCGTCCCTGTCGAGGCTCGTGTCAAGGGGTAGACCCCGGGCAGCCCTCGAAACTCATCGCCGCCCGCCCGGCCAAGACTGCTCCCTTGGCCCGGACGTCACCTTGCCGGCCTGGCCGCACCGCTCTGCCATCTCCCCCGTCCGGAACGCCGACCTCGGCGAGCAGCCGCGGCCCACGGCTTCCAGGACCCGGTACCGCCGGTTACGTTCGATCTCGACGAACTCGATCGGCTGGTCAAGTGGATCGATTTCCGCTGGCGGTCCAAGGAAACTCGATGGTCGCCGTGGGCTGCCCCCTCTCAGCGCCGTGCCCGTCCCGGCTGTCAGCAACGCCACCGCCACCAGCCACCGCAGCACCGCCAACCACCGCCCGGCCCGCACGGTTGCTCGTTGTGCGGCGCCGGCGCAACACGGCTAGAACAGGTTGCCCTCGGTGTCTTGCCGGTCCACCCACATGTGGAGATGCGTCCGGTCGTGCCCCCCACGCACCATGCTGCCCGTGACCGGGACGGTGGTCACCGTCGGCAGGCCCCGGTCCGGTGCGCCGATATCAGACGCGGCGCCGGCGTCCGGTGGCAGTGGGCAGGACGGCGCCGGTCGGCACGCTCGTGGCGGGGGTACCGCCGTCCGCCGTGACCGGTGCGGCGGCACCCGCCGAGACGGCGGGGCTGCCCGGTTGGTTCGGCGGGCTCCCGCTCACGCACTGCTGCTGGCCGAAGTGTCGGCCCACGTCATCGACGCCAGCTGGTTACCGTTCCGCGTTGACCGTCAACAGACGCAGCACCGCCTTACCGTAGGCCTCCTCGGGGCAGCCGGCGGTGAACTGCGCGACCCGGCCGTGCACCGCCGCGAGCACCCGATAACCGTCGCCGATACGCTCCAGCCTGTGGAACGCGGCGCCGAGCAGTTCGCGCAACTGGTCCTCGCGCGGCAGCCATAGCGCCTCGTCCTGATCGAGGTCATCGAGCGCCCATTCGGTCGTGCCGTTGAAGCCGATGATCGGACCGTTCGGCCTCTCGTGCACCTCGATCGTCATGTGACTGAGGACGAACAGGTCGTCCAGGTCCCGGTCGGGGATGACGAACCGGTCGCCGGGCGCGGGCTTCCAAGCCAGGCCGGCCGCCCGCAGCCGACGGGCAAGTTCGAGCGGGATCACTATCCCATCGTGCCCAGCCCAGCGCGGGTCGACCAGTACCGGGCAGTGCCGCCGGTCCGTCTCGACATCGGGACCTCGCAGCGCAAACCTCCTCGATCGCGCTCGGGCGGGCCGCTATCGGACAGTGCTAACCGAAGCCGGGGATTGTGTGGGCCACGTCGTACACCGGCCAGCCGTCATGTCCGCGGCGCACCGTGGGAGAGAGCCGGTGCGGTTGGCTGCGGCCGACCTCCAGCATGGACGCCTCCCGCAAGGCGGTGTGCCTGCTCCGATCGGACCGCGGTCGCCGTCCGCCGAGTGCGTCGCCCTTCCAGTCGTACTCGATGCCGACCCCGGTCAGCGCGGAAGTCAAGCCGTTCGCGGCCGAACTGCGGATGCCGCCCCGATCCCGGAAACCGCCGGATGTCGACCAGTACGGTCACCCGGGCCTGCCGCAGGACTGGGACGAACGCCTCGATCGGTCGCGTGCCGTGGCCGACGGTCAACACGGTGGCGTCAGGGCGAGCCCGCCCACCCGGCGCTGCCGTCATCGGCCTCCCCCATCTCCGCCCTCACACGCAAGCATTCCCGCCCACTGCTCGGCACCCATCTGCGCATCACCGAGGCCGCCGCGCCCGGGCGCATGCTCTGGGCACTGACGGTCGTGGCGACCGCGGCGCTGCTCATCGTCGTACCCTCGATGGCCCTGCTGTTTGTGCTGCACCAGCGCGGTCACCTGGAAGGGACCTGATCACGGAGCCGGGCAGGTCAGCGGCCCTTCGGCCGAGCCGGCCGCGGGATCGCGTTGGTAACGTGCGAGAAGCGGGCGCGCTCATCCGCCCGGGCTCGGAGGTTGCCATGAGCTTCAATCTCGCCACGATCCTGCGGGAGTCGACGAAGGCCGGACCCGACAAGCCGCTGATGTACTTCGGCGACCGCACCTTCACCTACGCCGAGGTCGACGAGATATCCGGCCGGGTCGCGGCCAGCCTGCAGCGGCTGGGCCTGGCGCCGGGCCAGAAGGTGGCCGTCCACCTGCCCAACGTCCCGCAGTTCGTGTTCACCTACTTCGGCGTGCTCAAGGCCGGTCTCGCGCTCGTTCCGCTGAACCCGCTGCTGCGGGCGCCCGAGATCGCCTACCACCTGGACAACAGCGACAGCGCACTGCTGGTCACCTTCGACGCGTTCGCCGGCGAGGCGATGAAAGGTGCGGCCGGGGTCGGTGACCTGCCGATCTACGTGGTGACCTCGCCCGGGAACACGACCGTTCCCGAGGGCGCCCGGCGCTTCGACGAGCTGTTCCAGGCGCAGGACACCGGGGACATCGTGCCGACCAACGCCGACGACACGGCCGTCCTGCTCTACACCAGCGGCACCACCGGCCGGCCGAAGGGCGCCGAACTCACCCACTTCCAGATGTACATGGCGTGCACCGTGGGCGGCGAGGCGTTCGGGTACGTCCCCGAGGACATCGCCCTGCTGGTACTGCCGCTGTTCCACGTGTTCGGGCTGTCCAGCACGTTCAACGTCGCGGTGCGCTTCGGCGGCACCGTCGTGTTGATGCCCCGGTTCGAGGTCGGCCCCGTGCTCGACGCGCTGGAGCAGCACCGGTGCACGGTCATCTGCGGCGTGCCCACCATGTTCATCGCGCTGCTGCAGGCCGACACGTCCGGCCGGGACCTGTCCGCATTGCGCGTCGGCGTGTCCGGCGGAGCGTCGATCCCCGGCGAGGTCATCCGCGGCTTCGAGGAGAAGTACCGCGGCGTCGTGATTCTGGAAGGGTACGGGCTGTCGGAGACCGTGGCGCTCGCGACGTTCAACCGGAGCGCGGAAGACCGCCGGGTACTGTCGATCGGCCGGCCGATGTGGGGCGTCGACATCCGGATCGTGGCGGAGGACGGCAGCGAACTGCCGGCCGGGCCCGACAACGTCGGCGAGATCGTCATCCGCGGCCACAACGTGATGAAGGGGTACTACAAGAACCCGGAGGGCACCGCCGAGGCCCTGCGGGGCGGCTGGTTCCACACCGGTGACCTGGCGTACCGCGACAAGGACGGCTTCTACCGCATCGTCGATCGCAAGAAGGACCTGGTCATCCGCGGCGGCTTCAACGTGTACCCGCGAGAGGTCGAGGAGGTGCTCTACCAGCACGAACTGGTCACCGAAGCGGCGGTGATCGGCCGGCCGGACGAACGGCTGGGCGAAGAGGTCGTGGCGTTCGTCAGCCTCCGGCAGGGCGCCACGGTGGAGCCGGACGAGCTGATCGCGTTCTGCAAAGAGCGGCTGGCGGCGTACAAGTACCCGCGCGACGTGCGCATCCTCGACGACCTGCCGAAGAACGCGACCGGGAAGATCCTCAAGACCGAGCTGCGTACGCGGTGAACGCCGCCGGGCACCCGGAACCGGCGCGCGACCGGCGCCGGCGCCTGCTCTTCGCGACCGAACCGGCGCGCTCCATGGCCGAGGCGGGCGTGTTCGCGGCCAGCCTGCCGCTGCTGCGGCGGGCGCCGCGCGGCGAGCCGCATCCGGTCCTCGTGCTGCCCGGCCTGCTCGCATCCGACATGTCCACCGTGCCGTTGCGCGGCTGGCTGCGCCGGCTCGGGTACCCGGTGGTCGGCTGGGCGCTCGGGCGCAACCGGGGGCCGACCCGGGAGGTCGTCGACGCGCTGCCACGGTTGGTGGAGCGGCTCGCGGCGGAGCACGGCACGCCGGTCAGCATCGTCGGGTGGAGCCTCGGCGGCATCTTCGCGCGTCGGCTGGCGCTGCGCTCTCCCCGGCAGATTCGCCAGGTGATCAGCCTCGGTTCCCCGTTCGCGCTCGTCGAGGGGCAGGCCGACCGGACCGCCGGCAGCCGCGCGTACCGCCAGCACGCCGATCTGCACGCCGCTGACCGGATCCACCCCTCCGACGATGCCGCGCGCCGGCCGCTGCCGGTGCCGAGCACGTCGGTGTACTCGCGCGGCGACGGGGTGGTCGACTGGCGGGCCTGCCTGCAACCGGTCGGTCCAACCAGCGAGAACGTCGCGGTCCGCGGCAGCCACCTCGGGATGGGGCACAACCCCGGGGTGTTCTGGGTGGTGGCCGACCGGCTGGCCCAGCCGGCCGGCGGGTGGCGGCCGTTCCGCGCACCCACCCGGGTCGGGCTGGCGGCGCTGTTCCCGCCGCCGGACCAGCCGGGGGCGTGAGCGGTGCCGGCCGCTGCTCGCGCCCGGAGTCGCGCGAACCCGGCTGGAGCACGACACCGGATTACGATGCTGAGGGCAGGCCGATCCCCCGGTTACCGGTCGCACGGTCACGCGTTCCGGCAAGCCCCGACCTCGACGGCGAGGAGCAGATCGTGGACCGGATGAGCGCGAGCGACGCCTTCTTCTACTTCGCCGAGAGCGAGAACACCCCCATGCACGTGGGATCCGTCGCGGTGTTCGAGGGCCCGGCACCCTCATACGGTGACCTGGTCCGGCTGCTGCTGGGCAAGCTGCCGCAGGTCCCCCGGTACCGGCAGCGGGTGCGCCCGGTTCCGCTGCACCTCAGCCTGCCGTTGTGGGTCGACGACGAGCACTTCCAGATCCTGTACCACGTCCGACACAGCGCCGTGCCCCGTCCGGGCAGCGCCGAGCAGTTGCGCAACCTCGCCGGTCGGGTGCTCGGACAGCGCCTGGACATGACGAAACCGTTGTGGGAGACGTGGCTCGTCGAGGGGCTGGAGAACGACCGTTGGGCGCTGATCTCGAAAGTGCACCACTGTATGGTCGACGGCATCGCGGGCACTGACCTGATGCAGTTGATCTTTGACAGCGATCCGGCGGCAGAGCACCCCCGCCCGGTGACGTGGACCCCGACGCGGGCGCCCTCGACGGCGTCCGTGCTGGCCGGCAGCGTGCGCGAGGCGGTGGTGCACCCGATACGCCAGCTCGGCGGTTTGCCCGGGCTCGACCAACTCCGGCGGGTGCCCGGGGCGGTGCTGAGCCGGGGCGCCGCGCTCGGCTCCGTGCTGCCCGGCCTGGCGCGGCAGATCACCACCCCGGTGGCGGGCTCACTCAACGGCCCGATCGGGCCGCACCGCCGGTGGGCGTGGAGCGAGACCTCGCTGGACGAGATCAAGCAGGTACGCGCCGGGCTGGGCGGGACGGTCAACGACGTCGTGCTCACCGCTATCGCCCGTGGATTCCGCGATCTCCTGGAAAGCCGGGGCGAGCTGACCGACGGGCTCGTGGTGCGCGCAATGGTGCCGATCTCGGTGCGCCAGGTGGGCGAGCGCGGGACACTGAACAACAAAGTGTCCGGCGTGTTCGTCGACCTGCCGGTGGCGGAGCCGGATCCGGTGCAGCGGCTGGCGTCGCTGGGCGACCAGATGGACGAGTACAAGCGCGTGATGAAGGCGCTCGACGCGCGCTCGATCATGGCACTGGGCGAGTTCGTCGCGCCGACCCTGCTCGACCTCGGCGCCCGCGCCGGCATGCGGGCCGGGCAGTCGTGGACCCAGGTCACGACGACCAACGTGCCCGGGCCGCCGGTCCCGCTGTACGTGCTCGGCAGGCAGATGTGCTCGCTGTACGCCTACGTGCCCATCGCAAACGGGAGCCGGATATCCATCGGGATCTACTCCTACGTCCGGGCGATGACCTTCGGCATCAATGTCGACTTCGACGCGTTCCCGGACGTGGACGTGCTCGCCCAGGGCATCTGCCGCGGTATGGAGGAGCTCGTCGAGACAGCGGCCGTCCGCCAGCCATCCCCCGAAGGCAGCACCGTTGGCCGGGCCGCCGCGCGCCAGCGCTGAGCGCATCTGCGGGTCAGCCGCCGGCCACCCGGCGACGGCGACGGCTTCAGGACGGCCGGGCGATCGTGTCACGTAGCGCCTGCAGGCTCGAATACTTCGGCTTCCAGCCCAGTGCGCGTTTGGCCTTGCTGGCGTCCATGATTGCCGGGTGGCTCAATGCCTCGATCCACTGCGCGGCCGGTGGTGTAAAGGGCAGCGGCAGCGCCGACGCGGCGCGGGCGGCCGCGTGTACCGGACCGGCCGGCAGGGGCAGCGCGAGAAAGCCGAACTCGCGGGCCACGTCGGCGGTGGTGACCACGCCGTCGCCGGTGATGTTGTACGCGCCCGGCGGGCCGGCGCCGACGGTACACAGCAGGAACGCCTGCCCGACGTCATCCTCGTGGATGAACTGCACCGGCAGCGCGGGCACCAGCAGGGGTACCGGGACCGGCAGCCGGCGTGCGTTACCGAACAGCCGGCGGCCCAGCGGGGCGAGCGGCCCGGGCAGCAGATCCTTGGCGCCGGTGGCGTGCGGGCCGAGGACGACCGGCGGCCGTAGCAGGTAGAGATCAAGCGCCGGGTGCGCCTGCGACTCGGCCTGGAGCAGGCGTTCCAACTCGGCCTTTCCTGTGCGTAGAACAACCGGGCCGCCGGGCGCACCGGCCAGTCCTCGGTCATTCCGATCGGGTTGTCGCGATGGAAGCCGTACGCCGCGACGGAGGAGGCATACACGAACCGGCGTACCCCGGTGGCCGCGGCCGCGCGGAAAGCGTTGAGGGTACCGTCAATGTTGATCTCGCGGGCGACCCGGTGGGAGGACATCCCCGTGATCATGAAGGCCAGATGGATCACCACATCAACGCCCTGGAACGCTGCTTCGAGGCCCGCCCGGTCGCGGACGTCGCCGCGCCGGTACGCCATCTTGGTCCAACCGTGCTCCGCGGGCTCGAACGGCCGGCGCGCAACCCCGATCATCCGGGCCACCCGCGGATCGGCCTGCAGGAGCGGAACCAGGCCGAACCCGAACGTGCCGGTCGGTCCGGTCACCGCGACGGTCAGGCCGGTCTGAGCAGGTGCCATCCGGCATTCGTACCCGCCGCACACCCGGACGTACCCCCGGACCGCCGGTACTGTGGGGCGGGTCCAGGACGCGCGATGGCAGCCGACGTCGGACGGTGTGGTGAGGACGCGATGAGCACGCGAGAGCCGGTCCCCGGTGGTGCGGGTACCGGCGTACCGGCCGCTGGCGACCGCCTACCCGGCGAAACGGTGCTCCGCGACGGGACGCCGGCGTTCATCTGGCCGCTGCTTCCCAGCGACGCGGAGGGCCTGCGGGACGGGTTCCGCCACCTCTCGCCCGATTCCCGCCGGCACCGGTTCCTGACCAGCCTGCCCGAGCTCGACGACGCGATGATCCGGCTGCTGGTCGGCGGCGTGGACGGAGTGCACCACATCGCGCTGGTGCTGGTGGTCGTGCCGCCGGACGGCGTGGACCGGCCGGTCGGCGTGGGCCGGCTGGTGCAGGACGCCGACGATCCGGCGGCAGCGGACATCGCCGTGACCGTCACCGACGACTGGCAGGGACGCGGGGTCGGTACCGCGCTCGCGGAGGCGTTGATCGAGGCCCGGCCGGCGGCGGTGACCCGGCTGAGCACTGTCGTGGAGGCTGAGAATACCGCGTCGCGGGCGCTACTCGCGCGGCTCGGCGCGGTGTCCTCCCGGCCGGCCGGGTACGGGCTGCTCGACGTGACCGTGGATCTCGGCGTCGGATCCGGCGGCACCGCGGGGTCGGTGCGACTCACCATGGCATGATCCCGCCCGTGATCGCCCTGCCGCGCCTCAGCGGCGGCAAGCACCGCTTGAGCAAGCGCCGCGCGCGGCGGCGAGGCGATCAGGCGGCCGCCGCACGGCGGCCGGCCACGCGGCTCCCGTTCCCCCGCCTCGGTGTCCACAATGGACTCCCGCGCGTCGAGTTCGATGTCCGGCCGCAGCGCCCGGATCCGCTCGGCCGCGGCGAGCACCTTGGACCGCCCGACGTCCATGGCGACGGCCCGGTTCTCGCCAGCGAAGCGGTACGCCTCGCCGAGCGCCTTGACCGCCTCGGCGCGCACCTCCGGGTCGTTGAGCCGCCGGGCGAGGTCGACCGCCTCCCGGCCGGCCGTGATGGCCTCGCCGTGCCTGCCCAGCCGCGCATAGCTGAAGGCCACGATGATCACCAGCTTGCGCCCCATCGGCCGCGGGACGGTAACGAGGCGGTCGTAGGCGCCTCGTCGCCTCGATGTGCCAGACGGTGCCCGCCTGCCGCAGGCAATCATCCTGGCGAAACGGCATGCTCGTCAGAATCGGGTGCGAGCATGAGCCGGGCGTGAGGCGACCTTAGGTAGCGGGTGAAAATTCGTTAGGAAGTTTCCGCTCGGTTGGTGCCTGCGTCGCCGGCCGCTGTCGGGAACTGCAGCACGAACAGCGCACCCCCACCCGGGGCGGCCGCTGCGGTGACGGTGGCGCGGTGGCTGTTGGCGACCTGCTTGACGATCGCCAGACCGAGTCCGGAGCCGGGCATCGTCCGGGCTTGTGGCGAGCGGTAGAACCGGTCGAACACGTGGGGTAGGTCGGCCGGATCGACGCCTGGCCCGTGATCTCTTACGGTCACCGTGCCGTCGTGAACCGTTACTTCGACCTCGGTACCCGGGGGGCTCCACTTGGCGGCGTTGTCGATCAGGTTCGACACCGCCCGCGAAACCCGTGCGGGAGCACCGCGGATCAGACCCGCGACGCCGTCGACCCGGAAGGTGATCGACGGATGGTTGCGCCCGACGACGTCGACGGCGCGCCGGGTGAGGTCGTCCAGGTCGACGAGGGTGAACGGCTCTTCCTGACCGTCGCCGCGGGCCAGCTCCACCAGGTCGCCGACCAGCCTGGTCAGCTCCCCGATCTGGACGACGGTATCGGCGATCAGCGACGCCCTGTCCTCGGGGGCCAGCTCCTCGGCGCGAGCGAGCACCTCCACGTTGGTGCGCACCGTGGCCAGCGGCGTGCGCAGCTCGTGTGACGCGTCGGCCACCAGCCGGCGCTGCCGGGTCAGCGACTCGCTCAACGCGTCGAGCATCGTGTTGAAGCTGGCCGCCAGCCGGCCGAGGTCGTCGCCACCCGGAACGGCGAGGTGCTGAGACAGGTCGCCCGTGCGGGCGACCGTGTCGGCGGCCTCGGCCACCCGGTGCACCGGGGCAACGGCGGTGGCGGCGACGAGCCGGCCGATCACCGCCGCCAGGCCGACGGTGACCACCGAGATGACGGCGAGGGTCAACACCAGCTGGCGCAGCGCCTGCTCGACCTCGATCAGCGACCGGCCGACCTGCAGCGCCGCCCCCTCGCCGGCCGAGGCGACGTAGACCCGCACCGGGGTGCCGGCGACGTCGACGTCGAAGAAGGCATCCCGACGTTCCCCCCGCGCCACGGCAAGCACCTCGGCCGTGACCGGCAGCGGCCGGTCGCCGACCATCGTGACGATCTTCCCGTCACGGTCGACCACCTGCCGGAACACCTGGTGCGCCAGCGGCAGGTCCCGCGGCAGGGCCGACGCGTCCGGCGGCACGGCATGCTGCCCCACGGAACCGGACGCCGGGCGGTAGTGGCTCAGCGACTCGTCGATCTGGCCATACAGGTCACCCCGCATGATCACGTACACGGCGGCCGACACCGCCACCACCGCGAGCAGCACGGCCACGCCGGCGGCCAACGTCACCCGGGTACGTAACGTCATCGGCCGCGCAGCACGAACCCGACACCCCGCACCGTGTGGATCACCCGCGGCTCACCCCCCGCCTCCGTCTTGCGGCGCAGGTAGCCCACATACACGTCGAGCGTGTTCGACCCGTCCGAGTCGTCGAAACCCCACACCCGCTCCCGGATCGCATCCCGGGTCAACACCGCCCCGGCGTTGCGCATCAGCAGCTCCAACAGGGCGAACTCGGTACGCGTCAGCTCCACCGCGCGCTCACCCCGCGTCACCTGCCGAGTCCGCGGGTCGAGCTCAAGATCGTCAACGCGCAGCCGGCCGCCATGCTCGGGATAGCTGCGCCGCAACAGCGCCCGCACCCGCGCCAGCAGCTCCTCCAGGGCAAACGGCTTGGTCAGGTAGTCATCGGCCCCCGCGTCCAAGCCAACCACCCGGTCGCAGACCGCATCGCGGGCCGTCAGCATCAGAATCGGTGTCCGGTCCCCGCCCTCACGCAACCGGCGACACACGGTGATGCCGTCCAGCACCGGCATGAGCACGTCCAACACCAGCAGATCCGCCCGCGCGCCGGCAAGACGAGCCAGCGCCTCCTCACCATCACCGGCAAGCTCGACGTCGTAGCCCTCCAGCCGCAGCGCCCGACGAACCGCACTCCGCAGCGCCGCATCATCATCGACCACGACTACCCGCGCCGGCACCCCAAGCATCTCCTCGCCACCATGACCACCAGCCTCATTCAACCGCACCCCCATGAGCCGACGTCCAATAATCCCTGAGAGAACCATGAGAAACGGCGCCGACAGGTCGCAGACAGCCACGGCGGCACGGTAACGGCGGCGACCGGTGCCGGGGACAGTTCGTGCTGCGGTTCCCGCCAGCGGGCGGCCACGCGGGCAGGACCAAAGCTCGAAGTTCCGAAGAGATTGTCAATAATTTCTTAGAGTTACCTCACCGCGGACTCATGGTGGCGGGCAATGCTGACGAGCATGCCGGTCACTACGACGACGGCCCACGGTCGGGTGTGCTGCCGAAAGCCCGTCGGGGCCTCGGCCGGCGCTGCAACGGCGACAGACGGCCAGACGGCGCGCCGCGGAGCCCTCTCGGACTGCTGGCGCCTCGGTGCCTGTCTGGCGCCGTGCTGCAGATGTCGTCAGTCGACGAGAGCTACGCCGTTGCCGGCATGAGTTGACTACGTACGAGTGACTCGACAGCGGAGGACAGGCATATGGCAATCCGCCGAATGATTGGACGGATACCCATCTGGGGGCGGGTGCTGGGAGCGATCGTCATCGTGCTGGCCGCAGTGCTTCCGAGCACGACACGGCGGAATCAAGTGGTCAATGCATCACCACTATTTCTCAGCAGCTCTTCGAGTTTCTCCGCCGGCGTTTTCCATCCGAGCGTTTCCCGTGGCCGCCCATTGAGCTTATCGGCGATCTCGTCCAAGTCAAGTTGATA
>WNFU01008147.1_pt1 | contig 12163 bp, 12 predicted proteins | sample 5400121 | NCBI WGS metagenome assembly WNFU01 (sample SAMN13153360, study PRJNA577476) | soil metagenome | isolation source: 100 cm soil or saprolite under grassland replicate 1 | place: USA:California | collected 2016-06-15 | reverse complement strand
CGGTGCTGGCCGCGGCCGCGCTCGGCGGCGCCGACCTGACGGGCCTGGCCAGGACGAACGCCCGGTCGCCGGAGAACGCGGCCGTCCAGGCGACCTCCAAGCTGCTCGGCAACACCCCGTCGGTGGCCCGCGCGTCATACATCCACCCGGCCGTGCTGAGCGCCGCGAAGGACGGCCGGACGGTCCATGACGACCTCGCCGCAGCGGCCGAGCGGGTCGGCTCTGACCGGTTCGCCGCGGTCTGGACCGACGCCCGGCTGCAGTCCGCGGTCCGCAGGCTGCTGCCCTGACCGGATCGCGTCGGTGACGACCTGCGCCAGCCAGCCGATCCCGGGCAGCCGGAGCAGCCAGCCCAGGTAGGCGTGACCCGGGTTGACATGCTCCAGGGCGCGGGCGACGGCGGCCACCCCCATTCGGTGTGGCCGTCGCCGCCGGCGTACCGGGCGCGCCGTAGCGGCCGTGCATGCTCGCGGGCCGGCGCGAGGGTCAGGCCTCGCGCCGGCGGGTGAGGAAGGCGGCCGTGGCGGTGCATGGCGGGCAGCCGTCGTCCAGCCAGAGGGTGGCCGGCGGCGCCAGCCGGTAGGGCCGCCAGCTGGTGCAGCGGCAGCGGGACGAGATTCTGGAGTTGTCCACCCCGGTGATCCAGGTCTGGGACCAGTACCTGAACAGCCGCACCGGATAGGAGCCCTTCAGCCGGGCTCGGACTACGATCACGGCTGGCCGTAGCGCGTCTCGGCGCCGCGTCCAGACCGGTGACGCGAGGCAAGGAGGTCCTCCATGGGCAACTGGCAGCTCGACCCTTACCACACGCAGGTCGAATTCTCCGCCAAGCACCTGGGGATGATGACGGTGCGGGGTTACTTTGACGAGGTCAGCTCGACCGCCGATATCGACCCCGACCACCCGGAGGCGGCATCGGTCGAGGTGACCATCTCGACTGCCAGCATCCGCACCAACAACGGGATCAGGGACAACGACCTCCGCTCGTCGAACTTCCTCGAGGTGGACAAGTTCCCGGTGATCACGTTCAAGAGCACCAGCGTCGAGCCGTCCGGGCCGGACCGCTACACGCTGACCGGTGACCTGACCATCAAGGGCAACACCCGCCCGGTGGCACTCCAGGTGACGAGGTACGGGGAGTTCAACGACCCCGGGATGATGGGACACCGGATCGCCTACAGCGCCACCAGCAAGATCAACAGGAGGGACTTTGGCCTGAGTTTCAGCATGATCCTGGATGGCAGACTCGTCGTCAGCGAGGAGATCCAGATCATGATTGAGGGCGAACTCGTCGAGCAGCAGGAGACGGCGGAGACCACCAGCGGCTGACACAGCCACGGGACAGCCGACCGGTCGCCAACCCTGGCTGGAGATGTGCCCGTGCCGGACGACCAGATCCGGCCCCCGCACGGTCGGGGTCAGCCCGGCCCAGGCGGCCGGCTTGCGGGCGTTGGCGAACCGGGCGAAGTCGCCGACCTCGGCCAGAATGACCAGCGCGGGTCCGGTGGCGGCCGAGGTCGGCGCGGAGAGCGGGCAGCGGTTGCAGCCGGATGGAGGTGCGACCCTGGATGCGATGCCGCCCGGACCCGACGGCGCCCGGCGAGGAAGGATTCGACATGCCCGAGCACGCCGGCGGCCGGGCCACACTCGCTGTCCTGGGCGCCGGCCCGAAGGGGCTCGCGATCGCGGCTAAGCACGCCGCGCTGGCTCGCGCCGGCCGGGATGTGCCCGACCTCCTCCTGATCGACGGTGCGGGCATCGCCGCCAACTGGTCCGGCGACGCGGGGTACACCGACGGCCGGCAGCGGCTGAGCACCCCACCGGAGAAGGACGTCGGCTTCCCCTACGCCCACGCCTGGGGCGAGTACTCCGAGCGGGTCAACCACGAGGTGAGCCGCTGGTCGTGGCAGAGCTACCTGGTCCACCACGACGGCTTCGCCGACTGGGTCGACCGCGGCCGGCCCCGCCCCACCCACCGGCAGTGGAGCCAGTACCTGCGCTGGGTCGCCTCGCGGATCCCGGTCGAGCCGATCCTGGCCGTGGTCGACGGCATCGACCTGGCCGGCGGCCGCTGGCGGCTGACCGCCCGCACCCCCGCCGGCGCCCGGCTCGACCTCGACTGCGACGGCCTGGTCGTCACCGGCCCCGGCAGGCCCGTCGGGCTGCCCGGCCAGCCCGACGAGCACCCGCGCATCCTCGACGGCCGCACATTCTGGACCCGCCAGGACGCGCTGGCCCACGCCGGCCCGGTCGAGGTGTGTGTGATCGGCAACGGCGAGACCGCCGGCTCGATCACCACCGCGCTGCTGGACGTGCTCCCCGAGGGCTCGACGATCGAGCTCGTCTCCGAGACCGGCACGCTGTACACCCGCGGGGAGAGCTTCATCGAGAACCGCTTCTACTCCGATCCTGCCTTGGGCTGGCGGCATCTCGCCGAGCGGCACCGCCGCGAGTTCCTCAAGCGCACCGACCGCGGCGTGTTCTCCGTCCAGGTCGAGGACGTGCTCAACCAGGCCGAGGCCGTACGCACCGTCGCCGGCCGGGTCGTCCGCCTCGAACCGGTCGAGAACAAAGTCATCGTCGAGGTCGACTACGAGCAGGAACGCGAACGCATCGCCTTCGACTGGGTCGTCGTCGCGGTCGGCTTCGACCCGATGTGGTTCTCGCAGCTGCTCGGCGCACGCGCCCGGGCAGCGCTCGCCGACACCGCTGGTGGCAGGGCAACCGGCGACGGGGCCGCCGCTGGTCGACTGCCCTCCCGTGCCTCGCTGGAACGCGTCATCGGTCACGATCTCGCCGTCGAAGGGCTGCATCCCAGGCTCCACCTGCCGGTGCTGGCCGGGGTCGCTCAGGGACCCGGGTTCCCGAACCTCTCCTGCCTTGGCCTGCTGGCCGACCGGGTGCTGGGCGCCTACACCGCGCCCCCGGCGGGCGCAGGCGCCCCGGCGGTCGGTGAGACCGCTGTCCCTGGCCACGGGAGATAGCGGGGCATTGGACCACGTGCCCGCCCGAGCGGATCGCCGGTCAGGTGGCGTCCCGGATCAGGGCCGTGAGCCCACCGGGGGGTCGCGACGATCCGGCTGGAGGTCCGCCGGCCGCAGCCGATACACCTGAAGCCGCAGGTGGTAGTACTTTTCCGTCTCGCCGACCCACTCCATGCCGATCCGGCGTACGGTCGCCTCCGCCCGCCGGTTGGCCGGCCGGACCAAGGCCAGCAACTCGTGGGTTCCCTGGCTGAACGCCCAGGCGGCGAGCGCGCGGCCTGCCTCCGTCGCGTACCCCTGCCCCCAGGCGGCCGGGTGCAGCTGCCAGCCGATCTCCAGGTCCTCTCCACCGGGCGGCAGCGGCAGTAGGATGGCGCCGCCGACCAGCCGCTTGTCCTGCCGCCGCTCGATCGCACCCCGAACTTGACCGGCGGCCAGGACTGGGACCGGACCGGACCGGCCTACCGGGACCACATGATCGCCACCCTGGAGGCACGCGGCTACCCCGGGTTCGGCGCCGGCATCGAGGTGGAGCACCTGACCACGCCCGCCGACTGGGAGCGGCTGGGGATGGCCGCCGGCACCCCGTTCGCGGCCGCCCACACCCTGCTGCAGAGCGGCCCGTTCCGGCCGAGGAACCTGCTCGGCGACAACATCGTCTTCACCGGCTCCGGCACCCACCCCGGCGTCGGCATCCCCACCGTGCTGATCAGCGGCCGGCTCGCCGCCGAACGCATCACCGGCCCCACCCGGAAGAGGTCATGAGACCGGGCGACCACCCGTTCTCGGCGTTGCCCGTTGCGAGGTGCCCTCCGTCAGGCGCCGACCTGCTGCAGGGCCGGTTGTAACTGCAGCCGCCGGGAGATACCGAGCTTGCGGTAGATCTGGGGTGAAGTGGAACTCCACCGCCCGTCGGCTGACCGAGAACCGATCCGCGATGGCGCGCCAGCCCTGGAGCCGGGCCAGCGCCCGCCGGACCGCTGGGCGGTCCCCCCGCACGCCGGCCAGGCGCCCGCGGCGCTGGTGGGGCTGACCGCTGATCGTTGACGGCGTTGTCTGTCGGTGGGGGACTCACACGCTGACGACGACCTTCCCGGCGGCGTGGCCCTCGGCGAGGTAGCGGATCGCGTCGGGCGCGTCGGTGAGGGCGTAGGTGCGGTCGATGACCGGCGTGACGGCGCCGGACTCGATGAGCCGGGCCAGTGCCTGGAGGTCTTCGGCGCGCTCCTTGGCGACCAGGCCGCGCAGCCGCTGCCCGACGAACAGGGAGACCAGCGGTGCCCGGAACTGTCGGTCGAAGCCGCCGAGCAGTCGGCCGCCGCCGTGCTCACCACCGACCAGAACCAGCGTCCCGTGCGGCGTCATGGCGCGCCGCAGCAGCGACAGCGGACGGTTCCCGGCGGTGTCGATGACGACGTCGTACCGCGCAGGGTTGCGGTCGATCTCCTCGTGGGTGTAGTCGATGACATCGTCGGCGCCGAGGGAACGCACCAGGTCGGCCTTCGCTGTACTGCACACGCCGGTCACCTTCGCGCCGAACGACTTCGCGATCTGCACGGCGAACGACCCCACGCCTCCCGCCGCGCCGATGACCATCACCTGTTGCCCCGGCTGCACGCGAGCGCAGTCGCGGACGCCCTGCAGCGCCGTCGTCCCGGAGATGGGCACCACCGCGGCCTGCTCGAAGGAGACGTTGGCCGGCTTGGCCGCCAGCCGCTTCTCAGGTGCGGCCGCATACTCGGCGAACGAGCCGCTCTCGCAGGTCCCGTACACCTCGTCCCCGGAACTGAAGCGGGTCACGCGTGCGCCGACCGCCTCCACCACTCCGGCAACGTCCCGGCCGCGCACCGCCACCTTGGGCTTGCGCAGCCCGAACCCCATGGCGCGCACCAGGTATGGCTCGCCGGTCATGAGGTGCCACACGCCCGGATCCACGCCGGCGGCACGCACCCGGACAAGCACCTCCTCCGCACCGATCGAGGGCCGGTCGATCTCACGCAGCCCGAGCACGTCGGCCGAGCCGTACACATCCTGAACGATCGCCTTCATGTCGTCTCCTCGGGGGAGTCCGGGTACTGGAACACGTCCTCGAGCGGAACACCGAACACGCGGGCGATCCGCAGCCACCCGCCGACCAGCAGGTAGGCGGCGGCGGACACGGTGTTGGCCGGCTGCCCGATCAGACCGGACCGGACGCGCTGGCAGTCACCGGCGGCGTACCACGCGCTCACCGAGTTGGCCGCCACGGCGGCCGTCCAGCGTCACCTCCACAGCAGAGGACGTCGGAGCTCATTCCCGGCACGATACGGCGACCAGCACCGACCCGGGCTACGTCCCCGCTCGCCACCACGGAGCCACAGACCGGCTGGGGGTCGAGCCGACCCGCTCGCGGTCGAGATCAGATCTCGCCGTCCTGCCGTCACCGCACACCTGGCGTAGGTAGCCGGCATGCACGCCAGACGGGGTGCGCGAAGGTCCAGCCGGGACGCGTCCGAACCGGGACCGGCGTGCTGCCGGCCCCGGTCAGGACGGTCAGAGGACTCAGACGGGCGCCCTCACCGCGGGACAGGCTGCGCGGCCGGTCGGTGCGAGGCGTCGGCGCGCGGCGCCTGCTGCACGCGAACCCGTCGGTGGGCGTCGTCGTGCTCACGATGTTCGAAGACGACGACTCCGTCTTCGCTGCGATGCGCGCCGGTGCCCGCGGCTACCTGCTCAAGGGGGCCGAACAGGACGAGATCCTGCGTGCCGTCCGGGCGGCGGCCGCGATCGTCAAGGCCCGGGATGCCGGCCTCGGCGGCGCCGCACCGCCGCGCTGACGGGCTCAGCCGCAATCCGCCCCGCGCCACGACCCCGGTTCGCCGCGTGAGTGCCCTTGACGGGCGTCGGCAGCGCCGCTGGTTGCGTGCATGTACCAGCGACGCCGCCGGCGCGGTGTTCAGGCGATGGTGATCGAGCGCCAGTTCTCGTAGGTGTGGCCGCCATCCCAGCGGTCATTGACGATCGCCCGGTCGTAGAGGCGGACGAAGACCACGTAACAGCATGACTCGACGTCCGTGGACCACGGGTCCCAGGTCGCGGTGATCCCCGGTGCCGGGGCGCCCTGGTCGGTGCGGTCGCCGTTGTATGTCTTGGAGAAGATGTTGATGTATCCGCTGCAGCCGCCGTACGCGGATATGTCGAGCCGGCTGAAGTTCTCGTCGGTGCCCTCGATGTGGATCTCGATCGGGCCCTTGTCCCTGGTGACCTCCGAACAGCAGCCGAGCGGCTCGCCGCCCTGCCGGAATTCGATCAGCGGCCGGTTGTCCGGCAGCACCGGGCCGACCGGGCCACCGTTGTCCACCCGTACCGCTACCGGGGCGCTGGGGAACTCGGTGAGCGCCGCATTGCGCACCACCATCCGCACGTAGTACAGCGCGTCCCGGTCGGCGGGGGTGTGCCAGTCGGTCAGGTACGTGTGGCCCTCGGACAGGGTGTCCATGTCCGCGATCCGGTACCAGTCGCCGGTGGCGGTCCGGGTATAGGTGGTGAACCCGAAGTCGTGGGAGTCCTCGACCGGTGTGGTCACCGCCGTGGTCCACGGGCCAGCCGGGCCGTTGGCGACCTCGACCTTGTACTCGGTCGCGCCGGCCACGTTGAAGAGTCCGTTGATGTGGACGCTACCGCCGAAAGGGTGGTCCCCGACGCCCCCCGCTGGGTTGGGCGGCGGAGTGAACGAGGCCGGGCTGCTCGGACCGTTCCCGTAGCCGGCCGCGTCGATCCGGCCGATCGGGATTTCCGCCACCTTGATGAGCTCCGGCATTCTCGGACACATCCGCTTGCAGGCGAGCCGGCAGCGCACCCCGCACAGCCAGTGGCACAACTGGTGGGCGAACCGCTCGATCTTGTGCTCGGCGATGTAGCGCTGGTACGCCTCCGCGTCCTCGCGTGCCACGATCTCCAGCAAGGCGGCAAGGGTCTCCGGCTCCCGGGCCAGCCTGCCGGTGAACTCGCCGAACTCGCGCCATTCGGCGACGTCGAACTCGTGCGGCGGCTCGATGGCTCCGGCGAGCTTGATACACACGAACACGCAATGCTTGCTGCACAACCACCGGCAGATCCAGTGGCACCGGTCGAGCAGCCCGGCCCTGCCCAGCGCGTCCTGGAACCGTTCGGCGTCCTCAGCCCGGAACGCCTCGGCAGCGCTGGCGAACAGCTCCGACTGCTTGGCCAGCTCCCCCACAGCCGCACCCGAGACCTGCAGTTCCTCCAGCCGGTCATCGTGCTCCGTCATCAGACCCCCCGTGTTCCAGCGCCGCGGCGCGGACGAACAACCTGGGAACGAGGAGGTTCACCCGTCAGCCCAGATACGCCGTACACCCGCCGGACGGCAGGTCACCTCAGGCGCCTTCCTGCGGTTCTGGTCACCGCGGTACGGGGCGGGGAGCCGGTGGTGGGCCACCTGCCGGAGGCCGGACAGGCGGCGCGAAGATCGCGCGCTCACACCGTGCCGGACCTCGACCGGCGGAGACCAACAGCGCAGAACCGGGTTGGCTGCGCCGGTCAAGCAGGCAGGGGGGTGGCCAGCTCGGCCAGCATCGCCGCGGCCTGGTCCGCGGTCGGTAGCGCCCCGATCTCGGCGGCGACACGTTGCGCGCCGACCCGGTACGCCGGATTGTCGAGCACGGCGGCCACCGCCGCCCCGATCTGCCCGGCTGCGGCCGGTCCGCCGGCGACGGTCATCCCGGCGCCGAGCGCTGCCACCCGGGCGGCGTTGTACGGCTGGTCGGCGAACAGCGGCAGCACGACGAGCGGCAGCCCGGCGGCCAGAGCGCCGAGCACGGACCCGGACCCGCCGTGGGTGACCACCACCGTGGCCGCGCCGAGCACCTGGTCCTGCGGCACGAACCGTTCGACGTGTACGCCCGGCGGCAGCGGCCCCAGCGCGGCCGGGTCGCCGGCCTCGCCGACGGTGACCAGCACCCGGACCGGCAGCTCGGCGAGGGAGTCCAGCACGGCCGCGTACAGGCTGGGGAACAGGCCCTGTGACGCGGCAACGGTCCCGAACGAGACGTACACCAGCGGGTCGTCGCCACCCGCCCACCAGTCCGGCAGCGGTTCCCGGGCCGGCGGCACGTCCCGGAACCGCCAGGCGCCGTCCCCGGGGCCCGCCGGGTCCTCCAAGCTGTGCGGGAACTGGGTCAGGTAGATGCCCGCCAGCAGTGTGCTGCCCTCCGGGTCGGGCGGTAGACCCTCCGCGTCCCGCAGCGCGGCCAAGCCGTCCGCGGCCGCGGGCGCGAAGACGGTGTCCAACACCGCCAGACTGGAGCCGACCCGCACACAGGGCAGCCGGTACCGTTCGGCCACCAACGCGGCCCCGAACTCGGCGGTGTCACGCAGCAGCAGATCCGGCCGCCACTGGCCGACGAGCCCGTCCAGACCGGGCAGGGCCGCGGTGGCGTCGAGCCGGCCGTAGACCTGCCCGACCACTACCCGGTTCGCCTCCTCCGTGTCGTCGAACGGGACCGTTGCCCAGACCGCGGCAAGCTCGGCCGGATCCGGCTCACCGAACCCGCTGACCGGCAGGCCGTACCGCCCGGCGAAGCCCGCGAACGACTCCGGGCAGGCGATCCGCACACCGTGACCCGCCCGGTCGAGCGCCCGCGCGAGGGGAAGCAGCGGAAGCAGATGGCCCACACCGCCCGTGCTGCTGACCAGGACGCGCATGGGCCCTCCCCCCGCACCGGTGCCGGCCGCCCAGCCGCGGCTCCACCGTCCACCGGTCCGAACCACCGTGTCAACGCACCGTTCCCGAACCGAAGACCATCCCGGCCACGACCCGGGCTGCACCGACCCGACGCGATGAGCGCTCGTCGGCCGGCGGTCTTCGCGACCGAATCCCGAGTCGTGGACGGGGCTGGGGCGGGTTACCGGTGTCTGTCGTGAGTTGGTTCGGGTACCTGCGCCACAGCATCCGACCAGGGCGTGTTTCAGAAGTCCCGGTGGATGCGGGCGGTGATCCAGGCGGCGGTCCGGCAAGGCGGAGGAGGAGCCGATACCGTTGTTGTATCGGCGACGACGACAACGCCGGGGAACGCCGGGCACCGAAGGTGATCATGGCTCTGACCTGGGGTTTTGCAGTTTGATCTTACAAGCGGACCTGCCACAATTACATCGCCGCCGTACGGATGATCATTCCACTGTGGACGGACGCCCATCGTTAGCGATCTGTGATCTACCCTGCGCCACGCAGCGTACCCGAGCCCCGCTCGATGGAGGGCCGCTCCACAGGGGGGGTGGGTCAGGGAGGCGTGGCGGCGACGATTCGGCGTGGTTGGCACTCGGGTGTAGCTGCCAGGATTCCGGCGAGGATGAGGGCGAGCCCGGCGACTTCCTGGGCCGTCGGTGCGCCGTGGATCGGCAGGGGTGCACATGCCGCAGGGTGCGCCACCCGGGCGGGCGGCGGGTCGCAGTGCGCCCTAGCCTGGGACACGTGGCCATTGCTGACCCGTCCGTCGCCGCCGTGTTCACCGCCGGGAGCACGGCGGTGCTGCTGTCGGCAGCCTGCGATCCGGTCGGGCTGGACCCTCGGGGCGCCGAGTTGATCAGACTGGGCGAGAACGCGATCTTTCGCCTTCCGCAGGAGCGGGTGGTCGTCCGGATCGCGCGCTCGCCGGACCGTTGGGCCATAGCGGCGAAGGAAGTTGGCGTGTCGCGTTGGCTGGCTAGTTTGGACTTCCCGGTCGCGCGGCTCGTCGATGGAATCGAGCAGCCCCGTACGGCGAACGGACATCCTGTTACGTACTGGACCCTGATCGACGAGCCACGCGAGGCGTCGAGCCAGGACATCGGGGCCGTACTTCATCGACTACATGAGCTGCCGCCGCCTGATGATCCGAGGCTGCCGTGTCTTGATCCGTTCGACCGGATGCCGGGGAGGTTGGCGGCAGCAACGGCACTACCGGAGGAGGACCGCGTTTTCCTTGGGGAACGTTTGGAGGTCTTGCGGGCGTGGTTTCAGGAGGTGACCGCTAGTCTTCCAAGCGTGGTGGTACACGGCGACGCGCACTCCGGAAACGTCGTCCGTGACGCAGCGGACCGGTTGGTGGTCCTTGATTTGGAACGGTTCAGCGTCGGTCCGCGTGATTGGGATCTGTCGTTGAATGCAATGTCTCGGTATAGCTTCGGGTGGTGGTCGGAGGAGGAGTACGCGGCGTTCGTGAAGGCGTACGGATATGACGTGACTGAGGACCCACTTTATCCCGTGTGGCGGGACGCTCACGAGTTGCAGATGACCACCTGGCTTGCGCAGCGCTATACCGAGTCGGACCGTATCGCCGCGGAAGTCCGGGAGAGGATCGCATGCCTGAGGGAGCCAGAGCGGCCTCGGCGTTGGCATGGCTATTGATCGGTTGCCAAGAGCGAGGCGGCTTGTTCCGTGAACTCGTCGGTGCTAGATCCACCCGGCGAGGTCTGCACTCGGGCATAGAAGTCCGCCAGGTATCTCCTGACGCGAGCTGACTGGATTCCTTCCATCTCCGTGAGCGCACACAGTGCTTCGGCGCAGGCACTGTCCGGGTCGCCAGACTGGAGGAGTGCCGTGGCGAGCACCATCCGCGTGAAGACGCGGCTTCGAGGGTAGGCGGGACTGGATTTCGTGAGCGCTTCCTCAGCGAACGCCGCGGCTTGCGGGAACCTCCCGAGGTCCCGGAAGCAGTGGCCGAACTCGTCGAGAAGTTCGGCTTCGTCGAAGTACCGGAACCATCCGGAGTCCTCATCGCACCCATGGCGGTCGAAGGAGGTCTCGGCCTGCCTCAGCGCCCTGTCGCAGGCCTTGGCGTCTCCTGCGGCCGACAGCGCTCTGGCTTCGATCGCCGCTGTTGCGGCGATGGCGGTGCTCGGCAGGTTGGCACCGCCGCCGATGCGGGCAGCTCGTGCCATGTCTGCGGCTTCGCGGTACTCGCCGAGGTATGTGGCCTGGTGGCTCATACGCACAAGGATCGCCGCACCGAGCGTGCGGTCGCCGCTTGCGTGTGCCAGGTTAAGCGCAAGTACGAAGTATCGGCGGGCCAATGCATGGTTGGCAACGTCGTAGGACATATCGCCGACGAGCAGCGCCATCTGGCCGGCGACGGCGAATAGGCGGCGGCCGACTTCGTCCGAGAATTGTCCATGGAGCAGTGGCGAAATCTGACGGCGCAGGAACTGCACAGCGCTGGCGCGTACGTGGCCGCCGCCGCGACGAAATTCTGCTGCCTCGAACATCCAAGCCATGTCTGTCAGCGCGGCAACATCGCCGCCGCCGACCTGGCGCGGGCCGCCGGCGGCCAGATCCATCGGAGGCGCGGTGAGCCACTGGAATGTGGGAGAGATCAAAGCCGCGGCAGAGATAGCGGCATCGCTGCAAAGTACCCCCTCGGAGTCGAGGGTCCACAGCCTGTCCGCAGCGGGGGCGATTTCGCTCATTACCGGCTCGAAGTGTAGCGATAGGTCACGAGTCGACTCGGCGCGCGCCATGCCGATATCGGTAAGACTCACCGTACGGTCAAGCAGTTCGCCCAATATGTCCGCGATCAGGTCCGGTTTGGGCCGATCCGGCAGCATGCCGAGATTTCGCCACTTACGAACGTCATTGTGGTCAACCCGAACCATCCGAAGGGTCCGCTTCGCGGCAAGGTCAGTAATCCGGCGCGCCAGACCTTTGTTGCTACACCCGGCCTCAGCCATGAGCGTCATCAGTCGTTGGTTCGGTTGCTGCCGCATCGGCTCCGTTGGCTCCCGGTGAGTGGACTCCTACGGAGTGTAGCGCTGTCGGGGGGGCCGCTGTGCCGTCTGTGCTCCCCCTGTGCTCCCTACTCTGCGTCGCGTCCGCGGGGTCTCCTGGTCCGGGATGAACGAACGACGAGATCCGGAGGTCGGACTGTGGATCACCGACGACTGGTGATAGCGCCGGAGGTTGCGGCGCGGATCTTCGCACGTCGCGCGGAGGGGAGCGGCTATCGGGGATCGCCCGTGACCTGTACATGACTCCGGGTGAGGTCCGGGCTGTGCTTGGCACCGCGGGGTCCGCTCCGGTGGTTGCGCAGCCGGTCGTGGTGTCCGGGGCGGTGGGCGTGTTGTTGGTAGAGACGATCCAGGCTGCTGGGCGCACGTTTCCGGTCGAAGGGCTGGGTGTGGCGCGGGGACGCCGGACCGACCTGGGG
>WNFU01036565.1_pt1 | contig 12169 bp, 6 predicted proteins | sample 5400121 | NCBI WGS metagenome assembly WNFU01 (sample SAMN13153360, study PRJNA577476) | soil metagenome | isolation source: 100 cm soil or saprolite under grassland replicate 1 | place: USA:California | collected 2016-06-15 | reverse complement strand
GGAGATTGCGGTCGCGATGACTCTTCTGGTTGCGGGCGGATTAATGTTACAGAGCTTCAACCGGCTTCAACATGTCGATCTCGGGTTCAAACCGGACCATCTCCTAACGATGAAGATGGTATTGCCGGATTCGAAATATTCAGAACACCGGCAGCGCGTGGCGTTCGCCGACCAAGTGCTTGAGCGCGTTAAGAATTTGCCCGGCGTTATCTCCGCGGGCACAACCACGAACATTCCACTTGAGCGCGAAATTGCCTACGACTCGGTCTTCGACGTGGAAGGCCGGCCCCGCACGAATCCGAATGACGTCCCAATCACGTCGCACCGTCTCGTTAGTCCGAATTATTTGAAAACAATCGGAGTAACTTTGATTAAGGGCAGGCTGATCGATGATGGCGATCGCGCCGACCGTTTGCCCGTGGTTATGATCAGCGAAGAGCTGGCGCGTCAAGCGTGGCCTGGGGAAGATCCGCTCGGCAAACGAATCAAGCGCGTCCGGGGCGATCAAAATTTTCCGTGGATGACTGTGGTCGGCGTCATCAGAAACGTAAAAGAAGATCTCTTCAATTACCGGATTAACCGTCCGGTTTGGTACGTGCCGTACGCGCAATTAGAAAATAATTTTCCATTGAACCTGGTCGTGCGGACAAGCGGCGATCCAGCGAGCGCGACTGCAGCGGTACGCGAAGGGATTCACGCAATCGATCCCGATCAGCCGATTTCGAACATCATGACCATGAACGAAAATCTCAGGGGCGTTCTCGTGACCGAACGTTTCGGCGCGATCTTGATGAGCTTGCTGGCCGCGTCCGGTCTTTTGCTCGCCGCGCTCGGGCTCTACGGGGTGATGGCGTATTCGGTCTCGCAACGAACGGCCGAGATCGGTTTGCGCGTCGCGCTTGGAGCGCAGCGTACGCACGTGCTCCAACTCATCCTGGGCCAGGGGCTTAAGCTCACATTGTTAGGCGTTGCGATCGGTCTAACCGCCGTTTGGTGTCTTACGCGGTTGCTTGCGAATTTGCTTTTCGGCGTCAGCGCGACCGACCCGACAACTATTGTCTCGATTTCATTGCTGTTTACGGGCGTTGCGCTCCTTGCTTGCCTCCTTCCGGCGCGGCGCGCCCTCGCTGTCGATCCAATTCAAGCGTTACGCACTGAATAATTTAGCGATGCAAAATCTTCGCCATTCTTTACGCAGTTTGCTCAAACAACCGCTCTTCAGCGGAATTGTTATCCTGACGTTTGCTCTCGGAATCGGCGCAAACAGCGCGGTGTTCAGTGTCGTCAACGCCGTGATGTTGCGGCCGCTGCCGTTTCCTCAGCCGCAAAATCTGGTCATGCTTTTGCTTTACGACATGCGTTCCGGCGCAACTGACCTCAATGAAGACCAGACCTGTTCCTATCCGGACTTTGCCGATTGGCGCTCACAAAATCGCGTCTTCGAACAAATGGGGGTTTACACCAACAACAGTCTTACCACCCTGACCAATGGCGGAGAAGCGACCCACGTTCAGGGCGAGGCCGTGTCGGCGAATTTGTTTTCACTGCTTCGGGTTCAGCCGATCCTGGGTCGCGGTTTTCTTTCCAAGGAAGATGAACCGGGAAATCGCGTTGTCATTTTGAGTTATGCCTTGTGGCAGGGACGGTTCGGCGGCGATCCCGGGATCATCGGTAAGTCACTGACGTTCAACGGAGAAAAATTCGCGGTGGTCGGAGTAATGCCCGAACGGTTTGAATTTCCAATCGGCAAATTCAGCCCGGAGGTCTGGACGACGATGTCGATGTTGCGCGAGTCCAAGGACGGAGCGCAGCCGATGACCGAACAGCGCGGCAACGATTTTCTGAAATGTGTCGCGCGTCTGAAGCCGGGGGTGTCGCTGGATCGGGCGCAGGCTAACATCGACACGATCAGCGCGGCGTTGCGCCAGCAGTATCCGGATTCGAACACCAACGTCGGAGTGAAAGTAGTACCGCTGGCAAGGGCAATTGTCGCCGACGCTCATACCGCTTTGCTGATGCTTTGCGCGATGGCCGGGTGCGTTTTGCTCGTCGCCTGCGTGAACGTTGTCAATTTGCTGCTGGCGCGCTCCGTTTCGCGGCAAAAAGAGATCAGCATCCGGACCGCGCTCGGTGCCAGTCGCTGGCAGATCGTCAAACAACTGCTGTCCGAGAGCGTGCTTCTGAGCGCAGCCGGCGGCCTGATCGGGTTAATGATCGCGATCTGGGCGCTCGATTCATTGAAAGCATTTTTGCCGGCGAACATTCCACGGATCGCCGAAGTGTCGCCCGATCTTCGCGTTATTGCGTTTACAGCGTTTGTTAGTCTCGGCGCTGCATTGTTGGCCGGACTTTTGCCAGCGTGGCGCGCATCGCATCCGAACATCACGGGCTCGCTCAATGAAAACGCCCGCGGATCGACTGAAGGTGTGCACAGCGGTCGGACTCGCGCTCTGCTCGTGGTTGTTGAAATCGTCCTCGCGCTGGTGTTGCTCGCCAGCGCCGGATTGCTTGTCCAAAGTTTTCTCCGCCTGCAGAAAGTGCACCCAGGTTTTGACCCAAACAACGTCGTCACTGCGCGCGTAGCGTTGGCCGATTCCAGATATAGCAAGCCGGAACAGGCCGGAGAGTTTTTCAAGAAACTGCTCGCGAACGTGTCTGCGTCACCCGGGATCAACTCAGCCGCTGGCGCGTGGTGGATTCCGCTCAGCGGCAGCGAGATCGTTTTCACTTTCAACATCGAAGAGCGGCCGTTGCCGAAAGCACAGCAGCCACAAGCCCAGGTCAATGTCGTTACCGCCGACTTTTTCAAAACCGTGCGCGTCCCACTTTTGCGCGGCCGCGACTTCAATGTTCACGACGATCGCAACGCGCCCTGGGTTGCGATCGTAACGGAAAGTTTCGCTAAGAAATTCTTTCCCGGTGAAGACGCGGTCGGGAAACGAATCACGCCAAACGGATCGGCCGACCCGAGTGATCCGCCCACGTGCGAGATCGTCGGTGTTGTTGGAGACCTGCACCTGATTAGCTTGGGTGCTGCACCCGAGCCCCAGATTTATCTGCCGCAGGAACAATTCGGTCTCGGGATGATGTCGATCTTCGTGCGGAGCCAAATGAGTCAATCATCGTTAATGACCACGTTGCGGCGCGCGATCGATGAAATTGACAAGGGCGTTCCGGTTTATCGGATCCGCACGTTGCCGGATTACCTTTCCCAATCGATCGCCCAGCCGCGGCTGAATGCGATGCTGGTCGGCCTTTTCGCTCTGATTGCGCTGCTTCTTCCCGGCGCCGGAATTTTCGGGGTGATGAGTTACTCGGTCACGCAACGCACTCAGGAGATTGGAATTCGTCTCGCTCTCGGCGCGCAACGTTCCGACGTGCTGCGTCTGGTCATTGGCCAGGGCATGCGTTTCGTCGGTCTCGGTCTACTCCTAGGGCTGATTGGCGTATTTGCCTGCGCTCGCTTGCTCCAGAGCCTGCTTTTCGGCGTCGGCGCAACTGATCTGCTGACGATGTTTGTTATCACTGTAATTCTTACCGCCGTCGCGTTCGTCGCCTGTTTCTTGCCGGCGCGCCGCGCAACTCTGGTCGATCCAATTCAAGCGTTACGCACTGAATGATATGAACGATATTCGTTTCGCTTTTCGTAAACTTCGACAATCACCGGCCTTCACTTCGATCGCCGTCATAACGCTCGCTCTCGGAATTGGACTGAACACGGCCATCTTGTTCGGCGGCGACAAGGCGCGCGATCTGGTGGATTTTCCGCTGTCGGCGCCGCGCTATCAACATTTCCGGGATGGCCAAACTATTTTCGACGGTTTGGCCGCTGAAAATTTCTTTCTCTTTACTCTGACCGGGCTGGGTGATCCGGTCCAAATCCTTGGCGGCAGGCTGACATCCAACTACTTCGATGTTTTGGGCGTGCGTCCGATTCTGGGCCGAAATTTTTTGCCGGAAGAAGAAGAACGTGGGGAGGTAGCCCTTGTCACCAGGAATTTCTGGCAGAAACGGCTCGGCGGCGATCCAAGCGTGATCGGCCGCAGCATCACACTCGATGGGACGGCGCATACCATCGTCGGCGTTCTTCCCAATATGCCGGCAAGCTGGTTTGGGGCGAATCCGATAGCCGAAGTTTGGACGACAAAACCGTTCCAGCTTCCCGGATTCAGCTACGAGCGGATGATGCGCGGCACCAGTTTTCTTCGCGTGGTGGGACGGTTGAAGCCTGCTCTCAGCGTGAAGCAGGCGCGCGTCGCGATGGCTTCCCTCGATCAAAGTTATGGCACGCAATATCCGAACAAGATCGACACTACGTTAAAGACGACGCTCAAGACGTTGCCCCAGGACGTAACGGAGAATATTCAAGCGGGTTTCGCCACACTTTTTGCCGCGGTTATTTTTGTCTTACTGATCGCCTGTAGCAATGTCGCCAACCTGTTATTGGTCCGTTTCAGCGGTCGCCGCCGCGAGATCGCATTGCGGATGGCAATCGGTGCATCGCGCGCGAGCATCATAAAGTTGTTTGTCTTTGAAAGTTTGCTCGTAAGCGCATTTGCCGGAGCCGTGGGGGCGGTGCTGGCCTGGCAATTGGTGCCGCTCGTTCCAAGAATGGCTGCCAATTTTCTGCCATTCGAGGCGAACACCGCGACCAGTTTATCGCTTCCAGTTCTTGGTTTCACGATCGCGTTGTCGATGTTGACCGGCTTGTTGATGGGACTTTATCCGGCGCTGCAAGGCTCGCGCGCGGACCTGGTTGACGGTCTCAAAGAAGGCGGGCGCGGGACCAGCGGGAGCTTGCGTCAGCAGCGTTTCCGCAAAATCCTCGTCGGCGCGCAGGTCGCGCTGTCGGTAACTTTGCTGGCAGGCGCAGCACTGCTCATCACCAGTTTCATCCGTTTGAGTCAACAGAACCTCGGGTTTCGCTCCCACAAACTTTGGACCGGAGCAATCGCATTACCGGTTTTGCAATATCCCGACGCCGCATCTCGTCAGCGTTTCGTCGAGCAAACCCTCGATGCGTTGCGGGATGTTCCCGGTCTGGAGAGGGCGACGATCAGCGGCGATATTCCGTTGAATGGCGGCAATCGGACGCTCTACGCGCGGGGCGATCGTGACGTCCCGCCGATAGAGCAACGGGCGAGCGGCCCAAGCCACGATGTTGCGCCGGGTTTTTTCAGGACCTGGGGAATTCCGCTCCTTGCCGGTCGTGAATTCGATGAACACGATACCGCTGAGGGCCAAAATGTAGTTTTGATCAGCCAAACCGGTGCAAAGAAAGTTTTTCCGAACGAAAATCCGATCGGAAAAACGCTATTGGTCACGAGCCTTGGTGTTCCCTGCGAAATAGTTGGCATCGTTGGCGATATCCGGTCGCAACGAGTCAAAGAAGAACCGGGCATGGAATTTTATCGGCCGTGGGCGCAGGAAAATTTCCCTTTCGTTAACGTGGCGGTTCTAAGCAATTTAAAAGTCGGCGCGGTGACAAAGCTGGTTCAATCCGCGCTGGCCAAAGTGGATCCCGGCCTGGCAATTGCGTTACCACAAACGATTGACGCCGTGGTCGCCCAGGCACTTGGCCAAGCGCGTTTGATGATGTGGCTGCTCGGAATTTTTGCAGGCGTTGCGTTGCTGTTGGCGAGCATCGGAATTTACGGCGCAGTTGCTTACACAGTTGAACAGCGGACGGGTGAAATCGGGGTTCGAATGGCGCTCGGGACTGGCGATCGGAACCGTCTCAGCATTTGCGCTCGGTCGCTTGATCGCGTCGCAACTCTATCAGGTTTCAGCACACAATCCGGCGTTGCTCGCTGGAGCGACAGTGCTGCTAGCTGCCATCGCCTTGGTTGCATGTTTGTTGCCGGCGCGTCGCGCCACCCTTGTTGATCCAATCCAGGCTCTGCGCACCGAATGATCGCGAACTCCTTCAACTCACATCGACATGAATGATCTCCGCTTTGCATTCCGTCAACTGGCCAAAAATCCCGCCTTCACAATCATCGCCACGCTCGCGCTCGCGCTCGGTATTGGTGCGAACACGGCTATCTTCAGCGTGGTCAATGCCGTGCTGCTTCGGCCTCTCTCCTATCCGGACCCGGAAAAGCTGATTGTCCTTCGCGAAACAACCGACGCTTTTACCTGGGGATCGGTTAGTTACCCGAACTATCTCGACTGGCGTGAAACGCAGCGCGGGTTCACCAATCTCGCGCTGATTCGGCGGGACACTTACAACCTCTCTACGGCGAGTGGAGAAACTGAGCCGGGTCAGGTCAGCGGGGCTCGGGCCACGGCGAATTATCTTTCAATCATGCAAGTTTTGCCCCGCCTTGGACGTGATCTGACCGAACGCGACGATCAGCCGGGGAGCGCCAAAGTTGTGATGATTAGCGAACGTCTTTGGCAGGAACGTTTCGGCGGATCTCCGAGCGCTATCGGCAAAAAGTTGATTGTCGATACGGTTCCGCGCGAAATCGTGGGCGTTTTCCCGAGCGCGTTGCGCTATCCGCGCAACGTCGAAATCATTCTGCCTTTTGCTGAGTTGCGCGCTGCCGAAAATGTCTTGCAACGGGATAATCACCCCGGTTTTACCGCGATTGGTCGATTGAAGTCGGGCGTGACTTTACAGCAGGCAAACGCCGACATGGAAAACATCGCGCGTCAGCTGGAGAGAAAATATCCGGAGTCAAACACGAACCGCCGCATCCGGATGCAGCCGTTATTGGAAGTCGTAGTGGGCGATTATCGTCATTCCCTCAACCTGCTGCTTGCTGCCGTCGGTTGTGTTCTGCTGATCGCCTGCGCGAATGTGGCAAACCTGCAACTGGCCCGTGCACTGGCGCGTTGTAAAGAACTCGCCGTTCGCGCCGCCCTGGGCGCAAGCCGCTGGCGTCTCGCCCGCCAGCTCCTCACTGAAAGCACCGTGCTTGCATTCGTCGGCGCAGCGCTTGGAGTGATTCTCGCGATCTGGGGTCTTGATGCGATCCTCGCGCTGAGTCCGCCCAAGGTGCCGCGATTCCAAGAAACGCGGATCGACCTCCGGGCGTTGTTTTTTGCCGCCAGCATCGCCCTTGGCTCCGGATTACTCGTGGGAATGTGGCCGGCATGGCAGATCTCGCGTACCGCTTCTTTGACAAATGCGCTGCACGAAGAGGGCATACGCGGTGGAAGCGGTGGAATTCGCCGGCATCGAGCGCGCGCCATGCTCATGGTCATCCAAGTCGCGCTTGCTATCATTCTGCTGGCCGGAGCTGGATTGACCCTGAAGAGTTTTTGGCGCGCTCAAGGCGAACCCCTCGGGTTCGAACCGCGCGGGATTCTAACGATGCTGATTACTCTGCCGAAGGCACGCTACGATAAGCCAGAAAAAATCGCGGCATTTCACGTCCAGCTTCTGGATCGCGTCCGCAGTTTGCCCGGAGTAGCCGGCGCCGCTATCGGCGCGAATGTCCCGTTCGATAATACCGAATGGGACAGCTCATTCTATATAACCGGACTGCCAAAACCTCAACCAGGTAAGGAGCCCTCCGCCGAGGTCAACATTGTTTCGCCGGATTATTTCCGGATACTGAAGATGCCGATTCTTCGCGGTCGGGGTTTCGGACCGGAAGATGTGGCCGGTCGTCCGCGCTCCGTCATCATCGACGATTGGTTTGCCAAGCGTTACTTCCCGAATGTCGATCCTATCGGCCAGCATCTGGACGACAATCAAACCTTGGACAAGAATCCGCCGCCGCTCACGGTTGTCGGCATTGTGCCGCGCACACGCAATGAAGCCCCCGGCGAAGAGAATGTGGAACGATTGCATCTTCCCCAGATGCATTTCTGCGCTGCGCAATTCCCGGCTGAAGAGAACACGTTGCTCGTGAAAGTTGCTTCCGGCGATCCACTCGCGCTGGCCAACGCAGTCAAGAAAGAAGTGCTGGCCATCGATCCCGATCAGCCGGTCGCTGCGGTCGCGACCATGGAAAAGGACATCGGCGAGAGCCTGGTGGCGCGTCGATTAACCATGACGCTTCTCGGCGTGTTCGCCGGCCTCGCTCTCGTTCTCGCCAGCGTCGGCTTGTATGGCGTGATGGCTTTGAGCGTGACGCAACGGACACGCGAGCTCGGCATTCGTATGGCGCTCGGCGCGGGACGCCGGGACGTTTTCCGCCTCGTCTTGGGTCAGGGCATGACCTTGGTTTCCCTGGGGATCGGCCTGGGATTGATAGGTGCGATCGCTACAAGCCGTGTGTTAAGCAGCCTGCTTTACGGCATCGGTGCACTCGATGTTTCCGCACTTGCCATCGCCATTGCTTCGCTCGCGTTTGTTGCGCTGCTCGCGTGTTGGCTGCCCGCTCGCCGCGCTACACTGGTCGATCCCATTCAAGCTTTACGTACCGAATGACGGCTTCACTTCGCATTTATGCTAACCGATCTTCAATACGGATTACGCCAGCTAATTAAGAATCCAGCGTTCACTCTTATCGCCGCTCTTACCCTGGCTCTCGGCATCGGCGCTTGTACCGCGGTTTTGAGCTTGGTTAACGCTCTTCTCGTTCGGCCGTTGCCTTATCACGCGCCGCAGGAACTAGTCCTGCTCTGGCAGAAGTTTTCTGCCCAGGGTCTCGATCAAATTCCGGTCTCGGCGCCGGAATATCTCGACTATGAGAAACAGACGACCAGCTTCGAACATATCGCAGGATTCGATTACACAGACCTGAACCTCACCGGTGGCGACATGCCGGAGCGTATTCAAGGTGCCGTCGTGGCGCCGAGTTTGTTTCCGCTTCTCGGCGTCGGACCGATTCAGGGCCGTGTTTTCACCAGCGACGAATTCGGTGAGGGGCGCGATAATGTGGTCATTCTAAGTGCGAGGCTATGGCAGCGCCGTTTCAATTCGGACCCAAATCTTATCGGCAAAGAGATCGCGCTAAACGGTCGCAATTTCACTGTCATCGGGATCATGCCGGAGACGTTTCAGTTTCCGCTCCCGCTTTTCGGCATACAGGGTGGGACATTTGCGGAACGCGTTGATATCTGGAAGCCGATCGCATTTACGAAGAGCGAACTGGAGTCGCGCGGTTCGCGCAGCTACGGCGTTATCGGCCGGTTGAAGAAGGGGATCTCATCCGCTCAAGCGCAGGCGGAGATCGACACGATCCACGCGAACTGGCTCAAACAATTCCCCGATAATTACAGTCCCGATGTGCGCTTCGGCGGTACTCTTTATCCGCTCCACGAACAGGTCGTCGGAGCAATGCGCAAAGCGTTGCTTATCCTAGTTGCTGCCGTTGGCGTCGTGCTCCTGATCGCGTGCGCAAATCTCACGACCATGCTGCTCGCGCGCGCCGGTGCGCGTGAACGCGAGTTTGCCATTCGTGTCGCACTGGGTGCGACGCGGATGCAGGTTCTGCGTCAGATTCTTTGCGAGAGCGTGCTGCTGGCAGTCATCGGCGGCGCAGCCGGTTCGTTGCTTGCTGTATGGGGTCTCGATCTGCTTCGTGCGATCGGAGTGCAAACCGTTCCGCGCATTGCGGAAGCCAATCTCGATGTGCGCGTCCTTGTGGTGATGCTGGTTGTCTCAATCGGCACTGGGATTCTCTTCGGAATCATTCCCGCATTCGCCAGCGGCAATCCCGAAGTGACGGCGCATTGCCGCTGGCGAAGTATCCGCGCGGGAAACCGGTCGCGGATCTTTTCGCGCTGGCGACGCGCCGCATCAAGGCGCTTCCCGGAGTGGAAGCCGCCGCGTTCACGTCGATCCTGCCGTTAAGCGGCACGAACAGCGACAGCTCGTTCGCGATCGAAGGGCGCGATCCCATGGTGGAGAAAGTCTACCCCGACGAAGAAATCCGCGCGATCACGCCGGAATATTTCCGAGTCCTGAAGACGCCGCTTCTGCGCGGTCGTTCTTTTACCGATGCCGATACTGCCGACTCGCCGAAGGTCGTGATCATCAATGAAGCGATGGCGAGGAAATGGTTTCCAAATACCGACCCAATCGGAAAACGCATCACGTTCAGTGACGTTCGCAAGCCCGACGTGGAATGGATCACGATTGTGGGCGTTGTTGCTACCATTCGGCACCGCGGGCTGGAGGAGGAAGGCAAGCCGGAGTATTATCTGCCGCGCACCCAAAGTTCCTACCGCGCGATGGTTCTGGCTGTGCGCAGCAAGCAGGACCCGCGTTCGCTCACCTCCGCCATTCGTACCGAAATTCGGCGGATGGATCCCGATTTGCCGGCGGCCCATGTGCGGACGCTCGGACAGGTTGCGTCCGATTCGATCGCCCCTCGTCGCCTCTCAGTTGTGCTGATCGGCGTGTTCGCCTCGGTAGCGCTAGTACTCGCAGCGGTCGGAATTTACGGTGTGATGTCATTTCTGGTTGTGCAGCGGACGCATGAAATCGGGGTGAGGATGGCACTGGGTGCGCAGCGAAGCGATGTGCTGCGCCTTGTGATGGGGCACGCGCTGCGCTTGGTACTCATCGGCGCGGCGATCGGGCTTGCAATTGCATTAGTTTCCAGTCGCGCCTTGCAGGCGATGCTGTACAGGGTTGGGGCTTTTGATGTTCCGACATTAGCCGGTGTCACGTTGGTACTGGCGGCAGTGGCATTACTCGCGAGTTACATCCCCGCGCTGCGCGCCATGCGCGCCGACCCGATGATCGCACTTGGTCACAACATTTAATTCACCATGATCAAACTCAGACACATCGAACGCTGTTATCCGCTGGCCAAAGCGCAATTCTTTTATGTGCTGCGCGACATCAACCTCGATGTTGCGGAAGGCGAATTCGTTTCCGTCATGGGCCCTTCAGGAGCGGGCAAGTCAACGCTTCTGCACATCCTTGGCATGCACGATCACGGTTGGACTGGTGAGTATTCTCTGGACGAAACCGCAGTGCACCTTTTGAAGCCGAAAGAGCGAGCCGCATTACGCAACGAGCAGATTGGTTTCGTTTTTCAGCAGTATCATTTGCTCGATGATCTCACGGTTTATGAGAACCTCGACATTCCGCTATCGTATCGCCATTACAGCAAGAGCGAGCGGGCCGCACTGGTGGCCGACACGCTCGATCGTTTCCAGATCGTCGGAAAAAAAGACTTGTATCCGCGTCAGCTTTCCGGGGGGCAGCAGCAGCTTGTCGGCGTCGCTCGCGCGATCATTGCCAAGCCCAGACTCCTCCTTGCTGATGAACCGACCGGCAACCTCCATTCCAGCCAGGGCGAGGAGATCATGGATTTATTCAAGAAGCTAAACGCCGAGGGCATGACCATTGTGCAAGCCACGCATTCGGAGAAAAACGCCGCTTACGGCAACCGGATCATCCAACTGCGCGACGGTTGGGTGGTTTAGAAACCTCAACCCAAACAAACACAACCATGCTCACAATTCTTCGAAACTTGCTCGTCTTATTTGCGTTCGCGGTGACCGCTTCTGCGGCAACTGAAGAGAATATTTCTCGTCAACTCGACGTCACGTCCGGCGGGAAACTCGTTATCGACGTCGATTTTGGAACAATCAACGTGACGATCGGTGCCGATGACAAGGCTGTCATCGAGGCGTACCGCAAAATCGATTTCGGGGACGAAGCCAAAGAAAAGGAATATTTTGCCGCCGCTCCAGTCGCGATTAGCCAGGATGGCAACGTTGTCACGGTTCGCGCTCACTATGCGAACTCCAAAAAGTTTTGGAGTTTTGGCCATTCGGAAATGGACGGCCGTTATACGATTCGAGTGCCGAAGAGATTCGAGACCGATCTTCACACTGAGGGCGGCGACGTCACGGCCGGCGAAATCACAGGGAATACGACCGTGAAAACTAGTGGCGGTAAACTGGCATTCAAGAATTTAGAGGGAACGCTCACCGCGAACACGAGCGGTGGCTCAATCGAGGTCGAGGATTGTCGTGGTTCGATCGAGATCGAGACCAGTGGCGGCGACATTACGATGGCGGATGGCACGGGCACTTTGGCCGCCAAAACGTCGGGTGGTCAGATCGACGTTCGCAATTTTTCCGGCGACACAGAAGTCAGGACCAGCGGCGGCAATCTGAGTTTAGAGAGGATCACAGGGAAAATCATCGGCAAGACATCCGGCGGCTCGATCCGGGCCTCAATTCCTGATGCTGTCGTCGGCGATGTGAGACTGGAAACGAGCGCTGGAAACATCGACGTCTCTCTGCC
>WNFU01008138.1_pt1 | contig 12172 bp, 11 predicted proteins | sample 5400121 | NCBI WGS metagenome assembly WNFU01 (sample SAMN13153360, study PRJNA577476) | soil metagenome | isolation source: 100 cm soil or saprolite under grassland replicate 1 | place: USA:California | collected 2016-06-15 | reverse complement strand
GTGATGAGCAACCTGCTGCAGAACGCCGCGAAGTTCACGCGCGATCGCGCGAGCGCGCGGATCGAAGTTGGCGCCCGTCTGGATGGCGGGCAGACCGTCTATTACGTGAAAGACAACGGCGCGGGATTTGACGCGCAGTATGCGGACAAGCTGTTCGGCGTCTTCCAGCGGCTCCACAGCACCGAGCAGTTCGACGGCACGGGCGTGGGCCTCGCGATCGTGAAGCGCATCGTGCAACGGCACGGCGGCCGGGTATGGGCGGAAGGCAAAGTGGATCAGGGCGCCACGTTCTATTTCACACTGCCAGGCGAGGAGCGCTGATGCAACCACATGGCGTCGACATCCTGCTCGTCGAGGACAACGCGAACGATGCGGAGCTCACGCTTCGGGCACTCAAGCAGCGCAATCTGGCCAACCAGGTGCACGTGTGCCGTGACGGCGCCGAAGCCCTCGACTTCTTTTCGCTCGGCGCCGGTCCGGTCCCGAAAGTCGTCCTGCTCGACCTCAAGCTCCCCAAGGTGGACGGACTCGAGGTGCTGCGCCGCCTGAAGCAAGACGGGCGGACGAAATCGATTCCGATAGTGGTCCTGACGTCGTCCCGCGAGGAGCCGGATATCGAACGAGCCTACGCCCTGGGGGCGAACAGCTACATCGTCAAACCGGTCGATTTCGAGGCATTCGCCCGCGCCGTCTCCGACGTCGGCCTCTATTGGCTCTTGCTCAACCACCCCCCGCAATAACCGGTGGGCGCCCAGCCCCTGCGCGTACTCGTGGTGGAGGACCGCGCCGAGGACGCGGAGCTGGTCATCCGCGAGCTCCGCCGGGCACAGCTCAACTGCGAAACCAGACGCGTCGACGCCGCGGACGCCTTCCGCCGTGCGCTGGTGGATTTCAAGCCGGACATCGTCCTCGCGGACTACACGGTGCCGGGCTTCGGTGGAATGGCGGCGCTCGAGATCCTCAAGACGGACGCACCCACGATTCCCCTGATCGTCGTCACCGGCAGTCTCGACGAGGAAACGGCGGCGGAATGTATCAAGGCGGGTGCCGCGGACTACGTGCTCAAGACGAATCTCATCCGGCTAGGTCCGGCGGTCAGCGGCGCGCTTGCCTTCGCCCAAAGCCAGGCCGATAAGCAGATCGCGCAGTCGGCGCTGCGTATCAGCGAACGTCGGTTTCGAGCGCTCGTGGAAGAGAGCTGGGACGCCGTTGCCCTGTTCGGCGCCGACGGCACGATCCTCTACGGCAGTCCCGCGACAACGCGCCTGCTCGGCTACGCGCTGACCGAATTTGTGGGCCGCAATGCGATGGAGCTGATCCATCCCGACGATCGCGCGCCCGTGTTACTGCGTCTCCAGGAGGCAACGGCGCAGCCTCGTTCGCGTGTCCACGTCGCCGCCCGCGTGCAGCATAAGAACGGCCACTGGCGCTACCTCGAAGGGGTGTTCACCAATCTGCTGGACGATCCGAGCATCGGCGCCATCGTCAACAACTACCGCGACGTCACCGACCGCCGCATCCTGGAAGAACAGGTCCTTCTGTCGCAGAAGATGGAAGCCATCGGGCGGTTGGCCGGCGGCGTGGCGCACGATTTCAACAACATCCTCACGGCGATCGGCGGATATGCCGATCTCCTGCTCGTCGATCTCGCTCCCGACGATCAGCGCCGCCGTGATGTCGAAGAGATCCACCACGCCGCCGACCGGGCAGCCGCTTTGACGCAGCAGCTGCTCGCATTCAGCCGGCGGCAGGTGCTACAACCGAAGGTGATCAACCTCAATGCCCTGGTCCCCGATGTCGAGAGAATGCTGCGGCGGCTCATCGGCGAGGATATCCTGTTCGCGACCGTGCTCCATCCGCGGCTGGGGAACGTGCGCGCCGACCCCAGCCAACTGGAGCAGGTTATCGTCAACCTTGCCCTGAACGCGCGCGACGCGATGCCCGACGGAGGCCGCCTCACGATCGAGACGCGCAACGTCGAGCTCGATGAGTCGTATGCCGCGGATCACCCGACCGTCAACCCAGGTCGCTACGTCATGCTCGCCGTCACCGACACCGGCGTCGGCATGGACGAGCAGACGAAGGCACGGATCTTCGAGCCGTTTTTCACCACCAAGGCCCGCGGCAAAGGAACCGGTCTGGGCCTGGCCACGGTGTACGGCATCGTGCAACAGACCGGCGGCCACATCTGGCCCTACTCGGAGCCGGGCCGGGGCACCGCCATGCGGGTGTACCTACCACGCGTCGACGCGCCCGCCGACCCAATCGAGCGACCAGCCGAAGTCGCACCCGAAACGTGGCGTGGCAGCGAAACGATCCTGCTCGTTGAGGACGAGGCGCCAGTCCGTACGGTCACCCGCCAGCTCCTGGAGCGGAATGGCTATACCGTCCTGGAAGCGCCCGACGGACCCGCCGCGCTGGCACTGGTCGATGGCGAGACGGACAGCCGACACGTCGATCTATTGTTGACCGACGTGATCATGCCGGGAATGAGCGGGCGTGAGCTTGCCGACAAGCTCACGAGCCGTCGACCGGACCTGGGCGTGCTCTTCATGTCGGGGTACACGGATGACGCCGTCGTCCGACACGGGATGCTGGAACCCGGCCTCGCATATCTCGAGAAGCCCTTTCGCCCGCCTGCCCTGCTCCGAAAGGTGCGTGACGTCCTGCAACAGCAGTCCTCTAGCACCAAACAAAACCCGAAAAAAATCGATAATATCGATACAATCTAGCGAGTGTGCGCTCACTTAATGGTGTAAGCTACTTAGCAATAAGCAATTAAGTGTGCGCAAGGCCGGGACAACAATTGTACTAGCCTGCGGTGCAACAGCTTAGCAGGGAAAGTGGCGCAGCGCACAGCCCCCCCAGCTAGATTGCGCCATGTCTTTACCGCCCCTAATCGGGCACGAAAGGGTTAAGACCAGACTCGCGGGCGCCCACGCCTCCGGAAAGCTGCCGCAAGCGCTTTTGCTTGCCGGACCTCGTGGGGTCGGCAAACAACGTCTCGCGCTCTGGCTCGGCCAACTGATCCATTGCGAAAAACCGAGCCAGGAGCCGTGCGGCGAATGCCGCCCGTGCCGGCTTGTAGCATCGCTGCAACACCCCGACGTGCACTGGTTTGTGCCCGTTGAGCTGAGTAAGCGAGGTGGTGGAGGCGGCACGGACGCCGACAAGCAGATCGAGCTTGCGGCGGACGCCTTAGCCGAGGAAATGGTGGCTCGGCGGGAGCAGCCGTTGTACGCACCGGTCGTCGGGCTGGCGAGTCATCCCGTCGCCGCGGTGCGTCTGCTGCTCAAGCGGCTAGTGCTCACGCCGGCCATGGGCAGGCGCAAGGTGTTCATTGTGGGTGATGCGGAGCGCCTCATCCCGCAACTGGGAACTGAGGTGGCAGCGAATGCGCTGCTTAGGGCGCTCGAGGAACCGCCAGCGGATTCGGTCATCATTCTCACCGCCGCGGATCCGAACGCGCTGCTCCCGACGGTTTTGTCACGTGTTGTGCTCGTTCGTATGGCGCGAATCGCCGACAGTGACGTGACAGCTTTCGCGCAGCAAACGCTCGGAATTAGCAGCAAAGATGAACTGGCACAACGAGTTACAGCTGCTGAAGGGTGCATTGGCAAGCTCTTTGCGGCGGTACCCGTCCGTTCCGGACAACCGGGAGGCGGGGACCAGGCAGCCCGGTTTCTGGAAGCCCCATGGCTGTTCGCGCTTGGCCAAGTGCCCTTTCAAGCGCGGGGAGGCTTCACCGACATGCTCGATGCGCTGGCCAACAGATTGCGCAGCGAAGCAAAGCGCGGCGGCGATACGGACAAGCTGGTCGAGGCGATCGCTGTGGTGTTGGACGCCCGAGATATGGCGCAGGGCAACGTAAACCCGCAGCTCCTCGCTGCCGTATTGGCCGAGGACCTGCAAGCGATACGGGCGTCATGAAGCTCTCGCACTTGGACCAGGCTGGCCGCGCCCGGATGGTAGATGTCGGCGACAAGCCGTTGATGGATCGCACCGCGGTCGCCACGGGCACGATTCGGATGTCGCCGGACGCGTTCCGGCAGGTGGCCGAACAGGCCATCGCGAAGGGCGATGTGCTGGCGGTCGGTGAGGTAGCGGGAACACTGGCGGCCAAGCGGACGGCGGAACTCATCCCGCTGTGTCATCCGCTCGGTCTCGACCTCGTGGAGGTCGAGGCTAGTCTAGCCGAGTCGCTGCCGGGCGTGCGCGTCCGGGCGAAGGTGCGGACGGTGGGCCGGACTGGCGTGGAGATGGAAGCACTGACTGCGGTCGCCGTGGCATTGCTGACCGTGTACGACATGGTCAAGGCCGTCGACGGCAGCATGGTGATCGAGGATGTGCAGCTCGTGGAGAAGCATAAGGCTCCGCGGGATGATTGACGGGTGCTTGACGCAGGTGCCGCATGCTTGATTCGCAGGAAGGCGACGAACAGGGGAGGATTATGCAGACGAAAACTCAACGTTTGATCTTGCGCGGCGGAATTATCGTGCTGGCCGCTCTGCTCGTCAGTACCGTGGGCGGATGGGCCGGAGGCACGACCACCGATGCTGAGCGCGCGCCCGCGTCGGGCACCGAGCTCCTCGGTGAACTGCGGTCGCTGCGGCAGCAGCTCGATGCCAAGCAGGGCGAGCTCGAAGTCGCCCGGCTGCAGCTCGACCGCGTCGATGCCATCATGCAGTACTCGACGCATTACCGGCTGCCCGCCGACATGGCGACGGCGGTCTATGACGTCGCGCTCAGCGAGGGGATCGACCCCGGCTTGGCGTTCCGTCTGGTGAAGGTCGAGTCGGGGTTCAACCCGCGCGCCACGAGCCACGTCGGCGCGCTGGGGCTCACGCAGGTGCTGCCCAGTACGGCGCGGCTGTACGAGCCCGGGCTGACCACGCAACAGCTGTATGACCGTGACACGAACCTGCGGATCGGGTTCCGCTACTTGCGGGATCTGCTGGACCGCTATCCCGCCAACATGTCGTTGGCGCTACTGGCCTACAACCGCGGCCCGGCGAAGGTCGAGCAGTTGCTGGGTGCCGGACGCAATCCCGCGAACGGCTATGAAACGGAAGTTATGAAGGGATTCCGGCACCACTAACCTCGGGTGCCGGCCTAATCACCGGCCCGGAATCAGCAGGACGTCACCGGGCCGGATCACACTTCGCATCGTCAGATCATTGGCTTCCAGCAGCGCCATCAGCCCGATGCCATGCTGCTTGGCGATCGCGCTGGCAGTCTCACCCCTGGTCACCCGATGGCGTGTGCTCCCGTCCGAGGAGCTGATGGTCCGGTAGCGAGGGGACACCCGGCGGACCCGCGGCTCGGGGGGATTGCTCCACGCGCCGCGCGGTACGACGCGCCCGCTCATCGGAACAATGATGCGCTGCCCCACGCGCAGCGCGTGCGCGCGCAGATGGGGATTCGCCGCCTGCAACATGGTGACGGTCACCTTGTAACGCTCCGCGATACCTGAGAGCGTTTGCCCTGAGGTGACGTAGTGGTCCACGAACGTCACGCGCTCGTTGACGGGCAGATCGGCGTACTGCTCCGCCACGCGCGCGCCCCTGCCCCGCGGCACACGCACGACCACGCCCCGCTGCGGCGGCGTTATGCCGCGCACAAACTGAGGGTTGAGCTCCAGTATCGCCGCAACCGACGTATCGGCCAGCTTCGCCAGCACGTCGAGACCGGTCGCATCCGGAACGGAGACTTCATCGAAGACGAGCGGCGGCAAGCGCTCAATGTCGGTGAAGCCGTAACGGGCCGGCTGCTTGGCGATCAGTGCGGCAGCGATCAGTTTGGGCACGTAGTCGCGCGTTTCCCGGCGCAGGTTGCGCCGGTCGGCAATCTGGAAGAAGGTCTGATCGTCGACGGTGTCGGGCTCACCCGGCAGACGGCGGATCTCCCGCTCAATGCGGCCGGCCCCGGCGTTGTAGGCCGCGGCCGCCAGATAGACGCTCCCCAGGCGCTGCACCAGGTCCTGGAGATGATTGACCGCGGCATCCGTCGCCTTGAACGGATCGCGCCGCTCGTCCACCCACGGGTCGATCTGTAGGCCGTATCCCCGGCCCGTCGAAGCCATGAACTGCCACATCCCGACGGCCCGAGCACGGCTCACCGCCGTATTCGACAGTCCGCTTTCGATGAGCGTGAGATAGACCAGATCCTCGGGGAGGCCGCGGGCACGCAGCCGCTCCCGGATCATGCCTTCATAGCGGCCCAGGCGAGACAGCCAGATCGTGAAACGGTCGCGGGAATCGAGCTGGAAGAATTCGAGGTACTCGAGCACCCGGCGGTTGCCCGCGAAGCTCGAGACGTCGATGTCGAACTTGGCCGTGGCGTCGTTGCCGAACAGATCTTCCGCCTCCTGGCGCACGTCCTCGCCGCGCACCGCGACGTTCGTGCGTGGCGCCGACAGCGAGTCGGGAGACCGCTCGCGCAGGCTGTCGAGGGCCGATTGATCGGCGGCGGAGTCCTGCTCCACGGTCGCCAGCGCCGCGCCGAGTTGAACGGCCGAGCTGTCGCGGGCAGTCACTTCGGAGCCAGTCAGGGTTGTCACGGGAGCGGGAGGAATATGTGCGCCGGCGCAGGCGGCGAGTGCCGCTGCGCTGATCATTAAGAGCCAAACCGCCGTCAGTCGTTTCATCGTGTCGCCAGATAATTCCCCAGTAAACGGTTTGTCGCATTCAACACTGCAAGTGCCGCGCCGCGGGGCGGATCGACCTCCGTCAAGCAGGACCCCACGAGCCGCGTCGCTTCTTCCGCCCGCGCCGACAGCGAAACGATCACCACGGTCGCGTCGAACGCCCGTACCGCCTTCACGCCCAGTAGCTCGAACGTGAGACGCGGGCTCACAGCCTGCTCCAATGCATTCACGGCTGCAACCGCACAACAGCGCAGCTCGCCGGTTTGCGACGATACGCCGTCGGATGCGCCTTCAAACCGACGTCCATCGGACCACGTCAACACGACCTTGGCGCGACAGCGGCCGTTGGCCAGCCGCTGAAACCCGAACTCCTGAAACCGCAGGCGCTCTTCGGGCACGGTCCAGCCTCAATCGAACCGAACTTCGATCTGCTGCTTGACGCCCGAATCCTGATTCGCCTCGACCACATCCACCTCGAGACGGGGACGTCCTTGCGCGTCGCGCTCGGCCGAGATGAGTAGAATCAGCCCGCTGTCGAATTCCACTTTCACGTGCCGCACGTCGGAGCGTACCGTGACATGTTTGACCGTCTCACCCCGCAGCCGCGTCACCGCTCCGACGACGCGCCGCAGATCCTGCAGGTTCGCGGTGCTCACGAGAGACGCTCCGCGAGCAGCTGCGACAGCGCAGCGTCCGGAATCCGCTCAGCCTGGATGAACAGTGACGACTTCGAGGTGGCCTCCAACGGATACGGCGTCCAGAACGACCGGCGCCGACCCGGTTGTGGCTCAGACGCGGCGCGAAACGACAACACCAATTGCCAAGCAGCCGTATTCGCGCGACGCTCGGCGACCGCGTCCACATGCCAAACCTGGTCCCCGTGCGCAATCACTCGCCATGACATGGCTCACCTCGAGCGGGGAAAAGAGCGCAAAGGGCCCCCAATATGGGGTTTAGCTCGTGTCCGGTCAATGGTTTAGCGGGTTTTCAACAAACTGCAGTGGGTAAGTCAGTCGTCCCTTGTAACGTAGGCCCGGAAGCGGGTGGCTAAGTCCCGCGTGACAGGTCCGGAAACGCCTTTCCCGATCGCCCGACCGTCGAGCTTTGAAATGCCCACCACCTCGGCGGCGGTTCCGGTCAGGAACACCTCGTCTGCCGTATAGAGGTCGTAGCGGTTCATCGGCAGCTCTTCCACTCCGTATCCCGCTTCCCGCCCGAGCTCGATCACGGTGTCACGCGTGACGCCGCGCAGAATGCCCGTGTACGGGGGTGGCGTGCGCAGTGTGCTATTGGACACAGCAAAGAGATTCATGCCGCTCGCTTCGGCGACGTAGCCGGCGGCGTCGAGCATGATCACCTCGTCCACGTTCGCCGCGATGCCTTCGACTTTGGCCAGAATGTGGGAGAGGTAATTCAACGATTTTACGCGGGGGGAGAGCGCCTCACGATGGTGGATCGGTGTGGCGGCCGTCAGCGCGGTCAGCCCTTTCTCGTAACGGTCCTGCGGCCACAGCTTGATCGTGTCGAAGATGCAAAAGACGGTCGGCTTGGCGCATTTCCGTGGATCGAGGCCCAGATCCCCAACGCCACGGGTGACGACGAGCCGAATGTAGTTGTCCTTGATGCCACTCTTCGCCACGCCTTCCTCGACCATACGCCCCATGGCATCCTTTGCCATCGGGACCTCGAGCCAGATCGCTTTTGCCGAGGCGTAGAGGCGGTCGAGGTGAGCGTCGAGCCGGAAGATGCGGCCGCCGTAGGCACGAATGCCCTCGAATACGCCGTCGCCATACAAGAGGCCGTGGTCGAATACAGAAACGACCGCCTTGTTGCGGTCGTACCACGTCCCATCGATCCACACGATGGAGGGCATTAGAAGGAATCTGCCTCCGATGTTCCCCCGTGACAACGGGGGGTCGGGGGGCGGGGGGGCGAAGACTCGATGAGGCGGCTGGGGATCGAACCCAGGACCTACGGATTAAAAGTCCGTTGCTCTACCAACTGAGCTACCGCCTCCGAATAACCCCGTCAAAACTAACACCGTCAAAGAGAAAGGCGTCAAAGGAAGAGCGTCAAAAGGAACACCGTTTTAACAGGCCATTAGTGCGGGGAAATGATCACAAACGAGCCTTCGGCCGGAACCATGATATGGGCGATGGTGCTCCGCGCAAACCCCAAGACCCTCCGTGTGATGCAGGTCGCGCAGCACCTGGCGAAGGGATGCGCTGCGCTCGCGAAGGGCTTCCGGGGACCAGGCGCGTTCGCCCGTGGCGATCAGCTAGTACGGGCATCTCTCTCGATCAGCTCTAACATCGCCGAAGGCTGCGGCCGCGGCAGCGTTCCCGACTTCCGACGCTTTTCTTGCACGCGCGCGGTTCAGCGCAAGAGACCCTGACCCAACTCCGTCTCATTGAACCTCAGTCGAGTGAGGAACGCTCGATCATCCGATCGCTCCAGAGTCGCACAATCTTGGTTCTCAAGATGATTAATCGACTCTATCGGTATCCTCCGCCGGATAGGTGATGTCTGGTGTTGTTCACGGTTCTCCTTTGGACGTAGTTTTCTTTGACGCCGTTCCTTTTGACGCTCTTCCTTCGAAGAGGAGACCGGTCGTGACTCAGTGGCGCCCGCTGTCCCTGCTCGCAATCGTTGCCGGCTGCGGTCCTGCCAAACGCCCCGCCCCACCGGCTGCCAACGTCGTCACCATCACGGCGACGGAGTACGCGTTCGGTGCACCCGACACGATTCCGGCGGGGCTGACGACGTTCCGCATGATCAATCCGGGCCGCGAGCCACATCAGGCGGTCGTCGCTGGCGGCGCCGGCAAGACGTTCGCGGAGCTCGAAGCCGGCATGCTCAAGGAAGGCCCGCTCCCCGACTGGCTGACGGTCCCCGGCGGCGCCGGAGTGGTTAGCAGCGGCGACAGTTCGGTCGTCACGACCACTATGACGCCGGGCAATTACCTGATTCTCTGCTTCATACCGAGCCTGGACGGCAAGCCGCACGTAGAGAAGGGCATGTATCGGCGACTCGTCGTAACACCCGCGCCGGCGGGAGCCGTCGCGGCAACAGAACCGCAGGCGGATGTGACCGTGACCCTGTCCGACTATGCCTTTGCAACCTCGACGCCGTTGACGGCCGGCACGCACACGATCCGGGTGGAGAACAGCGGGCCGCAGCTGCACGAGCTCACGATCGAGCGCCTTGCCCCGGGGAAAACGCTGGCCGATTGGCAAAAGTGGTTGGCAGGCGGGATGCGGGGCACGCCACCCGCCGAGCCAGCCGGCGGTTTCACGGGGCCTGATAAGGGACAGGTCGGGTGGCTGACAATTACCCTGACGCCGGGCAACTATCTGTTGAATTGCTACGTGCCAGACGTGAAGGACGGCAAGCCGCATTTCACACACGGGATGGTACAGCAGATAACTGTTAGCTAATGGACGGTAGATAGGACGACGGTAAATAGAACGACGGTAGAAGAGGTGACGTCAGTCCGTCGTCTCATCTACCGTCGCTTTTTCTACCGTCGTTTTACCGACCGTCAGTTGTCAGTTTTCAGAACACCCAGTGCAATCCGATCTGCGTCTGCTGCGGATCGCCGTAGCCGCTCCGGAGCGTGCCGTCGAAGTTGAAGAGCAACGCTTGCGCTGGATCGCGGAAGTTTTCTGAGCCGAGCACATTGAACATTTGCGCGACCAGCTCGACGCGACCTTTGCCGACGTTGAACGGCCAGGTCAGGCCCAGGTCCCACGAGAAATAGCTGTTGTCCTTCCGCAAGGTGTTGCGTTTGAGAATGACCCCCGTCGGATTCCCTGCGGGAGTGAGGCAAATCCGATCCTGTGGGGTGACGGCGCGCTGCCCCGAGGGCTGGTTGTTGGCACCGCACTTCTCCGACGTGGGTTGTGCCGAGTAGATGCTGAGGCGGCTGTTCAGGAACAGACCGCCGCCGATATGGGCTACCATCCAGCCGTTAAACCGATGGCGCTGGTCTCGATCGCTCCAATTGTACTCGGGCGCCAAGCTATCGGCCCGGGCGTACCGGAATGTGAACGGGTCGCGCTCGTTATCATCATCCGACTTGTCGAAGGACAGGGTGTAGTTCACCTGGAACTGGAAATTCGGATCGAGGACGCGCTTCAGCCCGATCGTAATGCCGTTGTAGCGTGACTTAGCGCTCGACTCCACGGTCGTCAGCGTGAAGATGCCGTTCCCGCCCGGAAGCCCGCTGCCCCATGGGCTGCCGAAGTGGCCGTCGTTGCGGTTGATGAACCGTGTCAGGTGGTCGGACCGGGAATGCGTGTAGCTGATCGAGGCGCCGAGGTCGGCGCCGACTTGCCACTCATATCCCAGGCTCGCGCTGAGCGTCCGCGGATTCTGGAACTTTTTGTCGAAGACAAAAACGTCCGGGAAGAATACGGCGCTCTGCGAAACGTTGTCCGGAAGTTGGGCGTTGAATCCTGGCACCGGTCCGAAGTAGGCTCTCGGGAACGGCACGCCGCGGAAATACGTCATCCCGATCGAACCATTGGTGCTGCGGCTCGAGGCCAGGTTGAGGCCGGGAATCCGCGCGTAGTACAAGCCCGCGCTGCCGCGTACGACGCGCCGCCCGTCGCCGCCCGGGTCATAGGCAAACCCGACGCGCGGCTGCAACATCTTCTTGTCCGATGGAATGGTCCCGTCGGACGGGAACGCGTACGTACCAGTCGCATTGGTTACCGTCTGTCCGATGAACGGCGCGTAGAACACCTGTGACGGCGGCGTGATCGGGTCCGCCTGGATCTGCGCCTCCCAGCGAAGCCCATAGTTGAACGTCCACTTGGCGTTTGGCTTCCATGTGTCTTGGAGATAGAGCGCGTACTCGGTTTGAGGTATGTCCTGGGTTCCCGACTCCCGCAGGGAGCGACCCACCCCTGCCTGTTGGAGATACAGCAGGACGGGACCGGTCTGCACGTTGTTGACTGGACACCCACCGGTAGTGTTGTTGGAGGTGACGCTGGTGAGGGTGTCGACGCATTCCACGTAATTGGAGTTCGCGGCGAAGCTCAGGAACCCCGGTACCGAGTTGAAGATGTACCGCGAGTTTCCAAACCCGACAAACGTCTGGATCGAATGCGCCTTGTTGTACTCGAAGCCGAGCTTGAAAAAGTGATCGCCGCGGGCGATAGAAACTTTGTCCAGCAGTTGCACGCGTGTGTCGTAGTAGTCGATCGGGAGGAAAAACGGCATGCCGAACCGGTAGTTCGGCCCGATGGCGATGTCGGGGAATGGCCGCAGTGGCGAGGCATCGACGCGGTTCGAGCCCAGGGCGCCCGTGCGCGGACCGTCATACGGCCGGGGCCGGTCCTCACGCGAGTACTGGAACCGGAATTCGTTCGCCATGTTCGGCGTGAGGTACGACACCAGGCTGCCGTTCACGGCGTTTGAGTGATCCTGCTCGAGCCCGTTCGAGCTGCGCGCCCAGCTGTCCACGTCGAATGTGCCGTTCTGCTGCTCGGACCACGTGTAGTTGTACTTCAACGACGCATG
>WNFU01010083.1_pt1 | contig 12173 bp, 10 predicted proteins | sample 5400121 | NCBI WGS metagenome assembly WNFU01 (sample SAMN13153360, study PRJNA577476) | soil metagenome | isolation source: 100 cm soil or saprolite under grassland replicate 1 | place: USA:California | collected 2016-06-15 | reverse complement strand
TGATCACGGCCGCCGCTGCCATCATGGTCGCAGTGTTCCTTTCCTTCGTGCTCGGATTCCCGGACCGAGCCATCAAGCTCTTCGGGCTGGGCCTGGCGGTGGCGATCTTCGTCGATGCCACTCTCGTCCGGATGGTCCTCGTGCCGGCCACGATGGAGCTCCTGGGGGACCGCAACTGGTGGCTCCCGCGGTGGCTCTCCCGATTGCTTCCCCGGATCAGCGTCGAGCGGGAGGCCGGACCCGTGGTGGAAGCCGAGCTGGCGCTGGCCGAACAGGAATCCAGGCCAGAGCGGGTGGGCGACTGACCACCTAGCCGATCCATCAGGACTTCGATCGCCAATCGCGGCCATCGGAGGGTTGGCTCAAAGGAGGCAGCCGTTCCGCTCGTCGGGAGGCAGGGCACCGGTCTTTCCCAACGGGACCGAGGCCTTTCGCGACGTGTCGTTGGCTCGTGGAACGAACCCTGGAGGCTGCCGATCGGGTCCTCGCTTCCGTATGAGGTCGCTCTCCGGGCGCAACAAGCATCCGGCACCGTCCTGAGACAATGAGGCGGTGCACCCACTGCTCATCCTGGCCTTCGACCGCGAAGAGGCGATCATCTCGGCTTTGCTGGCCTTGATAGTCTCCGGAGTCGTCGTCTCGCTCGGAGCTTGGATGCTGTTTCGCCGAGAACGCCGCCGCAACCGATAGATACACCAGGACGACTGGGCGGCTGTTGACGCCGCCACCCCCGCTCGCTCGCGCTCGATCGCGGGGCCCCCCGGCGGCTACGCGCCGCCCTGGCCGGGGACGGTGGACGCTATCCGCTTGCGGAGGCCTTCTCCTTCTCCTCTTGCTGGAGCACGCGGCGGAGGACCTTCCCGACGAGCGTCTCCGGGAGCGAATCCCTGAACTCGATCAGCTTGGGAACCTTGTAGCCTGTCAGCCCGGATTCGTCGTTGCGACACCACTCGATGATCTCCTCTGGTGCCGCTGTCTGGCCTTCGCGCAACACGATGTAGGCCTTCACCGCTTCCCCGGTCGTCTTGTCCGGAATGCCTGCCACACAAACCTTCTGTACCTTCGGGTGCTTGTAGATCACCTGTTCGATGTCGGTGGGGTACACGTTGAACCCGGAGACGAGGATCAGGTCCTTCTTGCGGTCGACGACATAGAAGTAGCCGTCCTGGTCAATCTTCGCGACGTCTCCGGAAAGCAGCCACCGAGTGCCATCGTCCGCTTCCCTGATCATGCCGGCCGTATCATCGGGCCTGTTGAAGTAGCCCTTCATGACCTGCGGGCCGGTGATGATCAGCTCTCCCTCCCGTCCGAGTGGAACCTCGGTGGTCCAGTTCTCCAGGTCGACGATCCGGCAATCCGTGTCCGGGATGGGGAGGCCGATCGAACCTGGCCTGGCCCGCCCATCGAGAGGATTCGCGTGCGTCACCGGCGAAGTCTCGGTGAGCCCGTAGCCTTCAACGACCGTCGCGCCCGTGATGTCGTGAAACTTCTGCGCCACCGCCAGGGGGAGTGGCGCCGCTCCGGAGAGGCACGCTCGCACCGATCTGAGGTCGTACTTGGGGGTCTCCTTCGCCTCGTTGATGGCGATGTACAGGCGAGGCACGCCGGGGAAGAGGGTGGGCTTCTCCTTCTGCATGGGCATGAGAACGAGCTTTGCCGCTCGGTAGATCCCCAGGTTCATCGCGACGGTCATCCCGTAGGAATGGAAGAACGGGATGATGGACATGATGGCCTCTCGTCCATCCTGGATGTCGGGAAACCAGGCGGCAGCCTGCAAGACGTTCGACACCAGGTTGGCGTGGGTGAGCATGGCGCCCTTCGACAACCCGGTCGTCCCACCCGTGTAGATCAGCCCCGCGAGATCGGTGGCGGGATCGACCTCGGCCTCAGGCACGGCCGGGTAGGACCCGGTCATGAGCTCGTTCCACCACCGGACCTTGGCTCCCGGCGGAACGGGCGGCCACGGATCACCGTGGTGCCGAGCCTCCTTCTTCAACTTCAGGGGGACCAGCAGGTTCAGGGGAAAACGGACGAAATCCGTCACCCCGGTGACCACGACCTCTCGCAGGCCGACCTCGTCCTGGACCTCAGCCACTTTCGGATAGAGCTGGTCGAGGGTCACGCAGACCTCCACCCCGGCGTCCTTCAGTTGATGGGAAAGCTCGCGCTCGGTGTAGAGAGGGTTGTTTCCCACCACGACTGCGCCGATCCGAAGGGTCGCGTAATAGCCGATCACGTACTGAGGACAGTTCGGGAGCACCAGGCCGACCCGGTCGCCCCGCTGAACTCCCAGGGAAACGAGCACCCGGCTGAATTGGTCAACCTCCTTTACCAGTTGGTCGTAGGTGAGCGTCTTTCCCATCGGGGCGCCGGGAAGCCAGAAAGCCACAGCAGGGGCATGAGGGTGCCTGGCCGCGGCCTCTGTGAGCAGTGAATACAGCGACTGCTCGGGATACGGCACAAGCGACGTCGGGACGCCTTTCGGATAACTGGCCAACCAGGGGCGCTGCTCCATTGCGATCTCCTCACCTCGAGATTGCGGCCATTATGTCGGACCGACTGGGCAGGCCGCCATGGCCCCGGATCCCCACGGAGGGGGCCCACGATGCGGATAACCTCGACCCACGATCAGACGACTATTCACGGAGCAGCTGTTCGAGACAGGACCAGATGGGAGAAGCAAACCAGGCGGCCCCCAGCGACGCCGAACTCGTCTTGTCAGCCCTGAGCGGCGATCGAGACTCCTTCGGCCACCTCGTCGCGAGGCACCGGGACCTCCTCCTGGCGATGTGTCGCCGGGTCCTGGGCCAGGGCGGTGCGGCGGAGGATGCGGCTCAGGAGGCGGTCCTCGAGGCCATGGTCAATCTCGATCGCCTCGAGAAGCCGGACAGCTTCGGTGCGTGGCTTTCAGGGATCGGCCTGAACGTGTGCCGGCGGTGGCTTCGGCGAGCCGACAACCGGTTCGTGGTCCTCCTCGAGGAACCGGATGGGAACCAAGGCCTGCCGATCTGGATCGGGCCGCACGAGGGAACGGCGATCGCCATGTTGCTGGAGCGAGCCGAGATGCCCCGGCCGATGACCTTCCGATTCCTGTGGAGCATGCTCGAGGCAGCGGGCTCACGTCTGGCCGAGGTCCGCATCAACCGGCTCTCAGAAGGCACGTTCTACGCCGAAGCTGTTGTGAAGGGTCCGAAGGGGCAGGCGATCGTGGACGCCAGGCCGAGCGATGCCATCGCGCTCTCGCTCTTGGCCGATGCACCGATCCGGGTAAGCCGGGAGGTCCTGACCGAGGTGGAGCGAGAGGGCACTGGATCCCGGAGTCGCTTCGAGGCCGAACGGGACCGCTACGTCGAGGGCCCGGGAGAGATCGTCCAGCGCACGCGGCGCGAGTGGGAGGTCCAGATCGACCAGCTTCGCCCGCGGTGAGCTCCCGTAGGCCAAGGGGCGAGCGGCGGCGAGATCACGCGTGGACCGGAGGGAGACGGCCGGCTGGCCGGTGGCGTTGTACGGGGAGTGAACGGCACGATGCTGGCGGCCCTGAAGATGGCCTGGAGCGGATTGTCCGGCCGCTGGACGAATTCCCCCAAGAGTGGAGGCGGCTCGGCGATCGTCGGAGAAAGAAGGAGGTCGAACCCTCTCGCGTACCACTCCCCCATCCGGCGCGCCCCGCCCTGCAGCCACTCGACGGCCTGGAGCAGATTCGCCTCGTGTAGCTCCAGCCCATCTCCGCGAGGGCCCACGTGAGCGGTTCGACGTCTCCGGCAGTGATGCGCTTGCCGGTCTTGTGGCTCCACCGGTCGAGCTCCCATGCGAACCCGCTCGCCCACAGGGTCAGGAACTGACTGATGTACTCTGGATCACCCATCCCCTCGGGGGCGGAAGGTTCCACCGAGTGCCCAAGGGACTCGAGCAGTCGCGCCACGGCCTCGACCGCCGCCAGGCAGTCGGGAAGGGTGTCGGTGGTCCCGCAGGGCGCGTCGGTGAAGAAGCCGATCCGCAGCCGGCCGGGATCCGCCCCGACTTCTTCGGCGAATGGCCGGACCGGCGGAGGCGCAGCATACGGATCTCCCGGCATGGGGCCGGCCACCAAGTCGAGGATCGCCGCGGAGTCACGGACTGACCGAGTTAGGACGTGCTGCACATCCAGCCCGGCCATGAGGTCACCGAGCTCGGGCACGTTCGTCTTCCCAACGAACACGAAGCCGGCCGCCCGAAACTTCGTCGCCAGATAGGTGTCCTCCTGTTCCACCCAGCCCAGGTCCATCAGGAAGCGCATGCCTTCGTGGAACGGGTCTCCCGCCGTGTGGCAGATGAGGTCCTTCACCACCATGGGCACGCCTCGGAACGGTGCGTCAGGAAGCGCAAGCGAGCGAGCCAGATCGAGCGCCTTCTCGAACAGAGGATGGATGACCGCGTTCAGTTCGGGGTCCAGCTTCTCTATCCGGATGATCGCGGCCTCGACCAACTCGACCGGCGTGACCTGCCCCGTGCGGATCAATTGTGCCTGGTCCGTTGCATCCAGGGAAGCCAGGTTCCTCCATCGAGGCGAAGGCTACGGTGCGATGTAAAGTGCAACCTACCGATCAGTAAGGGAGAGCGACCTTCATTGAGCGAGCTGACGGACGCGCTCCGCGAGCGGGCCCACGCCGCCCTCCCGCAAGTGGAGGGCAAGCTGAAGCTGACTGGCCTCGAGCAATCGGTCGAAGTGCTGTGGGACCGATGGGGTGTTCCTCATGTCTACGCGCAGAGCACCCACGACCTGTTCTTCACCCAGGGGTACATCCTCGCGTCCGAGCGTCTGTTCCAGCTCGAGCTGATGCTGCGGTTCGGATCGGGAAGGTTGTCCGAGATCTTCGGAGATCTGACTCTTCCGCTCGACAGGTTCATCCGGACAGTGGGATGGAACCGCGCCGCGCGGAGCCTGACCGGGCAATGGGACGACCTGTCCTGGGAGATGTCCGAGGCCTTTGCCGCTGGTGCCCGAGCCTGGCTTTCTCGCATGCCGGCCAAGCCAGTCGAGTACGAAGTCCTGCAGCTCGAGCCCTACTTCCCGGAGGACCGGGAGGCCGCGGAGCTCGCGGCTGCCGCTTCCGTCCTGATGGCCTGGGGTCTGTCCACGAACTGGGACGGGGAGCTCCTCCGCATGGAACTTGCCGAGCGGCTGGGATGGGAGAGCATGATGCAGCTGTTCCCCGAGATCATGCCTGAGCCGGCGGTCGTGGTGGCGGGGAAGTCGAGCGGCGGGGCGAATCGCCGGCGCGCCTTCGATCTGCTGCGGGAGGCGCCACGTCTCCCCGTCGGCCAGGGCTCCAACAGCTGGGTGGTGGCGGGGCGGCGCAGCGTGAGCGGCAAGCCCCTCTTGGCCAACGACCCCCATCTGTTCGCCCAACTCCCGTCGATCTGGTACGAGATCCATCTGGCCGCGCCCGGCATCGACGTGCGAGGTGTGGCCCTGCCCTTCTCCCCCGGCGTGATCATCGGGCACAACGAGCGCATCGCCTGGGGGATCACGAATCTCGGCGGGGATACACAGGACCTGTATCTGGAGCGGCTGTCGGCAGACGGCACAGCCGCTCTATACAAGGGAGGGTTGGAGCCGCTCACCGTGCACCGCGAGGAGATCGTCGTTCGGGGACGCTCGGATCCCGAGGTCGTGGAGGCGAGAGAGACGCGCCACGGCCCGATCCTCGACTCCTATCTGATTGGCGTGGGCGACCCTACGGTGGTCGTCGGCGCGATCCGCGAGACCTACTCGCTTCGATGGGCGGCCCTCGAGGAAGGAGCCAAGCCGTCCACCGTGTATCGGTTGGATACCGCGGCCAGCTTCGACGAGTTCCGCGCCGCCCTGTCCGAGTGGGCCACGCCCGGGGGCAACTTCGTCTACGCGGACGTGGACGGCAACATCGGCTACCAGGCCACCGGGTGGTATCCGATCCGGAAGAGGGGCGACGGGACCATCCCGGTCCCGGGGTGGTCCGATGAATACGAGTGGGAAGGGTTCGTTCCATTCGAGGAACTGCCCTTCTCCTACAACCCCGACGAGGGGTTCCTGGCCACAGCGAACAACCGGATCCACGACGACTCGTATCCGTACCTGCTGGGCAGGGATTTCCTTCCCCCGTTCCGAGCCAGGCGGATCGTTCAGCTCCTCACCGAGACGCCGATTCACGACTCCAAGTCGTTCCGGCGGATCCATATGGACACGGTGTCGCTGCCCGCTCGGGAGATCGTCCCGCACTTGCTCACCCTGGAGCCGGCCGACGAGCGGCAGAAGGAAGCACTGGCCTTGCTGGCAGAGTGGGACTTCGACCTGCGGGCGGACTCGGTGGCCGCGGCCATCTACGAAGTGTGGTGCTGTCGTATCTCCGACGCCATCCTGCTGCCGCGGCTGGGCGAAGAACTGCACAGACACTACTTCGGTCGCCGACAGTGGACGAATTCCTTTCAGTATCAGGTTCTGCCCAACTTACTGGCCTACCCCACGGGGACATGGTTCGGGGCCGAAGGGAGGGACGCCAGGGACGAACTGTTGCGAAGGGCGCTGGATGCGGCCCTCGACGAGCTGACCGCGGCCATGGGCGAGGACATCGGCGATTGGACGTGGGGAACCATCCACAAGGTCCGGTTCACCGGCCAACTCGCCAGGATCCCTGACCTGGCCGAGATGTTCACCGGTGGCGAGGCTCCGCTGGGCGGCGACGAGCAGACCGTGTGCCAGGCGATGTTCGAGCCTGGGGCGGGCTACGACGCGGTGGTCATCCCCAGCTGGCGTCAGATCATCGACCTCTCGGACCTGGACGCGTCGGTGGGGACGCATACGGTCGGACAGTCGGGCAATCCGGCCAGCCCCCATTTCAGGGATCTGTTCTCCCTGTGGTCGATCGGCCAGTACCACCCGCTGCCGTTCACCAGACAGGCGGTCGAAGCTGCCACCGAGTCGCGCCTCGACCTTCTGCCCGCATAGCCCACGTCCTGGTCAGCCCTAAGGGGGGGCGTCGGCGCTGCTACTATGCCAAGGCTTTAGCAGGAGTCCTGTCTGATGCCCAAGTCAAAGGCCAAGCGGCGTCGGTATCAGCCCCCGCCGAAAAGGAAACCGAAGCCGAGCCCGAAATGGTTCGGCCCGGCGATTCTCTTCCTTATGTTCGCCGGGGTCATCGTGATCGTGCTCAACTATCTCGGCCTGATGCCGCCGTGGGCAAAGCACCCGGCGAGCAACCTCTATCTCTTCGTGGGCCTCGGGCTCATAGCTCTGGGGTTCGGCGCCTCCACGCAGTGGCGCTAGGACGATGCCGATAGGCGCGGAAAGCGATTTCCACCGTCGTTTTCCACATTTGGGGAAAACGACCCGGCCAGGGCGCTGAAGTGCCCGTCTACGAATACAGGTGCCGGACGTGTGGCTCCCGATTGGAGGAGATACAGCCGATGGGCGCGCCTCCCCCGGGCCCCTGCCCGGGATGCGGAGGAGAGCTCAAGAGGGTCTATGGCCGGGTCGGTGTGAAGTTCTCGGGGTGGGGGTTCACTCGAACGGACTCGCTGATCCCCGAGCGCCGTCCGGGGAAGGACTTCCGCAAGCTCCGGGAGAAGGCTGAGGAGATCGCGGAGGGATAGCGGTTCAGTTGTTCGCCGGGTTGACCCGGGGTCGCCGGACGACGGCCATCGGCTCGCCGCAGTGTCGAGGGACTTGAACCTCCCCCAGCCTGGTCACCTGGAACTCCGTTCCGCATTCCGTGCAGACGAAGAACACCTCGAGCTCCGCCACGTCCTCAGGCTCGATCCTCTCCTTCGGGGGGCCGGCGGTGATGCCTCGCAAGAAGACCAGCCCGAGCCCCGCGATCACAATGAACAGGGCGACAGCGACGAACCACATGAGCCAAGCGGCAATGGCCAACACGACATCAAGGGTACGTCCCGATGAGAGCGTACGAAGGCTACGCAGGGCCGGAGCTCGGAGTTACCGCAGGGAGACGATCTGTCCCGCGAGTCGCGGTCAGAGACTTTCAGTCGAAGATCACCGATCCGGAAGGGGGAGTAGATGGATCGCCCGGAGAGCCCGGACATCGGCCCCGGCATTTCTCGTCGGAGGGTATTGAAGCGGATCAACCTCGCCTGCTTCTGCGGGCCTCTGATCACGTGGAATCTCAACGGGTTCAATCTGCCCCCGATCTGCACGAGCGACTCGGACTGCCTCCCCGTCACCGGTCCCGGCAGCGTGTGCATCAACATGAATCCCAACTGCGACGCCGTGGAGAACAAGGGTTGCGCGGCTCCTTGCCCTGGCGGGAAGGTTGTGCCCGGACCGGGTATGAAGGTCGTCCACGCGTAGCATCGGATAGACCGCCCAGGTCTGCCGGCCCATCGGCTCCCTGAGACGGCAGGTCAGCCCAGGCGCTCGATGATGGCGGCGTTGGCCATCCCGCCGCCCTCGCACATGGTCTGCAGCCCGTACCGGCCCCCCCGCCGTTCGAGCTCGTGCAGCATGGTCGTCATCAGCTTCGCTCCGGTGGCTCCGAGCGGGTGACCCACCGCGATGGCCCCGCCGTTCGGGTTGACGTGATCCTGGAACCAGTCTTCCGGAACCTGGAGCTCCCGCTGCCACGCCAGAACCACCGAGGCGAACGCCTCGTTGATCTCGACCACCTCGATGTCCTCGAGATTGAGGCCGGCCCTCTCCAGGACCCGGCGGGTCGCCGGGATCGGCGCGGTCAGCATGAGGATGGGCGAATCGCCGGCCAGCGAGAACGAGAGGAACCTGGCTCGCGGGGTGAGCCCGAGCTCCTCCGCCTTCTCTCGGCTGGCGATCAGCACCGCAGAGGCGCCGTCGGAGATCTGCGAGGAGTTGCCGGCTGTGACCGTCCAGTTCAACTGGCCGGGGAACATCTGCTCGAAATTGTCCGCCTTGAACGCCGGCTGGAGAGTGGACATCTTCTCGCGGTCCGGCTCCATGCGGATGCCTTCGTCGTGATCGAGGAGGACCTGCTCGCCGCCCTCGCCGGTCACTTTGAGAGGAAGGATCTCTCGCTTGAGGAACCCCTCCCTGGTAGCCCTGGCGGCGCGGACGTGGGAGCGATACCCGAAGTCATCCGACTCGTCCCGAGTGATGTTCCACTTCGTGGCGATGAGGTCGGCTGAGATGCCCTGGGGGACGAGCTTTCCCTCGTAGCGCGCCCAGAGCTGCTGGCCGAAGGGGTTCGCGCCCATCGTCGAGGACCCCATCGGGACTCGGGTCATGTTCTCTACGCCGGAGGCCACGACCAGGTCGTAGGCGCCCGCCATCACGCCCTGGGCCGCGAAGTGGATCGACTGCTGCGAGGAACCGCATTGGCGATCCACCGTGGTCGATGGGATGGTCTCGGGGAACCCGGCAGCCAGCCAGCCGTTGCGGCCGACGTTCAGAGACTGCTCCCCCACCTGCGAGACGCACCCTGTGATGTTGTCTTCGATCAAGCCGGGGTCGACGCCGGCCCGGTTCACGACCTCCTTGAGCACCTCGGCGAGCATGTCGACCGGGTGGAAATCCTTGAGGGAACCGTTCCGCTTGCCGATCGGCGTGCGGACGGCCTCGATGATGACGGCTTCGCGGGTCTCAGGCATGGGGATGGACTCCTTCCTCGGCGTTCGCTCATCACCCGGGCATTACCTACCGATCGGTAACAAACGCTTCCCCGACTGTATGCCCGGGGTCGAGGGTCGTCAATCATGCCCCCCTGCGGAAGCGACGTCCAGCTGTTGTTTCTCAATCACCTGAGCACGGCAGTAGGCCAGATCTCCCCTTTTCTCGAAGGATGCGGAGGACCGCATCATCGACTCTTGCTCTGAAGGACCCGTTGTTTCTCGTGCGGGAGACGATCGCCCGAGCCATCGCAACTGCCGGACCTACCGTCTTCGAGACGACCATGTCGCCTCCCGCCGAGAGGAAATCGATGGCTCGCTGTCCCGGCTGGATAGCGGCCACGGCGGTGGCCTCTCCCAGGTCGTCGGAAACGATCACGCCAGTGAAATGGAGGTCGCCTCGCAACATCCGCCCCATGACGATCGAGGAGAAGACAGCCAGATCGTCCGGGTCGATGCGCGTGTAGGTGGCCAAGGCAACCATCACGAAGGGCACACCCGCGTCGACTGCCTGCCGAAACGGTTCCAGGTAAGGGTCATCGCGGGTGGTCGATCGATCGACCACCCGCGCTGCGAAGTCCGTGTTTCCTTTCACCCTCCCGAGTCCGGGGAAGTGCTTGGCGGTGGTCGCCACACGCGCCCGCGCCATGCCTCGGAGGAAAGCGATCCCGTGGTCTCCGACGGTTGCCGGGTCATGGCCGTAACCACGCATCAGGACCCCGATCGGCTGGTTCTGCGCGTCGCTGCCGGGCGGAACCACGTCCATGACTGGTGCAAAGTTGAGGTTCACGCCGGCGGACATGAGCTGCTGCCCCCACTCATGTGCTCGAGTCCGCAGGTCGGACGGGGACATCCTGCCCTGGACGACCGCGGAGGGCATGCGCGAGAAGCCGCTTCCACGAAGCGCCTGGATCACGCCTCCTTCCTGGTTCGCCGCAACGAAGAACCCAACCCGCCCGGTTGCCTTCGACGTCGCCAGGGACTGGACCGCGTCCGTCACGGAGCGGATCGGGGTCGCCCCCACCGTGGTCGTCACGATGAAGGTGACCGAACCGAAGTGGTACCGGCTGATCATTGCTGCCTCACCCGGGCCGAGCCGATCGTCCTCGAGCCCCACCGCGAAGAGTTGCCCGACCCGCTGGGCCTCGCTCATGCCAGCCTCGACGGCTTCCGCACACGAGGGGCTCGACGTGGGGCTGGTCGGAGGCTCGGTCGTCGGGGAGGAAGCGCGGGTCGTGGGGACAGTGGGAGGGGGGCTCGGTACTGATTGCCCGCACGAGCCGATCAGAACGAGGGCAATTGATCCGGCAGTGAGTCCGGCCCGCTTGCTGAATTGCACCTGTCGGAAGGATAGGGCTCGGATCGATTCACCGGGTTGACTCGGCCCCGGAAACATCAGACGCATCCCCCGACGTTCCTAGCCGTGGCCCACCCGCAGGGATCGACCACCGTGGCCCACGCGTTCTACAACCCTCATTTCGAGACTCAGCCCTTACCTTCTACGGGGAAGCCTCCGTCTCCTGGCAGTCCTAGCCTCGAGCTACAGCCCCTCGAACGCCGCGGTGAGCAGTTCTTGCTGTTCCTGCCCATGCAGCGTGGTGCTGCCGGCCGCGGGGCTCGCGCTCTCCTCCCGCGCCGCGTGGCTGAAGGCTACTTCCCTCGGAAGTGCCGAGTGCAGCCTGGCGTGGACGAAGGGGTACCCACCCATGTTCTCCGGCTCCTCCTGGACCCACCGGACGTGGCGGAGGCTCGGATAGGCCTTCAAAGCCTCGATGATCTGATCGCCGGGGAAGGGGTAGAGCTGCTCGAGCCTCAGAATGGCCACGTCCTTCCGACCCGCTTTCTCCCGGCGCTCCGCCAGGTCGTAGTAGACCTTGCCGGAGCAGAGGATCGCCGACCGGACACCGTCCGGACCGAGCTCGCTCGCGTCGGGGAGAAGCTCTCTGAAGTACCCGGAGACAAACTCTTGCCTGCGGCTTCGGGCCGCCGGCAGGCGGAGCAGCGACTTCGGCGTGAAGACGATGAGGGGCTTGCGGATGTCTCTATGCACCTGCCGGCGGAGGAGGTGAAAGTACTGAGCCGGCGTTGAGGGGACGACCACCTGGATGTTGTCTTCCGCGGCGAGTTGTAGGAATCGTTCGATGCGGGCGCTGGAGTGCTCGGGGCCCTGCCCCTCGAAACCGTGCGGGAGGAGGACGACCAACCCACTGGTCTGCCCCCATTTGTCCTCGCCGGACGCGATGAACTGATCCACCATGACCTGGGCCTCGTTGATGAAGTCGCCGAACTGCGCTTCCCATGCCACCAGAGCATCCTTGGCCACAACGGATTCGCCATACTCGAATCCGAGCGCGGCGAACTCGTTCAGCGGGCTGTCGTACACGAGGAACGCCCCCTGGTCGTCGGAGAGATTGGCCAGTGCGTAGAACTTGCGATCCGTCTCGTAGTCGACCAGGACCGCGTGGCGCTGGCTGAAGGTCCCCCGCCGGGAATCCTGTCCGGTGAGCCGCACTGGGATCCCCTCAAGGACCAGTGAGCCGAACGCCAGCGCCTCGCCGAGGGAC
>WNFU01009280.1_pt1 | contig 12176 bp, 9 predicted proteins | sample 5400121 | NCBI WGS metagenome assembly WNFU01 (sample SAMN13153360, study PRJNA577476) | soil metagenome | isolation source: 100 cm soil or saprolite under grassland replicate 1 | place: USA:California | collected 2016-06-15 | reverse complement strand
CAGTCAGCGCCATCTCTCCGAAGAAGGTCTCTGGGCCCCGCGTGTTCAGGATGAGCCTCTTGCCGTCGGTGGACTCGCGCACGATTTCTTGGCAGGCGGCCCGTGGAGCTCTCCGAAAGAACTTCACGGGTCGCTCTGCGTCAGCGGGGGTGCCGACGCCTTCCTGGAAGTACGATGAGCGCGGCGCGGGGCGCGTCAGCGGTCTCCGGAGACAGACTGTCCAGACGACGAACAGTTGAATGGCACATACGATGGGTCTCAGAGCAGCGGGCTACCAGGATCGAGCCCCATGAGCACCCGGCCAGCGGTCTCCCAGCGGGCGTCTTGCACTTGAAGATGCTGCGCGGCGGTGTGTACGTCGCGCCAGCAGCGCTCGAGCGGCGAGGACTGGAAGATCGCGCTCGAACCGGCGAGTCGATAGAGCAAATCGGCGGCGCTTACACAGTGTTCAACAGCGGTTAGCAATGCAATCCGCGCCTGCGCTCGGTCTTCCAACGAGATTTCGCAGCCGTGGACCGCGGCGTTCCAGATCGACTCGACGTTGTCGTACCAGTACGTGCGCGCCGACCGCACCAGTGCTTCTGCGCGAGCCAACCCGACATTGGCCTGGACCTGCTCACTCAGCCGCTGCCCGAACAGGTTCTCTTTTGTGCGCGCCAGCTGCTGGAACTCCTCGATCGCCCGGCGTCCAAGACCCAGGCACACCGGCGGAGCCTGCACCATGCCAAACAGGGACACGAACGGGATCCTATTGAGCACGTGCTCGCGCACCGGCCGCGGCCCGTGCGGCATGGCGAAGAACCCCGTCATCTCGTCGGGCACGAAGACGTTGTCGACGTACAGGTCCTGCGTACCGGTCGCCCGCAAGCCCGTGACGTACCAGGTGTCGATGATCTGCACGTCTGAAGGCGACAGGAAACAGAAGGCCATCTCAGGTCCGGATTCGCCCAGCCTCGGCGCATCACCGTCGAAGATTGGCGCGGGGGACCCGATCCACGTCGCGTTCGGCGCGCCGCTGTTGAACGCCCAGCCTCCGAGCACTCTGGCTGCCCCGGGTTCGGAGAGCACGGACGTAAACAGACTGTTCGCGACGCCGAGAGCGACCGTCCAGCCAGTCGAGCCGTCGTGCCGCGACACCTCTTCGACCACGCGTAACGCCTCGGGCAGGGGCAGGTCGAGCCCGCCGAACTCATTCGGTGTGTAAATCGAGAACAGCCCGGCTGCCCTGAGCTTCGCGATTAGCTCGTCTGGCAGGCGGCGCCCAGCTTCCGCCTGCGCCGCGATTCCGCGGATCTCCCCCGCCACTGGCGCTACCAAGCCTTCGGCGCTCAACGTCTCCCCACGAGTTAGCGTTGCGATCATCGGAGCTTCTCCTTTCGCTTCGGAACCGAAGCTAGCTCCGCATCGCGCGCGTAGCATCGCGCGGATCAACCAATATGCGAACGTCTCTTGTGGTTATTTCTGACCAGCGAAGCCGCGGGTCAGCCCCGCCTCGAACGCGAACGCGGCCAGGCTGGTCCGCGAAGAGACGCCGAGCTTCTGCAGCATGTTTTGGACGTGGCGGGCGACCGTGTGCTCGCTTATCACGAGCGCGGCGGCGATTGCCTTGTTCGTTTCGCCCGCGGCGACCAGACTGAGCACCTCCAGCTCTCGTCGCGTCAGTCCGCCCACCGCTGCCGGACCAAGAGGCGCCGCCTCAGCACGCAGGCATTCAAGGTCGTGCACCGCCCCCAGCCTCGTAAAAACCCACCGTGCGGCGTCAACCTCCATGGCGGCCGATTCCTCATCGCCCAGCGCCCGACATGCCGCGCCGATCAGCACGCGCACGCGGGCGGCTTCGTATGGTGCGTCGACGTCCTGCCAGTCCATCCAGGAGCGGCGGAGCGGCGCGAGCGCGGCACGGGGATCTCCGTCGGCGATCAGCACGCTACCTTCCGCGCGATCTGCCAACGCTCGTAGCGGCAGCGCGCCCACCATTGCTGCCAGCTCGGCAAGCTCGGTTGTGGCCGTGCGGGCCGCGGCGGTGTCGCCCAGCGCCAGCAGGATCTCGACGTATGCGGCGAGCAGCTCCGAGCGCCGCGCGCGGTCTACAGTGGACTCGTCCAAGGCTCGCCGCACAGCGGCCGCCGCCGCCTCGGCCTGTCCCCGGGCAAGCCATAGCAACGCGATGCCAGGCTCGGGCTGCCGCCCAACCCGGCTTGCGTTTCGATAGGCCTCGTCGGCTGCCGCGAACTCGCCACGCAGCCGATACAGCTCACCTAGCTGATAAAACGCGTCGGCTGGCGTCTCGGGGCTGGCGGGGAGCGAAAGCCACTCGCACGCTCGCCGCGCTTCCTCGAGTGCATCGTCCCAGTCACCGCGCAGGCGCATGAGCTCGACGCGGTGCACGAGACACGGTCCGCGGTAGGGCACAAGATCGGGCTGGCCTGCACACCACCGGCTCAGCACGGCTGTCCACTCCCGCGCGCGCCGCACATCGAACACTTCCTGGCAGCCTTCGAGGACGCCGCAGTACACGTTACCTACCAACAACAGGGACACTTCGCCGCTGGTGGCGGCGAGCATGACCTCGTCGAGCACAGCCATGCCCTCGCCGATTTTGCCGAGCCGGATCAACGCACGACCGCGTCCGTGTCCAGCCATGGCCAGCAGGTCCGCGTCAGCAAAGCGCCGTCCAATCGCCAGTGCCTCGGTGAACGTGCGGCATGCCGCGGCGGCGTCGCCTTCCGACATGAGTTGCCCGACGCCCTCGGGAATAAGCAGGTAGCCCCACTCCACACAGTCCGCGCCTCTCTCCGTCAGCAGACTGCGCGCCCGTGCGAACCACCCGCCAGCCTGCGCGGACTCGCCCGTGAACATCATGCCGTGCCCCAGGAAGTAGGCGAATCGCACGGCCCGCGTCACATCCTTCCGGTCGAGCGCTTCGCGGTACCCGCGCCTCAACTGGTCACCGCTCTCCGCCGCCTCGCCAACCAGATGCGCCGCGATCGCATGCCGCTCTATGTCGTCAAGGGTGAACGCCGCGTGCTCGCTAGCCGCTGCCGCATATGCCGATCGGGCCACGCCCCAAGCCTGCCGCGCGAACGCCTCGCGCGCCTCATCGAGCATCTCCCCCAGCACAACGCGGCATTCTAGGCGGGCGCCGGCGCGACGTGGCGCCTTCCAATTCAGTTTGCGGCGATTCCACGGTTCCGACGGCCCTAGCCTGTCGAACACCGCCGAGTGCCGGCCCAATCGGCAAACGGTTGAGTTTTCCCTGCATCGCTTGACGATCGTCACAACTTGTGGGACGTTGCTCCTCTGCCATGCTCCGCGAAGACGTCCGCTACCTGGTGATCAACGTCCCGATCACCGATCCGACAGCGTCGTATCACTCGATTCCCTACTTGTTTGGGGCGTCGGCAGGGGCGGGCTTCACCGGTTTCCGCGGCATCGACGCCAACATCGATGCACTGAACTTCCTGGCGCAGCCAGCGCAGCTTGCGGAGTTGCTGGATGAAGCTGCTGGCATGAGGCACGAGCTGGAAAGGCGGACCCCGCTTACACGGGGCGAGCAGCTCAACTATCGCTACGCCTTGCGAGCCGTGGGATTGCAGCCTGACTCCGTAGCCAGAGCCATCGGAATTCTGCGCGATCCAGAGCGCTTCTACGACTACGGCAGCTATCGCCAGGCGACGCTGGTCCTGAAACGTTGGCTCGACGTCCTCTCGTTGCGCGGCTTCGCCGGGCAGTTCGGCGATTTCACGCTGCGCATCAACAACCTTGGCAGCCTGTGCAGCGTCTCCGACCTGACCAGCGACGACTATATCCAGCGGATCACTCGCCCGCTGCGGCCGTACTTCGAGTCCGAATTCGACGCCGTGCTGCGTGAACACGAGTGGCATCTGGTCGGACTGTCGGTTAACTACATCGGTCAGCTGCCCTTCGCGATTCGCATGGTCAAGCAGATTCGGCAGGTGCTCCCGAACACGCTGTTGTGCGTCGGTGGCACCGAGATCAGCGACGAGCTGAAGTGTCTACGCGACAGAGCCGATATCTGGAAGCTGTTTCCAGAGTGCGACGCGGTAGTCGGCGGCGAAGGCGAATCGGTCTTGATGGCGTTGCTGCGCTCCATTGCCAGCGGCAAGCCGCTGCCGGAGGGTCAGCCCGGTCTATTGCTGCGTGAGGGCGCGCTGCCGATGGCGTCGATGCCGGTCATGTACGAGAACATGGCCGAGCTGCCAGCACCGCGGTACGACGTCTTCGATCTCAGTCGGTACTGGTCTCCCGAGCCGGTGCTGCTGTATTCGCCGACCCGCGGCTGCTACTGGAACAAGTGCACGTTCTGCGACTACGGGCTGAATACCGATATGCCAACGTCGCCATCACGCAATCGTCCAATCGAAGCGGTCATCGAGGAGCTGCGTCACATCTCGCAGTACGCGCGTACGTTCTACTTCTCGGTCGATGCGATCGCGCCCGCGTACTTGCGCAAACTGTCGCAAGCGATGGCCGCCAGTGGCCTCGACATCCACTGGAGCGCGGAGCTGCGACTCGAGAAGTCGATGATCAAGGACGGTATGGCCGACGAGCTGCGCAAGGCAGGCTGCGTCGCCGTCTCCTTTGGCTACGAGTCGGGCTGCCAGCGCATCCTGGACCTGATCAACAAGGGTGTACGACTTGCGCAGGTGCCAGACTTGCTGAGCGAACTGTCCCGCGTGGGCATCGCGGTGCAAATGATGGGCTTCGTCGGCTTTCCAGGCGAAACCATCGCGGAGGCCAGTCAAACGTTCGAGTTCCTGCTGGAGAACCGCGCCAACTGGACTCTAGCCGGCATCGGCGATTTCCTGCTGACACCGGGCGCCAGTGTGGCCAAGCGGCCTGCGGACTTCGGCATCCGCGACGTTGCAGCATTCGATGGTGACGACATCGTGCGCACGCTGTACTGGACGGATGGGGAAGGTCGCACGCACTTCGATGGCGGCGGTCATGACGCGGCCATCGAGCCGCTCGCGGAGCGCGTGGTCAACTTCGTCGACGATCGGCCATTCGTCGGTGGCATCGACAGTGCGCACAGCATCTTGTATTTCGCCCACTACGGTGCGGTGCTGGTACCACCAGAGAAGCGCGACAGCATGACGGATGATCCGATTCTCGTCACCGAGCGCTACTCAACACCGCTCAGCGGAATCGACACGTTCACCGCGCGTGGCGACCTGGTCGATTTTCATCGGCAGCGCCGCACGCGCGGCCGCTCCGCGAACCTCGCGGAGCTTCAGGCGTGGCTGGCCGAAGAACTACCGCCGGTTGCTGAAGCGAGTGGCGGCGAGACGCTGGCCATCTACCCCAATGGCCACTTCATTCGCGAGACGAACGAGCTAGCGGACTTCGAGCGCGACGCCAGCGGCGCGTACCACACGCTCAAGGCGATCCTGCTGCGCGAAAGCGGCATCGTTTAGCCACTCTTCGACATAGACGAGCCGCGCCACGTCGGCGAATTCGCGATAGCTGCTGAAGCCGCGCAGCACGAGGTGTCGGCCGAGCCTGTGGTGCTCAATGGCCCATTTGTTGGCAGCCCAGGCCTCCAGTCGCTCCAGGCTGAGCGACTCTAGAAGGCCTGGCATGGCATTTCTCGTGGTCTCCGCAAAGCATTGCACCCGCGCGGCGAGCTCGAGCATTGCTTCGAACTCACCGGAGTCCGCGGCCTCGCGCAGCAGCGCCGTATCCCACGGAATGCCCGGCTGCATGCGCGGCGCCGTGAGCAACAGTCGTGGCTCGATACCATGCCGCTGCGCAACCTCGTTGATAAGCTGCCGTGTAGAGCACGCAGCAGTAGCCTGCGCGGACGCGATACACCGAAAGGCGGCTCGCCGCCGCAGGCGCACAGCGCGTGGCGACAGCAGTTTGACCATCGACAGCACAAATGCATCGGACAGGTAGCTTCCGCCGTACGTCCGCCCCGCGTACTCTCGGTGCGCCAGGTGTGCGTAGACTGTGCGATGCACGGTCGGCACGCTGCTTGCCGACGCCGACGGCTCAGTCGCAAGCAACTCCAGAAGCTCCAGCGCGTCGGCTCGCTTCAGGTCTTCAGCTTCAGCGTCGAGAAAGCGCTCCAGCGCTTGCATCTCAGCCTCGGGCACCGTCGCGACTGCTGCCCTCAAGATGCCTCGGTACGTGCGCCGCGTGAAATGCAGCTGCTTGCCCGCCTGAATCACAGAGCGGGCAGTCTTGCCCGAGATGATGCCTCGATGTTGCGCACGGCGCAGGTTGTGCCGCACGCTGACCAGTGGTTCACTGTATGCGACATATCCATCTTCCGCATTGCCGTGCATGACCGCGACCTCGTCGTCACCGTCGATGATGCCGTGCTTGTACATGCGATAGATCTCGCCGACGCCCTGCATGCCAAACACGTCCAACTCGGCGGCGCGCAGCGCCCCGAGACTCGCTGCGCCCAGCACGCGTACGCCACGCTCCAGCGTGAACAGGATCTCCTTGTGGGTCACCGACGGCACCTGGAAGAAGACACCGTCGACGATCGCTACGCACGTGGGCTTCAACTCGGCGATGCGCAGCATGTCGCCCTGCTGCACCGGCGGCTGGACGATCACCTCAGCCGGAATCCGCGCGATAGCGCGCTGCACTTCATCCGCGGGCAGCGACGGCCCGACGAAGATAACGATGCGTTGCGTCACCGGCGACTCGGCGGTATGAGCTGCAAGCCGGGCGCGACAACCTGAACGACTGGCAACCCGAACTCCTCACGCCGCAAATCTACGGCCATTGGCGGCATGCCTGTGAGTCGTCGTACGCGGCTGATGAGATCGTGCAAGACAGACGACCAGCCGTGGACGGGCAGCGTTGGAATGTCCCGCAACGCAACCGTGACTCTTGCGGGCTCCTCCGTGCTGGGCCACTCGGTAACGCCCAGATAGCTCCGCCTGAACAGATCGTCCCGACTGCCCGCGATGTGGCCCAGTCGCGATTGCGCGGCCTCGGTGAGCGCGCGCAGGAGCGCGGTCGTACGGCTCGGATGGCAGCCGGCGCCGTAGTACTGCCCCGGCGACTCGCCGTGCGTCAGAAAGGCTACACAGCACGGCACCCCTGTGGGACCCGTTGCATCCACCACGCGTGTGCGCATATTGACTCGCGCGAAGCGCTCGATGAGTTGTCTGACGAGGCCAGCCCGGATAGACGACAGATCTATGCACCGCTCGGCGTTGACGGCCTGCTGCCGCCACAACGCGTCACGCTCGATCACCTCGCACAACCCATGCACGAGAGCTTCGGCGATCGTGTTGCCGCTCGCCAGACCATTGGACGAAGCGCGGAACAGCGGCGGGCAGAGTCGCTCCGCGATCGAGAAGTTCAGCTCGCACAACTGCCGCGGCAGCCACGTAGCCTGACCGGTTTCGAGATCGGTCGCGGCGATCCACTCCACCACCATGCCATCGTTGAGCAAGGACGGCGAGCCAAGCCGTGGCGCGTACGGATCGTCCTCCAGGTCTCTCTCCAGCGCCATTTTCGGAGCGGCAACGATCGGCAATGCGAACACGTCGTACGGCAATTGCTCGCGCATGACGCCGACCGACTCATGCACGACCGGCTGGTCGATCGACTCGGCGTGGAATGACTCCAGCGACTCCATCAGCGCGGACACCTTTGCCTGACTGCGCGTGAGACCCTTGCCCTGCGACACCGAGATGTTGCGCGAGTTCGGCCGAATCGCCTGGTAGACGGGCAGGCCGATCCAATCGAGGCCGGTTACATCGGCCAGTCTCGTAATACCCGCGCGCGGCAACAGTGGCGCAATGCGGCGGAGCGTCTGCGTCGGCGGCACCGCGCGCTGCGTCCCGAACCGATAGCGCGGCGATTCCGTAGCCGCGCATACGTCCGTCCACAACGGCGTCATGCAATCGCCTTCGCTCGCGTTCGAACCCCCACTCGGGACGACGTCAGCATCACGCAGGCGCCTACGATCGCCAGCGCTAGGCCCGCCGCTCCGAAGACGACGCCAACGCCGTAGATCTGCGCCAGCGCGGCGCCGAGCGGCGGCGCCATCAGTTGAAACGTCGTCTGCACGCCTTCGGCGCTCGATGCGACGCGACCCATCAACTCGCGCGGCGTCTCGATCTGGATGATATAGCTATACGAGACCATCACCGCGGCCGCCGACAGTCCCGTGATCATGTAGATGAGCACCCATTCGAGTCCCGTCCCACGCACGCTCAGCACCACCGCGCCACCCAGCGCCGCCACAGCCAGGCCGCTCACGAGTTGTCCGATGCCCATGATGCGGAATGGTGAGTAGCGTCGGCCCCACTGACTGACTGCCAGCGCTCCGAGCGCTGTGCCCAGCCCGATGCTCGCGACGGCGACGCCAAATAGCGCTTCGGTGACGCCCAGTTGCCTGAGTGCAAGCACGCCGATGCTGTCGATGATGAAGATCATGAACAACGCCGCCGACATGCTGCCGATAGCGATGGTCAGTGCTGCGCGATGCACTATGTAGCCGATGCCTTCGCGCAGCTCGGTCCAGAAGCTCGGCTCCGACTCGTCTGTCTGCGTTCTCGGCTCGGCTTGCAGCAGCGGTAACTGCGCCAGCAGCAGCGCCGAGACGAGAAACGTCGCCGAGTCAACCGCGAACGCCGCGCGCGGTCCGGCCGTCGCGACGAGGATGCCGCCAAGCACCGGACCGAACACTTTGCCGACCTGTACTGACAGTGACCCAAGCGAGCTCGCCGCTAGCAGATCGTCATCTGGGACAGTCGACCGGACGCTCGCTTGGCGTGCTGGACCAAAGGCCGCGCTGAACACGCCTTTGAAGAATACCAACACCAGCACCGCGATGAGATCCGGTGCAAAGACGAGCCCGGCCACGATAACGGCGCGCGCGATGTCGGCCACGACCATCACGGTGCGTCTCGGCCACCGATCGACCCAGACCCCAGCGATGGGCCCGACAATGATGCGCGGCACCGCCACCGTCACCGACAGCGCCGCCAGCGCGCTCGCGCCCAGATCCCAGCGATAAACGATCAGCGCGATCAGCGCGAGGAAGTCGAGCCAGTCGCCGAGATCCGAGATGATCTGGCCCGACCACAGCAACCGATAGGTACGGTGGCGAAGCGGAGCGAGGATCGCGAGCCGCAGATTCGCTCCGTCTCAGGCAGCGGCCTGGTCGAATTGCTCGACCACTTCGCGCACTGCCTGGCTACCGAGGTGCACTGTCTGAAGGGCGCTGACGCCAACGACGCTGACCTGCTCTGGGGTGAGCGGCAGCGAGTCGAGCGCGCGGTCGAGATCGTCCCGATGACCCGGATCGAGCTTGGCATGACGCAGCATCGTGCGGAACGCCGCCTTCGGGAAGCCCGTGCGCGCAACCAGGTCGTCGACCTGCTGCTCAGTCGGCGGATAGCCCTCCATCACCGCGATGTAGCCGAACAGCGCGACCGGGTGATAGTGGTTGATCCAGTAGTACTGCGATCCGACCATCGCCGCAACCGCCGCGCTCGGCGGTTGCTTGACGAGCTCGACCGGATCGTAGCCGAGCACCGCGAGGTCTTCTAGCAGCCAGTCGTCGTGGTGCATCTCCTCGCGGATGTGCTTCGTAAAGTAGCGCTCGATCGTCTGCCCCACCGGATCCGTGCCGGCAAGCTCGCGACTGCGCTCAGCGGCGACTCGCATCAGCGGAACGCTCGCGCGAATCATGCAGTGCGTCGTGAACAGGTAGCGCGGCAGGACCTCGCGTAATCGCGGATGATTGTGGATGCCAGCGCCGGCGATGCCGAGCTCCGGCAGTGCCAGGTTCAGCTTCAGTCGCAGCCGTTGGCTGTGCGTCAGCTCGATCATCGCGGTCACGCAACCTCCTTGTGTGCCTGCTTCTCTGCGCCAAGATACGCCAGGTGAACGAACGGCGGTGGCGCGTGCCGATTCACGAACCGCTCCTGCTGCAACATCGTCACCTGGTCCTCCAGGATACGCATCACCGGACGGGCCATGAACGGCTCCAGGTTCTCGGCGATGATCGGCGTATCGGAGAGTTTGAGACAGGTGCCGCAATAGCCATCGCAGCCCACTTTGCCATGGCTAAACTTCTCCGCCACGTACCAGGGACCGTATGTGCGGATGGCACGCAGCGTTGGTGACTCAGCATAGCGCGAGCGCAGTGTGGCCCAATCGTCTTCGCCGGCCTTTCCCACGCGCAAGTGCGCTGGCGTGGGCCCGTCGATCGCGTCCTGATTGCAGCAGGCAACAACCGTCCCGTCGTAACCCACAACCGGCCAAGCCGCCATGTCGCACGGCTCTGGCTCCGCGGCCGGGGGAGCAGCGTGTTCGCCGGACTTCTCCAGCCATTCGCGCGCGCGACCGACGGAACCTACCAGATTAACCAGCATCGGCACACGATCGTCGAACGTGCGGCGGATGTCCTCGGTGACATCTTGCAGGTACGGGTCCTGTTCGGTCAGGCCAACGACCATGAAGCTGGCGTCTTGTCCGCGGTCGAGCACCGTGTGAATCGCGCGGAACACATCGGCTCGGTTCACCTGCTGCTCGTGATAATAGTCGAGACTCGCGGCCACATGATCGACGCCGCGAATAGTCCGATCGAGTAGCGGCGAAATCTCTTGAGCGCGCGCCCAGAACATGCCAGATGCCAGAACGACACGTGTGCCCACAGCATGCGCCCGCTCGGTCAGGTCGAGCACCAGGCGCGGACGCACCAGCGGCTCGCCACCGGTCAGCACCAGCACTTCTGGCCGGCAGGTGGGCGTGAAGCTCTCCACCAGACGCACGAAGCCCGTCGCGGCATGCTCCTCGCTCGCCAGAGACGAGTTGGTCGAGCAATGCGCGCAACTCAGCGGGCAGCGCCGAGTAAGCGATAAGTACAGTCCGGCGGCCGGGACCTGACGCAGAGCCAGAATGTCTACGAGATGCATTCCCACCTTGACTTTCCGCCGTCTGCCGGGCCTGCCGCCGCGACGACATGGTCCCCCGCGGTGTCAGTGTCCGCTGACCCGCGGGGAACCGCAGACTATGGTGCCGAAGGCCTAGTAGTAAAAGATGCCGTTGCTGTCCGCCGCGCGGTAGGCTTGGACGTCGCCACCGGCGCCGGTCAGCCGCTCGCGGACGTGGATCATTGTGTCCACTTCCTGGGCCGACAACTCCGCCAGCACCTGCTGCTGCGCTTCGGGAAGCTTATCGATGGGCCAGCCAGCATCCCGCAGTCGCTGTGCCGAATTTCCCGTCGCCATTGCCGAGACCTCCCAGTACAAAATATCTTGCCCGCCATCAGGCACACTGAAGCTTGCTGGTGGGTAAGTTCCGCCACCTTAGCACTGATTCGCCCGGCGTCAAGAGGCGCACCAAATTCTCAACCTCTGAGCTTGGTGCGAAGTAGCAGCCAAGGTGGAAATTACTCATATCTCACGTGGAAGTGTGAATTATTTCACAGCATGCGGTGACATCGCCGGCGTTATGATCGTGTTAGCGTGACACCTGACGTGGCGCCTGCCCTGGGCAGGGTCGTGGCGGCTGCCGAGCGCGCGCTCGCCCAACAGTGGCGATGCGAGGTTGGGCTCCTGCCGCTCAATCCCGGCGCGGCCGTGCGGCCGCATTCGACGGTGGTGCGCTGCCTTGTGCGCACCGAATCCGCCGATGCGCCGGTGACGGTTATCGTTAAGGCTTTGGGTGATTACGACGTGCTCCATGTATCGCCGGAGGCACCCGCCGGCCGCTTCCTCAACGAGTGGGCCGCCCTCCGCTTGCTGTCTGAGTTCCGCACTGATGCGGCGCCTCGTCCGTTTGCGGGTGATCGCGATCTCGGGGTTCTCGTGCTAGAGGATCTGGGCTCCGGCGCAAGCCTCCAGGACGTCCTCGACTCTGGCCCCGCCGACGCGGCCGTGATCGCCTTGAACGCCTACGCCACCGGCCTCGGCCGGCTGCATGCCTTGTCAATCGGCGCCTTCGGCCACTTCGAGTCGATCCGCACCGATCTGGGCCTGCCGGCCGCGGCTGCCGACCCTTTCGTCAGCCGCTGGCCCGCGCGCAACCTGCCCGTGCTGCCCAGTCTGTGCGCTGACCTCGGCTGCGGGTGGTCACATCAGGCGCAGCAAGAGCTCGACTCTACTGTTCAAGCCATAGCCGAGCCCGGCCCATGGCAGGCGCTCTCACAGGGTGACACATGTCCCGAGAAC
>WNFU01011814.1_pt1 | contig 12179 bp, 7 predicted proteins | sample 5400121 | NCBI WGS metagenome assembly WNFU01 (sample SAMN13153360, study PRJNA577476) | soil metagenome | isolation source: 100 cm soil or saprolite under grassland replicate 1 | place: USA:California | collected 2016-06-15 | reverse complement strand
AGATCAATCCTGATCTGGTGGCCGTGTCCGGCGATTTGACGCAGCGTGCTCGCTCACATCAGTTTAGAGAGGCGCGTGCTTTTCTCGAGAGCTTGCCCACACCGCAGATTGTTGTGCCCGGCAATCATGATGTACCGCTCCACAATGTGTTCGCGCGGTTTATGCAACCTCTGCGGAAATATCGACGTTACATCACCGACGACCTGCGGCCCTTTTATTATGACGATGAAATCGCTGTGCTGGGGGTCAACACAGCCCGTTCGTTGACCATCAAGGGTGGACGCATTAACGAACGGCAAGTCGAATGGATGCGCGATAGACTCTGCGCTTCCGACCCAGGCGCTGTGAAAGTGGTGGTCACCCATCATCCGTTTGACCTGCCGGAAGGTCACGATGAAAGGGCACTGGTTGGCAGGGCCCGCATGGCGATGGAGCAACTGGCGAGCTGTGGTGCTGATCTTTTTCTTGCTGGCCACCTTCACGTCAGTCAAACAACTCACAGTGCCACCCGCTACAAAATCAAAGGACACTCCGCGCTCGTAGTGCAGGCAGGAACTGCCGCTTCAACCCGAGGCCGCGGTGAAGAAAACTCCTTCAACGTTGTCAGGATCGATAGACCACATATCGCCGTTGAGCGGTTCGAGTGGCAGCCGGAGCTCAGGGAGTTTGGCCTTATGACGACTGAGCGCTTTCGCCACACGCCTGACGGTTGGAGTCGAATCTGATTGACAGCCATGTCTCAACGCGATCACCTGAGTATCATTATTTACGACTACTACCTCGACTTGAACTTTGGCTGCGGGTTGCAGTCAACCGTGAAGTTAGCTCTTTCGGAACGCTTGGTACCATCAGGTAACATAACTTCAAGTGTCATCCAACTGCGGTAGAGTGGAGTCTTTACTGTCCCCCCAGGCGTTTTGAGGCTGCCGCCGGGATCATTCTCAGGCGCTTGAATAAAGCGACGCCCATTCACCGATCGCGGCTGACCGCGCACCACCGATACGGGTAACCAATCGGTCTTGTAGTTATTATTCCCGACAAACCTGTACTTGGTATTGAAGGTTGAGTATTGGCTCTTCTCCCCCGCCGTAATCCTGCCTCTGAAGTTTACATAGACCGGACACTGCCGCCCTTCAGTTTCAGGTGGATCGGCGGTAACCGAAACGGACTCGATGGGCGGATCGGGAACAGGCGTCCGGCGGGGTGGCGCGTCAGGAACCGGTGTGCGTTGCGGCTCTTTATAGCCCGTGGGCATGCAATGGATTTTTACGTTGAGGTCTGCAGAGTCGGAGTACCGATGATCCGGGCTGAATCCCAGGATGCTATTGTTTTGGCACAGAACCTCAAACGTGCCCTTGTACGCTGTGAAGGTGTGGAACTCGAACCCACTTTGTAACAAGCTTGCTCGCTTAGAACCTTCCTTGACCAGCCTCTCCAGCTCCGCATTGCAAGCCTCGACGGGATCGGAAATAGATTTCGGTGTATGGCTCTTTGCAAAGAACTTGTAGTACGCCGTGAGGTCAGGCTTGTAGTATGGAGTTGTAAACGGGACCTCAACGGAATCGCGCCCGTGATTCCCTCCTATACTTCGATGCTCGCGATTTACCGGATACGCTACTTTTGTTTGCCCTACAGTTAGGTAAGCACTCTTGAGTGAGTGTTTCTCGGGACAGCGTCCGTTAACGAAAAGATGGAATTCAAGACCGCCGGTGGCTGGCTCAACCGAGTCATAGATACTCGGGTCCTTTTTTGCGGTGACCCTTATCCTCGGATAAGGGGGCCCTTTCGAGAGTTCAAACGCCTTCCTGGAGGCTGTCGTTTCGGGCAGCAGCGCTGACGGCACGAGCAGAGCGGCCAGCAAGCCGAATAGCAGATATCGTCGCGAGTTGTATTTTTTTTCCTGCATGGTGTTTCCTTTCATCAGTGGGTTGCGTGTCAACCGATAGTTTTCCAAACACAACATTGATTAGTAAGGCCTCATCCCCGGAAGGCTGAGGCATTAATGGGTCTTGAACAACTCTGAAAAGCATCCCAGCATTCAATTGAAGTGCGTGTGCGTCTATGCCTTCGAGCCAGACACCAACATTAGCAATCTGATTGCCCACGTTGAACAAAGACAACTACTTGAAGAACTTCCTGCGGAGCATGCCGTCCTTTTCTATTTCAGCGACTGTTCAAACGCGGCGGCCAACAGTTGTCTCAGACCCGGTGATGGAACAGCGGAGTTGACCATCACGTAGGCCTGCACGTCGCTCGGATACACCATGAGTTGAGCGCCGCACATCGAGCTTGGGCACCCACCGTTCTTTGTGTAGTACTTACCGGCGAGGCCGGAAACGGGAGGATCGAAACCCAGGTTGCCGTTGTACATACTCTGAACCAGCGATCTGGAGATAATGTCCCCGCGGTTGAGCGCTCCGAGAAACTTCACGTAAATTCAAGGCCGAAATGGCGAGGTAGCCGGCTCCGGCGTGGCGCGAAAAGTCAGGCCGGGGTGGCACACCCTTCACCGAAGGATTGGCCGAGTCGTAGACCAGGGCAAAGTCACCGGAAGGGAAGTAACTGGCTTGCGCATTCGCCGGCTTGAGCACCTTATCGAACAGGTACCGAACGAACATTTCCGAGACGTCGCTGTTGAGCTGCCCGTGATTGTCTTCGCACTTGAAGAGTTTGAACTGACCGTTGGCCTGTTGCGGCGTAGCCACCAGCGGCACCAGAAGGCGCATTAGACCGTAGCCGGAGTTGTTGTAGTTGTATTCTCTGGGGCGCGTGCGGCCGTCCGCCACCATCTCAGCGGTCAGGGTCTTGGAAGTGCTGGCTGCTTGTGACTGCGTATTGACAGTGAACTTCTCTCGGCTGCCATCCTGTGCGAGTTGGCGAAATCCACCGGCGCCGGATCGGATCAAAGCTCCGTTGCGACCAATCGCATACGAGTAGCCAATCGTTTTGCCTTCCAGCGCGTTGCGGATAAGACTGGCAAAGCGGTCCCAATCGATCGCGTATTCGGGATCCAGAGTGTGCCCGCGACTGGTGCCGATCTGTTGCAGCGCCAGTCGGCGCTGGTTGCCAATCAACGCCGCGCCAAAAGTCCCTTTGGCGCTCGTCATACCTTTCGGGACGTCGGCAAAGTTACCGCTGAAGCCGTTGGTTGGCTTTCGCTTGCCGACGAAAACGCTGATCCAAGCCGGCCGCTCGCCAGGCTGCGCGGCTGTTTCAGCAACCCACACGACGTCGCCATTCAGTTCGCGCACATAGTGCCGCGTAGCGGTTTCATCAACAAACACACCATCCAGATCGCCAACGCCGGTTTTCTGAAAGCCGGCCGCTTCCCTCCCAGGCCAGGAAATTCCGTTCGGCGCTATTTCCTGCCATGTGTCGATGCCGATTTTTGAGGCGCTCTTGCGCACTAGCCTCGCGCCCGCCTGAGAAACCTGCAACTCGATAGCACCGTATTCGGTTCGCGTCCCCTTTGGAATATCCCAGAACTTTGCGTTGACGCGATCGCCATTCTTTGTGCCGCTCAATACATACGCGTACTTCTTGCCCGGATGCTCGCCAAAGCCGTACACCGTATCGCCGACTATGCGCACGTAAAGAACGCCGCCATCGTCGCTGCGGTAAATCGATTTGACCACTCGTGTTTGGGCCGCAACTGGACTCGCCAGCGCGAACAAACTCATGGAGAGTGCCGTAATCGTTGAAAGCGTTTTGATATTCATACTTATCCTTCAGTGCTCGTTGGTTCGGTATCACCTAATTTGGTCTTCGAACTACAGACATCAGACTGAACGTGACTGTAGTCACTTCGCCTGACTTGATTCGGAACTCAGATCGCCGATCGGCAAAGCCCGGTTTTCTAACTACGAGCTGATAAGAACCGGGTGCCAGGGTGTTGACTGCGAATGACCCGTCGCGGCCAGTGACGACGTTTTGTCCACCGGACAGGGCGACGATCGCGCCGGCGATCGGCATTCCGCTGCCGGCATCGATGACGCGTCCACGCAGTTGGCCCAATTGAACCCGGGCGGGCGTTGTTTGCGCGGCTGGTAGGCGACTGGCACTCGGAATGTTGCCAATGGCAGGTCTCTTCAGTGCAAAGTCCTCGCGGCTGCTTGCGCCCGCCCGAATCGCCACGGACCTTTGCTCTTCTGAGAAGCCCGCCCTCGCCACGTTGATCTGATAGTTTCCGGGCGCGAGGTTGTTCAGCGAGAAGCTTCCGACTTCAGTGGTCTTGACGCTGCGGCCGCGAATTGACACCGTCGCGCCGACTATCGGCCGCCGAGTTGCGGCGTCGACAACGCGACCAGTTAGTTCGCCGGCAGACGGTGACACCGGACGAAGCGCAACTGCGGCGCTGCGTTCCGGAACCGTAGGGCTACGAACTGCAACCGCAGAGCTACGTATGGATTCGCGCGACGGCCGGCGGGGAGTTTGGGCATTTAGAGCCTTCGTCACGTAAGGCGAGGCCTGGCGCTTGAGCTGAAAGTCCAGGGACTCTGCCTTTCCCAGGTTTACCGTAACTTTGAGCTTGCGGTTTGCATATCCGACCTGCGTCGCCACCACCGTGTAGGTTCCTGCTTTCAGATCCTTCAACTCGTAGTCGCCGCTGCGAGAAGTCCGCACCGACGTAGCGCTGTTTGATTGAAGCAGCAGCACCTTCGCGCCGGCGATCGGGTTGCCATCGGTGTCCAGAACTCGACCGTGCAGATTCGAGCCGGTGCCGGGAACAATGGCGCGCTGGCGAACTCGCACATCTTTCGGCAAAGCAGTCGCGAGCTGGCTTTGAGCCTCGGTGGCCCCGTTGGGCGTCACGGTCACTCGCGTTGAGACCGGCTTCAAACCGGCCTTCTGGATCGTAATCACATGCTCGCCCGCGGGAACTTTGAAGAAGGCGTAGTGACCGCTGGAATCCGTTCTGACCACTCCCAGGGTTGGAAGGATGACCAGGGCGCGCGGCAGCGGCTTACCGGTTTTGTCTTTGGCAATCCCCTTAAGCGTACCGGTAGCTTTGGCTTTTGAATTCAGAACTCTCGTGGAAGGAATGATCCGCAGCGCGGATGCCCTGGGCGACATCTTTGGAGTGACATCAAAGTCGGCGACTGCCGTTCGCCCGCGCAGCATATCGATCTGGCCCGAGGCGAGTTGCTTGCCGTCCTTCTTGAGAATCAGGGTTGAGAGTTTCCCTGCTGGAAGTGCCTTCAAGGTGTAGCTACCATCAGGTGCCGTGATAGCGGTTGCGTCCGAGTCCGTGTCAGTTACTTCCACTCCAGCGAGCGGTTGGCCCGATTGCATGACAACCCCCGAAACATCCTCGGTCGGTTGCTCTGAGGCTTCAAGGGGTGGACCTTCGGGGCCAGCGTCACCGACGTAAGGATCTTCTTTCGCTCCACGGACCGCCGCGCGCATCTCCTGGATCTTCTGCAAAATTCCGAGTACTTCAGTGGCGCGCTGATCGATTGTGCCCAGCAAATTCTTTTTCTCACCGGTCGGCGTCACCTCCTCCGAGTTTGCAGCGACTGGAGCGGAGTGTTCAGTCAGCGCCGTTAGAGCCGCCTGCATCTCAGTCCTGGCCGCCGCGATCTCCTGATCACTTTCCGTCGGGTCGGCTCCGCCCTCGATCAGTGACGCCTTTGAGGTAAGCACAGCTTTGAGCTTCTGCAACGCCGCGCTTACTGACTTGAGCTGGTCGGTATCGCCCGCGCCGCTCCCTACGACCTCCTCTGCCTGAGCGATCAATTGCTGCAGTTCCTCATCAGCATCCGCCGCGGCGGCATCAACCGGCGGAGTTGGCTCAATAGTCCCGGCCCCGCTCACAGAGTTTGCGACGGGGGCGACTTCAACGAGCGGCGTCAGCATCGCCTGGTGAATCGATACCGCGAGCGACTCGATCGCGGCTGCGAGAGCGGTGCCCGGACCGGAGGAGGAGAAGGAAGCACTGTTCAAATCAATCCTGCTCCATTGAATACCGCCGCCCGCCGCAGTGCCTTCGGCGCGCACTACGCTCACAGCTCCCGACTCAACGGAGATGATCTCTGAATATAGCTGGACGGTGATGATCGACTGCTGATCCGTACCCAGGGCGAGCAAGCCGCCGCGAACTACGAGCTGAACGGCGTTCTGCTTACCAAGCGCAACAACCTGTTCGACGGTTAGGGCAGCGGTTGACGCCGCATCTGAGTTCAAAACAAGCGATTTCGGCAACACGTCCTTGAAGCTCACGGACAGTCGTTGCTTCAACTGTTGGGCTATCTTCCTGCCGAGCTCAGGGGGCGCACCGGTATCGGTCTCATCCTGGAAAGGGAGAATCCCTACAACCGTAACTTTGTTCTGAACCGGGCCGGACAACGCCGGGGCTCGTAGCGTCGTACCACGGACAGGCAGCAGGATTAGCAGCGCGATGCAAATAAGACCCGGGCTCGTGACATTTCGCTTCGCAGTTCGCGTGTAATCAGCCGATTTCATTTCACCACCTACTTTCTACAGGTTGTGCCAGACTTCGTTATTGGTCTCGTTCGAGATCACTTAATGTGGCGGCGTACACTGAATGATCGTTGTCATACCCAGTCCCATTTCCAGCTGGGGTTTTTCTTGACCATCGCAATGCCCTTCTAATCCCAGTCGCACTTGCTTCCACCCCAGGAGACACAAACGCCGAAACCTTTGTACGTTACGGAGATCGATCCCTTCACCGGATCTTTTGCCTTTCCGACTAGATCCAGCGCGTCTCTAGCTGCGGTCTGAACCTGCTGTTCAGTAAAAGAAACGCCGCGACCCAAAAGCTGTTGTCTGATTTTACGGGCGAGCTGGTCCTGCGTTGCGCTCTTCGTCACTAAGCTAATGACAACCCGAACAATCTTCTGGTCTCCCTGGGGTGTCGCAAGCTTTTCGGGTAAGCCCTTTTCAGGTTTATCTTCATTGAATTGGACGCTTCCAACTTCTATCCAACCCTTATTCCCTTCATGACCCCTCCCACCTGCTGCTTGGACGCTTCCTTTCAAACTACGCGTCGCCACCGCAAAGCTGCGCGAGCAAACCCGGTGGGAGTTGTATTTCTTTCCGGTCTGCCGGTCCGTCATCACGATGTAGACACAGGCGGGCGCGCTCTCACGTGACGGCTCGGGAAACCAGAGGCGATCCAGATCCGCCGACGCACGAAGACCGCAAAATCCACCCAGTCTTTTGCCGCCGGGCGAACCGAAGACCTCGACCCAGGTGCGCGCAGCGTTTTCATTCTTTCCGCACGGCGGCAGATTCGGAGACGGCTGCCAGAGGAAATCAGGATAACGTCTGCGGTTGGCGACGGTCAGTTTGTACCTGGTCCACTGCGCGCCGTTCACTTCGTAGTCCTCCTTCCCGACAAATTCCAATTGCGGGGAGGGTAGCTTCTCTAAGGTCGACATCTCCTGAACGATAGAGCTCTGACGCGCTAACTCCGTCTTCTGCGCGCCAACAAGACCAGCCATGCAGAAGACAGAAACAAGCAAGCTTGCACCGGTGGTGATCTTCCAAAAGCTTGCCCGAGCAAAGCCAGACAGGTCCATGTTTGCCCGGCAACTCTTCGGTCTGGACGTTTGTTTGCTCAACGGATTTGTCATTACTTCATCTCCTTTAGTGATTGCTCACTTTGTTTCAAATACTGGTTTGTAACCCTGACGATGGAAGGGGCTCTGTGAAACTCTCTTCTTCGCGCCTTGGCGCTACTGTCAGCCTCATCAGCCATTCGGTTTCACTCTCGGTCCTCTAGGCGGTGGTGTGCGTTGCGGCACCGGATTGCAATCAACCGTGAATGCAGCCCTTTGCGAAGACTTCCCGCTGATGGGTTTGTCGGTGGTACCCGGATAGACCACTTCGAGAGTGGTCCAGCCCTGGTAAATGGGGATTTTTGGTTTAACCCCAGGAGCCAGCATTTTGTCTGGCCCACCAGCAACTGGCAGAGCTTCGATTCTTCGTTTCCAAAACACTGATTTAGTTTCGCCCTTGCGCAGAGTCTCTTCGTAAAAGGGCGTTGTGAAACCTCGGTCACCCACAAAGCGATATTTGATCTTGACGGCATCATCGCCCGGCCGATTTTCCCCTGCGGTTATCTGTCCGCGGAACCCGACATAAACCGGGCATGCATGGCCTTTCATTTCGGCAGGCTCAGACTTGAGGGCAACGTCGGTTATGAGCGGATCGAGGTGCACGCCATGCTTCGGTGGCGCGCCGGTCGTCGGTACATATCCGGTCGGCATGCAGCGAACTTTTGCGCTAAGTGGTGTTCTGGCTTTGTGGGGTAAGGAGGGCACATCCTGGAAACCCGCACCCTGGTCTTCCAGGCAGATCAGGTTCAACTCCGCGTCGTAAGCGTGCGTAAGCTCCACATTAAAGCCCTGCTGCAGTAGTCGAACTCGGCTACTTTCGCGCTGCTCCAGTTCCTGATTGCACGCTTCAACCGGGTTCGTTCGAGGGTGTGAGTACGGAAAGACTAATATGTAGTAGTTCCAGCCCTGCCCATGGTCGGCTCCGAGGGAACGGTGAGATCTGTCAACCGGAAAAGTATCGGAGCCTACGAGCTTTGTGCCGCTGTAGAGGTTTACCGTCGCCGTGCGCAGATTGTCCTTCGAGCCTTCGGGTCCACATTGCCCGCGCGCGTTGATCAAATATCGCAAGCCGCCTTCAACCACTTCGACGGTGTCATAGACCTGTTTATTCTTCTTCGCCGTTACTCTGATAAGAGGCCGATCAGGATCATCTGTGCCTGCGCGCGGAAAGCCCTGCCTGATTTCAAATCGAGCCTCGACGCTATGACTACTGGTTGGTGTCACCAAAGCGATGAGTGAGAGCAAAATGCCAAATAGCTGGACGAGTGTCTTAAGATGTTTGAGGCGATGTTCCCTGGTTGTCGATAACATAGTTTCCTCCCTTTACTGATATCCGTTGCCTTTGTTCTCTGAAGAGCCACACGGAATGCCTCGTTTCGACAGTTCGATGCGGCGGTTACGGGAGAGTGTCGGGAGTAAAGTGCTGACCACGAGTACATCTGGATTAGTGAGTTTGTTTTTCAACTTACCTCTCTTCCCTGCTTTCAAAAACAGCAATTTCACTGGCCGCAAACCAAGCTGTAATTCGCGACTGCCACTCATCACAGGTTGTGCCAGATTTCGTTGTTGTTTTCGTTCGACTCCGCGACAATTGCTGTCGCATCCGCATTCAGCTTGAACGTGGTTGATTCGAGGGAGATGTTGTTCGGCAGAATGCTCTTGGCGTCGACAACAAGCCATTTGTTTTTGCCGGCGGCCAGCGGCGGCAGTTTAACTTCGGTCACTCTGCCCACGGATACGCCATTGATCTTGCGGACCGTAAGCCGCAGGATGCAGAGGCCGGAACCGGCATTACCGGTGTTTACGACGTGCACCTTCATTGCTTTGTCGTTGGCTGGGGAGAAGAGGTATTCCTTGATCTGCAGATCTGGCTGCGGGGGTGTTGCCTTGCTGTTGGACCTCGCAGTCTGTGATTGCGCTACTAAGCCACTGTAACTAAGGGCAAAGACAGCGAAGATGGTAATGAATTGGTTCAACATATTTCTTCCTTTCAGCGGCCGAGCGTTTTCTGTTTATTGTCTTTCTTATCTCGACCGCTGATGAACGGGCTCGGACTTTTCAGCAGTGAGTCAGTTTGAAAATTTTTCATTAGCACCACACTTCAGTGCGGTGATCTATCAGGCCGATGTCAGGCTAACCGTTTTAACGGTTTACTAATGACAGAGGGCCGTCTGTGACCACCTGACTGATGTCAGGTGCTTATGAGAATTTCAAACTGACCCACTACGAACTTTTGCCAAACGTTTCCCGCCCGCCTCAGTTGGCGGTAGAATGCTTTTCCCCGACGCCTTGCACTGGCAACCGGCTTTCATGGACGAGAAGTACAACGTGACCTCGCCACGAGTCCTGAACAAATTGCGAAAAAGCTGGGAAGAAAAACTACCAGCAGGCTAAGTTATTGATGGCCGTACAGATTCGAAAAACATACCGGCTCGGAGAATTCGAGATTGATCCGAATAAGCGCCTCCTGAAACGGGAGGATGGCGAGCCAGTGCATCTTTCGCACAAGCCTTTCCAGGTACTGCTTTACTTTGTGGAGAACCGGGATCGGATTGTCACCAGGCAGGAGTTGCTGGATCAGTTTTGGGATGGCCGCGATGTTTACGACATCACCTTAACCAAATGCGTGGGCGCGATTCGCAAGGCGCTTGGAGAAAACTCGGAGAAGCCGCGTTTTATCGAAACGCGATGGGCTGAAGGCTATCGTTACATCGGGCCGTTTGTTGATCTATCGGTTGCAGGTTCGGCGGCTGCAAGTGCAGTGGCCACAAGTTCACCGACCCTCACAATTAGGCGAGCCAGCAATGCTGCCGATCAATCGCTTCCGGAAACTCACGCGGAGTTGAGCTACAACAATACTCAAGCTTCCGAGGGTCCTCAGGAAGTGGTGGCCATACCCACATTAACTGTAGTTCCTGACCAGCCGGGCTCGGACCAGGTTGCCGTACCCGCGCATGCCCGCTCAATGGTTATCAGCCGGTGGCAGTTTAGGGCAGTGCTCGCGGGGGCTGTGCTGGTAGTCTTGGGTCTTGCCGCATGGACTTTTTTCTGGAGGACGAAACCAGAGCAAGAAATCATCGGGCCGGATTGGTCGAAAGCGAAATCAACCCAACTCACCAACCAAGTCGGTGCGGAGTTTTCCGTTAATCTTGCCCCGGACGGAAAGTCGTTCATCTACGCCAGTCGCGCCAGCGGCAACTGGGATCTTTATTGGCAGCGCGTCGGCGGTAGGTTTATAGTCAATCTCACCAAAGACTCACCGGCAGACGACATTCAACCAGCCTATTCGCCGGACGGCAACTACATCGCTTTTCACTCCGAACGCGCACCTTCGGGCATATACATCATGGAAGCAACAAGTGAGAATGTGAGGCGCTTGTCTGACGTGGGCTTTGATCCCGCCTGGTCGCCCGACGGAAAAGAACTTGTCGTGAGTACGGATCGTTTCACCGATCCGGTGAAGCGCAGTTTGATTCCGAGTCAGCTTTGGATAGTGGAGGTGACGACCGGGGCGAAGCGTTTATTGACAAACGGTGATGCGGTGCAGCCGAGTTGGTCGCCGGGCGGCAACCGCATCGCTTACTGGGCGTTGCAACCGGGAGGCGGACAACGCGATCTTTGGACCATCCCCGCAAGCGGCGGCGAGGCTGTTCGGGTGACAAACGATGAAGCGGTGGATTGGAATCCGGTATGGTCGCCGGATGGAAAGTATCTTTATTTTGCCAGCGATCGCGGCGGCAGTATGAACTTTTGGCGCGTGCCGCTCGATGAAACTTCCGGTGCGGTGCAAGGTAAACCCGAAACTGTGATCACACCTTCTGTCTATAGCCAGCATTTGAGTTTCTCACATGACGGCAAGCGCCTGGCTTATGTGCAAAAATCCGAAACAAGAAACTTGCAAGGCGTGGCTTTTGATCCAGTGAAGGAACGAACTACGGGCGAAGCCCAGCCAGTAACGCAAGGCACGAAGTATGTGACTGACCCCGACCTCTCACCCAATGACGAATGGTTCGCCTGTAGTTCACAAGGTGAAAAGCAGGAAGACATTCTGCTGATCAAACGCGACGGAAGCGAGCAGCGCCAGTTAACCAATGACGTTTTCCGCGATCGCACACCGCGGTGGTCCCCCGACGGTCAGCGTATCGCTTTTTATTCCGACCGCAGCGGACGTTTTGAAGTTTGGTCAATAAACCCGGATGGCACCGGTTTGCAGCAAATCACGTACACCTCCGGGCCATCAACGGTTTATCCAATCTGGTCACCTGACGGGAAGCAGATGCTTTTCAAGCAACGCGGCTCGCAACCATTTCTTTTCGAGATTAACAAACCCTGGACTGAGCAAACTCCTCAAAGACTGCCCTTGATCGAGGGCGCTGGGGAAGACTTTTGGGCCAGCTCATGGTCCGCTGATGGGCGCAAAGTAGCTGGCACCTGGGTCTACAATCGTCTGAACTATCTTTACACTTACGATTGCGAAACACGAACTTATGAAAACTTCAATCTGGTCGGCTTTCGGCCGGTCTGGATGAGCGACAATCGTCACCTGTTATATGAGCGGGATGGTCGAGTGCACATCCTTGAAACGCAGACGAAGAAGTC
>WNFU01008132.1_pt1 | contig 12185 bp, 14 predicted proteins | sample 5400121 | NCBI WGS metagenome assembly WNFU01 (sample SAMN13153360, study PRJNA577476) | soil metagenome | isolation source: 100 cm soil or saprolite under grassland replicate 1 | place: USA:California | collected 2016-06-15 | reverse complement strand
CGAGCTCGGGCGCATCATGATTCTCGAGTACCACAAGATCGATCTTCCCGAGGAGCGCTGGACGCGCACGCCCGCCAACTTCCGTCGTGACCTCGAACGGCTCTGGGAGCGGGGGTACCGGCTGGTTGCCCTCAACGATGTCCTCGACGGCAGGATCGGCGTCCGTCGCGGCACCACGCCTCTCGTCCTGACCTTCGATGATTCCTCGCCGGGCCAATTCAAGCTCATCGAGAAGAACGGCGAGTGGGTGCTCGACCCCGACTGCGCCGTCGGCATCCTCGAGGCCTTCGAGCGCCAGCACCCCGAATTCGGACACGCTGCGACCTTCTACGTTCTGCCGGGAGCCGACCCGCCCAACCGCCTCTTCAACCAGAAGGAGCTGGCCGGGCGCAAGCTCCAGTACCTGGCAAGCCGGGGTTACGAGATCGGCAACCACACGCTCTGGCATGCGAATCTCTCCAAGTATCCTGAGAAGGTCGTTCGCCAGCAGCTGGCCGCGGCCCAGGAGTGGATACAGAAGGACGTGCCGGGCTATCGGATCCGGACCCTGGCCCTCCCCATGGGCGCATTTCCAAAGGACCTGCGCTGGGCCATGGAGGGCGTGGAAGGCAAGACCTCCTACCGCCACGACGGCATCCTCATGGTGGCGGGGGGCGCCGCGCCTTCACCCTATGCGCGGAGCTTCGACCCCTATCGCCTGCCCCGCATCCAGGCCGTGGAAGCCGAGCTGTCCCATTGGCTCAGCTATTTCGAGAGGACTCCCCAGGAGCGCTATGTGAGCGACGGCGATCCAGCCGTCATCACCGTGGCGCCCGGCGCCCTCGACAAGGTCCGGCGATCCCCGGGAGCGAAAGTGGTGGAACGGCCGTAGGCGGGAGGCTACTTGTAGATGAGATACGACGCGCGCCGCTGGAGAAAGCTGGCCCGATCAGCTTCCGCCCACTGCTTCAGGCGCGCGAGAGAATCCCCCCGCAGGAGAGCCCACATCGTGGAGCGGTTCACCAAGAGGTTCTGGATCGCCGCCGCCCGGAACTGAGTCGGATACCGCTCCATGAGCGTGCGCCCGATGGTCAGGCCCACGGTGACCGGGCGCAGGGCATCGCGATCGGTCACGACCAGACGCACACCGCCCACCTTCTGCCCTGAGTAGACGCTCGACACCGGCTGGAAGTTGACGGGCTGAAAGGTGACGCCCGCCATGTCGAGCGCATTGAGGGCATCCGCCAGCGCCCCCGGATCGACGATCCAGGGGGCGCCCACGACCTCGAAGGGCGTGTCGGTGCCTCGGCCGACGGAGAGATTGGTCGCCTCGAGCAGGCCCACGCCCGAGTACAGCAGCGCCTGAGTCAGCGAGCGGATATTCGGCGAGGGATTGACCCAGGGCAGTCCAGTCTCGTCGAACCACATGCCTCGCTCCCACCCCTCGAGCGGCACCACGGTGAGCTTGACGGGAATTCTCCGCTCGGCGGCGACCATCTTGGCGAACTCGCCCATGGTCATCCCGGTCCGGACGGGGATGGGATGCGGCGCGGTGAAGGAGCGGAGATCCGGATCCATCACCGGCCCCTCCACGATCACGCCCGTGAGGGGATCGGGCCGGTCGAGCACGATCACGCTGATGCGGTGGCGCGCCGCTTCCTCCAGCACGTACACGAGGGTGGTCAGGTACGTGTAGTAGCGCACCCCGACGTCCTGGATGTCGAAGACGAGCGTGTCGAGGCCTTGGAGCATGGCGCCCGTGGGTCGACGGTCGCTGCCGTAGAGACTCCACACGTTGATGGCGGGGCCGGGACCGGTGCCCGCGTACGTCCCGTTGGGCACGCGCTCATCGAGCGTGCCGTCGAGGCCGTGCTCCGGGGAAAAGATCGCCTGGAGCCTCACCCCGGAGGCCTTGGCGAGCAGACTGACGTTGCGCCGACCCTCTCCGTCGACGCCGGTCTGATTCGTGACCAGCCCGATGACCTTGCCCTTGAGGGGCGCCCAGGCCTGGTTCTCGAGAACATCGAGGCCCGTGCTGACCCTGATACGTGGCAGGCCCTCCGCCTTCGTGGCGGCAACGGGGGCCGCCTCGCCTCCCTCGGGCGCCGGGGTGGCATTCGGCACGAAGAGCTTGGCTCCCACGGCCGCGCTCACCCGGCGGCGCAGCTCGACGACCGAGCCCTTGCCCGAGGGATGCACACGGTTGGTCAGGATGATGGTGTAGGTGCGCGTGGACGGATCCATCCAGATCGACGTGCCCGTGAAGCCGGTGTGTCCGACGGAACCCAAAGGAAAGAAGGAACCCAGGGTGCGCGAGTAGCCCGACGACATGTCCCAGCCGAGCCCGCGAGTCGCCTCCCCCAGACCGTTGGGAGCGAACATGGCGCTCACAGAGGCAGGGGAAAGATACTGACGTCCGCCGAACGAGCCGCCGGCAAGGAGCATGCGGCAAAAGCGCCCAAGATCATCGGCCGTCGAGAAGAGACCCGCATGTCCCGCGACGCCGTGGAGCTCGCGCGCGCGGGGATCGTGGACGACACCGCGCAACATCTGCCCCTGCACGAACTCGGTGGGCGCGATGCGCGGACGCCACGCCTTCGGCGGGTTGAAGGTCGTATCCCGCATGCCGAGGGGCTGGTAGAAGCGCTTGTGGGTGAAGCGGTCGAGGGAATCACCGCTCACCCGGCGCACGAGCTCGGCGAGCACGATGAAGCCCGTATCGCTGTAGCGAAAGGGGGCGGTCGACGACGGCTCGCTGACGCCCGCGACGAGAAGCCGCATCGCCTCCGGGAACCCCTTGGCCATCGCATCCTTCGGCGGAATATCGGGGAAGCCCGCGGTGTGTGTGAGCACGCGGCGAAGCGTGAGCCAGCTCACGTGTGGGGCCTGGAACTCCTTGAGATAGCGCCCGAGCGGAGCATCCAGATCGAGCTTCCCGTTGTCCACGAGGGCGAGCACGGCCGGGGTGGTGGCGACCACCTTGGTCAGCGAGGCGATGTCGAAGATGGTGTCGGTAGTCATGGGCTCGCTGGCGGGCACAAGGGCCCGGGCGCCCACGGCCTTGCGATAGAGCACGCGATCGCCCTGACCGACGAGAATCACCTCCCCGGGCGTATCTCCGGCGGCGACCGCGTCACGCGCCGCGCGGTCGAGATCCGACCAGTCGAGGCTCTGCGCGGCTGCCCCGACAGGAAACAGAAGGAAGACGGCCAGGAAGGCCGAGGCACACCTCAGCATGACTCCATGATAGCGAGGTCGGCGCTCCGAGCCGCCGGGAAAATCGCCTGCTCGCGTGCTACGCTGCTGGTCATGCAGCGGATCTTCGTGACGGGCGCCACGGGCTTCGTCGGCCACGCGGTGGTACGGGCTCTTCTCGCGCACGGCTTCCTCGTGCGATGCCTCGTGCGGCCGGGCTCGGAGTCGCTGTTGAAGGGTTTCGAGTCCATCGACCGGGTCCCCGGCGACGTGCTCGAGCCCGACGGATTGCCACCATCCGTCGAAGGCTCTGCCGCCATCATCCATCTGGTCGGGATCATCCGCGAGCACCGCGCGACCGGCGTCACCTTCGACCGCCTGCACACGCAGGCCACGGCCAATATGCTGGGCGTGGCCCGCGAGGCCGGCGTGAAGCGCTACATCCAGATGAGCGCCGTCGGCACGCGATCGGGCGCCGTCTCGCGCTATCACCGGACGAAGTGGCAGGCCGAGGAAGTCGTGCGGGCGAGCTCGCTCGACTGGACCATCATCCGCCCTTCCCTCATCTTCGGCCCCGGTGACGAGTTCCTCTCCGTGCTCGCCCGCATGATCCGCCGCCTGCCCGCCGTGCCCGTACTGGGCCACGGGCAATACCAGCTCCAGCCGATCTCCGTGGAGCAGGTCGCCGAGGCCTTTGCTCGCACGCTTCGCCTCCCCCTCACCGTGGGACAGACTTACGAGGCGGGCGGGCCGGAGCCTTATCGCTTCGACGAGCTTCTCGACATGATCGGCAAAGCCCTCGGGGTGGCGCGCGTGAGAAAGATTCACGTCCCCCTCGGGCTCATCAAGGTCATGACGCGGACGTTCGGCTGGCTGCCATTTTTTCCCGTGACCATGGACCAGATCATCATGCTCGAAGAAGGCAACGTCACCGAACCCGCGCGCTTCTATGCCGACTTCAACCTGGCTCCGGAGCCCCTCCCCCTCGGGCTCAAGCGCATGTTCCCCAACGCGTGATGGAGAACCCGTTCCGGACCACCGGTCTCCGTCACGGCGCGGACGACCCGCGGGGACTGCGCGAGCGCATCGACGCGCAGCTGACCGAGCGCATCGACGAAGCGGTGGAGATGGCGGCGTTGCATCTCCTCGTCCAGCTTCGCGAGCATCACGGTCGCCCCTCACCGGAAAGCGATAGCCGCGAGGACCGTGATGAGTTCGCCGCGCTGGCCGCGGATCTTCTCGCCTACCTCGGGGAGGCGTACGAGGCGGAGCTGAGCGCGGATCAACGGCGTGCATTCAATGGGGCACGCGCCGGAGGTCTCGATGCGCGCGCTCGGGGGCTACGCGGACAGGTCTTTCTCGCGCGGCAGCTGCCGGACTACTGGCAGCGCTTCGAGACGCACCGCGCCGCTCACGCCGAAATGCGCCTCGCTTCTCCCGACCGGCCAGGCGGTTTCCTCAAACGGCTGTTCGGCTAGCCTAGATGCCGTCGTCAGGCGGCGCGACGGGTGCCCCCGGCACCGGTCTCTTCCAGCTCCAGCTGGGCAACGGCCCAGAGATCCTCGCAGACCTCCAGCGCCTCCTGCCATTCCGCGTACTGCTCGAGCAGGAGTTGGCGCTTGGCCGACAGCCGAGCCTCGGCCTCGTCGAGTCGGATGCGCAGATCGGGCAGATGGCGCGCAGAAGCCTTGGCCACTCCGGCCCTGGTCGAGGCCGCGATGCGATCCAGCAGGTGATTCAGCTCGTCGCGTAGCAAGCGATCCATGGAGTTCATGACTGCCTCCCTACCCCGCCTCGCTGACGGGCTCTAATACTAAACATACGGTGAGTATCTCTGTCAAGTCCGTCCATCGCGCTGCCTTGCACCTCTCGTGCCTCTTCATCGATTCATGGTTCAGACAGTCGACCCAGACGACGACTTCACCGCCCGCCCCCTCGTTTCGTCGGCAGTGCAATAGAACATGTGTTATATATATGAAACACATGTTACAGTCCTGGATCCTCCTCCTGCTGAGCCTGCCGCCGCGCCCCTCGAGCCTCCGCGTCCGCACGTGGCGCAGGCTGAGGGCGCTCGGCGCCGTCGCGCTCAAGAGCGGCGCCTACCTTCTGCCGTTCTCGCCTGACCGATACGAGCAGTTCCAGTGGCTGGCGCAGGAGGTTCAAAAGGACCGGGGCGAGGCGACCCTTCTCAAGGTTGACCGCGTAGAGAACGTGCAGCAGTCGGCGGTCGTCCGGCTCTTTCACGAGGCACGCAACGCCGACTATGCGATCCTCACCGACCGCTACCGGAAGCTCGGCTCTGGCCGGCGGCCGCGCGCGGCCGAAGAGCTGGCGCGGCTGGCGCGCGAGCTCGACCGCCTGACCGACATCGACTTCTTCGACGCCCCGGGGCGCCAGCAGGCGCTGCGGGCCCGGGAAGCCGCGGAGCGCCGCGTGATGGGATCGCCCAAGACCGGCTCCCGACCGGCGGGGCGGCTCGATCTCGAGGCCCTCCGCGGCCGCCGTTGGGCCACCCGCCCCAGACCTCACGTGGACCGCGTGGCGTCGGCGTGGCTCATCAAGCGCTTCCTCGATCCGGCGGCGGAGTTCGTCTTCGCCCCGCCCGAAGAGCTGCCCGCCGGCGCCATCCCCTTCGACATGGCCGGTGTCGAATTCGGCCATTGCGGCGATCGCTGCACATTCGAGACCCTGCTGGAGCGCTCGGGACTTCGCGACCGCCGGCTCGCGATCATCGCGGAAATCATCCACGAGGCTGATCTGCGCGACGGCAAGTTCCAGCGCGAGGAGGCGCGTGGCCTCGATCTCGTCCTGCGCGGCCTGCTCGACGCCGCGAAGGACGACCACGACGCGCTCGCCCAGGGCCTGATTCTCTTCGACGGCCTGTACTCGACGATCGGAGAGCGCCATTGAACGAGCCGAGAGACAGGGGGAGGCGTTCCCGCCGCCTGCTCCGCCATCCGTGCCCACCTGGAGCAGCTGATCGACGGCTGGGCGCCGCGATGAAGGGGGGCGCCCGCGCCAAGGCCCTCTACGCGGTGGCCGGCGGGTTTCGCGAGATCAGCCGGGACGACTTCGAGAACATGGAGCGACAGTTCCCGGTCTACGACGCGCTGTACACCGATTGCTCGAGCCCGCTCGTCCGTGGGGCGTAACGCCCGCCTCGTCTTCACCGCGAAGAGCGCCCGGACCTTTTGCTACGGCGCGCTCGGCGTGCTGCTGCCCGTCTATCTCAGCGAGCTGGGGCTGGACGCCGGCCAGCTCGGCGTGGCCGTCACGCTCACCCTGCTCGCCAGCACCGCCATGACCTTCATGATCCGCTGGCCCGCCGAGCGCTGGGGCCCGCAGGCCGCTCTCATGGCCCAGGCCGGGCTCATCGTCCTTTCCGCCCTCGTCTTCCTCCTCACCCGCCAGCCTTGGGTGGTGGTGGCCGCGGCCATGGCCGGGAACCTCGCGGTGGGCACGGGCGAGACCGGCCCCTTCCTCTCGCTCGAGCAGGTCATCGTCACGCGTGACACGACCCGCGACCGGCTGACCACCACCCTGAGCTGGTACAACCTGACCGGCTACGCCGCGGCAGGTCTGGGCGCGGCCGCCGTCACCCGACTCGGAGCCTCTCACCGGCCACTCTTCGCCCTCTTCCTGCTGAGTGGGTTCATCCAACTCGTGGCGTACGGGCTCATGCGGCGCGATCCGCCGCGCCACGCCAAAGCGCGCGAGGCCTTGGGCACGCCGTCGCGGCCCTTCGTGCGCCGCATCGCCGTCATCTTTGCTCTCGATTCCTTCGCGGGCGGCTTCGTCGTCCAGAGCCTCATCGCCTACTGGTTCTACACGCGGTTCGGCCTCGGGCTGGGCGCCCTCGGCTGGATCTTCTTCGGCGTGCAGATTCTCTCCGGTCTGTCGCTCCTGCTCGCGGCCCGCGCCGCCCCGCGACTCGGCCTCGTCAATACCATGGTCTTCTCGCACTTGATGTCGAACGTCCTCCTCGTCGGAGTCGCGCTCTCGCCCGTGGCCTGGCTCGCCGTTGCCTTTCTCCTCGCCCGCCATCTCCTCTCCCAGATGGACGTGCCGACACGCCAGACCTTTCTCATGCTCGCGGTGCGGGATCACGAGCGGGAGCATGCCGCGGCTATCACCAACATGAGCCGAACCCTCGCCCAATCGGTCAGCCCCGCCCTGACCGGGTTCGTCATGCAGGGGCTGTCCCTCACCGCCCCGTTCTTTCTCGGGGCGGGGCTGAAGATCGTCTACGATCTCTGGCTGTACGCGACCATTCGCCACATGAAGACATCGTGACGTCGCGACCGGGGTGACGGGGGAATGCTGGACTGCCGCGAGTGACGATCCGCACGATGCGGCAGACCGTCCTCCTGCCCGCGCCGCCGGATGTCGTCTACCGCGCGCTTTCCAACTCGATCCGCTCGGAGGTGCCGGCCTCCCAGGTCACGCGGCATGCGAGCGGCTGGCCGGCCTTCGACTTGGAACCGCTTCGCCGCCACCTCGAGGGGCGCTCAGCGAAATAGCCGTCGCATCCCCAAGTCCACGAGGCGCGGGGCGATCACATTCGCCACCGCGAGCAGCCAGGAGGGCTTGTAGGGATAGACCTCCGCGCGCGGGCGCCCGACGCAGCGAAGGATGCAGCGCGCGACATGCTCGGCGGACTGGATGGGCCCGTGTGGTCCGGGCCCCGCGCGCCGGAACTCCACGTCGTGGAACTCGGTGGCCGTGCCGATCGGATAGACGAGGGCCACGTGTATGCCGGTGCCCGCGAGCTCCACGCGCAGCGCCTCGCTCAACCCGCCCAGGGCAGACTTGGTGGCGCTGTATGCGCTGCGGTAGGGCACGCCCCGTTGTCCGACAATGGACGAGACGTTGATGACGTGCCCCCCGCCCTGGCGCCGCATCCAGGGCAGGACGGCCTGGGTGGCCGTGAACACTGCCATGACATTCAGGTCGACGAGCGCGCGAAGCTCCCCGGGCCTGGTGTCTTCGAAGGAGGCGGAAAGCCCGCGCCCCGCATTGTTGACGAGGACGTCGATCCCGCCCCAGCGCGCGGCAACGTCGTCGATCATCGCGCGGACGGCGACAGCATCGGTGACGTCGAGAGCGTAGACGGCCGCCTCGCCGCCCGAGGCCGTCATGTCGGCGGAGAGCCGGTCGAGGCGATCGCGCCGTCTCGCGCATACGGCCACGCGCATGCCCGCCGCGGCCAGCAATCGCGCCGTCGCCTCGCCGATGCCGGCCGAGGCGCCGGTGACGACGGCGACCCGGCCGGCCAGCCCGCGCGCTCCCGCCACCCCCTGCGTGCTCTGAGCGCCCGGAGCTACGTGCCGGTGACGGCCTTGACCGCTTCCTGGGTGACGGACACCATGCGATCCAGCTCCGCCTCGGTGATGACGATGGCGGGCGAGAAGAAGACGTGCTCCATGCGCGCGCGCGTGATGACCCCGCGCTTGCTCATCTCCTGGAGGATGCGCGCGCCGATCTTCTGGTCGGGACCATAGGGCTTCTTGGTCGCCTTGTCTTCCACCAGCTCGATGGCGGCGAGGAGGCCCTTGCCGGAGCGGATGTCGCCCACGTTGGGATGGCTATCGAACGCCGCGTGGAGCCCTTTGTGCAGTCGCGTGCCCAGGGTGGCCGAGCGCTCGACGAGCTTCTCGCGCTCCATGATCTCCACGTTCTTGAGGCCGACCGCGCAGCAGGTGGGATGCCCCGAGTACGTATAGGCATGCATCCACTTGTCCTCCGGCGTGACGGAGTCCATGGCTTCCTTCACGTCCTTGGAGACCATGATGCCGCCGAGGGGCAGATAGCCGGACGACACGCCCTTGGCGAAGGACATGATGTCGGGCAGGACATTCCAGTGCGTCATGGCGAACCAGTGGCCGGTGCGGCAGAAGCCGGTGATCACCTCGTCCGCGATGAAGAGCACCTGGTGCTTGTCACAGACCTTGCGCACGAGGGGGAAGTAGTCGTCGGTGGGATAGAGCACGCCGCCGCCCCCGTGAATGGGCTCGGCGATGAAGGCCGCCACCGTGTCGGGCCCCTCGCGAAGAATCGCTTCCTCGAGCAGGCGCGCCGCCGTCTGGCCCGCCGTCTCCCCGGGCTTGGCGCCCTCCTGGCGGTAGGGATAGCAGGTGGGAATGTGGACGAAGTTGGGCACGCGCGGCTCGAACATCTTCCAATAGGGCGACATGCCCGTGGCGCTCATGGCCTGGAGCGTCACGCCGTGGTACGCGAGCTGGCGCGCGATGATCTTGACCTTGTCGGGCTTGCCCTTGGCCTTCCAATAGAAGCGTGCCGTCTTGAACGCGGACTCGTTGGACTCCGCCCCGCCGCAGGTGAAGAAGACGCCCTGCATGTTCGGGTACGAGATCGAGATCAACTTCTCCGCGAGCTCGACGGCCGGGATATTGGACGAGCCCGCATAGGCCGAGAAATAGGCGAGGTCGCTCATCTGCGCGGCGGCCGCTTTGGCCAGCTCCTCGCGCCCATGCCCGACGTTGGTATTCCACAGGCCCGCGAGGCCGTCGATGTACTCCCGCCCCTGTATGTCCGTGATCGTGGCGCCACGGCCCTTGACGTACACCATGGGCTCGAGGTGATCGCTCGGATGGTGCAGCGGGTGGATGAGGTGGTCCTGGTCGGACTTGATCAGCTCTGCCGGCTGCACAGCCATGGGAAGCCTCCTCGAATGGGATCAGCGATGATGAAAAGACTTCACGGGCAGATGCGCCCGATAGTCGCCGCCGGGGATGGGCACGGCCCCGCCGAGAGGCGCGACGAACCAGTAGATGGACGCCGTCACCTGCCCGCCGGAGCTCATCCGGACCCCGACCTCCCCGCGATGATACTGGCTGCCCTCGGCGGAGTCCAGCGCCACCCACAGGCCGGCATCGGCCAGCCGATAGACTTCGCCTCGTATCGGTCCGCCCGGCCCACGAAGGGCGGCGGGGTAGGAGCCGAGATCGAACAGCAGTCCCGGCACCTCGCCCGCGCCGAGATACTCCGCCTTCCCGTCGAGGAGGCGGTGCAGCGGGAAGCCGCGCATGAGCGTCCCGTACACGAAGAGGAGGTCACCGGCCACGGAGGAGAGCCTCGAAGTCCCGCAGGGCCTGATCATAGCGGGCGCCGGCGACCCACATCAGATCGTTGTGGTGGGCACCGGGAATGGCCACGAACGTCTTGGGGCCGGGCGCCAAGTCGAAGAGCTGGCGACCGTGCCAGAAGGGCACGATCTCATCCGCCTCACCGTGCATGATGAGCAGGGGGCAGCGCACGCGACCGATCTTGTCCACATTGCGGAACCTGTCGAAGGGGAAGAGCGGCGCCCGGGTCATCACGCGGAAGGCGGTCAGGAACGGGCTCTCGAGGATGAGTCCGCCGAGAGATCGACGCGCGGCGAGGTCGACGGAGGCACCGGCGCCCAGCGAGCGGCCATAGGCCACGATCCGGGCGGGCGCCACACGCAATTTCTCCGTCAGGTAATCGTAAGCGCCGTCGATATCCGCATAGACGTGCCGCTCCGACGGCATCCCCTCGCTCAGACCATATCCGCGATAGTCGTACGCGAACACACTGAAGCCCAGGTTCGCCAGGCCGGGGAGCAGCGGGAGCACCGAGCCGAGGTCCTCCGCGTTACCATGGCTCAGGAGCATCGTGTAGATCGATGCCGGATTGACGATATATATCGCGGCGATATGCGCGCCATCCTTCGTTGGAACTTTCAGTATTTCCGGCGTGTCGCGGTAGCCAGGCCGCGGGGGAAGAAAGATCATCCGGTCTGAGTAGAGCCACGCCCACGCGGCGACGCCCACGTAGACGAGCACCAGCGAAAGGACGATACGGAGGAGCCCGGACTCAAGGATCAGCAGAGGCCTGAGCCGGGGCTGGACCACGACGTCAGCTCAGGGACGGCGGGTCTCAGTCGCCTTCGATGGCTCCTCACGGGAGCACGCGGTGGGCCCGCCTCAGCCGAGCCGGATCCCGTAACGCGGGAGGATGAGACGGGTGAGGGCAATCCAGGCGATCAGCACGCCCACCACCACGAGGGCCGCTGCCCAGTCCATCACGCTTCCTTGGTGGTGGCCACGGCCTGCAGCACCGCGTTGACGAAATCGCGCTCGGGAATGGCTCCCTCGAACTCGACCCGATCATTGATGATGATCTTCGGCACGGCCATGACGTGGTAGCGCTGGGATAGCTCGGGGAACTCGTTGGCCTCCACGCACTCCGAGCGAATCCGATCCGAAGCGATGGACATGTGCTGCGCCAGGCGCACGGCCCGCGGACAGTGCGGTCAGGTGGGGGTGGCGAACACCTTGATGGTGACGTCTTCGGTCAAGCCGGCGAGGGCCGTCTTCGTCTCGTCCTTGAGCTGCGCCTCACCGCGCGACACCGCGATGATGGAATCGATCAGGTTGGAGAACTCGTAGCCCGCGGGCACGCCGAGGAAGCGAATGCCGTAGTCTCTCGCCCCCTCCACCGCGACCGCGGGGGTGACCGACACGCCATAGGCGGCCGTCTCGTCCCGCTCGATATGGGGGTTCAGCACCTTGACCGCGATCTTGTCGGAAAGGGCGGCGACTTCCCTGATCAGCGACACCGTCTGGCCGTTGTTCTCCGACCCGAGCTCGGAGGCGAAGACGGTCAGCGTCACCTCGCCCGTCAGCTTCTCGAACTCCCTCTGGACCGCCTGCTCGTCCTGCCCCGTGAGAAATGCCATGGGCTCAGTATAGCCTCACGCGCGCGGCTTGCCCCGCACGATCTCGAGCATCGCGCGATAGCCGGACGGGTCGATGCGGGCGTCGATGAGGAGCGGCCCGGCTTCGCCCTGCGCGGCGATGAGTGCGCCCGTGAAGCCGCCCTCGTCCGTCACCACCCGCGCCGCCACGCCGAATGACTTCGCCAGCGCGGCCAGGTCCGGCCCCGCGTAGCGCATGGAAGCGCCCGTATATCCCTTCTCCTCCTGCTTCACCTCGATCAGTGACAGCGCGGCATCGTTGAACACGATG
>WNFU01008131.1_pt1 | contig 12187 bp, 10 predicted proteins | sample 5400121 | NCBI WGS metagenome assembly WNFU01 (sample SAMN13153360, study PRJNA577476) | soil metagenome | isolation source: 100 cm soil or saprolite under grassland replicate 1 | place: USA:California | collected 2016-06-15 | reverse complement strand
CGTCCCGCCCGTACTGGGCGGGCTCCGTTGAGGCTTCTTTCGGAAGTTCACATGATGGATTTCGTCTGTGGTCGTCCCGCCCGTACTGGGCGGGCTCCGTTGAGGCCGCGAGACGGGGCGGTGAGGGTGGGCGACGGCTGGCCGGTCGTCCCGCCCGTACTGGGCGGGCTCCGTTGAGGCGTATCCACGCCCCGCCAACGCAACCACCAGACCGAGGTCGTCCCGCCCGTACTGGGCGGGCTCCGTTGAGGCTGTCTTACACTTCCGGGGTGGGGTACACGTGGCTGCCCGTCGTCCCGCCCGTACTGGGCGGGCTCGGTTGAGGCGGAATCGGCATGGCCGTCGCGTTCGGCGCGATCACCGTCGTCCCGCCCGTACTGGGCGGGCTCCGTTGAGGCAGCAGGTGCTGACGATGGCTACCCGGAAGGAGACTGGTCGTCCCGCACGTACTGGGCGGGCTCCGTTGAGGCGAAGAAGCGGCGGCGGAAGCACCCGCCCGCGTAGGCCGCGTCGTCGTCCCGCCCGTACTGGGCGGGCTCCGTTGAGGCCAGGTCGCACAACTGGCCGGCAAATCCCCGCTCGCGGCGTCGTCCCGCCCGTACTGGGCGGGCTCCGTTGAGGCCGATGATGGGCCGGACGCCGGTTGAGTGGATCGACCAGTCGTCCCGCCCGTACTGGGCGGGCTCCGTTGAGGCCACACCCACTTCAGCTTCTACCGCGACTCGCTCGGATCGTCCCGCCCGTACTGGGCGGGCTCCGTTGAGGCTCCGCGCTTCCGGTAACCGTCCCGACCACCGTGGCGGGTCGTCCCGCCCGTACTGGGCGGGCTCCGTTGAGGCAGCTCAGCCGTGGTTGGCAGCGCGATGTTCGAGCAGGTCGTCCCGCCCGTACTGGGCGGGCTCCGTTGAGGCGAGTCCTCCGGCTTGACCTCCGGCGCCTCCACCGCGTCGTCGTCCCGCCCGTACTGGGCGGGCTCCGTTGAGGCAATCCGCCGCCCCGTGGGTGCTGCTGTGGACCGGGCTGGTCGTCCCGCCCGTACTGGGCGGGCTCCGTTGAGGCGCCGGCATCGGCTCGGAGGTCTACGTCGCGGCCAAGTCGTCCCGCCCGTACTGGGCGGGCTCCGTTGAGGCCCGGTGATGTAGATCCGCTCCAGGGCGACATCCTCGTCGTCCCGCCCGTACTGGGCGGGCTCCGTTGAGGCGGCGCGGGACGCCTCGATGACGATCGAGCCGCCCAGGTCGTCCCGCCCGTACTGGGCGGGCTCCGTTGAGGCCGCCACCTCATCACCGAGCCCGGAATGGCCGCCTACGGCGTCGTCCCGCCCGTACTGGGCGGGCTCCGTTGAGGCGTTCAACCCGGACAGGATCATCAACTGGCCTTCATGGTCGTCCCGCCCGTACTGGGCGGGCTCCGTTGAGGCGCGTCCAGGGCCACGTTCAGCAGCCACTGCGCGGCGTCGTCCCGCCCGTACTGGGCGGGCTCCGTTGAGGCGCGGACGCCCGCGCGCCGCGCCCCCACACCGTTCCCGGTCGTCCCGCCCGTACTGGGCGGGCTCCGTTGAGGCGACGATTTCAAGGCCGTGTCCGGGATCAATTATGAAGTCGTCCCGCCCGTACTGGGCGGGCTCCGTTGAGGCCAGCGCCCGCCGGTACGCCTCGGCCTGCTCGTCCTGGCTGTCGTCCCGCCCGTACTGGGCGGGCTCCGTTGAGGCGGCATTCATCTGCGCGGGAAGCGGTACGTCAAGACCTGTGTCGTCCCGCCCGTACTGGGCGGGCTCCGTTGAGGCGAGCCCTGCAGGATCCACGACGACGAGGCGTTGGAGGTCGTCCCGCCCGTACTGGGCGGGCTCCGTTGAGGCATGAGTGCGCAGACGGAGGCGCCGGTTTCCCCGGCCGGGTCGTCCCGCCCGTACTGGGCGGGCGCCGTTGAGGCGGGACGTCGGGTCTGGTGGCCGAGCTTGCAGGATGGGGTCGTCCCGCCCGTACTGGGCGGGCTCCGTTGAGGCCTGAGGGGTTCTCCGTCATTTGGACAGGCGACCGGGGGTCGTCCCGCCCGTACTGGGCGGGCTCCGTTGAGGCAGGTAGGGAATGGCCAGCCGCCCCACATACTGCTCGGTCGTCCCGCCCGTACTGGGCGGGCTCCGTTGAGGCGTTGTACATCTGGTCGTACCAGTGGTCGCCGTGTTCGGTCGTCCCGCCCGTACTGGGCGGGCTCCGTTGAGGCTGGCCAGGGGCGCCCAGGGTCTTGACCCACGTACCGACGTCGTCCCGCCCGTACTGGGCGGGCTCCGTTGAGGCTGCGCCCCCGCGGTGGCCACCAGCAGCACCGACGCCCCGTCGTCCCGCCCGTACTGGGCGGGCTCCGTTGAGGCAGGCTGGAGCCCTGCAATCCTTCGGAAGAACCGAGGAGGTCGTCCCGCCCGTACTGGGCGGGCTCCGTTGAGGCTGTGACGGCGGGGTAAAGGGTTATGAGGCGGCGTACGTCGTCCCGCCCGTACTGGGCGGGCTCCGTTGAGGCGACTCCCACGCGTGCCAGGTGAAGCCCGGCTCCAGGTCGTCCCGCCCGTACTGGGCGGGCTCCGTTGAGGCGTCAAGCACAACCCTGACCAGGCAACATAGACCTCTCGTCGTCGTCCCGCCCGTGCTGGGCGGGCTCCGTTGAGGCGCCTACGGCCCGCCGGAGTGGGATCTCACCGCGGTCGCCGTCGTCCCGCCCGTACTGGGCGGGCTCCGTTGAGGCACCGAGGCATGCGTCGATCTCGACGACGGTACGGTCGTCGTCCCGCCCGTACTGGGCGGGCTCCGTTGAGGCCGCCGACCGGCCCGCCTCGCCCGTCCGATCGCCGCATGACGTCGTCCCGCCCGTACTGGGCGGGCTCCGTTGAGGCTGGTTGTTGGTGGGCGCGGCCGAGTGCGGGTGCGGGTCGTCCCGCCTGTACTGGGCGGGCTCCGTTGAGGCAGTGCTCCGCCTACGACGGGCTCAGCGAGCAGGAGGAGGTCGTCCCGGCCCGTACTGGGCAGGCTCCGTTGAGGCGGACATCCCCACGTCGGGGGCATCTCCTGCACGGCCCTGTCGTCCCGCCCGTACTGGGCGGGCTCCGTTGAGGCTACGGGGTGGTCCCGTTCGCCGCCGCGGCCCGCGAGCTCGGGTCGTCCCGCCCGTACTGGGCGGGCTCCGTTGAGGCATTTTTCTCGGACGGCCGCCCAGGAAGGATCTTCCGGGTGTCGCCCCGCCCGTACTGGGCGGGCTCCGTTGAGGCGCCCGGGCGGCGATGCCGTCCAACCACAGAATCGCGGTCGTCCCGCCCGTACTGGGCGGGCTCCGTTGAGGCCATCTCCACCCAGGCGATCGCCGCCACCGGCACCAGCACCGTCGTCCCGCCCGTACTGGGCGGGCTCCGTTGAGGCGCAGCTCGCCGGGTACCACGCAGTCCTCGAACGTCTGTCGTCCCGCCCTGGGCGGGCTCCGTTGAGGCTTCATGGGGGAGGATCTGTCCCACGCGCTCTGACTAACCGTCGTCCCGTCGGTACTGGGCGGGCTCCGTTGAGGCGGCCACGGCTCCAGCGTCGTCCCGCCCGTACTGGGCGGGCTCCCCGGAGGGCAAGCTGAGCAGCTCGTTAACGGTGACTCGGACCCACGCACCCAGCTCGCGCCGGCCGGTAACGGCCTGCGCCACCGACCACGCCGCGTGCTCATCGGGCGTCAGCCGTACCCCCACATCGCGCGTTCGCCGTACCGGCCCGCCGCGTACCACCCGCCCGAGCACCTCCCGGCCCGTCGTGCTCGCCGGCCGGCGGCAACCGCCGTCACGGTACGCGATCTCCCGGACGGCAACGGCCCAGCGACAACCGCAAGATCGCCAATAGGCTCAGCCAGGTCCCCGCTCGTCGATGCGTCTCGGACAGCGCCCACGACGCATCCGAAAGGTAGATCCGGACTCCGCAAGATCATCCGAAAAGTAGGTTCGGACTCCGAAGGGTCGAGCGGACAGGACAAGGTGGTCACGCTCACCGACAAACGCGCGCCGTTATCAGCGCCGAGCAAGTTAGCGGTGTTGCAACAACATCCGCCGACCGGGCGCGGTCGGCGGATGTTGTTGCCGTGGCCGGCGTACCCGTAGTGGGTCCAGGCGCGCGACGCCCGCACCGCCGCCGGGCAGCTCCGCGCCTACACGCCGTCTGCCGGGGCGGCGCCGGCCCGCGCGCCCGCCGGCCCGTCGCGCTACCCGCCGGCCGCACCGGTCCGCCGTTCGCGGACCGGCGCGGCCGGCGACGGTAGCGCCGCCCACCCGGTAGCGCGTCGGGTGTGCGGCACGGGGACGGACCCACCCGGTGAGGATGGCCGCCCCGGTACAGATGTGGAGTTGTGGTCAGGTGTTCAGGCTGCCCGGTCGCGGTGCGGCCGGTTGATGCGTAGCAGCCGCGCCAGGCGCGCGGCTTGATCAACTGTTGGTAGGGGTGCCTCAGCGGCGAGTGCCTGGATCTCGTCCTCTATGGCAAGGTCGGTCAGGTAGTGGGCCATCGGCAGGGTTCCCCGTGCGTCCGGGTGCCCCGGCGTGTTCTCATACGGGTTCGCCGGTTCGGCGCCGGGGGTGTCGCTGGGGGTGTCGGTGGCCGGTGGGTTGACGGGTTGGGTGTGCTCGACCGGCGCGGGTGCGCCGCTCGGCCGGGTGCCGCGCCCTGCGCGGCGGTCTAGTCGCTGGTCATCACGGCGGGTGGCCAAGTTCCTCCACTATGGACATTCCGAGGGATGGGTAGGGTCTGGCGCTTCATGGCGATGGATCTCCCTTCGCTTGCTCGGGTCGCCGGTCGGCAGGTTGCCGCCGGGCCAGGTGCGCCGCTGTCTCTAGAAAGGCCGGCGTGTGAGCCGGTAATGACAGCGGTGATCTCTTACACGGAGTCACACCGAGTCACACCGGCTCACACGGCCAGGTCACGGGCGTGCGGCCGGTGCGAGACTCTTCGGCCCGGACGGGCGTTCTGGCAGAGCGCCGGGTGCGGGCGGTCATGTCAGGCGGCCCGGTCGTCGGTGTCGGCCACGGTCGGCAGGTGCGCCAGCCGTAGCCGCATCGTGTGGCCGGGGACGAGCCAGACCGGCCCGGCGGGATGGGTGGTGTGGTCGCCGCTGGCCGTGGCGACCAGCAGCCCGCCCCGCGTGACCGCCGGGTGCGTGCGCAACCGGTGCTGTAGCGCGGTTTCCTGCCGGGCGGTCTGCATCCGGATCAGCACCGCGTGGCCCAGGTGCGCGGCGCGGTGCAGCGCCACGTACCCGTCCAACTTCTCCAGCACCCGCCAGGCGGGCTCGCTGGCGTTGTCCCACTCCAGCCACCAGGACACCGTGTGACCGTCTTCGGTCCACACGCCGTGCCCGTCCGGGTGGGCCAGATCCCCGGCGATGTCGCGGCATTGCCGCTCCGACCACCAGGTGTCCAGCCGGGCGCCGGGTGCGTGCCGGGCGTGCGCGGCCAGGTCCACGAAGAAGCCGTTCACGCCGAGCAGGTGCGCCAGGCGTGGACTGGACGACAGCCGGTTGACCCGATCCGCGATCGTGCCTTGGCGCGGGACCGGTTGCCCGTCCCGGTAAGCCACATACGCTGCGCCGATCCACCCGAGTGTCCAGCGCCAGGACTGCGAGCCGGGCCGCACGCAGTCCCGGAACCGGGCCAGCACCCCACGCCGGCCCAACTGGTTGAGCCGGTTCCGTGCGGTGTGCACGTTGTCGAACGCCAGCGCCGCGATCTGTTCGGTGGACAACACCTGGTGTTGGTGGAGAAGGTCGATCAGCCAGCGGTCACGGGGCATGAGCCGGCGTAGCTCCCCGGCCACGTCCGGTACGGACGGGCCGGGCCGCCCCCCGCCAGGGGGGCGCCAGTTGTTGTGAGGATTGCTGTTTGTGGTGGTCATGTAGACAGTCACCTTTCGCAGACGGCAAAGCGCAGGCCGGTTGACCTGCGCTGTCAGAGGTGTGAAGGCCGGAGGGTCACCTATGCGCTCATCTCCGGGGAACCGCCGGGGAGTGCCCGGGGGAGGCTCCGGGTCGAACGCGGACCCAGCCGGCGGGTGCTGTCAGCCGGGTTGGGTACCGGGCGGCAGTTCCCGACCGGATGCGGGCAACGCCGCCCGCTGTTCGGGCTGTTGATGTTCGGGCTGTTCGTCGGGGCCGACCCCGACCGCCGCGCCGACCGCGGCTCCGTCGCGGATCGCCGCGAACAGCGCTGCCAGCCGGTCCCGGTCGGTGTCTTCCAGATCGATCCCGGCGACCACGACGATGCCGAGCAGCCCGGTCAGCTCGGCCAGTTCGGCCCAGCCGTCCAGGACCGGCACGGTCCCCTCGTAGAAGGCGTTTCCGGCCTCGTCCACGACCCGGATGCGTTGGCCGGGGCCGAACTTCACCAACAGCCTGCCGGCCAGCACCGGCAACGGCATGTCCGGGCTGGTCAGCAGCGCGAACCCGGACGCGAGCAGCCCGGAGATCAGCATGTCCAGCAGGTCATTGCCGCCGGCCAGCCGGCGAGCGCGCACGCGGGGGGCGATGACCAGCACCGCCTCCGGGTTGCCCTCGCGCAGCCACGCCATCGCCGGCACCCGCATGTACCCGGTCGCGTCCGGCGGGTGCGGCACGATCACCACACGCGACGGTGAGCAGGCCGGGTGCGCCAGGCGGATCCACAGCGGGCCGGCGCCGCCGTCGTGGATGATGACCACCACGGTTGCCGGGTGGTCGGTGTCGAGCTGAACGGTCTTGTCGCACACCACGCAGTCGTACGTGGTGAACAGTTCGGACAGCAGGGTGTTGGTGGCGCCTTCGCCGCCGAACAGGTCGACGATCTCCGGCGCCACGATGTACAGGGGAAGCCTCAACGGGCATCACATCCTCGGGATAGATCGACAACGATGCAAAGCATCAGGGCAGTCATGATCGGATCTTTCCTCTCCGGTTGATGGGTGGCCGGAACCCAGCCGCCGGGGGTGGTCCTGCGGACGGCAGTTTGCCCGGGGTCGAGTCCGTCTCGTCGCCCGCGATGTGCTCGGTTGGGTCGCTCGTTGGGTCGTTGCGTGCCTCCGTTGGGTTGTTGGGTGCTGCGGGTGGGTGGACAAGCCGGGTGGTGCGTGCTGCCGGTCCGGCCCGTCGTGCCTGCGCCAGATCCTGGCGCGCGGCCACGGACAGGCCCCGGGCGCGAGCCGCCTGCCGGAGCAGGTCGGCGCGGCCGGGCCACGCCGGGGGTGCCGGGCGGGTGTGCAGGCTGAACGGTTCACCGTCGCGTCCGTCGATCACCAGCCGGCACACCACGCCGTAGGCGTCGCGGTGCATCAGGTCCTCTGCCTCGAAGTACGGCGCCACATGGTGCGCCAACACCTGGGCATCCTTGGGCGGGAGTGAGTAGAAGACCTTGTTGCGAGCGTTGGCGTCGATCGCCGCCGCCATGCTCGGACTCAACTGGCCGAGGTGTTGATGGGCCAGCAGCAGCGACAGCCGCAGCGCTCGCGCCGTGGCCAATGCGGTGTCCACCCCGACCGGCAGATGCAGGAAGGCGTGGCACTCGTCCAGCGCCAAGGTCGCGTCCAGCCGGTCCTGTTCGCGTTGGTCGGCCCGGCCCGCCGCCGCGTGCAGCAGTGCGGCCAGCAGCAGCGAGCCGACCAGCCGCACCGTGTCATCACCCAACGTCGGGGGAAGCCGCACCAGCAACACCCCACCGTCCAGCACATCCCGAAGCCGGAACGTGGACACCCCGACCCCGAACAGTTGCGCGGCGAACCGGCGCGACAGCACCGCCCGCAGCTTGGACAGCAGCGGCCCGACCTGCACCGAGGCAGCTGCGGGGGACAGTTCGTCGTACCAGGCCCAGAACGCGACCAGGCCGGCGGTCTCGACGTCGCCGGCCCGCCGGCGTACCTCCCGCATGACCCGCCGCCGGTAGCCCGCATCCGCCAGCAGCGGCGGCAGGTCCGCCAGGGTGGCGCCGGGCAGGTGGGCCAGAGTGAGTACCGCGTGGCGGGCCAGGTCGTCCGTACGCGGTCCCCAATACTGCGCCCACACCTTGGCCATCACCCCGACGAGCTGATCGGCCACCCCTTCCGGGTCGGAGGCGAGGTCGAACAGGTTCAGCGCCGGAGGCGCCTCGTGCTCGTCCGGGTCGATGAGCACCAGCCGCCCGGCCACCGACGCGGGAAGCCGGTCGAGCAGATCCCGCACCAGGTCGCCCTTCGGGTCGAACACTGCCACCCCGCGCCCGGCCCGCGCGTCCGCGCACACCAGGTTGATCAGCAGGGTGGTCTTCCCGGTGCCGGTCGGCCCCGGGATGTGTACGTGGTGCCTGGCGTCGTGCACCGACAGGCCGATTAGCACCGGCTCACCCAGCGGCGCCACCCCGAGAGGTTTGACCGCCAGGCGCCGGGACGAGTCGGATGGCACCAGCCGCAGCCGGGCCGGACCGGCAAACGGCGGCGCAGATGACGCAGGAGGCGCCGCAGCGCCCCCCACCGGATGTGTTGCTGTGCTTGACTTTCGTGGCTGTCGTTGGGTCATCGTGTCGGTTGGTTCCCTTCCTCAGTACGGATCGGCTAGTCCGGTTCTTCGTCGGCCCGTTCGTCCTCGTCGTTGGCGTGGTACGGGCCGGTGCGGGACGCCGGGATCTCCGGTGCCCGCTCGGGTCGGTCGTGTGCGGTGTCGCTGTCCCTGTAGGTGTTGTGGTCGGCCGCCGTGGTGGCCGGTGGCCGGGTCCAGCCGTCGCGCCGGTTCCAGCCCGGCAGCGTGTTGGTGCGCCGTTCCGGTACGGCGCGGGGAGTGCCGGTCGGTGGGGTGCGGTGCAGCGCCGCCGTGTCGAACCGGTACAGCGCCGGGTCAGGCGGCAGGTGCGCCAACACGCCGAGTTCGGTGGTGGTCACCAGCAGCCAGTCACCGCGGCCCGCCCACCGTTGGGCCAGCACCGCGGCCGGACGGGTCAGGCGGGTCGGGTGCAGCGCGCGGGACGTTTCGGCGTACCCGTAGGCCACCGACCGTGCCGCCTGTCGAGCGTCGCGGCGCCGCCCGCTGGCGGCGCCTACCCGGATCGTGGCGAGCAGGTGCGGCCCGGCCGACCGCTTGGCCCGTGCCTCGGCCATCGCGTCGCGCGCCACAGCGTCCGGTGGTTGCGGCCGTGTCGAGCGGGACGAGCTGGAGGCGCCCTTGGTGGTCAGGAAGTCGACCACCGCGACCAGCAGCCGGGGCGCCAGGTTCAGCAGCCCCAGGAGCACGGCGACGGTCCGGCCGCCGCGACGGCGCGGCTTGACCGGCCGCCGCCCGGCCATCGCAAGCTGCCCCAGCCGCCGCCCGGTGGCCGGGCGGACCAGCACTTGCAGCAGGACCGGCCCGCCCGCCTGCCGAAGCGAGGCGAACACGCCGGACAGGTCCGGGTCGGCCCCACCGGCACGCCGCGAACCGGCCCGGGAGCGCAGGTCGTTGACCAGCCAGCCCGTGTCCGGGTGCAGCGCATCCGGGACCAGCCGGACCCCGGACACCGCCGCACCGGGACCGTCGACCGTGGGCGGGGCGGTCCGCTGCACCGTGGCGCCGGGCCAGGCCCGGCCCACCGCGCCGGCCGCCTCGTCGACCGGCACCCAGCCGGGCAGCCACAGCCCTGCCTTCAACTCGCCGGCCGCCGCGTACATCTCGAAACCGACGGGTGGGTGGATCAGCCGCCACCGCCCGCCGGCCGCAGCCGCCGCGAGCGGGTGCAGCGTCGGCCACAGCCTGTCCCAGCGGCCGGCGTCGACCGACCGGGGCGGGGTGATCGAAAGCCAGTACCCGCCGGCCATCACGCGCCGCCACGCCGCCCGGTAGGCCAGCCACGCCGCCACAGTGACCGCCAGCACCACCAGTACGGCGAGGGGCAGCCAAGGCCACCACAGCGCCGCCACCAGGTGCCACAGCCGCCGCGCCAGGCCGGGAACGTCGGCAAGCCACTGGCTGACCCGGTTCGGCCAGTCCAGCGGACTACCGGAGCCGGCCACCCACCAACCGGGTACCGGCGCCACCGGCCACAGCGCCAGCAGCGTTGTCGTGCTGCTTGTCGTCAGGATCGTCGGGGTGTTCGTTGCGCCTCCTTGGCACGGTGTGGCCCGTCGCCCCTCGTGGGGGTGGACGGGCCGCGTCGGATCGAGGGATGATGAAGAGCAGCTCACCGCAGCCCTCCGGGTGAACAGGCACGGACACGAACGCCGCGCCCAACGTGGAGCCGGTTCTCGGCCCTCACTATGAACATTGGGAATGCCCGACCCGGAAATATTCCAAGATCAAGAAATTGCATGGGAATCCTTGTGCCCGCCAACTGGTGATCTTGTCGTCTTCGGGGCGGAAGCCCGCCCCTACCAGGGCGTAGCCTCGGATCAGGTCGGCCGGTGCGGATCACACGCCCGGCCGCCGGTTGGGGTGGCGGGCGGCAGCGCCCGCGCGACGGGGGCCAGCCTGAAACCGGGTGGCCGATCTTGGCGCGCGGCTCGTACGCTTGTTCGCAAAGTCCCGGCGATGTCCGCAGCACGCCGGGAACGAACGGTCAGCGTTGACCAACTCGCACACCGCCTACCGGCGGTCCGGCGTGTCCCGCAACTGCCCACCTGGTGCCGTTGGAAGGACACGACCCGTGCCCACAAGGCCCGTGCCGTCAGAGCTGCCCGAGACGTGGCCGGACAAGCACAAGTACCCGGAGGACAAGCTGCCTCTCGGGCGGATCAACCTGTACGCGATCGACCGGCTGAGCCTCACCGTGCCGAGCACCCTGGTAGACCCCCGGCCCCCGGCGCAGCCGCTGCCGCTGTTGGACGCGCGTATCCGGCTGATGCGGGCGGCAAGCCCGGAGATCAAGGACGCGGCGTGGCGACACCTCGCCGAGCTGGCCCGCGCGCAGCGCGGCGACTGGAACCTGTTCGCCCTCGCCATGGCCTACCCCGGACTGCGCGCCCGGATCACGCCGTTCGTCCACCGCGAGGGGCTGACCTGGCGGCAGGCCGAACAGGTCCACTACACCATGGCGATCGAGTTCCTGTTCGCGCTGCACCGGCTGAACCTGGCCCGGCCGTGGGTGCTGAGCCGGTTCATCGGCGCGGCCTACGACCAGGCCAGCGAGCGCAAGAAACGCCCCGAGCCGGTCATGGTCAGCCTGGAACGGATGAAGGATGAGGACGCCTGGGAAGAGGCCGAGCGTCAACAGCCGCCCGGCGACCCGCGCCGGGTGCTCAACCGGCTGGTGCGCCAGACCCGCGACGCCAGGGACGGCCACCGCATCACCTGGCGGCAGGCCGCGCTGATCGCCCGGACCTACCTCGCCGGGGAGAAGCTCACCGCTGTGGCCGCCTCGCTGGGCATCGGCCAGTCCAGCGCCTCCAAACAGCGCGCCCGCGCCGAGTACCTGATCGCCGTCCTACTCGACCGCGCCGACATCGTCACCGCCGACGACAAGCACTCGAACGACAAGCGGCGGACAGACCCGCCGCAGCAGCCGGCCCGCTGAGCGCCCGGCCCCCGCTCGCCACAGCGGGGGCCGAGCCGGCCCGCTCTACTCGGGGATGGGAAACGGCTTCAGATCCGGCGGCAGCGAACCCTCGGCGATGTGCCTGGCGCGGTTGCGCAACGCCAGGACTACGCCCGTGTGGAAGTTCTCCACCGCCTCACGCGCCCGGGGGCTGTCGTCGTAAAGCTGCATACAGTGATCCTTCAGGTCGTCCACGCAGACGAGGATCAGGCCGGTGAACGGATCGAGGGGGAACACCACCGACCACAGGTCCGGCATGTGCACGTACATGACCACGCCGCCGGGACCGTCGAACGTCCCCACGTCCGCCGGGTTGCGCCCCATGAAGATGATCGTCGGTGCATCCGACAGTGCCATCTGCACCTCGACCGCCGACGAGTACCCGACCTGAACCATCCGCGACGCCACGAAGTCGCTGCCCCGCTTGTGGGACGCGGCGGCCAGCTCCAAAGCCAGGCGCTCAGCCAGCTTCCGCCGACGCGCCTCGTCCGCGTCGAACTGCGCCCGGCGCTGGCTCAACTGCTCCACCCTCACAGCGTGGCATCCCCCACGGCCATGACGGTACCCGTCCGGCCACCCCGGCACCCGCCGCCCGGCCCCGTGCCGGGCGCCCCGTCAGCCCCGCGCAGGCCGCTCGGCCGGTGGCAGCCGTCGGCCCCGCACTAGCACCCGCCGGGGGCC
>WNFU01008711.1_pt1 | contig 12189 bp, 8 predicted proteins | sample 5400121 | NCBI WGS metagenome assembly WNFU01 (sample SAMN13153360, study PRJNA577476) | soil metagenome | isolation source: 100 cm soil or saprolite under grassland replicate 1 | place: USA:California | collected 2016-06-15 | reverse complement strand
CGACGGAAAGCTGGAGGTGCAGCAAAGCACGTCGTGGACGGAGCGAGACCGGCGATCCACCGCACTTCCAGACGGACAGGGCGCGAGGCAACCGTACGACGAAGCAAAGTAGGGCCGAACGACGGCCTGGCATCTGTTTGGGCGCGCAGCCGTCACCAGCATGTCGATTTGAAAATTTGAAATTAGCGAGAGCACCGCTGCGCTGCCGGATCGGCGCTAATATTCTTGACGCTCGATTTCGGAGGAGTAGGGTCGCGCGCATAGCCATCGAGAGCAGCAGCCTTCATCCGCCAGTTGTGGTTGTAAAAGCCGGTTCGCCCGAACGGAAACGATACGTCAAATAGGGCCTTTTGACCGCGGTGAACCACCTTCACCAAGATGTCATACCGAGTAGCGCGGTCCAATTGAAAAGGCCCGATTGAACCAGTGCAAAACGGAAGGTCACCATGAAAGTTGGGGTCATCGAGTTGATTGAGGACAGAGCATCCAAGAGTTGGACGGACGTGGCGTATCGTGTTTTCTTCAAGAAATATCACGCGAGCATAACGCCCCAGGCCGTCTCCGTGTGGTGCCGGAAGCTCGGGCATCAGGTTTGGTACGCCACTTACTACGGGCAGCGGGACCCGGAACGGTTGCTCCCCGACCAACTGGACGTGGTCTTTATTGCGAGCTACACGCAAGCCAGTGCGCTGGCTTATGCCTTGGCGAAGGTCTATCGCATGAGAAAGACCCTCACGGTGATCGGCGGTCCTCATGCCAAGGCTTTTCCCGGGGATTGCCTCCGCTTTTTCGATCTCGTGGTCAAGGATTGCGACGAGACCCTCATCGACGACATTCTGCGCGGGCATTTCGACCGGCACTCGGTTGTGAGCAGTGGCCGGCCCCTGAAGGAAATTCCGAGCGCGGAAGAACGAATGCCGGAGATGATCGCCGCCTCGCTCGTGCAGAGCAGGCCGCGTCGTTTGAGTGTGGTCCCGCTGCTGAGCAGCGTCGGCTGTCCTTATAGCTGCGATTTCTGCGTGGACTGGAACAACCCCTATGTGCTTTTCCCGCCCGAACTGTTGGAGGCCGATCTGCGGTACTTGGCCGAGCACTTGCCGGGCGTCAATGTGACCTACCACGACCCGAACTTCGGCGTAAAATTCGACCAGGTGCTCGGCATCATCGAAAAGATTCCGAAGGCCAAGCGCAGCGCCTACATCATGGAAAGCTCTCTGTCCATTTTGCGCGGACCAAAATTGCAGCGTCTAAAAGACACGAACTGCCTGTTCATCGCGCCGGGCGTCGAGTCCTGGAACAACTACTCCAATAAAGCCGGAGTAGGGGCGAGCGTAGGAAAGGCAAAACTCACCCAGGTGGTCGAGCATTTTCGCGAACTCCGCCGGTACGTGCCCGGTCTCCAGGCGAACTTCCTGTTTGGCACCGACGCGGATCACGGCGATGAACCGGTGGAACTGACGAAGGAATTCATGCGGGCGGTTCCGTTCGTTTGGCCCACGGTCAACGTTCCGACCCCGTTTGGGAACACGCCGCTGTACGAACGCGCGCTGAGCAACGAGCAGATTCTGGAAACCATGCCGTTCAGCTTTTACTACACTCCGTTCCTGGTGACCACCATGCCGCATTATCAGCCGATCGAGTATTACGACAGACTCATCGACCTTTATTCGACGATGACGTCCAATGCCATGTTGGCACGGCGGTTCGGGACGGAGTCAACCTTCGGCTTCAGCGTGCTAAACGCACTGCGCACGTTTGCGATGCGACAGGAGCTGGGCGTGCTTCGGCTATTGCGGAGGATGCTGGCGACCGACTCCGAGTTCCGCGCCTTCCACGAGGGGCGTAGCCGCTCGATTCCCGAGTACTATCACCGGTGCTACGAACAAAAGCTGGGGCGCTATGCCCACCTGATCTCTCGCGCCGAGAGAACACCGGAATTGGAAAAGCCCGCCCCGGTACCCGCCGCCAGCGCACCCGCGGCGAAGTAGCGCAACAACGCAAGAACTGGAATTGGGAAACCCAAGGACGCCCAGCGCGGAGCCGAAAACGAGTTCATTTTTCCACCTTGGTGTAAACATCGAGAATGAGCTTTCCGATAGGGGAACCGGTTTCCAGGAGCCGGTGGGCCGCCGCAGCGGCTGCGAGCGGGAAGGTCGCGTGAATGACCGGCCGCACCTGGCCGCTCTCCAGGAGCGGCCAGATCTCTTTCTTTACCGCGCAAGCGAGGGCGCCCTTGTCTTCCACGCTGCGCGCCCGCAGCGTGGAGCCGGTAATCGTCAGCCGCCGTTGCATGACAGGCAAGAGGTTCAATTCCGTCCGGGCGCCTTTGAGGAACGCGATTTGGACGAGGCGCCCTTCAATCCCCAACGAGTAAATGTTTCGCGGGAAGTAATCGCCGCCGACCATGTCGAGGATGACATCCACACCACGTCCGTCCGTAAGCTCCCGGATGACCTGGACGAAATCTTCGGTGCGGTAGTTGATGGCGCGTTTGGCGCCGAGGCGCTCACAGGCCTTGCATTTTTCCTCCGAACCAGCCGTAGCGAATACACGCGCGCCGCGGGCGCGCGCCAGTTGAATCGCGGTGGTGCCAATTCCGCTGGAACCTCCGTGCACCAACAGGCTCTCACCGGCGGCAAGGCGCCCGCGCTCAAAAACGTTTGTCCAAACCGTGAAGAACGTCTCCGGAATACCGGCGGCTTCGACGAAGTCGAGTCCAGCGGGGAGGGGCAGGCATTGTGGGGCCGGCGCAACGCCATATTCGGCATAGCCGCCTCCAGTCACCAACGCGCAGACACGGTCGCCCGCACGGAAGGAATCCACCTGCTCGCCGACGCGGACAATGGTTCCGGCGACCTCCAAGCCGGGAATGTCCGAGGCACCGGGAGGCGGTGGGTAGTGACCCTCCCGTTGCATGATGTCAGGCCGGTTAATACCGGCGGCGACTACCTGAAGCAGGACCTCGTTCGGACCGGGCTTCGGTACCGGGCGTCGCGTGAGCTGAAGCACGTCCGGACCGCCCGGAGCGGAGATCTCGATGGCCGCCATCGTGGCTGGAAGGTTCATCGGCTCACAACAATTTGAAATTCAAAGCGACCCGCGCTGCGTCGGCAGCTACTTGGCCGACCGCGTCGGGATTTCCGCCGTGCGGGCGAGGTCGCGGTGGATGCGCGCGACGCGCTCAATCTGGCCCTTGGCAGGGAAGCGTTCGTAGAAGCCATCGCCGCGGAATTCACGAACGCGCTCCGCCCACGGCGCCAGCCGTTCGCGCCAGCGTCCGATCCGCCCTTCCCCCGGCTCGGCGTCGTGTGCCGTGAGATCGGCGCAGACGCGGATCATCGCCTTGAGCGTGACGGGTTTGGTGACCATGTAGCTGTCGTTGCCCCAGGCGTCGCCCCAAACCTGCGCGGCCGCTTTGAGGAAGTCCCGCACCCTGCCATAGTAACGCTCCACTCCGTGTTTGTCGGCACCTTCCTTTTCGATTTTCGACCAGGCCTGTCTCACCCAGCGGTGGATTTCGTTGAACAACTCCGCCTGCAAAATCCATTTCTCCTGTTTGCTGCGTCCACCGAGTCGATTGATCCGGTAGCGCAACGGGCTGTCCCCGGCGCTGTAGAGCATCTCGGCAATGCGCGCGGCAAACCGCCGGTCCGGCGCCGCCCACGACACCCGCTCATACAGGTCCACCAGGTGACTCTTATTGATCCGTGTCGGTGTCGAGTTGATAATCACGAACATCTCGGTGGCGAAATCCTCGCTCCGGCCATCGAAGATCACGCAGGGCACATGGATGTTCTTGGCCTCGTCCGGATGGGTGCGCTCGTAAAAGTGCAGCGCGGCGAGCCGGTGCTGCCCGTCGATCACCAGGAAATTCTCCTCCGGCTCCTGGAGGTGGCCGACGACATTGCCGTCGTTCAGGCGCTCGAAGCGCAACCTCTGCGGCGTGAAGAGCAGGACGGTGCCCGGAATGGGTGGTTGCGAAATCGCGGTCTCGTAGAAATTCCGGATGGCCCGCACTTTGGAGCGGGAGAGCGTCCGCTGAAATGCCTTTTCGCTCCGCTCGATGCGCGCAATGAATAGAGCGACATCGTCCTCCGCCTCAATCGGCTCCGGCTTGATCTGCCCGCCCTCTTCGTCGTAATACCGGCTGATGAACCGTACCTGGGTCAACAGGGCTTCCGACGGATACGCCACAAAGTAGAACACTGCATCCTTTTGCCGAATCTGCGTAGCCATCATAGCCATTGCCTTTCGATTATTCCATTCCGCATGGATGGAGACCAAAAGAAACAAAAGGCACTGAATTTCGCCAACTAATTCTTGCACATCGAAAAGCTTGAGCTCGTCGCGACCGGAACGCCGTACCGCTACCATGCGCCCAGTCTTCCCAATTGTTCGGTCGCTTGTCCGGCCCAGTCGCGATTCGCCGCCGGGCTGGCCGGACTGGGATGAAGGATTTTCCCGACCTTTGGTGGGGCGCCTTCGATTGTCTGTTCGGCCCGTTTCGCTGCGAAATCACCGATACCGATCATCCATTCCGGCTGTAGGATCTGGACAACGCGACGCAGGTGCCCGTCGCAGGCGGCGAAGAGCGCCGCCGCCGAGGACGCGGGCAGCTTGTCCGGCGTCAAGTTTCGACCGTCCTTGTCGAAGAACGCAAGGGGGCAGTAGTTCATTACGCAATGGTGGGCAAAAAAACTTTCGGCGCGGCCGAAGCGCTCGGCGAACATTTTCCAGAGCCGCTGACCGCTCACTTCGGAGCGTTGGCAGGCAAAGCCAGCGATGGGGCGCTTCGGATGTTCGCGGCGGGGTTTGTCAATGGGCGCTTCAATCTTCATCCACTCACGAACGGCCTTGACTTCGCCGAACGGAATGCCGGTCTGCACCATGCCAAACGGGCCCGGGTTCATGCCGAGGAACACGACGCGTTTCCGGCTGTCGGCGTATTTGAGGAGATACGTCTCGTGCGCGCGCCAGGCGTAATCGAGCGGGTTGTAAACGTGCGCGACCGGGGCGTTGAATTTCAACCGTTCAACCTTCTCCCGGAGGTCCTGAGCGGCGACAATCATTTGATCGGAGATGGAGTCGCGCATGGGCCTGATTTCTAGTGTCTCACGCAACGGAAGCCCGTGTGTGACAAGCCCGTATCGGGCGAGCTCTTCATACGCGCGCTGGGGCGATAACCGGTGCAGTAGAGGTCGCTGCACAGGAAGGAGCCCCCGCGCATGACCTTCTTTGAAATGTTCGGTTCGGCGGGATCAAAACTCTCGATCGGGCCCGTTGGATTCACCTTCGGGCTGTCCCCATAGTAATCGGGCCGATACCAGTCGGAGCACCATTCCCAGACGTTGCCGGCCATGTCATACAGGCCGTAGCCGTTCGCGGGAAAACTGGCCACCGGAGCAGTGACGCGAAAACCGTCGGTCATCGTATTCTCGTTGGGAAAGCGCCCCTGCCAGATATTCGCCACGTATTTGCCGCCGGGCGTCTGCTCGGCACCCCACGAATAGGGCTTGCGGTCCAGGCCGCCTCGCGCGGCGAATTCCCACTCCGCCTCCGTCGGTAAGCGTTTCCCGGCCCAGTTGGCGTAGGCCATCGCATCGATCCAACTGACGTGGACGACCGGATGTTTTTCCCGTCCTTGGAGGTCGGACGCCGGGCCTTCCGGATGACGCCAGTTCGCGCCCGGCATCCATTTCCACCAGATGTAATGGTTTTCCAGCGACACGTCGCCCGGCGGCGGATTGAACGTCACCGAACCGGGCACCAACATTTCCGGCGGTGCATCGGGAAAGTCCTTAGGGTCGGGCTTCCGTTCCGCGACCGTGACGTAACCGGTCACTTTGACGAATCGTTCGAACTGCTCATTCGTGACCTCGGTCTTGTCCATGTAGAAGCCATTGACGGCGACCTGATGGACGGGCTGTTCGTCGGGGTTGCCGTCCGCTGACCCCATCCAGAACATTCCGCCGGGAATCCAAACCATATCGTTGGCCCCGGCAGGGTGAGCGCTCGCTGGAGGAGTCACCGGCAACGGCCGCTGCGACTGTCCTGGCACATCCTTTCTCAGCACGATCCATGAACCCACAGACACGCCGCCGAGAACGATCATCAGGGCGACGATGAACTGTTTCGTCGAATTGGGTTTTGGGACCGGTTGCTGGCTCATGCAAGTTCGCTTTGATTTCAGGTCCGGCTGTTCCTGAAACGTCTGCTCGGCCAGTCGATCCTTGTTGGATGCATGCTCATAATCAGAACCGATCGCCCGGGTCCGTCAAAGGCGAAATGGAGCCCTTCTATTCTAAATTTTCTGGTGGCGAGGCCGACAGTCCGTCATAGTGTTTGTCATCTCGATTCCGGGCCGAGCGATGAACCGCGCGGGCATTCTTATTGTCGGGTCGTGGATCGCACTCAATGCGTTCTGGACGATCCGCTCCATCGCTGCAACTTCGAAGGCCCTTCCGCACGACCAGAGCGCGATTGATCGCGCGATGTCCAGCGCGGAAGCAGCCGCGAGTCGAGCCGAGAAGGACCCGACGCGCCCCCTCTATCACGTGCTCGCGCCCGCCAACTGGATGAACGACCCCAACGGCCCGATTTACCACCAAGGGTATTATCACCTCTTCTACCAGCACAATCCGTATGGCGATGAGTGGGGCCATATGCATTGGGGACACGTCCGAAGCCGTGACCTGGTTTACTGGGAGCGCTTACCCATTGCGCTCTGGCCATCGAAAGAAGCCGGCGAAGAGCATGTGTTCTCCGGTTGCGCAACGATCAACGGCACCGGTCAACCGATAATTTTTTACACCAGCATCGGCCGCGGGCAATCGGCTACGGACCACGCCGAACAATGGGCTGCCGTGAGCGACGACGCCATGCTGGTTTGGCGCAAGCATCCGGAGAACCCGATGCTTTCGCTGCCGCTTCACGGTAACGTCCCGATCTACGACTGGCGCGATCCGTTCATCTTCCGGGAAAAGGGACAAACCTTCCTGGTCCTCGGCGGCAACCTTAATCGCGGAAAAGGCGGCCGGGCCGTAGTGAACCTTTACCAGGCTGAGAACGCGGAACTGACGAGGTGGAAGTACCTTGGCGTCTTGTTCACCCATCCCGACCCCAAAGTTTCAAATATTGAATGTCCGAATTTTTTCAAGCTGGACGGGCGTTGGCTGTTGGTTGTGTCACCGCATCGCAAGGTGGAATACTTTGTTGGCCGCTTCGACACCGCCTCACACGAGTTCCGCTCCGAACAATCCGGCACCCTGGATTATGGAAATTACTATGCGCCCAATTGCCTGCTCGATCCGAAAGGGCGGCGGATCATGTGGGGTTGGGTCAACGGCTTCAAGCAGGGCCTGGGTTGGAATGGGTGCTTGACCGTGCCTCGGGTCCTGTCCCTCACTCGCGACGGCCAACTCCGCCAGAAACCTGCGCCCGAGCTGAAGCGGTTGCGCAGCGACCCGTTCGCGCTGCCGGCTCATCGACTGACCAACTCCATGCAGTTCATCGAACAGGTCAAGGGAGACGCGCTCGAAATCGCGGCGGAGATCGAACCCGGCGACGCCAAATCACTCGGTCTGACCGTGCGGCGCTCCGTGGACAGGAAGCGGGGCGTCACGATCAGCTTCGACGGACAAGAACTCGATGTCGCCGGCGTCAAGGCGCCACTTGGACTGCCTCGCGGCGAACGCAGTCTGCGACTGCACGTGTTCCTTGATCGGTCGGTCATGGAGGTGTTTGCCAATGATCGCGCCTGTATCACACGCGTGATCGAGTCCGATCCCGCGGAGCAGGGCATCGAATTGTTTGTCTCCGGCGGCACCGCAAAGTTTCGCTCCCTCAACATCTGGGCCTTAAACACGATCTGGTAATCCTCAACCAGAGCTCGGTGGTTACAAAAATCTTCCGGCCGGCCAATCACCGCCCCAATGACGACGATATGCGGGCGCCGCAAGGGGGGACCCTCAGGCTTTCTGCCGAAGGACAATTGCAATGCAAGCCCATTGCTCAGGGAGGGTAGGACGTTGCCGGCACGGGCAATTCCTTCGAGAAATCGGGGCTATCCGCAATCCAGATTCCGTGGTACTGTACATGCAATCAATCGGATAAGCGCGCAGTTGCGTCGATCGTCGCGGCGACCTCTGCGAGATAGTTGGCCTGCGAATGTCATTATGGATTTATTGAAGCAGTTTCGCCTCGGGAGGGTCGGGAAAGCGCTGCGCATCATCCGGCCCGTGCGCCCGGAAAAACGCAAAGGTCACATCCTTTTGTGCGTCGCCCTGTGGTCAACGATCTCGTTCCTGTTAATTCAGCGTTTCGTTGTGACCGCAGTCGTCATCGAGGGCCGGAGCATGACCCCGACTTTAATGCCCGGTGATCGTTGCATCGTAAACTGCTTGCTCCCGCACGTTCGCGAGTACCAGCGCGGCGATCTGGTTGTCGTCCGAGACCCCAGTCGGGGCGATCTGATGGCAAAGCGGATCGTCGGCCTGCCACAGGACCAGATCCAACTGTACCAGGGCCGTGTTTACGTCAATGGCAAGGCTCTGGAGGAACCGTACGTCGCGCAAAAGAATTATACCTACTCCCGCCAACTGCGGAGCCAGCCCATTCACGTCGCCAATGGTTCGTACTTCGTGATGGGCGACAACCGGCTCTACAGCGAGGACAGCCGCGCCTACGGAGACGTCGATCGCGCGGCCCTCGTTGGACTGATTTCGCGCTAGGCGTCGCCGACGGCGGAGGCGCGCTTTAGGCGGAAGGACCCAATCTGGCCCTCGGCCAGGACGAATCGCTTCTATCGGGTCAGGCTGAGGCCGTGACCTGCGGGCTACTTCGGTGGCGATCACTCTTTTTGCCAAAGGCGGTGCCGGCATGGTGGCGGTCGCTTTCATCGAATCCAGAGTTCTGGCTAAACGACGGGTGCGGCGACGCAGAACTGCAATCCGCCAAAGACCTCCCTGTGATTGCAACGGATGTGCGTTTCTGGTTTGATGAGGTGAGGCAAACCCGCGACGCCATGAAAGCATTGCTTCACATCTCAGTCGTCGTTCTGGGCGCTCGCGTGTGCGCCGCTGCAACGGAGCCGGGCGACTTTCCTCCGGACCAAAAGCCTGCAGCCGACCCGCGCGAACACTGGGCCTTCAAACCGCCGAGTCGTCCGAGAGTTCCTCCCATTTCAACCGGTCAGTTTTCAAATCTCACTCTTCAAGCTCCCAATCCCATCGACGCGTTCCTCGCTGTCGGATGGCAGAGGCACGGCCTCCGACCCAGCCCCGAAGCCCCGCTGGAAGTTCTCTTGCGCCGCGTCTATCTCGACCTGATCGGTCTGCCGCCGACACGCGAGGAATTGCAGGGTTTTCTCTCCGACACTTCGCCGGATGCGTATGAGAAGGTGGTCAGCCGGTTGCTGGCGTCGCCGCAGTATGCCGAGCGTTGGGCACGGCACTGGATGGACATTTGGCGTTATGCCGATTGGTATGGCCGCCGTCATGTGCCCGATGTGTGGAACAGCGCGCCGCAGATTTGGCGCTGGCGCGATTGGATCGTGCGCTCTCTCAACGCCGACACGGGCTATGATCGCATGATTGTCGAAATGCTGGCGGCCGATGAAGTTGCGCCAGAGGATGACGGCGCGCGCGCAGCCACGGGATACCTGGTCCGAAACTGGTACGCGCTTAACCCGAACCAGTGGATGCGCGACACTGTCGAGCACACGGGCAAGGCGTTTCTCGGCCTCACGTTCAACTGCGCACACTGCCACGACCACAAGTACGACCCGATTACGCAGCGCGACTATTTCCAGTTTCGCGCATTCTTCGAGCCGCTTCAGGTGCGGCAGGATTGGGTGCCGGACGAACCCGACCCCGGTCCTTTCCAGAAATACGAATACGGTGCGACGCGTAAAGTGATCACCAATGGTATGGTCAGCGTGTTCGATGAGAACCTTGACGCGAAGACTTTCATTTACCTGCACGGTGACGAGCGAAGCTTTCCCGAAGGCAAGCCGGCCGTCGCGCCGGCCTTGCCGGCGTTCCTGGGTGGCGACTCGATTGAGGCGGGCCGGCTCGACCTGCCGGAAGTAGCGCGCTATCCGGGCCGCAAGCCATTTATCCGAGCGGCGGAAACGGCGCAGCGCGAGCAGGCGCTCGCGGCGGCGAGGGACGCATCAGCCGCGGCCGAAACAGCGCTGCTCGAGGCGCGCGCCAGGCTCTCGACTGCCGAAATGGCGAACCGTTTGGCTGCCCGCGCAAAAGCCTTGGCTGACCTGCTCGGAGCGGAAGTGACCTGTCGTAACAGGTCGAACCAGCTCGCCCTCGCGGAGGTGGAGTTGGATGCCATCCGTGCGCGCATCGCGGCGGATGAAGGGAGGCACTCTTCGAATGAACTGGCGGCCGCCGCCAGTCGCACTGAGCGACTCGTGGTATTGCGCAAGGCCGAGGCCAAACTCGCCGAGGCGGAAGGTGCCCTCGCCTTGCTGCAAGCCGAGCAGTCCATCGCGACCAACCGACGCAGTGCCGAAGGTGCAAGTAAGAATCAAGACGAGAAAGGCAAAGCCGAGGCCGCCCTGAAGAGCGCCCAGGAGCAGTTCATGACGGCACAAAAGAACATCGAAGCCGCCCAAACCGCGCTCAGCAACAACAGCGCTTCCTACACCCCGCTCACACCAATATATCCTGCGCAAAGCACCGGCCGCCGACGCACGCTCGCGACCTGGATCGCCTCTCGCGGCAACCCGCTCACCGCTCGCGTCGCCGTCAATCATATCTGGGCCCGGCACTTCCACGCGCCGCTTGTGGCCTCGGTCTTCGACTTCGGACGAAACGGAGCGCGGCCGACCCATCCCGAATTGCTCGACTGGCTGGCGGTGGAATTCATGGAGCATGGGTGGAGCATGAAGCACTTGCACCGGCTCATTGTGACGAGTCGTGCGTATCGCCAGTGTTCGGTAGCGGCGTCTCGCGGGAGCGCCGCTCGCTCGCATCAGCGCGCGGCGTTCTCACAGGATGCCGCTACAACGGACCCCGAGAACCACTACCTCTGGCGAATGAACCCCGGTCAGATGGAAGCCGAAGTCGTGCGCGACAGCCTGCTTCATCTCGCCGGCGAACTCGATCTGATGCCTGTGGGCTATCCGCTCCCGAATGCCGACGCCGAGAAATCCCGTCACCGGAGTCTGTACTTCGAGTGTTTCCCCGAGCCGAACGGCCAAAGCCAGTTCGCCGAAATCTTCGATTCTCCAAATCCGAGCGAATGCTATCGCCGCACTCAAACGATCGTTCCGCAGCAGGCCCTCGCGCTGACCAACAGCCGACTTTCCAACGAACGCAGCCGTGCTCTCGCGGTGCGGCTGGCAGGAAAGTTCCCGCTGGATACTGACGGCGACGAGACCGGCTTCATTGTCGGCGCTTACGAACAAATCCTCACCCGCCGTCCGACGAACGAAGAACTCTCCGCCTGCCGCGATTTCCTGGCGAAACAATCGAAGACGACCACAGCCGATTCGCTCCACGCGCCGCACGTTTCTCGCCGACGTCGGCATGGGCTTCGCGGGATTGGCGCTGGGGTCGATGTTCTGGCGTGACGGCGTCGCTCGCGCTGCGGGCGAAACGCATGCCGTTTGGACTCCGCCCACTGGACGGCCTCTGTTTCCGCCCAAAGCCAAGTCAGTCATCTGGATTTTTCTTAGCGGCGGCTACAGCCACGTCGAGACGTTCGACCCGAAGCCGGCTCTGAACGAGCACGCCGGAAAGACGTTCGACCAAACGCCGTTCGTGAACCCGGCCAACTCTCCCAAGCACAAGGCGCGCTTCCGCTCCGTAGCCGCCGATGCCATCAACGTTCGCGATGTTTATCCCCTCATCTACCCGATGCAGGTCGGCTGGAAGAGATACGGGCAGTGCGGCGTTGAGATCACCGACTGGTGGCCGCACCTGGCGCGGTGCGCGGATGACATCGCCTGGGTGCGCAACATGTGGACGACCGACAACGACCATTGGGCCGAAAACCAAATTCACACTGGCCGACATCGCCTCGACGAGACCCAGCCCAGCCTCGGCGCGTGGGTGCATTACGGACTCGGCAGCCTGAACGACAACCTGCCCAGCTTCGTCACGGTCGGCGTGCCCAAAGCGCACACGACGAGTGAAATCGCCCATGCGTACTACCTTGGGCCCGAACACGCCG
>WNFU01008126.1_pt1 | contig 12189 bp, 9 predicted proteins | sample 5400121 | NCBI WGS metagenome assembly WNFU01 (sample SAMN13153360, study PRJNA577476) | soil metagenome | isolation source: 100 cm soil or saprolite under grassland replicate 1 | place: USA:California | collected 2016-06-15 | reverse complement strand
GAGCTGCCGGCGGGGGTGGAGATGGTGATGCCGGGGGACAACACGAAGATGACGATCGAGCTGATCACGCCGATCGCGATGGAGGAGCAGCTGCGGTTCGCGATCCGCGAAGGCGGCCGCACCGTCGGCGCCGGCGTGGCCACCAAGATCCTGAAGTAAGGCGGAGCGATGCCGCGGGAAAACATCATTATGGAATGCACGGTGTGCAAGAGCCGGAATTACTTCACGACCAAGAACCGGCGCAAGCACCCCGAGCGGGCGGAGTGGAACAAGTACTGCCCGCGGTGCAACAAGCAGCAGCCGCACAAGGAATCGAAGTAGTGTCGACGGAGGCGCTCGCCACTCCGAAACGGAGCTGGGTGGCGCGAACGGTGGCCTTCCTGCGCGACGTGCGCGGGGAGATCCGCAAGGTCACGTGGCCGACGTGGGATGAGCTGAAGAAGGCGACCGGGGTCATCATCGTCTTCGTCATCGCCCTCGGGCTCCTGATCGGGCTGATGGACTCGATCCTGCAGTTCGTCCTCGTCAGCTCGATCGCGAAGCTGTTCTGATGTCGGAGCATCGCTGGTACGCGATCCAGACGACCGCGGGGCACGAGAACAAGGTGCGGTCGCTGATCGAGCGGCGGATCAAGGACGACCCGCGGCCGGAGGCGGAGAAGCCGATCCGCCAGGCGTTGGTCCCCACCCAGGAAGTGGTGGAGATCAAGAACGGCAAGAAGGTGACGGTGGAGCGCAAGATCTACCCGGGCTACGTGCTCGTGGACATGGTCTTGAACCAGGAGACGATCCACGTCATCAACGGGATTCAGGGCGTGATCAAGTTCGTGGGGACCGGCCGGCTGCCGATGCCGCTCCGCCCCGACGAGGTGAACCGCCTCCTCGGCATCGAGGAAGCGGTGAAGGAAGAGGAGCCGCAGGAGACGATCCCGTTCCTGATCGGCCAGGTCGTGGAGATCACCGAGGGGCCGTTCTCGGACTTCTCGGGCACGGTGGAAGAGGTGATTCCCGACAAGGGCAAGGTGCGGGTGGCGGTTTCGCTGTTCGGCCGGCCGACGTCGGTCGAGCTGGACTACCTACAGTTGAAGGCTCATTGAGGAACGGATGGCCAAGCCGATTGCCGCAGTCGTGAAGCTGCAGGTGCCCGCGGGGCAGGCGACCCCGGCGCCGCCGGTGGGCACGGCGCTCGGGCCCCATGGCGTCAACATCATGGAGTTCGTGAAACAGTTCAACGCCCGGACGGCCCAGGCGCAGGGGATGGTCACCCCCGTCGAGGTGACGATCTACAAGGACCGGACGTTCACCTTCATCACGAAGACGCCGCCCGCGGCCGTGCTGCTGAAAAAGGAAGCGGGGATCGAGAAGGGCTCCCCCACCTCGAACCGCCAGAAGGTCGGGAAGGTGACGCGCGCCCAAGTGCGAAAGATCGCCGAGATCAAGCTGCCCGATCTCAACGCCAGCGACATCGAGGCGGCGATGCGGATGGTGGCGGGCACCGCCCGCTCCATGGGCCTCGAAGTGGTGGACTGATGCACGTGCACGGGAAGCACTACCGGGCCGCCGTCGCCACGCTCGAGCCCCGCAAGCTCTACAGTCCGCGCGAGGCCGTGGAGAAGGTGAAGGCGACGGCGTACGCCAAGTTCGACGAGTCGGTCGACATCGCGGTGCGCCTCGGCGTCGACCCCAAGCACGCGGACCAGATCGTCCGCGGCACCGTGAGCCTCCCGCACGGCACGGGGAAGAAGATCCGCGTGCTGGTGATCGCGCAGGGCGACAAGGCGAAGGAAGCCGAAGCGGCGGGCGCCGACTACGTGGGCATCGAGTACATCCAGAAGATCAAGGACGGCTGGCTCGACACCGACGTGATCGTCGCGACGCCCGATGTGATGGGTCAGCTCGGGCCGCTGGGCAAGGTGCTTGGCCCGCGGGGCCTGATGCCGAACCCCAAGGCGGGCACGGTGACGATGGACGTGGCCCGGGCGGTCAAGGAATTGAAAGCGGGGAAGATCGAGTTCCGGGTGGACAAGAGCGGGATCGTACACGCGGCCGTAGGCAAGAAATCGTTCCCGGTCGAGGCGCTGGAGCAGAACCTCCAGACGTTCATGGAGGCGATCGTGCGCGCGAAGCCCGCGGCGGCGAAGGGGCATTACATCCGGTCGGTGACGGTGTCGAGCACGATGGGGCCCGGCGTGCCCCTGGACCCGGCGGTGTTCGCGTGATCAGGACCAAGGCGCAAAAACAGGAGCTGGTGACGGCGCTGGCCGGCCGGCTGCGCCGCTCCCCCACGGTGTACGTCACCGACTTCACCGGGCTCGACGTCGCGAAGCTGACGCAGCTGCGGCGGCGGCTGCGGCAGGCGGGGACGGAGTTCGTGGTGGTGAAGAACACGCTCGCGCGCCGCGCCCTGGGCGACGTCCAGGTGCCGGGGCTGGCGGGGCTCGAGCAGCACCTCGCGGGGCCCACCGGTCTCGTGCTCGCCGGGGCCGACCCGGTGGCGGCGGCGAAGGTGCTGGCGGACTTCGCCAGGGAGTTCGAGAGGCCCGCGATCAAAGTGGGGCTCGTGGACGGCAGGGCGGTGACGCCGGAGCAGGTGAAGCGGCTCGCCAGCCTCCCCACGAAGCTCGAGCTGCTCGCCCAGCTGGGCGGGGCGCTCCAGGCGCCGATGGCCGGCTTCGTCGGCGCGTTGAACGGCTTGCTGATGAACATGGTGGGTGCCCTCGAGGCGCTCCGGAACCAGCGCTCCTCGGGGGGGGCGGTTTCTTAAGGAGACCAGAACAATGGTGACGCAGACCAGTATGAGCATCGACGATATCATCGACGCGATCGGCAACCTGTCGGTGGTGGAGTTGGCCGAGCTGATCGAGAAGTTCAAGGGGAAGTTCGGCGTGACGATCGCGGCGCCGGTGGCGGCGGCCCCGGCGGCCGGCGGCGCGGGGGCCGGCGGGGCGGCGGCTCCGGCGGCGGAGGAGCAGACCGAGTTTACGATCCTCCTGAAGAGCGCCGGCGAGAAGAAGATCCAGGTCATCAAGGAGATCCGGGCGATCACCAACCTGGGCCTCAAGGAGGCCAAGGACCTGGTGGAAGGCGCGCCCGGCACCGTGAAGGAAGGCGTGTCCAAGCAGGAAGCCGAAGAGATCAAAAAGAAGCTCGAAGCGCAGGGCGCGGTCGTCGAACTGAAGTAGACGCCGGGGCTGACGCGGCGGGCCATAGGGGCCCGCTGGCGCGACTCGAGTCTTCTTTGGTCGACGACATGCGCGGATTTGCCACAACCTGCTCGCTTGCACGAGCCCCTCGGTCCACCCCCGGTCGGCGTTCCGGACGGGGGCTAGGGGCCGTTTCGCATTTGCTTGAGGTTTCAACATGACGAAGACGCAGCCGGTGCTTTCGTTCGCCAAGCTCGACCAGGGGATGCCGATGCCGCACCTCCTGGACATCCAGACGCGCGCGTTCCAGTCGCTCCTGCAGCCGGACGGCAAGGGGGCGGAGCGCACCGACGTCGGGCTCGAGCGGGTGTTCAAGGACGTCTTCCCGATCCAGGACGTGAACGGGAACTACTCCCTCGAGTTCGTGAAGTACGGGCTCGGGGAGCCCAAGTATTCGGTCGAGGAGTGCATCGAGCGGGACATGACGTACTCCGTCCCGCTCAAGGCGACGCTCCAGCTCGTCGTGATGGAGGAGGTGGGCGAGACGACCAAGACCAAGCGGCCGAAGAACATCATCGAGAAGGAAGTCTATCTCGGCGAGCTGCCGATCCTCACGCCGCTCGGCACCTTCGTGATCAACGGCGCCGAGCGGGTGATCGTGTCGCAGCTGCACCGCTCGCCGGGCGTGGTGTTTGAGGAGAGCATCCACCCCAACGGCCAGCGGCTGTTCTCGGCGCGCATCATCCCGTTCCGGGGCTCGTGGGTCGAGTTCACGATCGACATCCACGACGTGATCTACGTCCACATCGACAAGAAGAAGAAGTTCCCGGCGACGGCGCTGCTGCGGGCGTTCGGGTACGGCACCAACGCCGACGTGCTGAAGCTGTTCTACGCGACCAAGGACATCGACATCACCGGCAAGCTCGAGGGCCGCGCCCAGAAGCGCGAGGTCCTGGGCACGCTGCTCGCGGCCGACGTGCCCGACCCGGAGAACAAGAAGGGCGAGCCGCTCGGCAAGGTCGGCGACGAACTGACGCTCGAGAAGTTCAACACCTTCCGCCGCGCCGGCATCGGCAAGGTGAAGGTGTTCGCGGGCTACACGGCGCTCGACCTGCGCGACGACGCGCAGCCGACCACGACGCGCGAGCGTGCCGGGGCGTACGTCCTCGCCTTCGACGTCGCCGACCCCGAGACGGGAGAGGTGCTGGCGGAAGGCGGGCGCGAGCTGTCCGACACGCTCAAGAAGAAGCTCCTGAAGGCGGGCGTGACCAAGGTGGACGTGCTGCTGCCCGCCGGGCGCAGCGAGTCGCCGCTCATCAAGAACACCCTGCTCAAGGACCCGACGCACACCGAGGCCGAGGCCCTGGAGCAGATCTACGCCCTGCTGCGGCCGGGCGAGGCGCCGAACCTCGAGACCGCCCGCCAGGCGCTCGAGCGGCTGTTCTTCCACCCCAAGCGCTACGACCTGGGCCGGGTGGGCCGCTACAAGATCAACCAGCGGCTCAAGGTGAACGTCCCCAAGGACCACACGGTCCTCACCGAGGACGACTTCATCGCCATCATCCGCTACCTGATCGAGCTGCGGGAGGGGCGCGGCTACACCGACGACATCGACCACCTCGGCAACCGCCGGGTCCGCTCGGTGGGCGAGCTGATCGCCAACCAGTTCTCGGTGGGCCTGTCGCGCATGGCGCGGCTCATCAAGGAGCGGATGAGCATCAACAACGATCCCGAGCGGATCACCCTGGACGACCTGGTGAACGCCCGCACGGTGAGCGCCGTCATCCAGGCGTTCTTCGGGAGCTCGCAGCTGTCGCAGTTCATGGACCAGACGAACCCGCTGGCCGAGCTGACGCACAAGCGGCGGCTCTCGGCGCTCGGGCCGGGGGGCCTGACGCGCGAGCGCGCCGGGTTCGAGGTGCGCGACGTGCACTACAGCCAGTACGGCCGCATGTGCCCGATCGAGACGCCGGAAGGGCCGAACATCGGGCTGATCACGAGCCTGTCCTGCTACGCGCGCGTCAACGATCTCGGCTTCATCGAGACGCCGTATCGCGTGGTGAAGAACGGCAAGGTCAGCGACGAAATCCGCTGGCTGTCGGCCTCCGAAGAAGAGGAGTACGCGGTGGCGCAGGCGAACGCCCGCCTCACCGAGGACGGCCACTTCGCCGACGAGCTGGTGCTGTGCCGCAAGCGGGACGACTACCCGCTCCTGGCGCCCAACCGGATCGACTTCATGGACGTGGCGCCGGAGCAGCTCGTGTCGATCGCCGCGGCCCTGATCCCGTTCCTCGAGCACGACGACGCGAACCGCGCGCTCATGGGCTCGAACATGCAGCGGCAGTCGGTGCCGCTCCTCTTCCCGCACGCCCCGCTCGTGGGCACCGGGCTCGAGGAGAAGGTGGCCCGCGACTCGGGCGCCGTGGTGATCGCACGGCGCGCCGGCACGGTCACCCGCGTCACCGCCGACGAGATCATCATCGACACCGGCGACGAGGACGCGACCACCGAGCAGCCGCTCGGGCGCCTGAAGCAGCACGACCGCTTCCGCCTGAAGAAGTTCTGGCGCACCAACCAGGACACCGCCATCAACCAGCGGCCGCTGGTGCACGTGGGCCAGAAGGTGAAGGCCGGGCAGATCGTGGCCGACGGCGCCGGCACGGAGCACGGCCAGCTCGCGCTCGGCGCGAACGTGCTGGTCGCCTTCATGCCGTGGTACGGGCACAACTTCGAGGACGCAATCGTCCTCTCGGAGCGCCTGGTGAAGGACGACGTGTACTCGTCGATCCACATCCAAGAACTAGAGCTGCACGTCCGCGACACCAAGCGCGGCCGCGAGGAGATCACGCGCGAGATCCCGAACGTGGCCGAGGAGTCGCTCGTCGACCTGGACGAGCGGGGGATCGTCCGCATCGGCGCGCACGTGAAGGCGGGCGACATCCTGGTCGGCAAGATCACCCCGAAGGGTGAGACCGAGCTGTCCCCCGAAGAGAAGCTGCTCACCGCGATCTTCGGCGAGAAGGCGAAGGACGTGAAGGACTCCTCGCTCAAAGTGCCGCCCGGCATGGAGGGCGTGGTCATCGACGTGAAGATCTTCTCGCGCATCGAGGACCAGGTGGTCGAAAAGGACCGCGGCGAGCGCATCGGCGAGGTGCGCCGGCTCGAGGCGGACGAGAAGGCCCGCATCTCGGAGGCGATGTTCGCCGAGCTGAAGGAGCTGCTTGCCGGGCAGGACGTGGGCCTGATGCTCAAGGCGGGGACGGTCGAGGAGTACCTCCCGCAGGGCACCAAGCTCACGAAGCCGCAGCTCGACGAGATCACCTTCGCCGACGTGGACCTGAAGACGCTGCGCGTGGCGAACAAGCAGGTGAACGAGCGGCTGCGCGCGGTGCTCGACGCCGCGGCGGCCGAGCGCGCCAAGATCGAGGAGAAGTCCGAGGACCAGATCGACAAGATCCTCCAGCCGGACGAGCTCCCGCCGGGCGTGATCCAGCTCGTGAAGGTGTACGTCGCCGAGAAGCGCAAGATCTCGGTGGGCGACAAGATGGCGGGCCGCCACGGGAACAAGGGCATCATCGCCCGCATCGTGCCGGAGGAGGACATGCCGTTCCTTCCCGACGGCACGCCGGTGGACATCGTCCTCAACCCGCTGGGGGTGCCGTCCCGCATGAACGTGGGCCAGATCCTCGAGACCCATCTCGGCTGGGCGGCGAGCATCCTCGGCTTCGAGGCCAAGACCCCCGTGTTCCAGGGGGCGGACGAGGCCGAAATCGGCGTGCTGCTGCGGCTCGCGGGCCTGACGTGGGCGGCCGAGGCGCTGCGGCTCGGTCTGCGCCCGCCCGAGCTCGACGCCGACACCGTGACGCGCATCGTGGACGACCTGCGGCGGCTGCCGTCCGCCAACGGCGGCCGGCCCGACCTCGCGAAGGCGGGGATCGGGCTGCTCGCGAGCCGCGCGCTGGGGCAGGAGACCCGCGACGTGCACCACCGCGTCGTGGACTTCCTCCGGGCCGCCGCGAAGGAGCTCGCCGAGCGCGAGCTCGAGCAGCGGCGCGTCGAGGCCGAGTTCCACCGCGTGCGGCTCGAGGGGGAGGATCTCCCCAAGACGGAGCAGGCCGCCGTGAAGACGGGGCTCAAGGACGTCGAGAAGTTCCTCGAGCACGAGAAGCCGCAGGAGGTGCTCGAGGTGATCGGGCGGCCGGCGCTGGCGGCGCTGCTCGGGCCCAAGTCCGAGGCGGACGTGGACCAGGCGGTGGCGGAGCTGCTCCAGGTGGCCGGGCTCTCCCCTACGGGGAAGGCGCGCCTGCGCGACGGGCGCTCGGGCGAGTTCTTCGCCTCGGACGTGACCGTCGGCTCGATCTACATGATGAAGCTGTCGCACCTGGTCGACGACAAGATCCACGCCCGCTCCATCGGGCCGTACTCGCTGGTCACGCAGCAGCCGCTCGCCGGCAAGGCGCAGTTCGGCGGCCAGCGGTTCGGCGAGATGGAGGTGTGGGCCCTCGAAGCCTACGGCGCCGCGCACACGCTGCAGGAGATCCTGACCGTCAAGTCGGACGACGTGAACGGGCGCAGCCGCGTGTACGAAGCGATCGTGAAGGGGCAGAACCTGCCGAAACCCGGCATCCCCGAGTCCTTCAACGTGCTTGTGAAGGAGCTCCAGGCCCTCGGGTTGAAGGTGACCCTGGGCACCACCGAGGACGTTGAAGAGTAAGGGGAGGGAGAGACTCGATGATTGATTTCCGGAGCGGGCGCGAGCCGAAGAGCTCGAGCTTCGACTATATCCAGATCCGGATCGCCTCCCCGGAGGAGATCCGGGGCCCTCGCGACTCCAAGGAGCGCGAGCGCCTCGAGCTGCAGGGCCAGCGTACGTGGTGGTCGTGGGGCGAGGTGACCAAGCCCGAGACCATCAACTACCGGTCCTTCAAGCCGGAACGGGACGGGCTGTTTTGCGAGCGCATCTTCGGCCCGGTGAAGGACTGGGAGTGCCACTGCGGCAAGTACAAGCGCATCCGCTACCGCGGCGTCATCTGCGACCGCTGCGGCGTGGAAGTCACGCTCTCCAAGGTGCGGCGCGAGCGCATGGGGCACATCGAGCTCGCGGTGCCGGTGGCGCACATCTGGTTCTTCAAGACGCTGCCGTCGCCGATGGGCAACCTGCTCGACATGACCCTGCGGGATCTCGAGCGGGTGATCTACTACACGAATTACGTGGTGATCGAGCCGGGCGAGCAGGAGGTGCAGGATAAGGAGCTGCTCGACGAAGATCGCTTCCTCGAGCTGCGCGCCAAGGCGAAAGCCGAGGGCGACGCGGCGTTCAAGGCGGACATCGGCGCGCCGGCGGTACGGGCGCTGCTCGAGCGCCTGAACGTCGACAAGCTGGCGGACGAGCTGCGCGAGGCAGTCGCGGGCGAGACGAGCCAGCACCGCAAGAAGCAGCAGCTCAAGCGCCTGAAGATCGTGGACGCGTTCCGCAACTCGGGGAGCTCGGGCGAGGGCCGCAACGACCCGCGCTGGATGATCCTCGACGTGGTCCCGGTCATCCCGCCCGACCTGCGGCCGCTGGTGCCGCTCGACGGCGGGCGCTTCGCCACGTCGGACCTGAACGACCTGTACCGGCGGGTGATCAACCGGAACAACCGGCTGCAGAAGCTGATCCTGCACCGGGCGCCGGAGGTCATCCTCCGGAACGAGAAGCGCATGCTCCAGGAGGCGGTGGACGCGTTGTTCGATAACGGCCGCCGCTCCAAGGCGATCCGCGGGCGCGGCAAGCGGCCCTTGAAGTCGCTCTCCGACATGCTGAAGGGCAAGCAGGGCCGGTTCCGCCAGAATCTGCTGGGCAAGCGCGTGGACTACTCGGGCCGCTCGGTGATCGTCGTGGGCCCGGAGCTGCGGCTGCACCAGTGCGGTCTGCCGAAGGCGATGGCGGTGGAGCTGTTCAAGCCGTTCATCATCCACAAGCTCGTGGAGAAGGGCATCGCCGAGACGGTCAAGCGGGCGAAGAAGATCGTGGAGAAGGAGTCGCCGGAGGTCTACGAGATCCTCGAGGAGATCATCCAGGATCACCCGGTGCTCCTGAACCGCGCGCCCACGCTGCACCGGCTGGGGATCCAGGCGTTCGAGCCGGTGCTGGTGGAGGGCAAGGCGATCCGGATCCATCCGCTCGTCTGCGCGGCGTTCAACGCGGACTTCGACGGCGACCAGATGGCCGTGCACGTGCCGCTCTCGTTCGAGAGCCAGACCGAGGCGCGGGTGCTCATGATCTCGTCCAACAACGTGCTCAAGCCCTCGGACGGGCGGCCGGTGGCGGAGCCCAGCCAGGACATGGTGCTCGGCTGCTACTTCCTCACGAAGGAGCCGGCCGACTTCGAGCAGGCGGAGGCGAAGGCGCGCGCGCCGCGCGTCGGCTCGCTCGCGGAGCTCGACATGGGGCTCGCGACCAAGCGGCTCGCGTACCACTCGCCGGTCCACTTCTGGGACGAGCCACGCTGGGTGTATACGACCGCGGGGCGGGTGATCTTCAACTCGATCCTCCCCGAGACGCTGCGGCGCGAGGGATTCCTCAACCAGGCGATGCGCAAGCGCGACCTGTCGGAGCTCGTGTTCGAGAGCTACCGGCACGCCGGGCTCGCGAGCACCGTCCAGTTCCTGGACGCGCTCAAGGAGTTCGGCTTCCGCTACGCCACCATGGGCGGCGTGTCGATCGGGGTCGAGGACCTCGAGATCCCGGCGGAGAAGGCGAGCCTGCTGCACGATGCGGAAGCGCGGGTGGAGCGGTTCCAGCGCGCCTATGCGACCGGCCAGATCACCTTCGGCGAGCGCTACAACAAGGTGATCGACGCCTGGACGCATGCCAACAACGACATCGCGGACGCGATGGTGAAGACCATGCAGCGCTCCAAGGGCGGCTTCAACCCGGTGTTCATGATGTTCGACTCCGGGAGCCGCGGCTCGCGCGACCAGATCCGGCAGCTCGCGGGGATGCGCGGCCTGATGGCGAAGCCGCAGAAGAAACTGACCGGCGGCATCGGTGAGATCATCGAGAGCCCGATCAAGTCGAATTTCCGGGAAGGCCTGTCGGTGCTCGAGTACTTCATCTCGACCCACGGCGCGCGCAAGGGTCTCGCCGACACCGCCTTGAAGACGGCGGACGCGGGCTACCTGACGCGCCGCCTCGTGGACGTGGCGCAGGACGTGACGATCACCGAGGAAGATTGCGGCACGATCTTGGGCCTCGAGATGTCTGCCCTGAAGGAGGGCGAGGACATCATCGAGCCGTTGCGCGAGCGTCTCGTGGGGTGCGTGGCCTTGGACGAGGTCAGTGATCCACACGAGCTGGACGAGGACGAGCGGCCCAAGGTGCTGGTCGAGGCCGGCAAGCTGATCGATGAGGAGACCGCGCAGGCGATCGAGGACGCGGGGATCGAGGCGGTCCGTATCCGCTCGGTGCTCACCTGCGAGGCGAAGCGCGGCGTGTGCCGCATGTGCTACGGGCGGAACTTGGCCACCATGGACATGGTGGATCTGGGGGAGGCGGTGGGGATCCTCGCCGCGCAGTCGATCGGCGAGCCGGGCACGCAGCTGACGTTGCGCACGTTCCACATCGGCGGCACCGCGGCGCGTATCGCCGAGCAGACGGTGCGGAAGACCAAGGTCGAGGGTGTGATCGAGTACGGCGACCGGCTCATCTTCGTCGAGACGCCGGAGAAGCAGAAGATCGTTACAAGCTACGAGGGCGAGCTGATCCTCAAGGCCCTGTCGCACGGCGAGGCCGGGGGGGGGAAACTCTCCGTGCACTCGCGCTTCCACGTGCCGCTCGGCGCTACCCTGATGGTGGACGACGGCGCCAAGGTGGCGCGCGACTCGGTGCTGTTCACCTGGGACCCCTACACCAACCCGATCATGACGGACGTGGGAGGTGTGGTGCGGTTCGTGGACATCGTCGAGGACGAGACGGTGCGCGAGGAGCTGGACGAGCTCACCGGGCGGCGCCAGCGGGTGATCATCGAGGACCGGGAGAAGAAGCTGCACCCGCACATCGAGATCATCCAGAAGAAGGGTGAGAAGGAAAAGCGGCTGCGCGACTTCGTCATCCCGGAGGGGGCCCAGCTCACCGTCGAGGACGGCCAGGAGGTATACGCCGGGCTGGTGCTCGCGAAGGTGTCGCGCGAGGCGTACAAGACGCGGGACATCACGGGCGGCCTGCCGCGCGTGGCCGAGCTGTTCGAGGCCCGGCGGCCCAAGGATCCGGCGACGATTTCCGAGGTCGACGGCACCGTGCGGTTCGGCGAGATCAAGCGCGGCAAGCGCGAGATCTACGTCCACCCCGAGGAGGGGGAGCCGCAGCTGTACGAGGTGCCGGCCGGCAAGCATTTGCGCGTGCACGAGGGTGACCGCGTGCGCGCGGGCGATCGCCTCACCGAAGGACCGGTGAACCCGCACGACATCCTGCGGATCAAGGGCCCGCGGGCCGTGCAGGAATACCTCCTGAACGAAGTGCAGGAGGTGTACCGGCTCCAGGGCGTGAAGATCAACGACAAGCACATCGGCGTGATCGTGCGCCAGATGCTGCAGAAGGTGAAGATCGTCGAACCGGGGGACACGGAGTTCCTGGAAGGGGAGAACGTGGACAAGCAGACCTTCTCCGACGCGAAGGACCGGGTCGTGAAGAAGGGCGGCAAGCCCCCGACCAACGAGCCGCTGCTCCTGGGGATCACCAAGGCGAGCCTCACGACGCAGTCGTTCATCTCGGCGGCGTCGTTCCAGGAGACGACGCGCGTGTTGACCGACGCGGCGATCCGGGGAGCGAAGGACGACCTCCTGGGGCTCAAGGAGAACATCATCATCGGCCATCTCATTCCGGCCGGGACCGGCATCTACCGGTACCACGACATCGAGATCGAGCCGCCGGAAGGGTTCCAGCCGCCGCCGCCGCCCCCGGAGCCGGTCACCGGCGCGGTGCCGAGTCCGTTCCCGGAGGAAGTGGAAGCGGATTAGACGGATAGGCGGTTGGACGGATAAACGGTTAGTGGCGACGGCGCCCGGGG
>WNFU01009156.1_pt1 | contig 12192 bp, 10 predicted proteins | sample 5400121 | NCBI WGS metagenome assembly WNFU01 (sample SAMN13153360, study PRJNA577476) | soil metagenome | isolation source: 100 cm soil or saprolite under grassland replicate 1 | place: USA:California | collected 2016-06-15 | reverse complement strand
GAGGTATACGATACGAAGCTTGCGCGCGACACACGCGGCGCAACGATTCTGCAGCTATCCGCCTACTCCGATCTCCTCGGGCAAATCCAAGGTTCGATTCCCACGTACTTCTACGTCGTCACACCGGACCCGGTAACGCCAATCCACACGTATCGCGTGGAGGATTACGCCGCCTACTATCGCGGGATTCGTCAGAAGCTGCTCGACACGCTCGCTCGTGGTCCGAACGCGATTTGCGCCGCATATTACCCGGAGCCTGTTGAGCATTGCGAATTCTGTCGCTGGTATTCGCGATGCAACGCTCGACGACGGGCGGATGACCACCTGTCGTTCATCGCCGGCATCTCCCGGCTGCATAGGCGTGAGCTTGTTGCGCAGGGGTACGAAACGCTCGCGAAGGCGGCGCACATGCCGGTTCCACTCTCCTTCAAGCCGTCGCGTGGGGCGAAGGCGGCGTACGAACGGGTTCGCAAGCAGGCTCGCCTGCAGTGGCAGCAGCGCGTCGAAGGGCAGCCCATATACGAGTTGTTCGAGATCGAACCGGAGAAAGGCTTGTGCCGATTGCCTGAGCCAACTCCGGGAGATCTGTTTCTCGATCTCGAAGGCGATCCATTCGCGAGGGAAGGTGGACGCGAGTATCTCTTTGGAATCGGTGGCTGTGCGAAGAGGTCGGGCGTGCCTTCCGCCTTCGCCGAGCCTACGGCGGGCAAGACAGCCCCGCCACTACACGGCTTCTGGTATCGCTCATGGTGGGCGTTTGACGACGCGCAGGAACGCGTCGCGTTCGAGGCGGTGGTGGATCTGATCCTCGCAACGTGGGACGCGCATCCAGGCATGCACATCTACCACTTCGGGCATTACGAGCCGTCCGCCTTCAAGCGGCTGATGGGCCGCTACGCGACACGCGCTGACGCGCTCGATCGGCTTCTGCGAGGCCGGCGATTGGTGGATCTCCACTCGGTCGTCAAACACGCCATGCGCGCTGGAGTGGAGAGTTACTCAATCAAACAGCTCGAGATGTTTTACGGCTTCGCCCGAGATGTCGCTCTGGACGAGGCCGGAGCAAAGTTGAGAACCATCGAATTGGCGCTCGAGTCGCGGGCGCCTGATTTGATCGCGGATGCCACAAAGGACGCCGTGGAGGGCTACAACCGCGACGATTGCCGTTCGACGCTCGCGCTGCGCGATTGGCTCGAACAAATTCGTGCGAACGTGGCCGAGCAACGGGAGGTCCCGAGACCGCTCCCGGCAGACGAGAAGCCTGCCGAGCGAGTGAGCGATCTCGATCGAGACGTTGAACAGCTTCGTGCACGGCTGCTCAACGGTGTACCGGGCGACAGAAAAGATCGCTCTGAACAACAGCAGGCACGCTGGATGTTGGCGTACCTGATCGACTGGCACCGGCGTGAGGAGAAGGCCGACTGGTGGGAGTTCTTCCGGTTGTGTGATCTCAACAACGAGGATCTGCTCGATGAACCCAAGGCGATTGCGGGCCTCGAGTTTGTGGAGCGCGTGGGCATCGTTACACACAGAACGTCCGGACGGCCAACAGGATCAGTGATCGATCGGTATTCCTACCCAGGCCAGGACGTCGAGATCAAACGCAGCGACAGACTCAGAGTGCAAAGCGGCGACTCGTGGGGCACGCTCGAAGCTGTTGATCGCGACGCGAGAACGATTGACGTGAAGAAGGGCCGCGACAACGCGGAGGTGCACCCAACGTGCGTGTTCGTCGAATCGGTCTTCGGAACCGAGACCTTGCAGCGATCCGTGATGCGCCTTTCCGAAGCATTTCTCGCCGGCGAGCGGACGTCTGCGACGGATCTGTTATTTCGCTTGCCGCCGCGGCTTCGTACCGGCACGCTTGCGCAGCGCGCCGGAGAAACGGTCGTCGAGTTTTCGGTCCGCATTGTCGCGGACCTGCATCACACGACGCTGGCGATTCAAGGTCCTCCTGGCGCAGGAAAGACCTACGCGGGCGCGCGCATGATCTGCGCACTCGTCGAAGCCGGCTGCGCAGTTGGTGTCACTGCTGTCAGCCACAGAGTTATTCGAAACCTTCTCGAAGCCACCGTAGCTGAATCCAACAAGTGCAGCGCGCGTGTGAAGGCGGGTCACAGATTGAACGAGCCGACGGCCACAGAGAGCGCGATTGTTGAAATCATCGACAATGACGAAGCTCTTACGGCTCTCGCGTCCGGTAAGATCAATCTTCTCGGTGCGACCGCCTGGTTGTGGTCGCGCGAGGATGCGGCAAGTGCGGTCGACGTGCTGTTCGTCGATGAAGCGGGTCAGATGTCTCTGGCCAATGTGCTGGCGGTCGCCCAGGCCGCACAGAGCGTTGTTCTGCTGGGAGACCCGCAGCAACTGGATCAACCGGCGACGGCAAGTCATCCAGACGGCATCGGAATCTCGTCGCTTGATCACGTGCTCGCGGGCGGGCAGACGATGCGGCCTGAGAGAGGGCTGTTCCTTCCGAACACGTGGCGGCTCGCACCCGCGATTTGTCAGTTCACGTCCGAGGTCTTCTACGAAGGGAAGCTCGAGTCGAAGCCAGGACTCGAGCACCAGCGACTGATTGGCACAGGCGATTTCGACGGCGCTGGTCTGTGGTGGGTTCCGGCGGCACACGATGGAAATCAGAACGTCTCAATAGAGGAAGTCGAGATTGTGACGCGCCTCGTGGCGCGATTTCTCGCAGCAGGCGCTCGATGGATAGACGAAAAGCGGGTCGGACGGAAGCTGACCGGTCGCGATATTCGCGTGGTCGCGCCTTACAACGCGCAGGTGAATCGATTGGTAGAACGTCTCGCGGACAAGAACGTTCCAATTGGCACGGTGGACAGATTTCAGGGCCAGGAAGCGCCGGTCGTCATTTACTCGATGACGACATCGAGACCCGAGGATGCACCACGGGGAATGGAGTTTCTGTACAGTCTGAATCGTCTCAACGTCGCGACGTCGCGTGCGCGATGCGCGGCCATTCTCGTCGCGTCGCCGCTGCTATTCGAGCCCGAGTGTCGAACACCGCGACAGATGCAATTGGCAAATGCGCTGTGCCGATATCGTGAGCTCGCGCGTGTGGTTGCGGTATCTTGAGGCGGCCGCTATGAATTCTTTGCGCGTTCGAGTGTCGTGATCCGCCGCTCGTGGTTACCGAGGATGCTCTCGTGATCAGTCCGTGTCTCGGCCCACTCCCTTCGCATCTCTGTGATGTTGCGCTCCATGCGCTCGAGCATGCCACCGAAACCCTCAGCGACCTTCTGCAAATCCGCACGTATGTCTTCGGTCTGTGTCTTGAAGGCGCGGAGAATCCGCGTCTCGAATTCGTCGAAGCGCCGGTCGACCGCCTCGAAGCGCTGGTCCATCACGTCGAAGCGCCGGTCGACCGCCTCGAAGCGCTGGTCAACTTCTTTGAATCGGATGTCTATCGCGTCGAAACGGCCGCGGAATTCGTCGGCCGCCGCTTGGAGCTTGTCAAACCGCTCCTGCATCTCGGTGTTCCACTGCTTCGCCATCGTAGCATCGTCCTCCGCGCGGGCAGAGGTGCTACTTTCGGGCCGCACCAAATAGGGCGATTCGCCGAGCAATTCCGCAATCGTCCCTGCTCATCGCCGCACATTCTGCGTACCAGCAGACGATGCGATATCGCACAAATTGCAGCGATGGCAAACGGCCACTCCGCTCAGGCTCTGGCGACCAGTGCGGCGTCCGCCTCCACGACCTGTTGGACAAAAGTCCTTGTGCTGCGCCGCTACGGCATCAGCAGGCGTTCATGGTCGTGCAGGCGTCGGCGCATTCGCGGCGGGTACACACCCGCGGGACCGATGCGTGATCTCGGTCGGAAGCGAACGGCCGCAGCCACAAGTCGTCACACCACACTGGTCGCCTTACCTGTCCTTCGTCTTCTATAGCCTCTCCTTTGAAGCGTCCCAGCGGCGATATCGACGTCGGCCGAAGTCCCGGCGTGACAGTACGGGAAAGTGGAACTCCGCAAGCGCCGGCCGATCCGCGCCGCTGACAGCTCCTTCTAAGGCGAAATATCGCCTCTCGCGGGGCATGATGTCAATGCCAGCCGTTTCATCAGTTTTATACGCTTGGCCGGTCGAACTCGACAGTGCGATCAACCACACGTCGACAACATATACTCACCAACGCCGATGCGCGTTGCACTCGTAACGACGTTCGCGGCCAGCAGAAAGGAGCCTCTGGCCGACAACATGGATCGAATTCATCAGGCATTCTTGAACTCCGGCGTCGGTGAACCCGTCATTCGATTCACCTTTGCCGACGGCCTCGCGGGAAGGGCCGTCTCCAGCGTCGATCGAGTACTGCGGCGCCATCCGGAGCTGGAACGATTTGTCACGTCCGCTGCGTCAATGCCGGGCATTCCAGGTGCGCGGCGCATCTCGAACGGCGCGACGTCCCCGGCTTCCGGCGAGAGTGTGCCCTACAGCACGCTGCGCGCGATTGCCGCCGGTGTTCCCCGGTCCTTCCCCTTTCACAACATCGTCATTCACTTTCATTCGCCGGAGTTCGGCGACCTCGTTCCCACGCCGATGAGCGCCGCCGAGACGATGAGCGGAGTCCTGTTGAGCGATAGCTGGTGGGTGAACGGGCGCGTTCGGTCGGTCACCGCGTGCGCGGTGGTGGACGCCGATCCTGCGAGCAAGAAGCTGCCGCAGCCTCCACCAGCGGTTGCCGTTCGCTTGCCGGGCGGAGCAGTCATTGCGAGTGCCAATCCGGAGGCGGTGCGCGCGGTGCAAGGCATCGTCGCGGACTACCGCGGCCGATTGAAGGAGATCGTCGAACGTGCCGCACTTCCACACGATCTGCCGTCGGTGGAGGCGGGGAGCACGGCGCTCCATCTCACGTCAGGGCCGAGGAAGCCCGCGCTCGAGCGCGTGTTCAAGCCAATGGGATACAGCTGTCGCGGCAACTCCGGAACATTCAATTTGCGGCGTCGCACGGGGCCCAACCTGACATTGGACGTCTTTCTCGACGTCGGAACATGGAGCAATCTCGTACTCGCGTTCTTCATCGTGTGGGGCGTGGGCTTCAAAGCGCGACTGCCGTTGCCGGTGTCCGCGACGGCCGTGATCGGCGCGCAGTTGGCGACCGAGAGCGCTGGGAGAAGATCGTCGAGAACTTCGCGGCGATGGTGAAGGAATTGGAGTGGAGCTTTGTGCCGGAGATCGAAGCGGCCGCCGGCCCATCGCCCGAGTGGTATCAGCCGGAGAGTTGAGCGGTAACGAATCCCGCGCGATTGCCCGTTGTCGGGGCACTAGAAGACCTCGACAGTTGCCTGCACCAAACAATCAGCCACTGTCTGCTATCCTCGCGGCAGGGGAAAACACATGTGCCTCCGTTCAGCTGCGCTCGTGTTGACGATTATTCTCGTGTCGTGCGCGCACCGTGGACCGGTCGTGGGCAGCGGCGCCAAACCTCCGAACGTGGGCGGCACGATCTCCGGGATCGTGCGCGCGTCGAGCGACAACAGTCCGCTATCGGGACGCAAAGTCACGGTGACCAACGTGGAGACCGGGCAGAAGCTGGAGACGTCAACTGCGGTGAACGGCGGCTACACGATCAAAGTTCCGCGTGGAAACTATCGAATCGAAGTCGAATTGCGACCGGGCGAGACGCTGAGCAGCAAGCCGGACGACGTGCATATCACCGCGAGCGATCTTGACGCAGGTCGGAACTTCACGATCACGGTCAAACCGCCCCTGAACTAAAGCGCGACCAGCACCTGAGGCCAGGCTGACCGCACCGCCGCAGATAGCCGCAGATAGCCGCAGATGAACGCAGATAGCCGCCGAAAGGGCTTTGTTGGATCTGCCTTGCGGCTGATCTGCGATCAACCTGCGGCTTGGCTCGGGTTGATCGTCGGCGCCCAATGCACCTCAGTGCGCGGTCGAGTGTTGCTCCATCCACTTTTGGGCCTCTGCCGACTTCGCCCACTCGCCAGCCACCTGTTTGGTGGAAACATTGAGGCGGTTCCAGACGTTGATCAGAGCAATAGCGAGAATCAACGCGGCCAGGGCGCGCTCGTCGTAGTGACGGGCAGCTTCGTCCCAGATCTTGTCGGGTACCGCATCCACGCGATCGCTTAGCCGCGTGGCCGCCTCGGCGAGCGCCAGCGCGGCGCGTTCCGCATTGGTGAAGTACGGCGCATCGGCCAGGCCGCCACCGCGGAGAGGCGCTCGTCGGCTTCGCCCGCCTTCTTGAGATTGCGTGTGTGCATATCCACGCAAACGCGGCAGCCATTGATCTGGCTCGCGCGCAAGTGCAGAAGTTCAATCGTTGTCGACGGCACACCGCAATTTTCTGTCGTGCTTCCCAGGGCGTGCAGAGCCTGCATCGCGCCCGGGGCGATCATCGCTGGATTCTTCATCCGTGCTTGCATTGAGTGCTCTCCTTCTCGAACCGGATTTCGTTCGTCATAGAGATGACGGAGCGCGCCGGCGCAATGTGACACGGCGCGTCAAATGCCGCGGTTCCCAAGCATCGGCTTGATGTCGACGACCGGAGTACGATCGATCGCCTCGATCGGTCCGATGCGGAGTCGATTTCCTGATATCTCCTTCACGCTCACCGGATGAAGCCCCAACGGGTTTGGGCGATCCGGAGATCGCGTCGCGAAGACGCCTGTCAGCGCAACGCGCCTGTCGCCGCGCGGGTGAACCTTGAGCACGTCACGGCGCGCCTGGTGCAGCCATGTCACGATGACGATCTCGTCGCCAACGACGATCCCGTCGAGCCCTTCGGCCAGGGACGGACGTACCTCGAGCCACGCGTCGGGCGCGCCCTCGCGACCCTGTCGCGGCGCCTCCGAGCGAGTCTTGAGGGTCGAGTGGATGACCCCGATCTTCCGCAGAAGCTGATGTGTTTTGAGCGCCGCTCGTCGTTTCGTCACGATCCCTCCCGGGTGCCGAAGCTATTGCGTCCGAGTCTTGTCACATTTGCCACGGTTCGTCCGTCATTCTTTTATGACGGAAAGTGACCACAGGCCAATGGAGCGCTGGCGTCCTCGAAGGGTGCGGGGGTTCGCGCAACCGGCGCTCGTCAACGGAGTCCCGGGACTCGTGTTGGCTCCGCGCGGACGACTGTTCAGAGCAGTGAGCTTCTCCATTGCGCGCGGGAAGATCGGCGGGATCGAGGTGATTGCCGACCCCGCGCGCCTCCATCAACTCGAGCTCGCCGTTCTGGACGAGTGACGCTCACTGGTCGCGGCGCCGCCGTCGCAGGTGAGCAAACCTCGGCGGTTAAGCGCGTCCGGCGGGGCTAAAGCCCCGCCACTACAAAGTCGCCACCGTTCAGAGCGGCTCGCTCATCACGCGCGGCCAATTCCGCGGGCCCTCGAGAATGCAGAGAACGGCTGGCTGACGATGGTGCGCGAATAGAATCGTTCGCTGTCGTGAATCTCACCGAGATCGCCGCCAATTTCTTCAACGCCGCTTCCATCTTCCTCGCCGGCCGCAACAGCATCCACATGTGGTGGACCACCATCGTTGGCTGCGTGTTGTTCGCGTTCGTGTTCTTTGCCGCGCGGTTGTACGCCGACGTCACGCTGCAGGCGTTCTTCATCGGCACCGGAGTCGTCGGGTGGTGGCGATGGCTGCACGGATCGCACGGCGAAGAACTGCCCGTGCGACACAGCTCGCGCGCGCTGGTAGTCGCCTCGACGATCGCCGGCGCGCTCGTCGCGCTGGGCTACGGCTGGCTGCTTCGCCGATTCACCAATGCGTACGCGCCATTTCTCGATTCGATTGTTCTCGCGTTCAGCGTGCTTGGTCAGTTGCTGTTGATTGAGCGGCGCGTTGAGTCGTGGTGGTGCTGGCTGCTGGTGAACACCATTGCGGTGCCGCTGTATGCCGTCCGCGGGTTGTATCTGACGGCAGTCCTGTACGTGGCGTTCTGGGTGAACGCGATCGTATCGCTCCTGCGGTGGAATCGCCTGGCAGCGCGAGGTCAGAATTGATGTATTCGCGGAGCTGACCTCCTTCGGGTGAAGCGACGGCGGTCGAGAAGGTCCGCGCTACGTGCGTTCGACGTGAAGGTCGGCGCGAGTGATGGGAACGCGGCCCGCGATCGACGTGTAGAACGCCCACGTCGCGAGCGCGATGGGAATAGCCAACCCAAGCTGTCGAATGGCATCGCGTGCCTTTTGCGCGAGCACGTCGGCCGTGTATTCGGGCCGCATCGACTCGAGAGGACTGGTGCCGAGCGCCATCACGTAACTCGCGGCGATGCCGGCGAGGACCGCCACAAATACGGGAATGGCGACATGGCGGCTCAGCGCGGTTCCTTCTCCGGCCGCCGCCACCATTTCCGGCGATGGCGTTTCACCCGCGGCAAGCGCCGCCGCGAGCGGATCGCCACCCGGCAGGGCGGCCGCCACCGCCAGCGCGGATCGCGGCCGCTGAGCGGGAGCTGGCTCGAGACAGCGAAGGATGGCGCGCTCCACTGCAGGATCGATGGCGCTCACGATCGTGCGAGGTGGCGTCACGGCCCCGCTCTGATGCTGCTCGACAAGCTCGTTGAGCGTCGATGCGGTGAACGCCCGTCGTCCTGTGAAGAGCTCGTAGAGCACGAGGCCGAGCGCGTAGATGTCGCTCTGCACGGTGACCTCGCGGCCCTCGAGCTGCTCGGGCGCCATGTATGCGGGCGTGCCGGCGCGAATCTCTTCTACCGTCCCTGCAGCGGCAAGGCCGAAGTCCATCAACCGGACCTTGCCGGCTCCACCGAGCATCACGTTCGCCGGTTTGAGGTCGCGATGGAGGATGCCGCGATCGTGAGCGGCGGCAAGACCGGCGCAGAGCTGCCGTGCAATCTCGGTGGCTTTGTCTTCAGGAAAGCGTCCGATGCGCCGCAGCGATGTCGCGAGGTCCTCTCCGTCGACGAGCTCCATCGAGAGAAAGAGGTGCCGGTCAACTTCGCCGATGTCGTACACGCGGCAGATGTTTGGATGCGAGATCTGGCGCGCGGTGCGTACCTCGTTGTGAAACTGTGCGAGCCGCACGGGATCGTTGCCGATTGCGTCCGAAAGAAACTTCAAGGCGACTGGTTGGCCGAGACGTAAATCGTCCGCGCGATAGCCTCGCCCCATGCCGCCGCGGCCAACGAGGCCGATGATGCCATAGCGGCCATCGAGGATCGCGCCGGGGCCGAAGCGTCCGTGGCTGATTGAGTCGGAGGATGTGAGCCAGCCGCTCGACGAAGACGGGCGATGGTTGGACGAGGAGGACGGCCGCGTTGGCGCGACGGTAAGTTCCTGCGCGTCGCCGGCCGTCATGGCGGCGGCTTCGAGTGCCCCGTCCGCACGTCGCGCAGAATCTCGCGTCGAGACCAGCCGGCGCGCCGCATCCCGGGCAAACCATTTCGAGAGATTGTATCCACGAGTGATAATCACCGTCATGTTTGGGGGACTGTTGGACTCATGAGGAAGTGTCCGGCATGCGCAAGAAGGATTCAGGATGCCGCGACGAAGTGTCATTACTGCGGTGCCGCGGCGCCGCACGCTCCACGACCGGAGAGAGTGGCCGCGCCCGTCACACCGGTCACTGAAAGACGCAAGCCGACCGAAACGCGCGCAAAGGCGCTGTGGCTGATCACGATCGGACTGCTTCTCGTGCTTGGTGCCTGGTGGCTCGGATGGCTGGGATAGAGGTCACCGCGTCATCCGTCCCAAGGCTCGTCTCGCCGACCTCCAGCTCGTGAATGAGTGTTTACGCCTGTGCCTGCAGTTCCCGTGCAAGACTAGCCAGTTGGTCGTCGCGCAGCGCGGCTGTTAAAGGACTGCGCGCGAACGTTGAATGAGATACGAGTGGGACAATCTGCTACACGGAGCGTGTCGATGGCTGATAACGAGATACTTGGACGAATTCTGTGGTACGAGCTGCTCACGAAGGACGTGGACGCGGCCGAAGACTTCTACAAGAAGGTTGTGGGCTGGACCGTGTCGCCGTTCGACGGGTCGCCGCATCGGTACGACATGTGGTCGCGCTCGGGCGGCGTGCCGATCGGAGGCGTGATGGTGATTCCGGCGGGGATGAACTTTCCGCCGCATTGGACCATGTATGTCGGTGTTCCGAAGGTCGAGGACGCCATTTCGAAGATCGAGCGGCTGGGCGGCAGCACGATGTCGCCGCCGATCGAGGTGCCGAACGTCGGGCGTATGCGGACGATGAAAGATCCGCAGGGCGCGATGTTTGCCATCTACGAGCCGAGCTCGCCGCCCCGTCAGGCGGAGGCGCCGCCGGAAATCGGTGACGCGTCGTGGCACGAGCTGTACACGACGGACGCTGTCGCCGCGGTGAAGTTCTACTCAGACCTGTTCGGATGGCGCGAGACGCAGGCGATGGACATGGGGCCGATGGGGAAGTACCACATCTTCGCGCGCAAGTTCGATCTGGGCGGCATCATGAAGAAACCGCCGGAGTTGGAGCAGCTGCCGCCGTTCTGGGGCATCTATTTCCGCGTGCCGGATGTGAATGCGGCGGTCGATCGCGTGAAGGCGAACGGCGGAAAGGTGGTCAACGGGCCCATGGACGTGCCTGGCGGATCGATTATCAACTGCATGGATCCGCAGGGCGCGGGCTTTTCGCTTCACCAGCAGAAGAGCTGAGAACGACCGAGAAGACGTACGAGCCACGGAGACACGAAGACTCACAGAAATCTTGTTTTTGACAGATCTTGCACAAGTTTTCTCTGCCTCTCGGAGTCTCTGTGGCTTCTAGGTGTTCTTCGTTCTTAGTTCTTCGTTCTTAGTTGTTCGATCCCACGACGCGCGCAGCATCGCGGCGTTTGCGCATCTGAAGCTCGCGGCCGCCGTCGACAAACGCGACTTCGTCCATCAGTTGATTAATCAGGAACACCCCTCGGCCGCTGGATTTCAACAGGTTGGCTTCATGCAGCGGATGTGGAATCGACGCGCTGTCGAAGCCCTGACCGGGGTCGCGGACGACAATCATCAGCTCACCCGCCGCGCTGCACGTGACGCTGCACTGCACGTGCTTGGTCGCATCGCCCTTGCAACCGTGCCGGATGCCGTTGGCGAGCGCCTCCTGCAGCGCGAGGTCGACTTTGACGAGATCCTCCTCCGGCCACTGCTTTCGGCGCAGCAGCTGTATCACGCCGCCCGTGACCGTCGGAATCGCTGCCGGCGCCGCGGGAATCACCATATTGATCAGCTTGTCGACGTTGTCGAGCGACTCGCGCAGCTCGATGAGAAGTGCGGCCTGCTCCGCTTCGGCGCGATCGCGGTCGGCAAGCGCGCGATCGAGCTCCATGAGGTTTCGCCGCAGCTCGAGCTGTGCTTCGACCTGCCGCCGCAGCGCATCGAGCGACGTCGTCTGCTCCTCGGTCAACGTGCGGGGGACGCGATCGATGACGCATAACGTGCCGATGGCGTGCCCGTCAGGCGTGACCAGCGGGGCGCCCGCATAAAAACGGATGTGCGGCTCGCCCAGCACGAGCGGGTGGTCGCGAAACCGCTCGTCTCCGAGGTCGTCAGGCACCAGGAAGATGCCGTGCTGCTGGATGACGTGCGCGCAGAAGGCGACGCTGCGCGATGTTTCCGTCGCCGTCGTGCCGAGCCGCGACTTGAACCACTGGCGGTCCTCATCGATGAGCGTGATAAGCGCGATAGGCGTGCCGCAGATTTGCGACGCGAGCAGCGTCAGATCGTCAAACGCCTGCTCCGGCTGCGTGTCGAGAATGCGATATCGTCGAAGTGCCGCGAGTCGCGCCGATTCGTTGGTCATAACGTGCCAGTCATCTTGCGATTGACGATCGTCTGCCCCCGAGCACTTCCACGACGCGATCGATATCGTCGTGTGTGTTGAACACCGACACCGACAGCCGCAGGCGATTCTCATTGCCGACGATCGTCGCGGCCACCTTGCCTGCCTGGAGCGCGTGTTGTGTGGCCGCCGCGTCGTTCAGCTCGAAGGCGACAATCGGCGTCTCGGTCCCCCGCGGCGTGAGCGGCTTGTAGCCGAGCGGCGGCAGTTCGTTCTGCAAGCGATCAATGAGCTGTCGTGCGTGCGCGCGGATCTTGTCGAGGCCGAGCGCGTTCAAGTAGCTGATACCTTCGGACACGCACGCCGCCAGCAGCACGGGAATGCCGCCCGTCTCGTATTTCGCCGCGCCGGGCAGCGGCTCCCACGTCAATTCGGCACGATTGAA
>WNFU01018087.1_pt1 | contig 12193 bp, 13 predicted proteins | sample 5400121 | NCBI WGS metagenome assembly WNFU01 (sample SAMN13153360, study PRJNA577476) | soil metagenome | isolation source: 100 cm soil or saprolite under grassland replicate 1 | place: USA:California | collected 2016-06-15 | reverse complement strand
TGAGTGATGCACGTCACGGTGGTTTCCCCGGAGCGGGCCGTATTCGATGGGGCCGCCGACGCGGTGGTCGCGCCGGCGTACGACGGGCAGGTCGGCATCCTGCCGCGCCACGCGCCGTTTCTCACGCTGCTCGGAACGGGTGTGTTGCGGGTGCGGCAGGGGAGTGCGTCGAGCCGCTTCCAGGTGTCGGGAGGATTCCTCCAGGTCGTGGGCAGGGGCGGGGGGGACGACGCGGTCCGGATCGTGGCCGATCGGGTCGAACCGTCTTGACAGATCGGCGCGCCGCTCTTAGCGATGTGCGGCCGGCGATCGGCCTTGGCGCCCGTCACTCTTCCCTGGGAGGCTCGTTATGCGGAAGCTGCTCGGCAGTGCCCTGCTCCTTGCCGCCGTGGCCCTCACCCCGGCGGAGTCCGTGGCTCAGCGGCGCGCGGCCGCCAGCCCCGGCCCCGCGCGGCGCCCGTCGTTCGGGGTGGAGCTCAATTGGAGTAGCGACGTCGACTTCGGCATCGGCGGCCGTGGCGTGTTCCCGTTGCGCTCTCTCTTTCCCAAAGCGCCGCTCGACGGCATTGCCTCGTTCGACTACTTCTTTCCCAGCGCGCCGGCTGGTGTGAGCGCGCACTACTGGGAGATCAACGGCAACGTCGCTTACCGGTTCCGTGTCCCGGCGCGCAGCTCATTTGCTCCCTACGCGGGCGGAGGCTTGAACATCGCACACGCATCCGCTTCGGCGGGCGGCATAAGCGCCTCCGACACGAAGGCAGGGCTGAACCTGCTCGGGGGCACCACCTTCAAAGTGAAGGGCTCGATCGTCCCGTTCGCGGAAGCGCGCGGGGAAATCGGCGGTGGCAAGACCTTCGTTCTGACTGGCGGCGTTCGCTTCTGAGCGCGCGGCGCGTGAGCCGCATCACCACCGGATAAACGCGGAACGCGGAAGTCGGAACGCGGAACTGACTTGCGAGTTCCGCGTTCCGCGTTCCCACTTCCGCGTTCAGAGTGCGGAACGATGCCCGGCCCCTCGGGTACCTGAGTCCTCACCCCCTGGCCCCCTCTCCACAATGTGGAGAGGGGGAACGGGGGTGAAGACCAAAAAGGAGAGAGGCATGCGAGGGAACGTGACCGGTTTGATCGCGACGCTCGTGGTCGGGCTCGCGACGGCCGCCGGCGCACAGGCGACTGGCATGCCGTCGTTCAATGCGCCCTACCGGGCGTTCCAGCGGTCGGAGTTCGGCGGCGTCCTGAGCTTTCCGGACGGTGGCGGCACCGGCTTTGAGGGCGTCTACCGCTACGCGAGCCGCAAGCTCGACATCGGTTTGCGCGGCGGCTTCTTCGACCCCGGCGGCGCCGCGAAGACCGTGCTCCTGGTCGGAGCCGAAGCGCGGGAGCGCGTCATCACGCACACGCTGGACTTTCCCCTCGACGGCGCGCTCGTGTTCGGCGCGGGGGCGGACCTGGTGAGCGGCGGCTCGGCGCTCATCATTCCCGTCGGGCTCTCGCTCGGGCGCCGCATCGACCCGCAGGGGTCCACCGTGAGCATCGTGCCGTACGTGCAGCCGACGCTCGCGTTCATCCTGGGTGACTTTCCCTCCGATTTGGTGTTCGTTCGGCTTCGGCATCGGCGCCGACTTCCGCCTGTCCCGCGTGCTCGACGCGCGGGTGTCGGGCGGCCTCGGCGACGCGCCTTTGACGGGTGTGTCGATCGGCGCCGTGTGGGTGCATTAGAGACCTCACGCCGTTCCCCCTCTCCACTTTGTGGAGAGGGGGTCAGGGGGTGAGGACAACGTGGAAAGGGCACATATGAAGCGCGCAGTGTTGACTCTTGGATTGGCGGCGTTGCTGACGGTACCGGCCGCGGCGCAGTGGGTCGGCATGCCGGTGTGGAACAGCCCGAAGGGCGGAACTGGGCTCACGATCTACGGCGACTACGGCCACCCCAACGACAACGGCGGCAAGGGGAGTGCGTTCGGCGGCCGGGCGGCGCTCGGCGTCGGCACCCTCACGCTGACGGCCGGCGTGGCGTCGTGGAAGCCCGAGGGCACGGACGCCCGGGCGACATCGTACGGCGGCACGGCGGCGTTCCGGCTGATCGGCGGCAGCCTGCTGCCGGTCGCGGTCAACCTGCAGGTAGGTGCGGCGCGCAGCGCCGAGGGCACGTCGGGAGTCGACACACTGCCGGCTCAGACGAACGTCACGGGCGCGGTGGGCGTGAGCGTGCCGCTCCCCACGCCCGGGTTCACCATCGAGCCCTACATCTCGCCGGGTATCCGCTACCACAAGGTCTCGAACGTCCCGACGGGCACGCCGGACCACGAGACCAACATCGGCTGGGTGATCGGCGCGAACCTGGGGTTCGGCCTCGTCGGGATCCACCTCGCCTACGATGCCGAGAAGTTCGACGACGGCACGACCCACGGCGTGTTCGGCGTGGGCGCGAACGTGGGTATCAGGTTGCCCATGGGTCTGTAAGGGCAGTTCCGCACCAGGACTGGAGTCACTACCTTTGCCCCCACCCCGGACTTGCGTCCGGGGTTAGTGCTGACCCCGGGCGCGAGCCCGGGGTATCCGGCCCTGTTCATTCCCAGGAGCTTTGTGACCCGGTCTCTTGTTCGGCGAGCGGCGGTTCTCGCGTCGCCGCAAGGGGGGGCGGGGGGGGCGCCCGATTCGGGGACCGCGTTCCGCGTCACGAAGCATCCCACCTACCTGTTCGCCGGGCTCGTGCCGCTCGCGCGCCCGAATCTCGAGGACGTGCTCGCCGGTCAGCTCGGGACGGGGGCGCGCATCGCCAACCTGCGCATCAAGGTGCGGAGCCGCTGGAGCGACCTGCTCGTCACCGCGCTCACGCTGGGGATCGTCGTGCCGCGGTCGGTGACGTTCGAGGGAGTGGTCGTCTCGAAATAGGCGGAGGCCCGGGGTCCCGCTCCGCGACAAAAATACGCAGTCGCTGCGCGGGACCCCGGGCCTCCGCCGATCCGCAGTCGCTCCGTGGGATCCGGCGACACCCGCCTAACCGCTCACGAGACGTTTTACCAGCGCCGTCGTCCGCGCCGCTGCGCCGCGCCCCTCGCGCACCAGCCGCTTGCCGGCGTCACCGGCCTTCTGCCGCGCTGCGGGATCGTGGTGCCAGACGAGCCATTGCGAGTGCAGGGGATGCCGGCCGTCCGCCGGCACGGCCGCTGCGCCGCCGCGATCGAGCAGCAGCGCCGCATCGCGGCTCATGTGCCAGTGCGGGCCCATTGTCACGGGCACGCCGAACACGGCGGGCTCGAGCACGGAGTGAAGACCCGCGCGGTGGTAGCCCCCGCCCACGAAGGCGACCTCCGCCAGCGCGTACAGATCCGCGAGGATTCCCACCCGGTCCACGACGATCAACGGAGAAGCGGATTGGTGCTCGATCTGCGACAGCCGCACCGGACGCGGCAGCCCCAACCGGGCGGCGAGCTGCGCGATGCCCGCGAGGTGGTCGGGGTTGGGCTCGTGCGGCGCGAGGATCAGCCGGGCGCCGGGCACCTGGGCGAGCAGGTCCACGAACGCGGGAAGGACCACCGCTTCGTCGGCGGGCCAGGTCGAGCCCGCGACGACGGTGAAGCTGCCGGCGGGCGCGGCTGCGAGCTGCGCGAACGGCTCGCGCGTGCGGTCGAACCGCTCGGCGCGCTCCGCCACGGAGTCGTAGCGCGTGTCCCCCGTCAGCTCGATCGCCTCGCGCCGTGCGCCCAGGTGCTCGAGGCGCCGCCCGTCCTCCTCGCTGATCGCCCCGATGCGATCGATGGCCCGGTAGGCCGGCTCGGCCCAGCCGCGCGCCGGCCAGCGCAGCCGCGAGCTGTGCGGTGCGACCGTGGCCGAGATCAGGCCCAGCTTCACCCCGCGGCGCGCCGCGGCGAGGGTCAGCTCCGGCCACACGTCGAGCTTGGAGAACACCAGCGCCGACGGCTGCAGCGCCTCGAGCGCCGCGGCGACGTCGCGCGGGCGGTCGAGGGGGAGATAGTCCGTGACGTCCACCGGCAGCGTGCGGGCGAGCCGCTCGGCCGACGGCGAGAAGAAGGTATAGACGAGCTGCCAGCGGGGCGCCTCGGCGCGCAGCGTCTCCAGCACCGGCTTCGCCTGGAGCCCCTCTCCCACCGACGAGGCGTGCACCCACACGAGCGGCCGGCCCGGGTCGCGCTGCCCCCGCGCCCACGCCGCCAGCCGCTCGACCACGCCGCGACGGGCGTCGAGCCCCCGCGCGATCTTCTTGTCGAACCGCGCCGCCAGGGGCAGGGCGCGATGCGCGAGCCGGATGCCGAGCCGGTATATGAAGGAAGGGCGCGCCATCAGCGCGTCTTGCTGCCGTAGACCGAATCCAGCACGGCCCTGAACACCTCGACCGGCGCATTTCCTTCGAGGAGGCCGCCCTCGATGTAGAAGGTAGGCGTGCTGGTCGCGCCGGACCGGCGGGCGCGCTCCCGGTCGGCCCGCACTTCGGCGGCGGTGGCGCCCCCGCGCACGCACGCGGCGAACCGTGCGGGGTCCGCTCCGGAGGAGTCACCCAGGGCTGTGAAGTAGCGACTCGGGTCGGGCAGCTTCGCCCAGTCGTCCTGGTGGCGGAACAGGAGGTCGTGCATCGGCCAGAACCGGTCCTGGCGCGCGGCGCACAGCGCCGCGGCGGCGGCGGTGGCGGCGTTCGCGTGCACGCTGGTGAGCGGCAGGTTGATGTAAACGAGGCGGACCTTGCCGGTCGCCACGTACTCGCGCTCGAGCAGCGGCAGCGTGGTGAGGGCGAACTCCCGGCAGTAGGGGCACTGGAAATCCGACATCACGTAGACGGTCACCGGGGCGCCCGAGCGGCCTTTGCTCCGCGTGGCGAGGGGGTCGTGCTGGGCGTTGCTGCTTGAAACAGCGACCAGCAGGGCGGTGAGCGTGGCGGCGACGCGCATGAGTCCGGTGTGGGTGGATGGGGTCGGAAAAGACAATGGCAAAGTCGCCATACCATAGTGGGTCCCGGGACGGTGCGCTACTACCCCGATTGCTCGCGTCCGGCCCTCTAGCGCACCTCCGAAACTCGTGATATATGAATCCGCACGGACGGGTGCTCCCCTGGTTGTCGCCGTCACGACCCCAAGCGACACGTCCGTGGTAAAGCACCAACCGCGCAGTGCACGGGGCGGGTTCGATTCATGCGTGTCACACTCATCGCGTCGGAGGGGACATGCAACTTACACGCAGTCGGCTAGTACCCATCGTTCTCAGCGCGTTCCTCGCGCTGCCGGCTCTGCTCGCCGCGCAAGAGCCGGTGACCATCACCGGAAAAGTGACAAGCGATGCCGGGCAGCCGCTCGGCCAGGTCGAGGTCGCGATTCCGACCGCAAGGACGATGGTCGCTATACCATCGTCGTGCCGGGCGCGCGGGTCTCGGGTCAGACCGTGACCCTCGTTGCGCGGCGCCTCGGCTACAAGTCGACGACCGCGCAGATCACGCTCACGCCGGGCGGCGTGACGCACGACTTCACGCTCGCCGCCAACCCGCTGCAGCTCGGCGAAGTGGTGGTGACGGGAGCGGGCACGAGCAGCCAGATCGGCGCGCTCGGCAACGTGCGCAACAGCGTCTCGTCCGACCTGATTCAGAAGGCGGGTGAGACGAACGTGGTGCAAGCGCTCGCCGCGAAAGCGCCGAACGTGACGGTGGTGCAGCAGTCGGGTGATCCCGGCGCCGGCTCCTTCATCAACATCCGGGGCGTCAACTCGATTCTCGGTGCGAACCAGCCGCTGATCGTGGTCGACGGCGTGCCGATGGATAACTCGGCGTTCTCCACCTCGAATTTCAACCGAATCGACGATGGCGGGACGGGGTTCGGTGGCTTCGGCCAGAGCGAAGGCACGGTGGTTTCGAACCGGGCGGTCGACTTGAACCCGAACGACATCGAGTCAATGGAGATCCTGAAGGGTCCGGCCGCGAGCGCCATTTACGGCTCGCGCGCGGGCGCCGGCGTCGTACTGATCACGACCAAGTCCGGCCGCGCTGGGCCGACCCGCTTCACGTTTCACTCGTCGACGTCGTTCGATGACATCAACCACACCTATCCGCTGCAAACCTCATGGGGTCTGGGTGACCACGGGGTTCTGGTGGATACCAGTCCCAACGGCCCGTGTGACGTCGCCGCCGGAAACTTCAGTGGTTCGCGGTGCTTGCGGTCCTGGGGCGGCAAGCTTCCGGCCGGCACGCCCATTTACGACCACGCCAACAACATGTACCAGGTGGGCCACACCCTCAGCAACGGCATCACGCTGTCGGGCGGGAATGACCGCACGACGTTTTACCTGTCGGCGGATAACTCGTACCAGCGAGGCGTGTTCGTCGGGCCGAACAATTACTACTCCCGCACGACGTTCCGCGTGAAGGGCTCGCACCGGTTGCTCGACAATCTCAAGATCGGCGCGGACTTCGCATATGCGGACGGCCGGGGCCGCTTTGTCCAGCGCGGCAACAACACCAACGGCGTTCAGATCGCCTCCCTGCGGCAGCCGCCGGAGTTCAACCCCTTCCCCTTCTCGGTGCCAACGCCGGTGGGCCCGCAGGAGCGTGCGTACACCCTGATGTACCCCAACACGCAGACGCTCACGACCGCGCGCGTGTTCGACAACCCGTTCTGGATCCTGTACGAGCAGGTGAATTCGGCGACGGTCGGGCGGCTATTCGGGAACGTGAACGCCGACTACCTGCCGTTGCCGTGGCTCAGGTTCAACTATACGCTGGGCGCCGACTACTCGGGGGACGAGCGGCTGGAAGGATGCCCGGTGAGCTCGTCGGCTCCATGCCAGGCGGGACGCGTGGTCGAGGGGAAGATCGTCAACTATTCCATCGATCATAACCTTACGGCTACTGCGAGTTACACGGTCAACCAAGACTTCGGCGGGACGTTCACGCTGGGGCAGAACCTGGACACGCGGAACGTGCGGCAGCTCGGCACGGTCGGGCGAAGGCTCATTTCCCTCCAGCCGTTCAAGCTGTCCAACACCGTGAACCAGGACCTGCCGGTCGACGCCGAGCAGGTGATTCACGATGTCGGCTGGTTCGGGCAGGGAACGTTCGACATGTGGAGCCAGGTACACCTGACGGCCGCGCTGCGGAACGACGGCTCGTCCACCTTCGGTCAGAACAACCTGCGCAGCTGGTTCCCGAAGGGCAGCGCCGCGTGGGAGTTCACCAAGGCGATCGGCGAGCGGTCTTGGCTCTCCTACGGCAAGGCCCGGATCGCCTACGGACAGGCGGGCATCGAGCCGCTGCCGTATCTCACCTCGCAGACCTACTCGAGTTCCGTGATTCTCGGGGGTGTCTCGCAGGGCACCGGGAACACTCCGTCTCAGGCCGGCCTCCCCGGTCTGGCGTCGAGCGTCAAGGCCGCGGACCAGCTCAAGCCTGAGCGGTCGAAGGAATTCGAAACGGGGTTGGACCTCGGGCTGTTCCGCGACCGAGCGGACGCCAGCGTCACCTGGTACAGCAAGACATCCTCGGACATCATCTTGCTCGCGCCGGTCAACCCCACGTCTGGCTACCAGTTCCAGGCCAAGAACGCCGCATCGATCCGCAACCGCGGCTGGGAGGTGTCGCTCAACGTGCGGCCCTTGCAGCGGCCGGATTACGGGTGGGATGTGGGGCTACAATGGGCCCGGAACCGCAGCGTGGTGCTAAAGCTCCCCCTGGGACTCCAATACGTCGTGGTGGGCGACTTCAACCGCCAGGTGGCTATGACGGGCCAGCCGATCGGCGTGTATCTGGGCACCGGGTTCCTGCGGTGCGGGGTGTCCAACAGCGGCGACTCGGTTGTAGTGGACGCCTCCGGCACGAAGGACGTGCTCGGCACGTTCTGCGGCAGCGCGCCGAACGGTGCCTTATTCATCGGTCCCAACGGTTACCCGGTGCAGGACCCGGACCTGCGCATCGTGCAGGATCCCAACTACGACTGGACCGGGAGCGTCCGCTCCTCGTTCCGGTATAAGAAATTCCAGATTTCCGGTTTGCTGGACATTCGCCACGGCGGGCAGATCTGGAACGGCACCAAGGGCGCGCTGTGGAGCTATGGCAAGCATCTGGACACCGAACAGCGGGCTGACTGTACCGTCTCGGACGACCCCTCCAGCTGCACGGGCAACGTCAAGACCTTCGGGCAGGGCGGTTGGTGGGACGGGCCGGTCGCCGGTCCGGGCGCCGGCACGCCCGTTTCCATCGGCGAGCCCTGGTACAAGTTCATCGCCGCGTGTCCGTTCATCGGGATTGACGAGCCGTGCATCGAGGACGCCGGGTTCGTGAAGCTGCGCGAGGTGTCGATCAGCTACACGATCGACGCGCCGTGGGTGCAGCGCGCCATCGGGTTCTCGAGCATCGACCTGCGCGTGTCCGGGCGCAACCTGCACACGTGGACGAATTACACGGGCTACGACCCCGAGACGAACCTCGGCGGTCCGATCTCATCCGCCGCGGGCGCGGGCGGAGTGGACTACTTCAACAACCCGCAGACGCGCTCGTTCGCGTTCGCGATCACCTTGAACCACTAACCTCGAGGAGACCGACATATGCTGCGCAACACGCATATCGCCATCGTCTCGCTGGGGTTGCTCCTCGGGGCGACGGGCTGTAACGACTTCTTGACGAGCGAGTCCAAGGACCCAAACAACCCGAGCCAGGCCACGGCACAGACCCTGCTCGTGGGCATCCAGGCCGCGCAGTTCGCCTTCCAGGAAGGCACCGTGCCCATGATGGTTTGCATGTGGGTGCAGGCGTGCACCGCCACCAACGGCCGGTTTGTGGAGCAGGCGGGCCGCTACGTCTTCGGGGCGGGCTCGAACCTCGGCGCCAACGGCACGGACTGGGGCCTGATCTACGCCGCGGGCGGCCTGATCGACATGGACACAGTAGTGACTCTGGCGACCAGGGCGGGCGACAGCCTCTACCTCGGGATCGACCTGGTGTGGAAGGCTTTCACGCTCGGCAGTGCAGCGGACATGTGGGGGAGCATTCCCTACACGCAGATCCGAACGAGCCCGACGCCTGCGCTGGATTCTCAGCTGGTGATCTACGACACGGTCCAGGTGACCCTCGCTCGGGCGATCACCGCACTCAACGCCGCCAAGGCCGGCGCCGTCACGCTCGAGTCACCGCCGGACCTCGTATTCGGCGGGGACCCCGACGCGTGGATCGCCACGGCCAACACGCTCAAGGCCCGCTACTGGCTGCACGTCGTAGAGGCCGCCGCCAACGGGCTCATCACCGCGAGCCCCTTCGATAGCGCGATCAAGTACGCATCCCTGGGCATCGGCGACCCGAGCGGCGCCGGCGACTTCCGCGCGTTCCATTCGGGAAACGGCTATCCGCAGTCGAACATGTGGTTCCAGTTTCAGGACAACTCGTCCTTCGGGGCGGACCTCGAGTCGGGACGGGCGCTGGTTGACTACATGAAAGGGCGCAACGACCCGCGCCTCGGAGACTATTTCTGCACGAATTCGGATGTGACGGATACGTGGGCAGCGGCCACCGCGTACGACGCGGGAGCGCAGGTCCTGGACCCGAACGGCAACGTCCAGCAAGTGGTCGTCGCCGGCACTTCGGGCGGCACGGAGCCGACGTGGGCGACGGGGTTCGGCGACACTACCGTGGACAACGGTGTGTCCTGGACGAACGAGGGCAACCTGCCGTACGGCGGGGACGACTTCAACAAGGCTCAGCCCAACGTCTCGTTCTTCGACTGCGAGCCGCTGCGGTTTTCGGGCGACTTCCGGGTGCCCTTTGTCACCTACCAGGAGAACCAGTTGATCCTGGCGGAGGCGAACTATGCGCTGGGCAACACCGGGCCCGCGCAAACCAACCTCCAAAACGCATATGACGCCGTACCGGGGCTCGCGTCGTCGGCCAGCGGCGTGAGCGGCACAGCGCTCCTCGACTCGATCATGCTGGAGAAGTACGTGGTGATGTTCCAGAATATCGAGGCGCTGAGCGACTACCGGCGGACCTGCATCGCGGGCAGCGTCCGGGCGGGGAACTTCGTGCCCATCACACCGGTGACGCCCAACGTGCTGGGCCTCACGGCCGTGCCGGGGGAGCTTTACTATCCCCAGACGGAGCGGAACACGAACTCGAACATCCCCCCGGAGAGCCAGGAGGTGAACGCCGGGTTGCGGACGCAATCGGACGTCCACGCCTGCACCGGGGCGGGAGCGGTGGCGTACCCATAGGCCGTCGCGGGGCGTGCTCGGGCCGTCGCCCATGCGCAGTGCCGGGTGAAGGGGTATAATGGGAGGGAGCGGGCTGCGGGTCGTGGCTCGCTCCCTTCGCGCCTCCGGCGCCGAGAGGGGATTACTATGCGCCTTCGCGCGCCGCTGGTGATCGTCGCCGCACTGCTCGAAGCGGGGTGCTACAACTACCTGCCGCTCCGCCGCTCGGGCCTCGTGCCGTCGCGCTATCTCGCGGTGACGCTCACGGAGTCCGGTTCGGAAGAGCTGGCGCGCTACCTCGGGCCCGATGCGCTCGTGGTGCGCGGCCGCTACTTGGCCCCGACGGAGCGGGGGATTGCGCTGTCGGTCGAAGCGGTCGAGTCTCGGGGGGGCGATATCTCCCGCTGGGCGGGGGAAACGGTGGTCGTACCCGGCGACTTCGTACGGCGCGTGGAGCAGCGCCGGGTCTCGCGCAGCAAGGTAGTGCTGCTCGCGGGCGTGGCGATGGCCGGGTTCGTCGTCACGTACCAGGCGTTCGGCCCGCCTTCGAGCGGTGGGCTGAGCGGGGCCGGCGGGTCCGGGCCGAGCCCGCGTTGACGTGGTCCTTGAGCGACGTCCTCTCAAGACGAAGGTTGTATGCGCGCCTTCAGCCTGATCGTCGCTGCGTCCCTCGCGGTTGGTTGCTACAATTACAACCCGCTTACCATGCCGAGTCCGGAGCAGGGAACCTACGTCGCGGTGACCCTCACCGACGCGGGCACTCAGGATCTGGCGCGGTATCTCGGGCCGGACGTGTTCGTAGTGCGCGGACGCTACATGGGCAATGACGAGCGGGGCTTGGTCCTGTCGGTATCCGCGGTGGAGCTGAACCGTGGCGACGAGATCGGGTGGTCCGGAGAAAACGTGACGTTGCCGCACAACGACATCGCTGCGGTGCAGGTCCGCCAGCTCGCGAAGGGGCGGAGCGTCCTGCTCCTTGGCGTGGGCGTCACCGGGCTCGTGGCGACCACGGCGGCGTTCGTATTGAGCGGCGGCGCTACCGCGGGCGGGGCCTCAGGTGCTCCGCCGGGCCCGAAATAGGCCATCTAGTACACGGCCACGCTCGAGCGGCTCAAGTCGGTCTCGAGCGTCCACTCAATGTACTGCCCTTCCTGTATGATCAACGTCTCGGTGCGGGCATAGGCGTCGCTCCCGATCGCGTCGCCGAGCAGTTGGATCTCCCGTCCCTGGCCGAGTAGCCGCACCGGCACGTAGAACAGTTGCGCCGACGATCCCGTCACCGTGCCGACCCGCGTGTGCTGGCCATCGTGCAGCACGTAGACGACCACGTCTAAATAGTTGTGGTTCGTCACGCTGAGGGCGATCTCCCCTGCGGGGACGCGGAACGCGGACTCTCGGGTGGGTTTGCCACGATTGAAGATGAAGCAACCGGAGGCGGTGACCACGATGGCGAGGATGCGGAGACTGCCGACATGGCCCATGCCCGCGAACCTACCACTCAGCCGGAACGCGCGAAAGGCGCGGGGCTAGGAGCCACCGACACCTCTGCGGGATTGCCGCGTACTATTAAGGCGCCATGCACCCTGCCGCCCTGGCCCTGCTGCTGCAACTCGCCGTCCCGCCTCCCCGGGGCTACGTCAACGACTTCGCCGGCGTGCTCGACCCCGCGGTGGTTGCACACATGGAAACTGTCATCGCCGAGGTGCGTGCCAAGACTCGCGGCGAGATCGCCGTGGTCACGCTGCCCGACATCGGGGACCGCGCGGCGGCGGATGTCGCCCTGCAGATCGGGCGCCAGTGGGGCGTGGGGGCGAAAGCCGAAGCCGGCGACCCGGCGAAGAACCTGGGCGTGGTCGTGCTGCTCGTCCCCCTTAAAAACCACCGCCCCGGCACGGGGCAGATCTTCATCGCCACGGGCCGCGGGGCCGAGGGCTTCCTCACTGACGCGCGGGTGGGCCGTATCCGCGATGCGATGGTGCCGTATCTCGCGCGGGAGGAGTACGGCGCGGGGCTCGCC
>WNFU01008119.1_pt1 | contig 12193 bp, 8 predicted proteins | sample 5400121 | NCBI WGS metagenome assembly WNFU01 (sample SAMN13153360, study PRJNA577476) | soil metagenome | isolation source: 100 cm soil or saprolite under grassland replicate 1 | place: USA:California | collected 2016-06-15 | reverse complement strand
GGCTGTAGTTGAGCACGTACATCACGGCGAAGGTCGCCACTATCGTCACGGGCAGGGTAAGGCTCGAAATCACCGTGGCGGTCATGCTTCTCAGGAAGACGAAAATCACGGCGACGACCAGCACGAAGGTCAGCCACAGCGTCAGCTTGACGTCATGCACCGAATCGCGGATCGACTGAGAGCGATCGGTGCGGACGTCGAGGGTCACTGACGGGGGCAACTGCTCGCGGAAGGTCGGGAGCAGCGTCCTGATGGCATCGACGACCGCGACCACGTTCGTTCCAGGTTGCTTGAGAATCGAGAGGTTGATATTGCGAAGGCCGCGATAAAAGTTGGCCTGCTTGTCCTGCTCGATGCCGTCGTAGACGTGCGCAACCTCGTTGAGCCGAACCGGATTGCCGTTGCGATATGCAATGACGACGGGCGCGTACGCGGCGGCTCGCATCAGCTGCCCGTTGGCGAGCACGGTGAACGCGCGATCCGGTCCGTACATCGTCCCCGTCGGCAGATTGACATTCGCGCCCTGGATCGCACTCGCCACTTCGTCAATACCGATGCCGCGGGCCGAGAGCCTGCGCGGATCGACGTCGACGCGCACGGCGTACTTGGCGGCGCCAAACAGCTGCACCTGCGCGACGCCGCTGACCATCGAGATCCGCTGCCCGATCGTTTCGGCGTACTCGTTGACGGTGGAAAGCGGAAGCGTCGCGGATCGCAACGAGAGAAAGATGATCGGCTGATCGCCGGGATTCACCTTCTGGTAAGACGGCGGCGACGGCATCTGCGGCGGAAGCTGACGTCCTGCCCTGGCGATCATCGCCTGCACATCTTGCGCCGCGGCATCGATGTTCCGATTGAGATTGAACTGCAGGGTGATGTTCGTGCTGCCCTGCGAGCTCGTCGAGTTGATCGAGTCGAGGCCGGCGATGGTGGCAAACTGCTTTTCGAGCGGCAGCGCGACGGCCGAGGCTATTGTCTCCGGGCTCGCGCCGGGAAGACTGGCGCTCACCTGGATCGTGGGGAAGTCGACCGTCGGCAGATCGCTCACCGGCAGCAGCCGATAGGACATCACGCCGAAGACGGCGATGCCCAGCATGATGAGCGTCGTCGTAATCGGCCGCTTGATGAAGAGCTCGGCGAAATTCATGACGCCGTTTTTGCGCCGTTGTCTTCGCGGATGCTGATGCGACTGCCAGGCACCAGACGCAGATGGCCGTCGGTCACGACGGTGTCGCCGGCCGTGAGTCCATCCTTGATCACGCTCTCGGCGCCCGCGAGTCGCGCAACGGTGACGGGACGCAGCTCCACCGTCTTATCCGCCTTGACGACGAAGACGTAGGCACCGTCGGGACCCGTTTGGACTGCGATCGAGGGCACGACGATCGCGGCGGATTCGGTCGTCAGCCGGACCGTGACGTTGACGAATTGTCCGGGCCACAGCCATCGATCCTCGTTGGGAAATGTGCCCTTGATCTTGATGGTCCCGGTCGTTTGATCGACCGCGTTGTCGACGAATGTGATTCGGCCGATGGCGTGTGGACCGTCACCGCTGGCGGGGCGCGCCTCGACGCGGAGCGACCCCCGAGCCATGTAGCGCCGCAAATCCGACAACGACGCTTCGGGAAACGCGAACGAGACGTAGATCGGCGAAACCTGATTGATAGTGACAAGCGGCGTCTGATCGTTGGCGCGGACCAGGTTGCCGGCGTTCACCATGAGCGTGCCGGTTCGCCCGGCGATTGGTGCGCGAATCGTCGCGTACTGCAGTTGCACCTTCGCGTTCTCGACCGCCGCACCGTCGGCAGCGAGCGTGCCTTCGAGCGCCGCAACCGTGGCGCGCGCCGTATCGCGCTGCTCGCGCGCGACGATGCCTCGCTGCACCAGCTCCTCGTAGCGTTGCACGATCACTTTCGCGTTCGCGGCCTGTGCGGTGTCGCGCTCGAGATTCGCCGCCGCCTGCTGCAGCGCCGCTTCGAGGGGACGACGGTCCAGCGTGAAGAGTTCCTGCCCGGCCTGGACGTCGTCACCCTGCTGGAAATTGACGGAGGTAAGCTCGCCGGTTATCTGCGCGCGCACGGCCACCGTCGAGTAGGCTTCGGCGGTGCCGATGACGCTTACTTCAAGCGGCATTTCCTTACGCACCGCGGGCGCGACCAGCACCGGTACCGCAGGCGCCGAATTGTCCTGCTGGGTTTGGCGGGCTTGGCCTTCCGAGCACGCGACGGCGCCCAGGGTCGTAGACATGAGAAACGCGATACCGAGACGCCGGGCACAACGCATTGCGAGAGTCCTTGAGAATTCGTCGGCAGACTACCAGTCATTAAACTACAAGGAAGGACCCGCCGTTGTAACAGGATGTACGTCCGCCGTCCGGTGCTAGGCGGCTCTGGCAGCTAGGGTAAGCTGCTCTCGTCGATGCTCGCCGAAATCCGCTACATCCTGTATCTCATGACGTTCTTCGCGTGGGTCCCACTTGGAGCCATGGCGTTTGGCGCCCGCGGCTCGAGAAGACGTGTCAAAAGCCTGTCCGCTTTGACGGCGCTGTCCTTGCTGGCTTGCGTCTACGTCCTGTACATGGATTTCATCTGGTCGAAAAGAGTTATCGCGCCAATTCGGGTCGATTTGCTCTTGCTGATACCGCTTTCGTCGGGCCTTTATCTGGCGATGGGCGCCTGGGGCCTGAATGTCTGGCGAACGTCACACTCGAGGCTGATGCTCGTCTCCTCAGTCTTTTTGGTTCTGCCGGCTGCTTTCCTCTTTGTTGCGTTCTGGTACTCGATGTGGAGCTCGAACAAGACCGCCGCGAAAATCGATTCTATTCCTGCCCTTCTCTTCGACGCTCAGTTCAAGAACGCAGAGAATTTTGAAAGAACGTTCGGGGATATCAGCGGCACGCCGGTGGCGGGCCACTATCAATCCGAACCTGGAGCCTGGGCCACTCGCGTCATCATCAATGCTCGAGGACATGTCTGGCTATACTTCAACTGCGGCAACAGCGAGTGTGTGCACTCCGAAGCAACGATCGAGAGTGGCGCCACGACCTTGCCGCGCACAATCGCCCTCGACGGCCATGTTGGCACTCTTTACGACGGTGAAATTGCGCCAGTCGGTGACGGTCGTTTTACGCTTGCTCTTCAAACGTCACGAGACGGAGCGAAGCACCCTTACCTCACTCCCGTGACGTTCAGCAAAAGCCCTGTCGCATTTCGCGGAACCGATCAACGACCAGACAGTGTTAGGTACTGGGGAACATTTGCTCAATCCAGAGTGCATGGGAACGACGTCGAGCCCATTCAGCTCTGGCTGTGGCAGCAGGACTCTCGATTCATTGCGTTTTACATCCGACAGAACTTCGACTGTGGAAAGCCGCACTCCTTCATCTCGCCGAGGTTCCTCGAAGGAGAAATGAAGGATGACGCGCTGGCGCTTTTCAATCCGGATTCGATCGAGAGCCTCGTGATGACCCGGATGACGGAACGTGAGCTGACCGGGTCCGTTCTGTATAACGGGACGACGCTCGAGGATCTCACCTTGCATCCCAGGACCGTGTTTGCGAGCGATCGCTTCGAGGTCGCTCCACTTGCAGATTTTCAGCAGACTCGGACGTGGCTGCAAACGGTTTCTCTGGGCTACATGTTCACCTGGAACGCCGAGTGCGCCGTCTTTTGATGTCCCGATAGCGGCACACCGATCTGGTCGAAGTTGTGGCGCGCGCGCGGGCGACGGCGCACCTCCTCCGGCGTGCCTTCCATGACTCGCGCAATCTGAAGGTTCAGCGTCCGCCAGGGCAAGCAACTTCGATGCGGCAGTGTTAACGCCTGCTCTCAAATCTGCGACATAGTGCATGAAAGAGGATACGGCGATGTTGCCGCACCGAGTTACTTCACCGGACGATGCACGAATGTCCTGGCGGGCCGGGAACAAGCCGTAGACGTCCTACGTCTGAAGTTCTGGGCGGTCTACGACTACGGCGCAAGACGCGCGACGACCTCGGACGCATCGTCAATCCGCCTTTTTCGATCGCACACACGACGTGGTATGGAAAACGTATGAGTCTCGGGCGAACCTTCACACTGATTGCCCTCAGCGGCGGGCTCGCGCTGGCGCTGCAGACGGCGGCCGCGGCACAGACGTCGTCCACCGTCGCGGGGCGTGTCCTCGATGAAAGCGGCGGCGTGTTGCCCGGTGTGACCGTCTCGGCGAGGCAGACGAATACAAGATTCGAGCGCACGACAACGTCGGACAACGAGGGACGGTACACGCTCGCGACCTTGCCGCCAGGTCCCTATGAGCTTCGCGCCGAGCTTTCCGGATTCCGGCCGCTGTTGCGGAGCGGCCTCACGCTGACTATTGCGCAGACGCTGGCCGTTGACCTGACGATGACCGTCGGCGGAGTGGCAGAGGCGATCACGGTGGTCGGGGACGCGTCGCTCGTCAACACCAGGACCGGCGAGCTCAGTTACCTCGTCGACGAACGGGCCATCCAGGAATTGCCGCTGAACGGGCGCAACTACACCGACCTCGCCTTGCTGCAGCCGAGTGTGGTCGCGTATCCCCACCGCGATGGCGGCTCCGTCGTCGCGCACGGTCTCGGGTTGAGCGTCAACGGCCAGGATCCGCGGTCGAACGTGTACCTGCTCGACGGGACGCTTCTCAACGACATGACCAACGGGCCGGCGGGGAGCGCCGCTGGCACGGCACTCGGGATGGAGACCGTGCAGGAGTTCCGAGTGGAGACCAATGCCTACAGCGCGGAGTTCGGCCGCATGAGCGGCGGGCAGATCAACGTGCTCACGAAAGCGGGCAGCAACAACCTCCGCGGCAGCGCGTACGAATTCCATCGCAGCGACGCGCTCGACGCGAAGAACTATTTCGATGTGGCCGGCAAGCCGCCGTTCACCCGCAATCAGTTCGGCGGCGCGGCCGGAGGGCCGCTGCGGCGAAATCGCCTCTTCTTCTTCGCCGGCTACGAAGCGCTCCGCGAAAACCTTGGCCGTACGATCACGTCGACGGTGCCCGATGACAACGCCCGGATCGGCCTGCTCCCCGACCCGGCAAACACCGCCACGTTCCTCAACGTCGGAGTCAATCCCGACGTTGCACCGTATCTCGCCGAGTATCCTCGCGCCAACGGCCGCGCGCTGGGTGATGGCACCGCGCTCTACAGCTTCCAGTTCGATCAGCAGCTCGATCAGCAGTTCGGCCAGGGGCGCATCGATTACAACGTCGGGCCCGGAAGTCAGGTGTTTGGCCGCTATACCATCGACGATGCCCAGCAGTACCTGCCGACTGACTATCCGCAGTTCCCGCGCTATTTCGTGTCACGCAACCAGTTTTTCACCGGCGAGTACAAGCAGGCGATCAGCGATCGCACGCTCGCCACGTACCGCGTTGGGTACAGCCGCACGCGGGTGGGACAGCAGGTCGAAGCCAACACCGGTAGACCGCTCCAGCCGTTCGTGCCGGGGCGAGCGCTCGTCGGGAACATCGACGTCGGCGGTCTCAATCGGTTCGGGACGCAAAGCTCGGTCGACGTTCGATTTCTTCAGCAGGTTCTCAGTCTGCAGGGCGGCCTCGCCAGATCGCATGGCCGTCACCTGCTCGGCGCGGGCGGCCTCGCCGAGCGCTACCTGCAGGCGATGGTGAATCCCACCTTCAGCCTCGGCACCTACTCGTTCGCCAACTTACGCGCGTTTCTCGAGAACCGCGCCACCAGCTTCATCGGCCTCACCCCGCAAGGCCAGTTGGATCGGTATTGGCGCTTCTGGCTGCTCGGCGGCTACGTGCAGGACGAGTTCACGGCGACCGATCGCCTGACGTTGAACGCGGGGCTTCGGTACGAGGTGATGACCTTGCCTCGCGATATCAACGGGCGCGACTCGGCGCTCATCTCACTCACCGATCGCACGGCCTCGGTGGGACAGTTGTACGAATCGCCAGACACGAACAACCTGTCGCCACGGGTCGGTTTGGCGTGGAATCTCACTGGCGACGCGCGGACTTCGCTGCGAGCTTGCTACGGTGTGTTCTTCAACACCAACAGCTCGCAAAACCTCATTGTGACGGTCACCAATCCGCCGGCAACGCCACGTGTCGTGTTCGCGAATCCCACCTTCCCGAACGCGCCATTCGACCGGACGTCGGGCCTCTCGATTCGGCCGATGCAGTGGGACATCGAGACGCCGCAGGTGCAAGTGTGGAATGTGAGCGTCCAGCGCGAGCTCGCCGGCCGCACGGCTGTCACCATTGGATACGCCGGCTCGCGCGGGCGGCACCTGCTTCGCAGCAACGATGTCAACACTGCGGCGCCGATCACCGGCGCCGATGGCCGGCCGTTCTTTCCCGCCGGCGCGCCGCGCATGAACACCGCATGGACGACCATCGAGCTGAAAAGCTCCGACGGCGACTCCTGGTATCGCGCGCTGATCCTCGAGGCGCGGTGCCGCTGGGCGAGCGGCTTCATGTTCCAGTCGTCGTACACGTGGTCGAAGGCCGCGGACACCACGCAGGCCTCCACCTTCTTCTCCGACGCGACCAACGGCACGACGTCCGCATTTCCCGAGTTCATTCCCGGTTACAACAAGGGGCTGTCGGACTTTCACGCCGCGCACAACTGGGTGCTGAACTTCAGCTACGACTTACCCTTCGCGCGCGGCGCTGCCGGCGCCGCGCGCGCGATCGTGAGCGGCTGGCGCGTTTCAGGAATCGTCAACGTTCGCAGCGGCAACCCTCTGACGGTCTTCGTGCAGAACAACCGCTCCAGATCGCAGTGGCAGCCGTCGCTCGGCCCGGGCATCGGCCGCGATCGTGCGAGTTACGCGCCGGGCTTCGACTCAGAGAGCGCTGTGACTGGCGACCCGAACCAATGGTTCAACCCGGCGGCCTTTGCGTTGCCTGGGGCCGGCACGTTCGGCAACACGGGTCGCGGTGATTTCATCGGGCCCAACCTGCGCACTGTTGACATCTCGCTCGTCAAAGACACTGCGTGGGCGGCGCTCGGTTCGGGCGGGCACCTCGAGCTGCGGGTCGAAGCGTTCAACCTCTTCAACCGCGCCAACTTCGCACCGCCGCAGCTCATCGCGTTTGCGGGAGCCGCCGACAACGAGCCGGTGCTCGCGAGCTTCGGGCGCGTGCGCAACACCGTCACCTCGGCGCGACAGGTGCAGTTGGGCGTGAGAGTAAAGTTCTGATCGAGCTCTTACGTTAGTGGCGCGTAACAGCTGAATCACTAGCATCTTTCGGGCGAGGCATCCCGACTGGCTGCGTTGCTCCTCCCTCAAATACTCCCAGTATTCTCGGTCGTCGCGCCTTGCCATTCGGGCGCCGCGCTCCAAAATCTGCTAGTGATTCAGCTGCTATGCGCCACTAGACGTCGTCGGTTGCGCGAGCGGACAACCGGCGCTGCCCTGCAATTGTGGAACCGAGCGGCGTGATGTATTGATTCCGAATTCGAGCGAGACCTGCTAGCGGCCCTCAACGTCGAGTGCGTCGTTAGCTGGCAGTGCGCGGCTTCTTTCGACGAGCGCGCCGCTTCGACCAGTTCTCCACTTTCAGTCCCTCAAAATGAATGAAGTCCTTGTCGTTCATCGTGACGAGCACGAGTCCATGCACATGGGCGATGGCAGCGATCTGGCCAGCGACGAACGGTGTCGGTCGTCCGAGCGCTTCCAGGCGCGCTCGCTCTTGCCCATGCCACGTCGCCGCGGCTTCGTCGGTTGCGCTTCGCTCTTCTCGACAAGCACTCAAGGCTGATTGACAGCCTCTGCTGGCACAAGGGCATGCAGCGCACCGAGCCGCGTCAGTTGCGGCCATGTGGCTCGGACGATCGCCACGACGAGCAACGTGGCGACGCCGCCGCCGACCACCGACAGCGTCGGCCCGAAGAGCGCGGCCGTGGCGCCGCTCTCGAAGGCGCCGAACTCATTGGAGAAGCCGATGAAGAGGTAGTTGATCGCCGACACGCGCCCGCGCAAGTGATCCGGCGTGATGGTTTGCTCGAGCGTGAGGCGGATCACCACGCTGACGTTGTCGAAGACGCCGGTGAAGAAGAGGCACACCAGCGACAGTGCAAACGATCGCGACAGGCCAAAGGCGACTGTCGCGATGCCGAAGCCCGCCACAACCAGCAGCAGCGTGCGGCCGGGCCGCGGCCAGGGTGGCAGTCTCGTCGTCATCAGCGCCATCGTCAGCGCGCCAGCGCCAGGAGCGGCGCGGAGCCAGCCAAGTCTCGCCGGCCCAACCGCGAGAATGTCTTTCGCGAAGATCGGCAGCAGCGCCACAGCGCCGCCGAAGAGCACGGCAAACAGGTCGAGTGTGATGGCCGCGAGGAAGAGCGGGTTGTGGCGGATGAACCGAAACCCCGCAAACACGTCGTGCGCACTGTGAACCGTGGTCGCGGTCGTCGCTCGACGCACCGGGAGCGTCCGCAACACCGTGATGAACACCACCTGCCCGACGGCGGCGACGGCAAACGGCAAGGTCGCGGTTCCCGTCTCGGCGATGAGAAGTCCCCCCATCGCCGGGCCGCTGATTGCGGCAAGCTGGAAGATCGACGACAGCCATGCGTTGGCGTTGGCGAACTCGGCGGGTGCAAGGATTTGCGGCAGGATGGTGTTCACCGATGGTGACGCAAATGCCCGTCCCGTGCCGATCAGCGCGAGCAACGCATAGATCGCGATCGTCGGCGCCTGCAGCCACGACACCAGCGCGAGGCCAATCGCAGCGGTCGCCACAAGGCCGTGCGCAAAGATCGCGACGTTCCTGCGCGGATAGCGGTCCGCGGCGTTTCCCGCGACCACCATCAGGAACAGCATCGGCGCCCGCTCCACGACACCGACAAGTCCAAGCGACCAGGCGTCGCGGGTACGCTCGTACAGTTGCCAGCCGACGGCGATGTTGATCATCTGCCAGCCCGCGATGCCGGCGAAGCGGCCGATTGCGAAGAGGCGAACGAACGGGTGACGGAGCGCGGCGTAAGCGTTCGGGCATGCAGGCGTGTTGGGGCGGAGTTTATTGCTCCTTTGAATTTATAGCCGACGCCCCACACGGTGCGGATCAATTGATGTTCGTGCGGCTTCTCTTCAATCTTCTTGCGCAAACGGCTGATGAGCGAATCGACCTTCGCTTGGTTACGTAATCGTCGTCGCTCCACACGCTGCGACGGAGCGCCATACGGCGCTCCGTCGCGTGCCGTGACTGCGTGTCGCTATTGTGATGAGATGACAGGTCGCCGATGGTGCGCGTCGTAGCGTGGATCTTGATCGTTATTGCGGCGTTCACGGCGCTGGTCGTCTCGACCAGTGGCCCGCCAGCGCCGACGCCGAATCCGCCTGGTACCTTCGCATTTGGCGCGCTCGGTGACGCGCCGTATTACCCGTGGGAAGAGTGGCGCTATCCGCTTGTGTTGCAGGACATGGACGGAAACGATCTCGCGTTTTCCATTCATGTCGGAGATATCTTCTGGTATCCGTGCAGCGATGAGCGCTACGAGCGGAGTCTCCGCTGGTTCAACGGCCTGCAGCGCCCGCTCATTTACGTCCCTGGTGACAACGAGTGGGCAGACTGCTGGACAGCGCAGGAGGGCGGTTTCAATCCGCGCGATCGACTCGCACGTCTGCGGCGGACGCTGTATCCGCGACCGGCGGTGAGTTTAGGCCGCCACACCCTGCCGCTTGAAACGCAGTCAGCGAATCCGCTGTTTGCCGAGTTCATCGAACATGCTCGCTGGTCGCAGAGCGGCCTGGTCTTCGCAACAATCCACGTGGTTGGCAGCGGCAATTTCACCAAGCCGTTCCCGGCAAGAACAGACGCGGACGATCGGGAATCGCGCCGGAGACTGGACGCCGCGCTGACATGGTTCCATGAGACATTCGCGCGCGCGAAGGCGCAGTCGGCGACGGGAGTTGTCGTGTCCTTCCACGCCGATCCCGGTTTTAACGGCTCCCCAGATGATCAGCGCCCATTCAAAGCGCTCCTCGACGCGTTCGAAGATGAAAGTGTGGCCTTCGACAAGCCGGTGCTGTTGATTCACGGCGACTCGCATCAATTCATCACCGACCACCCGTTGAAAACGCGCGCCACCAACCAAACGATTGGCAACGTCACCAGGCTCGAAGTGCCAGGGTCGCCGCTCGTTGGCTGGGTGCGAGTTGTCGTGACACCCGGCGCCACGCCGTCCTTTGCCTTCGAGGAGCGACTCGTGCCGCGGTGGAAGTACTGGTAGACGAACGATGTGAAAGGTGCCCTCCGCAGGCGCCGCTTTGCCGAAGCTCAACGGGAGATCGAAATCGCGTACGCGCTCGCGACTCATCCCGACATGGGGCTTGCGAACCGTTCACCCAGCGTATCCGTCGAAACAGTTTAGGGGGGTGCCATGCCCGTTCGTAGACTAACGCGTTCGCGAACCGAGGGAAAAATTGCCGGGGTCTGTGCGGGACTCGCCGATTACTTCGACGTTGACGTTGTACTCGTCCGTGCGCTCTGGGTCGTGCTTTCGATCGTGCCCGGCGCCATCATCGGCGGAGTGATTGCCTACCTAGCCGCATGGCTGGTCATGCCGGAAGGCACCGAACCAGCGACACCAACTCATAAGCGACGTCTCACGAGATCCGCGACGGACCAGAAAATTGCGGGCATCTGCGGCGGACTCGCGGAGTACTTCGGCGTCGATGCGACGGCTATGCGCCTGCTCTGGGTGATTCTGTCGATCTTGAGCGGCATCATCGGCGGGGTCATCGCGTATCTGGTCGCGTGGCTCATCATCCCGGCCGCGCCGGGCGATGTTCTATCGACGACGGCTCCCGCGTCCATGGGTGCGTAGGAACTGACGCCGCGAATGCGCGGCCAGCACGCGCGCGACTGGCGTGAGCGCATGCTTACAAACGCAAAGGGGCCGCCGGATACCGACGGCCTCGATCGGGAAGTAAAACTGGTTGCGGGGGCGTGCAACCGGCGGTACTTGCAGCTGTGGAGTGTGCCGGCGTGACCCTCGATCGAGACTACGAGTCATCCGGATTGGTCGGGTGAACGACCAGCTCGAACGCATTACCGTCGCGCAGCCGAACTGTCGCAAAATGCCGGACATCTCGAGTTGCGAGGCGACGGATGCCGAGATGTTCAGCGAGCGCCACCACGGATGCATCGACGAGGCCCAAGCCGAGATCGCCGTAGCGCCGGTCAATCTCCATCGCCCGCGCGAGCTGATCGAGCGCCGGCGGCGCGTAGGTAAATGCCCCACGCGCGAGGTCGCGCATGAACGCGTTCATCGCCGGCCGCTCGTCTCGAAGGAAGTAGTCGACTTCCGCCAGCACCAAACCCGGAACGTAGCGAGTCCGCGCTCGGTCGATGGCATGTCGAAAGCGCTGATGGTCCGGCGCGCCTTTGACGATGTAGTCGAGCAGCGCGCCGGTATCGCAGATCAATGCGGCCGTGCTAACGACGGCCACTGAACAGCTCGCGCTCGTCGCCGCGCTCGGACAACGAGCGAACGATTCCCGCACTTCTCGGCTTGGGATGGCGGCGGTACTGTTCGAGAACGGGCGCGAGCTGCTGTCGAATGAACTCCGAGCGCGACACCCCGCGCTCGCGCGCGGCGCGCGTGAGGAGCTGATCGGCCTCGGGGTCGAGCGCGATCGTCGTCGCCTTCTTTCTCGAGAGTGCCATTGAAGTAATATGACTCGCCTTAGATCCAACCGTCAAGGCCCTGACGACAATCGACGCCGCCGTTCAGCGAAGTCCAACTCCGTGCCGCCGTTACCGGACATGACGCCCGTCGTATCGGCGCTCGGGGCGCCCGGACCTGGACGGACGCCCCGAGCGAAGTAGGGTGTCGGCCGCGATACGCCGGTCGGCCTACTATTTCGTTACATTGCCTGCACAGAGTTACCGACCGGCAATAGCGAGGAGGTCTAAAGGTGATCACTGACATAGCTAGCCACTTTGTCGCCCAGTCGCGCGGCTTCCTAAGCTCTGATTATCTTCAGAAGATTGAGCGCTGTCTGGAGATCTTGAGTGATGAGGAGGTGTGGTTTCAGGTTCGTGCGTCGAGGCGCCGCGTCGGCAACGCCGTGTGCGAATCGTGTGCGAATCCTGCGGCGGTGTTGCTCGAATGCGCGCCGCGCCTTTTGCAGAGCCGCCACGTACGGGAACCGGCAACGGCAGCAACCCACGCGGTCGGCGGAACTTCACAGGCGGA
>WNFU01018521.1_pt1 | contig 12197 bp, 9 predicted proteins | sample 5400121 | NCBI WGS metagenome assembly WNFU01 (sample SAMN13153360, study PRJNA577476) | soil metagenome | isolation source: 100 cm soil or saprolite under grassland replicate 1 | place: USA:California | collected 2016-06-15 | reverse complement strand
CCCTTGAGCAGCACTTGCTTCAATGCCCATCCCTGCGGCGCGCTCACTCGAAACAGTCGCGCATCGAAGAGATTCGCAAGCGAGAACGTCCAGTCCGGGTTGACACGCGCGGCGCCGCCTGGCATGGCCGTCGCGGGCGGTGATGCAATTGTGGAGATTTGAAGCCGATCCGGCGTGAAAGACGGCGGCTGCGACGTGTCGGTCGTAATGACACCGCTGACCGTCGCTCCTGGCCTCGTGACGAGAACAAGACCGTTCACGTCTTCCTGACCGACCGCAAGATCGAGTCGTCCCAGCTCGCCTGCGCCGTCGGCGAACACAAGGCCGCGTCCACCACGTCCACCGCCGGGAAACGACCGTACCTGGAGCACATACCGCCCGGGCGCGACGTTGTTGATGCGAAAGGCACCCGTACGATCCAGCCGTTCGCCGCCGGCGAGCATTCCCGCCGGCCCTTGCGCGCCCTCCGCGGGCATGAGCATGACAGCGCCGGCCGTGACCGGGGCGCCTTGTGAATCGAGCACGGTTCCGCTGAGTCGGACCAGTCGTGTCGCGACGAGCGCAAAGTTCACGCTCGTCTGCTCCTGGCTGATATCTACACGCACGCGCTGCGCTTCGGAAATATTCACGGTGCCGGGGAAGTATGTCGGCGCATACCCGCTCGGCTCCGCGATTGAATCGGTGACCTCACCGCCGGCGCGAAAGTTCGCGCTCACGATGTAGTCGCCGGGCGGCAGGCCAAACAAACGAAACTGTCCCTGATCGTCTGTCGTGTCACGGGAGTTCTGGCCCGGCGCCGGCAAGTAGCGCTGCGACCCCTGCGAATAGCCGTACCGCATCGCATTGACGACCGCGTTGGCGACCGGCTCGCCGAACTCGTCGAAGATGCGACCCGAGATCACGCTGCCGCGCGGGAGCGCGATGACAAGCTTGTCGAGCACCTGGGACTCGCCGATTTCCAGTGGTGTCCCTGATTCAGACGGACGGCGCTGACCGTACTGCAGGCCGACGAAGCCGCCTTTGCTCGCCGACAACGTGTAGCGTCCTGCTGCAAGCTCCTTGAATTCAAATCGGCCCTGCGCGTCCGTCGTCGCCAGGCGATTCTCCCGAATGCCGTTTGCGACGGCACGAACCTGGGCCCGTCGAATTGGCGTGCCGGTATCCGCCGCGAGCACGACGCCGCGAATGATTGCTGTACCGCGGGGCGCTTGATCCGGCGGCTGTCGAAAGTCGCGCGGCGGCGCGACGGGGCGCTGACCGCGTCCTTCAGGTGGACCTTGCGCGAGAAGCAGCACGGGAGCTGCTGCGAGGAGAGCCAGCAAAACCAGCCGGCGACAAACACGGGCCCGGCAAAAAGGGGCGTGCCCCATTTCTGTGACCGATCGTTTGTCGAACGGATTGGACATGTTTGGCCGAAACTGCAACGAAAAAGGGGCAGGCCCTTTTTCACGGCGTTCTCACAATTCTAAGATCCTGCTCGCTCTGACCTCAACTCGCGAATAATCTCACGTGCCGCGTTTCGTCCGGAGCCGCCCGTCAAGCCGGTGCCTGGATGCGTGCCCGAACCGCATTGATAAAGGCCTCTGATTGGGGTCCGATACTGCCCCCAGCCAAGCAGCGGGCGCATGCTGAGCATCTGATCGAGCGCGAGCTCTCCGTGGAAGATATGACCGCCGGTGAAGCCGTAGGTCCGCTCGAGATCGAGTGGCGTGATCAGCTGTTGAGCGACGATGAGCGATCGAATCCCGGGGGCGAAGCGTTCGATCGTATCGAGCGCCATCCGGGAGAGCGCCTCGCGCTCCTCGTCCCACGAGCCGCTGCGAAGCTTGTAGGGGGCAAACTGCACGTAGGCAGACAGGACGTGCGCCCCTTTGGGCGCGAGCGTTTCGTCGAGAAGCGTCGGGATGGTGAGCTCGATGTACGGTTCGGTGGAGTACCTGCCGTATTTCGAATGATCGAATGCGCGCTCCAGGTAGTCGACATCCGGACAGATGCGTACCCGACCCGTCAGCGCATCACGCGCGAGACCCGTGAAATCCGGCTGCGCGGACAACGCCACATTGAGTTTCGCGACCGTGCCGTTGCTGCGGTAATTCCGCATTCGCCAGAGGAACTCGGGCGCGAGATCCATTGGATCGCACAAGCGCAGAAACGTGTGCTTTGGATCGATCGCTGACACCACCGCCCGGGCAGGCGCTTCGGTGCCATCGCGCAACACGACTGCCGTGACGCGTTCTTCGTGCGTGAGCACGCGGTCGACAACGGACTCGTATCTGATTTGAGCACCGGCGCGTTCGGCAGCACGAGCGACAGCCGTAGCAATGGCGCCGGCAGCGCCCTTCACGAATCGCGCGCCAGGATCGCCGATGCTGTCGTTTGCGGCGCGCAGCAGCAGAACCAGACCACTGCCGGCCGACCAGGGACCGAGCTGCGTACCAAATATCCCGTCGGCGGCGACCCCGGCGCGCAGCGTTTCCGTTTCGAAACATTCGGCAACCAGGTCGGCAACCGCCATCGGTCCCCAGCGAAGCAGCCGATACGCGTCGTGCCTCTCCAGTCTTCTGAATGCGTTGAGCGTGCGCAGCAAACCCCACAGCTCTCGTCCACCGATCTCGTCGATGGAGGGCGCCGTCGTGAGGAACAGCGATCCGATGACGCGGCCGAGCGCCGCGAGTGATTGCTTGTACGCGGGCCATGCGTCGCCATCGCGAGGTGAGCAGGCGCGAAGGGATTCCCTTGTGCGCGCCATGTCGTGCCACAACGCAACCGGCTGGTCGCGGCCGAGCACGACCGTATCTGCCGGCCCCGTCACGAATTCCAAACCGCTCGCGCCGAGCTGCAGCTCCTCGATGACATCTCGCCGAAGCGGCCCGGCCGTGTGGGCGAGAACCGGCGCACGAAACCCAGGAGCGATTTCCTCGGTGATTGCGCCGCCGCCAGGCACGGAGCGCGCTTCGACCACCAGCGTCCTCAGTCCCGCCCTGGCGAGATACGCGGCGCAGGTAAGCCCGTTGATTCCGGCGCCGATGATGATTGCGTCGTACGCCGCAGTATTCACGATGCCTTGAGCACGCGCATGGCGGCATTACGCCCAGGCGCGCCCATGATGCCGCCTCCCGGATGCGTCGCGGATCCACACATGTACAGCCGCCGAATGGGCGTGGCGTACTGTGCCCACCCCGGCACTGGTCGAAGGAAGAAGAGCTGTTCCAGCGTGAGCTCGCCTTGAAAGATGTTCCCCTCCGTCAACCCGAATTCGCGCTCCATATCGAGAGGCGTCAGCACTTGACGATGCAGAATGACGCTCTTCAAATTCGGCGCGTACTCGCTCAACGTATCAATGACGGTGTCGCCAAACACCTCACGCTCGTCATCCCACGTGCTGTCTTTCAGATGATAGGGAGCGTACTGCACGAAACACGACATCACGTGTTTTCCAGGCGGCGCGACGCTCGGATCGGTGAGCGAGGGAATGACGACATCGATGTACGGCCGTCTCGAGTACTGACCATACTTCGCATCGTCATACGCGCGCTCCATGTAATCGACACTCGGTGAAATCGAGATGGCGCCGCGAAGGTGCGGTCCGGGCCCAGGCAAGCATCTGAAATCCGGAAGCGCGTCGAGCGCCAGATTCACCTTGCCTGACGACCCTCTGAACTTGTAGCGACGCAGGGCTTCGATGAAGTCGTCGGGCAGCTGCTTTGGATCGAGGAACCTGAGAAACGTGTTGGCGGGATCGACACTCGATATCACCACGTTCGCTCGGAGCTCGTCGCCATTCGCGAGAGCGACGCCGGTCGCCTCGCCGTTGGTCGTGACGATCCGGTCGACCGGGCTTTCGGTGCGAATCTCGGCCCCGAACTGCCTCGCCGCCGCTGCAATCGCGTTCGACACTGCGCCCGTGCCGCCGCGCGACAACCCCCAGGCGCGAAACGCGCCATCGATTTCGCCCATGTAATGGTGAAGCAACACATACGCAGTTCCGGGTGACCGCACGCCGAGGAACGTGCCGATGATGCCCGATGCCGCCATTGTCGCTTTGAGAACGTCCGTCTCGAACCATTGATCGAGAAAATCGATCGCGCTCATCGTGAGGAGCTGGATCTGGTTCACGCGATCGTGGAATCGCATACCGCGGAAGCGTTTGAAGATGGACAGCAGCTCGAGCAGCCCTCGCGGATCGAGCGACGTCGGATCCGGCGGCGTCATCGACAAAATGGGCTTGGCAAAGCGGCCCATCTCGATCATCGCTTTGCCGTACTCGTCGTACGCCTCGGCATCGAGGCGCGAATGCCGCGCGATTTCCCGCCGCGTCTTGTAGTGATCGTTGACGCGCCACAAGTAGTCGCCGTTGGGTAGGGGCGTGAACGTCCCGTCCAACGGCAGAAGCTCCATTCCGTGCGCAGGCAGATCGAGCTCGCGGATGATCTCAGGCCGCAGGAGCGACACGACATACGAGCAGACGGAGAACTTGAAACCCGGAAAGACTTCTTCGGTGACAGCAGCGCCGCCAAGCACGTGGCGTCGCTCGAGGACGAGCACTTTGCGGCCGGCGCGCGGAAGATACGCGGCGCACGTCAGCCCATTGTGCCCGCCGCCGATGACGATTGCGTCGTACCGCACCGCGCGCGATCTTATCGCGGCGTCCACGTACGCGCCACAGAGAGACCGCTTCGCTGGGCTGTGTCTCAGCGGCTTTCGTTGTTGGTTCATAATCGGGCGATGCCCATCGGCTCTGCCTTTCACCAACGCACGCTTGCGCTCTGCGAGAGTTTGAATTATCGCGACTGGGCTGGGTACTACGCGGTCAGCGCGTACGAAACACATCACGAGCACGAGTACAACGCAATCAGAAATGCCTGTGCGCTGATTGACGTGTCGCCGCTGTTCAAGTACCGCCTGTCGGGACCAGATGCCACGCGTCTGATCGACCGCGTGATCACACGCGACGCGAAAAAGCTGGCAATCGGGCAGGTCTACTACACGCCGTGGTGTGATGAAGACGGAAAGGTGATTGACGACGGCACCGTCACGAGAGTTGCGGAGAGTGTGTATCGATGGACCGCCGCCGACCCGAACCTGCGCTGGATCACCGAGAACGCCGCGGGCCTCGATGTCACCGTCGCCGATATCTCCGAGCAGGTTGCCGCATTGGCGCTGCAAGGTCCGACATCGGCGCGGCTCCTCAAGCAAGTCAGCGGCGCCGCCATCGACTCATTGAAATATTTTCGCGCAACGGCGGCATCGATTGCGGGTGTGCCCGTCGACATCACCCGGACCGGTTACACGGGCGATCTCGGATTTGAAATCTGGATGCCCTGGGATGCAGCCCTTCGCGTCTGGGATGCGATTGTCGCCGCCGGTCCCGCGTTCGATCTGCATCCCACAGGCATGCTGGCGTTGGATGTTGCGCGCATCGAGGCGGGACTGCTGTTGATCGACGTCGATTTCCAGAAGGGACCATTTGTCGGCAGATCCGCGCTTCTGAACGAACACCGCCGCGGCTCGGCGCGACAGATCGTCGGTCTTGAAATGGATTGGGCCGCTGTCGAGCGTCTGTACGACCTCGCCGGCTTACCCCCGACGGCGCCGGCGACCGCGTCTCGGGTTCACGTGCCCGTCTACAAGGATGGCCGTCAGGCCGGCCGCGCCACATCGACGACATGGTCGACGACGCTGAAGAAGCTGATTGCGCTGGCGACGGTCGATGCGCCGCACTTTGCAATCGGATCTCACCTGGAGATGGAGATCACCGTCGAAGCCGTCCGTCACCGCGTGCCGGCCACCGTCGTCAAGACGCCGTTTTTCAATCCGCCGCGAAAGACCGGTCCGATTGCCGTTTAAGCGCGCCGCGCGCGCCGCGCGTCGATGAACGACTTCACGCCCATCAATACGTAAAAGACGAGCAGAACGACCATTGCGGTCTGCGCGAGCACGGATGGCCTGTGAAACTCCCGCGCCCCGATTGCGGGCAGAAGCTGTGGAAGCGTCGCGAGAAGCGCGATGAGCGCGAACGCGACGGCGGCATGCATGGCATGCCTGCGCGCTTCGGCATTTCTGGCGACCAGCGCAAGGATCAGGAGAATGGCGCCGACCATGCCCGGAATGAGCGCGGTGAGACTGGCGGCGCTCGTTGCAAGATAGGCAGCGACGCCAATCATGATCAGGAGGAACCCGACAGCACGCGTGATGGTCGGCATGAGCGTCCTGGATCTGGCCAGTCGAAAATCATACTAAAGTGCCGAAAAGCCATGAAGATTGCCCTCATTCAGCAGCACGCGACGCGCGACAAGGCGAGTAACCTCGCGCGCGGCCTGATGAATCTCGAACGAGCCGCGCGCGACGGCGCGCAGCTGGCGTGCTTTGCCGAGCTCGCCTTCGAGTGGTTTCATCCGCAGCGGCCGGCGAGCGGTGACGTTCGCCAACTGGCGGAGTCTCTCGATGGTCCGATCGTCGCGGCATTGCAGCGCACGGCGCGCGAGTTGGGCATCGTCGTGGTGGCCAATCTCTTCGAGCGTGACGGAGACCGCGCCTTCGACAGTTCTCCGGTGATCGATGCCGACGGTTCGCTCCTGGGGGTTACGCGGATGGTCCACATCACCGAGTACGCGTGCTTTCACGAGCAGGGCTACTACACGCCTGGCGACAAAGGCGCGCCGGTCTATCAGACGCGCGCGGGCGCGATCGGTGTGGCGATCTGTTACGACCGTCATTTCCCGGAATACATGCGCGCGCTGGCGCTCGAAGGCGCGGAGATTGTCGTCGTTCCTCAAGCCGGCATCGTGGGCGAGTGGCCTGAGGGGTTGTACGAAGGCGAGATGCAGGTCGCCGCGTTTCAGAACGGCTATTTCGCTGTCTTGTGCAATCGCGTCGGGCACGAGGACCGCCTCGATTTCGCGGGCGAGTCGTTCGTGTGCGCTCCGGACGGATCGATCATCGCCCGCGCCGCGCAGGGCGTCGACGAGATTCTCTATGCCGAGATCGACCGCGACCTCGTCGCGCGTTCACACGCGCGCGCGCTGTTCCTGCGGCATCGCCGGCCGGAGCTGTATGCCGAGTGGCTGTCGCGGTGATGGGTGGGGCTTCCGCCTTCGCTGAAGCTACGGCGGACAAGAAAGCCCCACCACTACACATCACGGCGGGGCTGAAGCCCCGCCACTACACCGCCACGACTGAAGTCCCGCCACTACACCGCCACGACGCCCGTACGTAGTGGCGGCCCTTCAGGGCCGCCTACGATCGCGTCCGCTGAAGCTCCGCGCTCCGTGCGTCCTTGAAAGTTTGCATGCGACGCAAAACAAACCGATCGAACTCCCACAACTGGCGCTCACGATTCGAGTACGGCCCCGGCACATAGCCGCGTGACGCGATCCCCTCGTACGATCGCTCAGAGATGGCCCAATCTTCACGATTCGTTCGATCCCAGAACTCAACGGCGTCTTGATAGACGAAGCCGGCGCTGCCGATCTCGTTCGGGTGGAAGTGCCATTCGTTGACCAACCGCGTGCGAGCGGGCGACTCGGGCCAGATGGTGACCGTCAGCATGTAGTCGGGATGCAGCGTCAGCAGGAAGTTTGGATAAATCGCGAAGTAGTTGACGAGCGCCTGTTCGGCGGAGCCGAGACCGGGCAGCACGCGCCGCCGCCGCTTGCCGTCGATGCTCAACGTCTCGACACCGTCACGGAAACCCATGGCGCCGCCGCAGTATGTCTCGGTCGACGGCACGTTCGAGGCGCCGAGATAGTGGTGCATTCGATTCAGCATCGGATGAATGACCGGGCAGTGCAGACACTCGTTGTAGTTCTGCACGATCAATTTCCAGTTTGCCTGGACGTCGTATTCGATGCGGCGCACCATGCGCAGCTCGCCCATGCGCCACGGTGCAAATCGTTCCGGCAGATCGCCGAGCTCGGCGCGCAGCGGGCGAGCCGGTTGCCCCAGATGGATGAAAATGTGGCCGTCCCACGTCTCGCACGCCACGCGACGGAGCGGGTAATCATCTTTCAGAAAACCCGGGACGTCGTCCATCATCGGCGCGCCGATGAGACGTCCTTCGAGATCGTACGTCCACGCATGGTAGGGGCACTGAATGCTCGTGCCGACGGTGCCGCGTTCGGCCGAGCACAGGCGCGTGCCGCGATGACGACAATTGTTGTGAAACGCGTGAACCCAGCCGCCGCCGTCACCAACGATCAAAATGCTCGCGCCGGCGACGTCGCGCCGTAGAAACGAGCCGCGCCGCTCAACGTCCTCCATGCGGCCGGCAGCAATCCACATGGTGGCGAAGATGGCATCCATCTCGTCGCGAAACCATTCCGGATCCGTATAGACGTGTGCGGGAAGCGTCTGGCGATCGATGACGCGTGCAGAAGCATCCATGCGGGTCATGATACCGGTCTGCCACGCCCAAGGGCCTGTTAACATGCCGCGCACATGACGGAGCCGACGCTTCGGCGCGAACTTGGAAAGTGGGACCTCACCGCGATCGGCATCAATCAGGTCATTGGCAGCGCGATCTTCCTGCTCCCCGCGGACGTTGCGCGCCACATCGGACCCTGGGGCCCGGCCGCATTTCTGCTCGTCGGGCTGGCGTCGCTGCTGATTGCGCTGTGCTTCGCCGAAGTCGGCAGTCGATTCGACCGCACGGGCGGTCCTTACCTTCCGGCGCGGGCCGCGTACGGGGGGTTCATCGGCTTTGAAGTGGGGTGGATGATGTGGTTTACGCGGATGGCGAGCCAGGCCTCCGTGAGCAACGGCCTTGCGCTGGCGCTTGCCTTCTATTGGCCCGCGCTTGCGGCGGGGTGGTCGCGCGCCGTCCTCCTCATTACCGTGACACTGGTGCTCGCGTTGATCAACATTCGCGGCATCAAGCAGTCTTCATGGGTGGTCAACGTCCTGACTGTCGGCAAGCTCGCACCGCTGCTTCTCTTCATCGTCGTGGGCGTGTGGTTTATCGATCTCGAGCACTTTGCGGCGATGCCGCCGGTATCGATGTCCCAGGGCGCCGCTGCGGCGCTGCTTCTGATCTTCGCGTATGGGGGCTACGAAGTTACGGGTATTCCCGCCGGTGAATCGTTCAATCCACGCCGCGACGTCCCGTTTGCGTTCATCATGACGATCGTGACCGTGGCGATCGTCATGACGTTGACGTCTTTTGTCGCGACAGGGCTTCTGCCGGACGTTGCCGCATCGCGGACGCCGCTCGCTGATGGCGCCGCGATTTTCATGGGCGCAGCCGGCGCGCTGATTGTCAGCGTCGGGTCGGCGGTCTCGATGACGGGCAACAACATGGGCCAGGTGCTCACCGGCTCGCGCACGATCTACGCGCTCGCGGAAAACGGCGATCTGCCTCGATGGTTTGCGAAACTGCATCCGCGGTTTCAGACGCCGTCGAACGCGATCGTGTTTTCGGCGGCGGTGGCTCTCATACTCGCGCTCACGGGATCCTTCGTACAACTCGCAGCGGTCAGCGCCGTCGCACGCCTGGTCATCTATCTCGCGGTCACGACGGCAACGCTCGTGTTGCGCCGGCAGACGCCGGGACCGGCGATGCGGCCGGCGGAGTTCACGGTGCCGTTCGGGCCGGTGATTCCGGTGCTTGCCTCCGCGGTTGCGCTTGGCATTCTCGCAGGGGCAACGTCGCAACAGCTCCTCTCGGGTGCCGCGGCATTGGCAGCAGGGGCGGTGCTCTATGTGATCGCATTACGCACCCGGCTCTGATGGAAAAGGAGACTGTCCCCTTTACACTTTCTCTCATGGGCAACCGATTGGCTTCCAGGCTCATCAACAGCGAGATGGTTGGCGCCGCCATCATCACTGCCGGCTTCGCGGTCGCGTCGCTTGTTGCTCAAAAACCGTCCGCACAGCCGCCGGAGTGCGATGCGAACAACGGCGGCCTGAAATTGCCTCAGGGCTTTTGCGCGTTGATCGTGGCCGACAAGCTCGGTCCGGCGCGGCACCTCGCGGTTGCGGCCAACGGCGACGTGCACGTGATGGTGAATCGCGATCGCAGCGGGACCCCGGGCGGCATCGTCGCATTCCGCGACACCAATGGCGATGGCCGTGCCGATCAGATCGAGCGTTTCGCCACGCTCGACGGCACCGAGATCAAATGGCGGAGCGACTATCTCTATCTCTCTTCTGACACGCAGGTCGGTCGAATCAAGATGACGCCGGGCCAGTTGGTGCCGAAGGGTCCGGTGGAAATCATTGCGACCGGATTCGAGGCGCAGCGGCAGCATGAAACGAAATCGTTTGCCTTCGACGATCAGGGCAATATGTATGTGAATGTCGGCGCGCCGGCAAACGCGTGTCAGTCGCCGGATCGTCAGCCGAACGTGCCGGGGCAGGATCCGTGTCCGCTGCTCGAGCGGCATGGCGGCATCTGGCGCTTCAGCGCGGACAAGCTGAATCAGGATCAAATGAAAGACGGTCATCGCTTTTCGACTGGGCTGCGCAACGTGGTCGGCATCGCGCAGAACCCCGCCGACAGGCAAATCTATGTGATGCAACACGGCCGCGATCAGCTCGACACGCTCTGGCCTGGCAATTTCACCGCCAGGGACAACGCGGAGCTGCCGGCGGAGGAGATGTTCCGTCTGAGCGACGGCGCCGATTTCGGCTGGCCGAAATGCTTCTACAACTTCGAGCTGAAAAAAAAGGTCTTGATGCCGGAGTATGGAGGCGACGGCAAGATGGTGGGCCACTGCGACACGGTGGGGCAGCCGCTCGTGACCTTCACGGGACATCTCGGCCCGAACGATCTGATGTTCTACTCAGGAGCGCAGTTCCCGGCAAAGTACCGCGGCGGGGCGTTCATCGCCTTTCACGGATCGTGGAATCGTGAACCGCAGGACGGTTATCGCGTGACCTTCGTGCCGTGGAAGGGCAGCGCGCCCGCCGGCGCATCCGAGACCTTTGCCGACGGATTTGCTGGAGCACAAAAGGGACCGGGTCCTTCGTTGCATCGACCGGTCGGACTTGCGCAAGGGCCTGACGGATCTCTGTACGTGTCGGACTCGAAGCAAGGGACGATCTGGCGGATTCTCTATCGCGGGAACTAGCAAGACCCACGCGCCATAGAGACTCCGAGACACAGAGAAACTTTGGGCGAGATCTCACCCGAAAACGGTTCTCTGTGGCTCTGTGTCTCTATGGCCCGTACGTCGCTGTTAGTTCTGAAGAATGTGCGGCCGGTTTTCCGTCCGACGGGCCGACACGATCGGCTCGTTCAAGAACCTCACCAGCGGCGCGAGCTGTCTGAACGTCTGCACGAGCTGCTTGTAAAAATCAGACCGCGTCGCAAACGTCGACGGCTCCTCGCGGAAGCCCAGAAACTGCTTGAATTGCAGATACTGCGCCGCTGGATGATCCTTCGCGTAGCCGCGCGGCACACGCGTGAGCTTCGCGCCTTGCAGACCACCGAGCCGTTTGAACGCTCCCGAGCGAACGATTGCGTCGAGCTGTCGATGATGCGTCGCGATGTGCTCGCGCACCAGTTGCAGCTGCGACGTGTCGGGCGCGTACAAGCCGCCGCCGATCCACACCCACTGGGGAGCGACCTCGAAGTACAGCCCGGCGCCGTTCATCCGTCCGAGCGAGCGGTTGGGAAACACCGCTGCGATATTCGTTTTGAGCGGCGCCTTGTTCTCGCTGAAGCGCGTATCGCGCCACGGCCGGAAGAGTGACACTTTGGGGTCCGCGGCGAGCTCGGGCGCAAACGCCGCAAAGTCGGCGGCGAGGCGCTCGACGACAGCCATCATCGGTCCACGAACGTGTGCCTCATAGCGATCGCGATTGGCGTGAAACCACGCGCGATCGTTGTTGCGTTTGAGCGACCGCAGAAATGACAAAGTCTTCGAAGTGAACATCGGTCCGTCCTGAAAAACGATCAGTTTACATCTCGCCGCTCGCCTCGCCGAAACTCTTCACGGCGTGCCACGAGCAACCGGGTACAATTTGACGATGGCGGTTGAGGCGAGCCCGCGCGCGAGCGTTGTCGAGGAGTTGCGCGCGCTCCTCGGCGATCGGCTGTCGACCAGCGACTCGGTCCGCGAACACCACAGTCACGGCGAATCGTGGCATACGCCGGGCCTGCCAGATGCCGTGGCCTTTCCCAACACCACCGACGAAGTGGCGGCCATCGTCCGCGCGTGCGCGTCGCAGAGAGTGCCGATCGTGCCATTCGGCATGGG
>WNFU01008118.1_pt1 | contig 12197 bp, 7 predicted proteins | sample 5400121 | NCBI WGS metagenome assembly WNFU01 (sample SAMN13153360, study PRJNA577476) | soil metagenome | isolation source: 100 cm soil or saprolite under grassland replicate 1 | place: USA:California | collected 2016-06-15 | reverse complement strand
AAGATGGCAATTGATCAACCGAGGTTCTTGGCGAAGAGCTGAGCTCGCAGCGTGCTCGAGGCGATTCGGATTACGCTGACCGTCGGCGTGGCGCGGCCCATCCAGAGAGCGCCGTTTCCGAACGAGATTGGACCGACAGGACCCGGAAGCTCCACGTGCCTCACGACATGGGTTGCGCGCGGGTCGATCTTGAACAGTTCGTAGGACTCGCCCGCCTTCGTCGTGCGCAAGCTGATCATCCAGACATAGCCTCCTCCGATCGCCAGCTCGGCCGCCGCACCGCGGATCGGGATCTTCACCTTCACCCGGCCGCTGACGGCGTTGATGCGGTACAGGCCAGTGCGGCTTGCAACCCACACACCTCCGAGCCCCACAGCCGGGGGCCCCTGGATCGTGTCGGTCTTCGCACGCCAGACAACTCGGCCATTCCGGTCGAGCCGCACCGCCCGTCCCTTACTCGTCACTCCGAATAGTCCGGGCGTACCGCCGACATTGTCGGCGGCGATCCAGCCGATCTGGGTTCGCAGCGGCCTGATCGTCGACCTCCCGGTCGCCTGATCAACGGCTGCAAGCTTCAGAGACCCCCACGGTCCGACCAGAGCCCACGTCGTTCCGCTACCGACAGCGAGCGCGAAGATCGGCCGAGAGGGGAACACCAGCGCCTGCGTCACGCGGCCCCTCTCGAAGGGGATCCGCGTCAGCGCGCCGGAGACGAACCCATTTTCGACACTGCTGACCCAGACGTTTCCGTCGCTGGCTCCGATTTCGATCGGGAACCGGTAGCGGGTCTTGTTGCGACGCATGATCCGGCCGGTCAAGGCGTCCAGCTTCACCACATCGAAGCCGGTCGTCACCCACACACGCCCGGCAACCGCAACGACCGAAACCTGGGTGCCCCCAGCAACCGCCCCCGCCGACCAGGCAAGCGCCGCCACGCACGCGGCGGCCAGCAGACACCCGAGACGCCCCATGCCCCCTCTACGCGCGGCTCGTTGCGAGCGGTCCATGGTCGGCCCACGCAGCACAGCCCCCTGCGTATTCCTCGCGACTCGCCACGTCAGCGCTCTGGCCGCATCGGCCCACCTCGCAAACCTGGCAGCCGCCTGACCGCCTTCACCTGCAGGCGTGCGCTCCAAAATCCGCCCCTCGCTCTGCGCGCTGACTCTGACGGAGGCGCATTTTCTTCACCGCCGCTGACGAAAGATGTCGCGACGCACGACGACCTTGAGCCTCACCAGCTCGGTCCGATGGAGCCGGCAAGCCCCTACCGGCGCGGAGGTGAAGCCGGCTTCTCCCAGACGGAGACGTGCTTGGTGCTGTCGCTCGTGAACGGCTCGCGATTCCAGCCGCGCCAGCGCTCGCGCAGCGTCATCCCGGCGAGCCGCGCCATCAGGTCGAGCTCCGAGGGCCACGCGTAGCGAAATGGCGGCGAAAAGACCTCGACCTTGCCGTCGTCGATCCAATAGTGATGCGAGACCAGCCCCTGCCGGGCAACGTCGTACTCGTCGAACCCGAGGTGAGTCGGGCTCACGTCAAAGGGTTGGAACGTCTCGCCGAGCGGAAGCCGCCGCAGCCCCGGTACGAGCACCTCGATGACGAAGCAGCCGCCTGGCTCGAGATGCGCTGCGACGTTGCGGAAGCAGTCGACCTGCTCGTCCTGCGTTGTCAGGTTCATGATCGTGTTGGCGACGAGGTAGGCGACCGAGAACGTGTCCTCGACGGTTGTCGTGGCGAAGTCGCCGATCGTCACGCCGATCTGCTTCGCACCTGGCTTCGCGTGCAGCCGCGCGACCATCGCCTCCGACAGATCGATCCCGTGCACCCGTACGCCGCGCTGCGCGAGCGGCAGCGCGATCCGGCCCGTGCCGATGCCCAGCTCGAGCGCGGCCCCGTCGCGGGCGAGATCCGCCAGGAAGGCGACAATCGGATCGACGACGGCAGGGTCGGCCATGTGGGCGTACCTCTCGTCGTAGCGCGCGGCCACGCGCTCGCCGAAGTAGTCCTTGGGCATCTGCGCAACCTAGTAGCTCCTGGACGGACGAGGAAGAGAGGTTTTCACCGCGTCCGGATAGGAGGCTGATCAGACGCGAGCGCCAGGTATCAGGAAGGCTGCGGTCAGCTCACGCACCTCGCCAGCAATGCGCTCGATCGTTGCGTCGTCCCCGCGTCCAGCCGCGTCGCGCGCGACTGACTCCGGCCGCCGCCCTTCGCGGAGCGGCACTTGGCAGTGCGCAAACCAGCTCACAGTCGGCGCCGCGGACCTGGCGATCCCCGAGTTCGCGAAGCACGGCTGACTTGCTTCGCAGTCTCGGTCAAGCACGGACACCCCGCGCACCCGGCGACTCAACTCGAGGCAGAGAGAAGCGGCGTTTGGGCGGCGTGCCACTGGAGTCCCAGCGCCGTGAATCTTTCGACGGCGCGCTCGAGCAGCGCGTGGTCATCATCAGCCACGCCGAGCGCCCGGAGCACGAACGGCTCGAGGTAGGGAGAGAGCAGAAGTAACTCGGCCTCCTCTTCGACCTCCGACGCTCGCCCGAGCGCGACCAACCCGTCGATGCGCGCCGCCCCGGTACTGAGGGAGGAACGACCACCACGAAGCTTCTGTTCCTTCAGAGCACAGACGAGCTCGTCGACGAGCCCGAGCTCGCCGCGGCTTAGTGCCAAGCGGATCCTTGGGCCGGCGTGTTCGCCGATGTACCCTTCGATTCCGAGATCGTCGGCGGCGCGCTCGAGCCGCGCGGCTTCGCTCTGGTCGCCCAGTTCGGCACACGCGAGCGCGCAGACCAGGAGGCAGAAGACGTTGTCGGAACAAGGCGTGTCGACGTTCGCAGCGACGCGCGACTCGGCATCCCTTTGGAGATCGCGGATCACGTCCCACCGACCCCCGAGCTCGTCGACCCTCACACGAGCCGCGATGCCGTGGACGCGATGGTGTGGCGTGAGCAGAGAGTTGATCTCGTCATTGAGCCGAGCGAGCCGGCGCGCCTCGGCGAGGCGCCCAAGCGCGCTGTTTACGACCACCGCGCTCCAGTAGATGTCTGCGCGGTGATCCGGGTCGGAGATTTCGGAAAGCAGAGCGAGGCGGCGACGCGTCGCCTCTTCCGCCTCCTCGTAGGCTGAAGACGCCAGCGCCACCAGCGCCCGCGCGCTGAAGGCGTACGATCGAAGGTCAACTGCGCCGAGCTCTTTCGCAATCGCGGCGCCCTCGCGAGCGTCGTCATCGGCTTCAGAGTCGAGTCGGTCCCAAAACGCGCGCGCCAGGACCGCTTCCGCCCGTGCGCGCGTGTTGGCCGGTGCGAGCGCGACGGCACGCTCGATCCAGCCGTCGACGAGCTCTCGATCTGGATTGCGCTTCCACATCGCCGGGCGGAGCGCCGTTTGTAGGGCCAGCGCTGCGTACATTTCAGCCACCGTCTGCGGATCCGTCGTCGTATCGGTCGCGTCGATCGCGAACCGCATCGCCGCCCAAAACCCCTCACCGTCGTGCTTCAAAGCGCACGCTCGACCGATCGTTCGCCAGACGCCTGCTCGCTCCGCATCGTCGCGGGTAAGCGCTAGAACCCGCTCGAGAAGAGCCAGTGCGTCGTCGATCTCGTAGCGCCCAATTGCAAGTTCGGCGGCGCGGCGAAGCCAAGTCGCGGCCTTGTCCTGCAGCCGCTCCCCTTCCTGTGGCTCGCGCGACCACGCAAGGTTGAACGCCTCACCATCGACCGCCTCGGCGTAATGATGCGCCAGAAGCGAAGCGTGCTCGTCGCGACCCGTCCCGAGGCGCTCGAGCCATTCGGCGAACCGCGCATGCAGATGCGCTCGCCTGGCCTTGGGGACGCTGCTGTAGGCGACTTCGCGCGTAAGCGCGTGCTTGATCCCGTACTCGCGTTCGCCCTCCAGAGCTGATTGAGGCCGTCGTCGTATGAAGCCGCGGCTTTCAAGCATGCGAAAGTCCGGCGTCACATCCGGCAACAGCTCGTAGACCGCGCTTGTCCAGAAGACGCGCCCGATGACGGCGGCCGCCTGGAGCGCTTCCTTCTCCGGCCGATCGAGCAGATCCACACGTGACGCGATAGCCGCGTGCACCGAGTCGGGAATGACGAACGCATCCGGCAGCGGCGCCGCTCTCCACCCCTCGGCCTCTGGCCGAAGCACGCCGCCGTCGATAAGCGCCGCGAGCAACTCTTCGAGAAAGAACGGATTCCCCTCGGCGCGAGCGAGCACCTCCTCCCGGACCGCCGACGGGAGGTCCGCTGCCAGCAGTTCCTGAAGGAGCCGCCGCGAGTCGCGCTGAGTCAAGAGATCGAGTTCGAGCCACGTCCCGCTCTCGGCGAGTCGGGCGTGCAAGCGGTCTGGAAGATCGGGCCGAGCCGTCGCCAGCACCATCAGCGGCGCCTGTAGATCGCTGATGATGCGCTCTACGAGGCCCAGCAGCGGCTCCTCACCCCAGTGCAGATCCTCGAGGATGATCAACAAGGGTCGCTCGCGTCCCAGCTGACCGAGCAGGTCGACCCACGCCTCCTGCAAGCGCTCGCGGGCCACCAGGGGATGGAGGTTTCCTGCGACGTCAAGGCCGAGCGTGAGACCGAGGATCGGCTGGCCTCCGAGCCGTTCGAGCACCGTGGCGGGGTCGTCGCTTTCCAAGAGGTGAAGTGTTGAACGCAGCATCTCGGCAAACGGCGCATAGGTGATCCCGCCATAGGACGGGCAGCGGCCGACGAGCCGCAGGGGCGCTGGAGACTCCCCGTCGAGCCTCTCCCACAGGCGCGAGGCGAGGGCCGTCTTCCCGACGCCCGCCTCTCCAACGATGGTGAGAAGCCGGGGCCTGCCGACCGCAACTGTCTGACGATACGCGTCGAGCAGAGAATCGAGTTCGCCTTCCCTCCCGACAAAAACCCGTGGCAGGTTTCCGAAGCCCCGAGCGCGTCCCTCTTTGAACTCGCGAATGAGGCGGCGACGAACAACGCCGCGGTGTCTTCCCTTTACGTCGACCGTTTCTGCGTCGGAGAATTCGAATGCGCCGAACGCTCCCGACGCCGTGCGCTCGCCAACAATAATTTCCCCGGGTGCGGCGGTCTGCTCAAGCCTTGCGGCGATGTTCACCGCATCGCCGGTAACAAAGGAGCTGCCCTCGCGGGCGCGACCGACGACGACCTCGCCGGTGTTGACGCCGATCCGTAAGGCGAGTTGGTCGCCGAACAGCTCGTGCAGTTTGCGCCGCATCGCCACCCCCGCACGCAGGGCGCGTTCAGCATCGTCCTCGTGTGCGGTCGGTGTGCCGAATGCCGCCATCACGGCATCGCCCACGAACTTCTCGACTGTGCCGCCCGCCGCCTCGACCTCGATCCTCATCGCTTCGTAGAAGCGATCGAGCATCGCCCGCGTCTGTTCGGGATCCTGGGAGCGGCCGAGCTCTGTCGACCCCACTAGGTCAGCGAAGAGGATCGTCGCGATCTTCCGCTCCTCCGTCGGCGACTGAGGCGTGGTGGGAACCCCGCAATGAGGACAGAACCGAGCTTGTTCGGGCATCGAACCTGCACACCGAGCGCAAGCAGTCACGGCCATGAGTCTGACCGACGAATGGCCGGAAGTACACACTGGGTCAGGCAGGTGCGGCGGTTTCCGCACTGCCAAGGGTCCGCCAATACTTCCATCGCGGCTGCCGTACACCGGCACGATCTGCTCGGCGGATTGATCCCCGAGTACCAACGAGCAGCGTGATCGAGTTTGCGCATCCTGCGCGCCCGAAAGGCCGTAATTGGCACGGAAAATCTCGCGGCGCCATCATTTCGCCAAAATCACCGCGTCTGGCTCGCCGTCGGCGAGGGCGAGATAATCGGCCCGAAGGAGGCGGTTCGATGGCTGGAAAGCCACGCGTCGGCGGCGCGGCACTGATCTTGCTTGCCGTTCTGCTGCTCGGCGGCTGCGGCGCGTCGCTGCCTCCTCGGGTGGAACTCTGCGACGTCAAGGTTCCTGGGAAGCCGATCCACCTCCGGAGCGAGGACGGTGTTCTCCTTGCCGGAGCGGCTCTCGGACGGGGCGACCGCGGAGTCGTGTTCGCCAACGGGTGGGGTGCGACCTTCAAGTCGGGCCGCGCCCGTCCGGTGAACTATCAGAGCGCGGGCCCGCGCGGCGGACTTTACTGCGACTGGCTGCTCACGCCGCGTTTCGCCGACGAGCTCATTCGCAGCGGCTTTCAGCTTCTCCTCTTCGACTATCGGGGCACTGGAGGGTCCGACTCGCCGAGCGGCGCGGCCCACGACCGCTATGACCTCGACCTTGCAGCCGCCGTGGATGAGGCGCGTCGTCGGGGCGTGCGTGAGATTGTCCTCGTCGGCGCCTCACTGGGCGGCATCATCGTGATCGCGACGGCTCCTGATCTCGACCCCGAGCCGAGGGCGATCGTCACGCTCTCCGCGTCGGGGTTTGCGGGGACGAACAGCGGCAGGGGCTACGGAAACCTCGACGCCAAGGCCGCCGTCGAGCGCTTGGACGTTCCCCTGCTGCTGGTTACGGCCGAGGGTGACCGGGAGGCCCTAGTGGATGCTCGCGCGCTCAACGCGGCCGCGACGACGGAAACGAAGGAGCTAGTAATCCTGCCGGGGTCCTCGCACGCGACGGCCCTGCTCAGCGACGAGCCGGCCGCGGCCGCAGTCCGTGCACGCCTCGTCGACTTCATCAAGAAGCACACGGCCGGCTGATCAGGCGGAAGCCCAGCGAACGCGTCATACCGCTCGAGGCGTTCGGCGACAGGTTCGCTCACCCACGATTGCGATGGGCGGCCAGGTTCGGAACGTCGCTCGCGGGCGGACGATCGAACGTTCGACTTCGGATCGGCCCGGGGCAGGTGATGTAAGCCGTTTGGTGCGGGTCAACTGGACGTCTGAGGGATGGCTTTCCGGCGTCGGGTCACGCTTATGAGGACTAGGGCCGAGACGCTACGGCGGGGAAGCGTCCGGGGCTCGGGGAGAGCTCCCATTCGTTTCACCCCTGCGGTGCCGCAAGCGCTCGGCCCTACCGCGACCGAGGACAAAGCAAGCTCAGCGCCGATGACGTTCGGTGTGTGCTGAACGACTTCGGGGCGGCAGCGAGATGGACCTACGGCCGCCAGCTATGCGCCAGCGTGCTTTAGCGCCTGGGCAGGAATCCCCCAAACGATCGTGTCGGGTCGCGTCGTTCGTTGATGGTGTTTGCGAGCTGTCTCCGGCTTCGCACGACGGAGAGGCTGGAGGCCGCCCCCCGCGCGAGCCACCCACTGATCAATGAGGAGGGCGTCCGGCTGGGAGATTTCTTTGGCCGCGAGTAACCGGGTGCGATTGATCAAGACGAAGCCGGCGGGGCGGATGCCGAAAGCGAGCCGGTCCGCGTTGCGTAGCAGGCGTTGAATGTGGTCGTCCGTCAATTCCTCGGATCGGCTGTCTGGCGTTTCTTTAGCGCGCGATTCGTGCGACACGGTGACGCCTCCTCAGTGGGACTCGGCGACGTTCACGATCGCGACGCCAGCTGCCCTACTCTTCGACACAACTCATCCTACTCTTGAGTGTCGCACCTCGCGTGCGATCGCATCTCCACGCGGCGTCCAGCTTTGCGAAGACGAGTGCTGTCTGCCACGGTGAAGCGCTTTGCCCATCCGGCGCCAGAAACGAAAACCACCGCCGGCGACGCCTCGCGGTTGGCTCCGACACCGCTGGCGCCGCAGCGCGTAGCGGTTCACGGCTACACGAACGATCAGAAGTAGCACAACGAGAGGAAGCGAAGACTCGGCGAGCGAGCGGCGTTCCGGATCGCCGTGAAACCCTGGCGCGGCCGCGACGAGCAGGAGGAGGGTGGGCAAAGCCGACCAGGCCGAGGGAGATATAGGCAGATCGACGATCGATCAAGCCCGCTTGGCCGAAGAGAAGCGTGAACCGAGGACGAGCAGAAGGTTGCCGACATCGACCCGACAAGCGATCCCCGCACGATCTCGGTCAAGCCGTCGGAGACGGCGACGATCGCAATGATCAACTCCGGCGCGTTACCGAACGTCGCGTTCAGGAAACCCCAATGCCCGGACCGGTGTGGCGCGCCAAGTTGTCCGTCGCCTCCCCGATCAGCCATGAGAGCGGGAGCAGCGCCACGCCCGCAAACACGAACAGCGTCAACTCGCCGACCCCATCGAGCCGATCCAAAACGACCACCAGCGGCCCGAGCAACAGCAGCAGTGTTAGTAGCGCACCGCGAGCAATCTTCCTACTGGCCTTGCGCACAGTCACCCTTCTACGCGACGCCCGAACCCGCTCGCGTGCAGCATCGCGAGCCGCGGCCGAACGGCCCGCTCTTCGTCCACGGCCCGTCTGCCTCCTTAGAGAGCGACATTTTGCGGGGCGCTGTGACGAGAAGGGCGGACGCCGGCGCGCTAAACCTCCCCAGAGTCTCCAGATACGAACGCACGAACGGGCAGAGCGGGACGACATGCAGCCCGCGGGCTCGGATGTCGTCCAGCGCCCCTGCGGCCAGGCGTCAGCGGTCAAGTGCGGTCCTCTGCGGCCCGCGCGAGGCGACGTTTTCCCCCGCTCATCGCTGCTTTCCGCGTCACGATGCCGTTCTCGGCTTGCGGGACGACCGACGTTGCAGGCCGGCGGTCACCGGTTCGATCCCGGTACGCTCCATGAAGACTTAGAAGCCGAGGAGTCGGGCTGACTTGGCTTCCCGCCGTTCGTGCTCGTACGCTTCTAAGCATGCTGTGCCAGGTTTGCGGCGAGGACAACCCTGTACGCGCGCGCTTTTGCCTCGCGTGCGGCTCATCTCTGGCCGAGACCCGACCCACCCAGGCCGAGGAGCGGAAGATCGTCTCCATCCTCTTCGTCGATCTTGTCGGGCACACGTCGCGTTCCGACCGGGCCGACCCGGAGGACGTGCGCGCTCGCCTGAAGCCCTACCACGCTCGCGTCAAAGAGGAGATCAAGCGCTTCGGCGGCACGGTGGAAAAGTTCATCGGCGACGCGGTAATGGCCGTCTTCGGCGCTCCACTCGCACACGAGGACGACGCCGAGCGGGCTGTCCGCTCAGGCCTCACGATCCTCGAGGCGACCGAGGAACTCGGCCTTCCGGTCAGGGCGGCGGTCACGACGGGGGAGGCGGTCGTCTCACTCGGAGCTCGGCCCGAGCGCGGGGAGGGGATCGTCGCCGGCGACGTCGTCAATACAGCCTCGCGTCTTCAGCAGTCCGCCCCCGCCTCTGCGCTGGTCGTCGGCGAGGAGACATACCGCGCCACCCGGAACGTCATCGAATACGTCGAGCTCGAGCCCATTTCAGTGAAAGGCAAGGCCGAGCCCGTCTCGATTTGGCACGCCCGCGGCGCGCGCAGCCGATTCGGCGTGGACGTCGCGGCGGTGGCGACGCCGTTCGTCGGCCGCGAGGCCGAGCTCGGTCTGTTGCAGCAGACGTTCATGCGCACGACTTCGGAATCGCAGATCCAACTGGTCACGATCGTCGGGGAACCCGGAGCCGGGAAGAGCCGTCTCGTCGCGGAGTTCCGCCGCTATGTCGATGGGCTTCCCGACCTCGTGCGCTGGCGGCAGGGCCGGTGCCTTCCGTACGGCGACGGGATTACGTTCTGGGCGCTTGGCGAGATCGTCAAGGCTGAGGCCGGGATTCTCGAGTCCGACACGCCCGATGAGGCGTTGCGCAAGGTTGTGGCCGCGGTCGATCACCTGGCCGAACCCGAGGAGCGAGACTGGCTGACGACGAGGCTCGCGCCGCTGGTCGGGGCTGAAGCGGCAGCCGGGGCGGCGGCTGATCGCTCGGAGGCATTCGCTGCTTGGGTCCGCTTCCTCGAAGCGGCGGCCTCGAGCCACCCGCTCGTCCTGGTCATCGAGGACTTGCACTGGGCCGACTCCGCGATGGCGGAATTCGTCGAACATCTCGTAGACTACGCGACGGAAGTGCCGCTCCTCGTCGTCTGCACGGCGCGGCCCGAGCTCTACGACGCCCAGCCCGGCTGGGCCGGCGGCAAACGCAACTCGACGACGATCTCGCTCCCGCCGCTTTCGTCCGACGACACAGCGCGGCTCGTATCGGCGCTGCTCGCGCAGGCGGTCTTACCGGCCCCGACGCAAGCCGCGCTCCTCGAGCGAGCAGGAGGCAATCCACTTTATGCGGAGGAGTTCGCCCGGATGCTTGCCGATCGCGGGCTCATCCGGCAGCGCGAGCTGGTCGTCGAGCTGCCGGAGGGCTTCGAGGTCGCCGTCCCGGAAACCGTTCACGCGCTCATCGCGGCGCGCATCGATACGCTGCCGCCGGACCGCAAGGCGCTACTCCAGGACGCGGCCGTTGTCGGCAAGGTCTTCTGGTCGGGGGCCGTTGCGACGATCGGCGGCCGGGATGAGAGGAACGTCGCCGAGGGCTTGCATCAGCTCGCCCTGAAAGAGCTCATCCGCCGCGCCCGAAGCTCCTCGGTCGAGGGGCAGAGCGAATATGCGTTCTGGCACGTGCTCGTGCGTGACGTGGCCTACGGCCAGATCCCGCGCGCCGAGCGAGTCAGGAAGCATCACGCCGCCGCGCAATGGATCGAGCAGACTGCGCGCGAGCGCATCGCCGACCACGCTGAACTCCTTGCGTATCACTACGAGCAGGCGCTCGAGCTCGCAGGTGCGGCGGGCATGGAAGAGGAAATCGTGGGGATTCGCCCGCAGGCCGTTCGGTTTCTCGTGCTTGCCGGCGATCGAGCGATCGCCCTCGACCGAGGCCGCGCCGAGGCGTACTACCGCCGCGCAGTTGAGATGCTTGCCGCAGGCTCGGAGCGTGGGATCGCGCTCTCGAAGCTTGCGCAGGCGACTCTTTCCGCCGGTCGCTTCGAGGAAGCGGACGACCTCTTGGAGCAGGCGGTCGAGGATCTCCTCGCGGACGGCAACGTGCTAGCCGCAGGAGAAGCGATAGCGCTTCGGTCCGTGCCCGCCGAGCAGCGCAGCGAGCCAAGGACCGCAGATCGTCTTGTCGCGGAGGCGATCGAGCTGCTGGAGCGCGAGCCGCCGGGGCGGGAGTTGGCGATCGCTTACACGCACGCTGCGCTGAACTTCATGCTGAGCGCCAGGCCCAGCGAGGGCCGTCGCTTCGCCGAAAAGGCGATTCCCCTCGCTGATCGCTTCGGCGTCCACGGAGCAGCGGTGCGTGCGCGCCAGGCCCGAGGTTGCGTTCGATGCATAGCCGGGGAGATGGAGGGGCTCGAAGATCTCGAGGAGGCGCTTCGCCTCGCGCTCGATCTCGGGCTGGGGGTGGAGACGGCCCACGCCTACCAGAATCTCAGCCACATGAGCTGGTACGAGCATGGGCCCGCCCGGGCTATCGAGCTCGCGCGGATGGGGGTGGACTTCGCGGAGAGCCGCGGTATGGGGCAGCAGGCTCACTGGAGCCGTTTCGAGCAGCTGAAGTTCCTGTTCGACCTGGGCGCATGGGACGAGCTCATGCGCATGGGGGAGGAGTTGCTGGCGTGGGAGCGTGAACACGGCGGGACGAGCGTGGGCGCCGCGCGGCTCGCGTATACGGGCCGCGCGCTTTTCCTGCGCGGCGACATCCTGGGTGCGGCGCGGCTGGCGGAGGAGGCGCTCCCGATTGGACGCGCGAGCGAGGACGCGCAGATGCTGGAGCCGGCGCTGACTCTTGCGGCGCTCCTCGAGGAGACGAGTGGAAACTTTGAAACGGCGTTGGCCCTTGTGGACGAGCTGCGCGAGTTGACCGAGGAAGAGCCGATGACACGATCGACGAGCCTTCCCGACGCCGTGCGGATCTGCGTTGCGGCCGGTGCGACACAGTCGGCCGACGACCTTGTCCAGGGAACCAAGAAACCCGCGGCACGAACGCGTCACGCTGTTCGCGCGAGCGAGGCAATCCTCGCCGAGGCGCGTCGGGAGCTCGACGAGGCCATTCGACTCTACAGCGACGTCGCCGAGAGCTGGGCCGAGTACGGCGTCCCGGCCGAACAGGGGCTGGCGCTACTTGGGGTCGGGCGCTGTCTCGTCGAGCGAGGTGAGCCCGTGGCGGGGGCGTCGCGGCTCGCGGAGGCGCGCGACATCTTCGGTCGACTCGGCGCGAAGCGACTCGTCGACGAGACCCACGAACTGCTCACCGAGGCCACGGCGCTGAGCTCGTAGTCGACTTGTTTGGCAGAGCGCGATCGCAGGCTATGCAAGGTGCAGACAGCACCGTGCCTGGATCGACCAAGCGGCAGCGGT
>WNFU01025050.1_pt1 | contig 12198 bp, 11 predicted proteins | sample 5400121 | NCBI WGS metagenome assembly WNFU01 (sample SAMN13153360, study PRJNA577476) | soil metagenome | isolation source: 100 cm soil or saprolite under grassland replicate 1 | place: USA:California | collected 2016-06-15 | reverse complement strand
CGATGGGACGACCTGAAATCGCACCAGCCCTTCTTCGCGCAGATCAACTTTCAGGAAACGCATCGCGTCTTCTCGGCGCCGAAGCGCGCCGACCCGGCCAAGGTCGAGCTACCGTCGTGGACGCCGGACCACCCGGTCGCTCGCGAGGACTGGGCGAAGTATCTCGACTCCGCCATGGAACTCGACCGCAAGATCGGCCTGGTACTGAAACAACTCGAAGCGGATGGCCTTGCGGAAAACACGCTCATCGTGTTTTTCGGAGACAACGGCATGGCGCACGTACGCGGCAAACAGTTCTGCTACGACAGCGGTCTGCACGTGCCGCTGATCATCCGTTGGCCGAAGAGCCATGCCGTTCCGAAACATTTCAAATTGGGCGCCGCGGACGACCGGTTGCTGATGGCCATCGACCTCGCGCCGACCATGCTCGACATCGCCGGCGCGAAGAAGCCCGCGAAGATGCAGGGCGAGATTTTCATCGGATCGCGCGCCGCGAAGCCGCGCCAATACGTCTTCGGCGCGCGGGATCGCTGTGACGAAACGGTCTTCCGCTTCCGCACGGTCCGCGACGCGCGCTATCGCTACATCCGCAATTTCACGCCGGAGCGGCCGTTTCTCCAGGCAAACGAGTACAAGGAAAAGCAGTATCCGGTTTGGAATCTCCTGAAGCAACTCCACGCCGAAGGCAAGCTGACACCCGCGCAAGAGTTCCTCTGCGCGCCGGCGATGCCCAACGAGGAACTTTACGACCTCAAGACCGATCCACACGAGGTGAACAACCTCGCGCGGTCGCCCGAACACCGGGCGACGTTGAACCGGCTCCGTCGGGTGTTGGAACGATGGATCGAGGACACGAGCGATCAGGGCCGCGACCCGGAGCCGGCGGATCTGGCCGCGCGCAAGGGTGTCATGAGGCCAACCACGAATCCGAATGCGGGCTACACGCTCGATGGCGCTCCGCCGGGGGGAGCCCCGAGCAAAGCACCAAACCCCAAGTCCCAATGACCGAACAAACCTCAATTTGAATCTGCACTCCGTCCCGATGGACGGTTCCTGGAGCTTGGGGCCGGGAGCTTTTCCGGAGGAGAATCGCAACTACCGCGTGTGCAGGTGCTGTCGAAACCATTCCGCCGACAGATGCGCCACCTGGTCCAGTGTTCCCACTTCCTGGAAAAGATGAGAAGCGCCGTCGATCACCACGAGCTTCTTTTCGCAACGCAGCCTCGCCAGGGTCTGTTCGTTGAGGTGGAGTACTGGTTTGTCCAGCGATCCAACAATCAGCAGCGTGGGCGAGCTCGCGCGCTGCAGGGTGTCGCCCGCCAGGTCGGGCCGGCCACCGCGGGAAACGACGGCGTCGATGGCGGGGCCGATTTCCGTTGCCGCGGTTAACGCTGCGGCCGCTCCCGTGCTGGCGCCGAAGTATCCCAGCCCGAGGCGGCAGGTCTCGGTCTGGCCGGCGACCCAGCGCGTTGCGTCCACGAGACGTTTGGCCAGCAAACCGATATCAAACCGAAGGCGCGCCGTTCTCAGATCCTCAGTTTCCTCGTCGTGAGTCAGCAGGTCAAACAACAGCGTGCCGAGCCCGGCATCCCGGATGATCCGGGCGACGAATTGATTGCGCGGACTGTGCCGGCTGCTGCCGCTGCCGTGCGCGAACAGCACAATTCCCCGCGCGTTCGGCGGGACGCTCAACTCGCCGTCGAGTCGGGCCGAGCCTGACGGAATCTGAACGTGGTCGCTCATCGCCTGCATTGCTTGACAATTTAGCATATTGCGTATTTCGCGTCCCTCGCGAAAGGATAATTTGCCGTGAGCGGGGTTCCGGATGTGGGATTTATTCGCCCTTTGGGGCTTGGGGATCGCGGCTCGTCCGCAGCAGAAATCCCTCGCCGCCAACGTGGTTGTATTAATGAAATGGGGTGCGGAGTTCTTCCAACACTCCGTGGCCGCTTCGGCGGCACAGCCGTCGCGCGGACGGACGGCCACGCTTGAAATTGGCGGCGTGGCTGCGCTACTGCCACTCACATGTCTCGAAGGTTTTCGGGCGCAGCGCTGGTCTGCGCCGTTTGCGCATTCATTTTCTCCGGCTGTACTCGCTCCGACCTTCCCGCCGACCTCGTCATCATCAACGGCGCCGAACCGGAATCGCTCGATCCCGCGATCGTGACGGGACAGGCAGATGGCCGGGTGGCACTGGCGTTGTTTGAGGGCTTGACGCGCTACAATCCCACCGACGCCGCGCCGGTTCCCGGCGTGGCCGAACGGTGGGACATTTCGCCGGACGGAAAAGTGTATGTGTTCCATCTGCGGAGCAACGCCGCCTGGTCAACCGGAGAGCCAATCACCGCGAACGACTTCGTCTATTCCTGGCGCCGCGCACTCGACCCGGTCACGGCCAGCGAGTACGCCGGACAATTGTTCTACGTCAAGAACGGCGAGGCCTATAACACCGGCAAGATCCAAGACCCGTCCCAGGTCGGTGTAAAGGCCATCGACGACCGCACGCTGCGCGTCGAATTGGCCGCTCCGACGCCATTTTTCCTCGACCTCTGCGCGCTTCAGACGCTCGCTGCCGTCCCGCGTCAGGCCATCGAAAGACACGGTGATCGCTGGCTGATGGTCCCGCCGGTTCCGACGAGCGGCGCGTATCAACTCGTGTACTGGCGCGTCAATGACAAGATCCGATTGCGCAAGAATTCGCGCTACTGGGACGTTGCCAACACGCGGAGCGAGTTGGTCGATCTGCTCCCGTGCATCAACGCGAGCACGGCGTTGAACCTCTACGAGACCGGCGCGGCGGACGTTGTCTGGGACAAGAACCTCGTGCCGGTTGAGCTGCTCGATCTGCTCCTCCGGCGCCCCGACTTTCACAGCTATGATTTCCTGGGCACTTATTTCTATCGCTACAATGTGACGCGAAAACCGTTCGCTGACCCGCGCGTGCGCAAGGCCTTCGCCCTGGTGATCGACAAGAAGCGAATTGTCGAAAAGATCACCAAAGGCGGAGAAAAGATCGCCTCCGGGTTCACCCCGCCCGGCATTCCCGGGTACGAACCGCCGGAAGGCGTCGGATTCGATCCGGAATTGGCGCGCCGGTACTTGGCCGAGGCCGGATTTCCGGATGGGAAAGGGTTCCCTCCTTTTCACTTCCTCTTCGACACCACGTCGAAGCTGCAGGAGCAGATCGCCATCGAGCTCCAGGCCATGTGGCAGCGCGAACTCGGCCTCAAGGCCGACCTCCGCAAGTTGGAGTGGAAGACCTATCTGCGCGCCCAAGGCGAGCTGGACTTTGACCTGTGCCGCAGCAGTTGGATCGGGGATTATAACGATCCGAACACGTTTCTCGACATGTTCATGAGCAACAACGGCAACAACCGCACCGGATGGCGAAGCCCGCAGTACGACCAGTTGTTGCGCGAGGCGAACGCGCAGCTCGATCCGGCAGCGCGCTTTCGAATACTGCAGAACGCCGAAACGTTGCTGGTGCGCGAGGAAGTCCCGATCGTGCCGCTCTACATTTACGCCGGTATCGAGTACTACGATTCAAACCGGGTCCAGGGGATCTTTCCCAACCTCCGCGCGGAGCATCCGTTGCGCGCGATTCGCAAGGTGAACCCGGATTAAGATTAACCTGGAGCTGGAGACGGCAGCGGACTGGTGAAGTGACGCACGACCATGACCTATTTGCTGAAACGCCTCGTCTTTGCGATCCCGCTCATGCTGGGCATCAGCTTTTTGGCGTTTGCCCTGATCCGCATGGCGCCGGGCGGACCGTTCGACAAAGAGCGCGCTCCGGCCGCGCCGGAGATTGAGCGTGCCTTGAAAGCCAAGTATCACCTCGATGAACCTCTGTGGAAACAATACCTCCGGTATCTTGGGGGGCTGATGGAAGGCGATTTCGGTCCGTCGCTCAAATACCGCAGCCATCGGGTCAACGATATTATTGCGCAGGGACTGCCAGTCTCGCTCTCGCTCGGGGTGATGGCTTTTTGCTTCGCCCTCGGGCTCGGCATCCCGCTCGGATTTTATACCGCGACGCGCCAAGGAGAAGGGCGGGCATTCGCGGGGAGCCTGTTGGCTTTGATCGTGATCTGCGTCCCCGCCCTCGTGGTCGGACCAATTCTCGTGATGGTGTTCGCGATCCAGTGGCGTTGGTTTCCGGTGGCGCTCTGGGAAAGTCCGTGGCACGCGGTCCTGCCGACGCTGACGCTGGGGCTCTACTTCGCCGGCCGAATCGCGCGCCTCATGCGCGAGGGGATGTTATCCGTACTGCATGCCCAGTTCATCCGCACGGCGCGGGCGAAAGGACTGAGTGACACGGCAGTGTTCTTCAAGCACGCGTTTCGGCTCGCGGTGCTGCCGGTCGTATCCTATTCGGGACCGTTGCTGGCCGATCTACTGACCGGTTCGTTTGTGGTCGAGAATATTTTTCAGATTCCCGGCATCGGCGTTTCCATGGTCAACAGCACCTTGAGCCGCGACTACCCGATGGTCGTGGGCCTGGTGGTGCTCTACGCTGCGATCCTGATCGTCCTTAACCTGCTGGTGGACCTCTCCTACCGGTTCCTCGATCCGCGCCTGAAGTATGAATGAGCGCCTTCACCTCAGCCCCAACCAGCGGGCCTGGCGCCGATTCCGGTGGAATCAAGTCGCGATGCCGTCAGCGGGATTCCTGGCGGTTGCTGTTGGAGTCGCGCTGATCTGGCCCGTGTTCGGGCACCCGGCCGTGTCGAAATTTCTTCCCCAAGCAATGACCTGGTCGCCGATGGCCTTGTCCGACGCGCAGTTTCAGCCGCCCGACGCGGAGCACTGGTTCGGCACCGACGTTCACGGGCGCGACTTGCTCGGCCGCGTCTGTTTTGGCGCGCGCATCTCGCTTTTGGTGGGAACGGTTGCGGCGGGTGTCAGCCTGGTGATTGGCGTGATCTGGGGCGCGGTGGCGGGTTACGTCGGTGGGCGACTCGATTCGATCATGATGCGGGCCGTCGATATGCTTTATTCGCTGCCGAATATCGTGTTCGTGATCGTGCTCATTTCCACCTTCGAACAGGCGTTTCAAGATTGGCTCACGAGACTTCGGCTCGACATTTCTGCGCGTCTGGTTCTCATCGTACTCGGCCTGGGCGCGATTTCCTGGCTCACCATGGCGCGCATCGTTCGCGGGCAGGTGCTCTCGCTCCGGACGCAAAGTTTCGTTGAAGCCAGCCGCGCTTTGGGAGCCACTCATACCCGAATTCTCTTTCGCCACATCCTTCCGAATGTTTATGGGGTTATTATCACCTACCTGACCCTGACGGTTCCTTCGATCATTCTTTACGAGTCGTTCTTGAGTTTTCTCGGACTCGGCATCCAACCGCCGCAGGCCAGCCTCGGTAACTCCGTCCGGATCTACTGGTGGTTGATTGTCTTTCCCGGAACGTTGCTCGCGTTGACGCTGCTGGCGCTGAGTTTCGTCGGCGACGGTCTGCGCGATGCCTGGGATCCTGCTGAGCAGGCTCAAAGTCTAAAACTCAAAGTTCAAAGCTCAAAGCTCAAGGGAAGCTCCAACCTTTGAACTTCGAACTTCCAGCCTGATTCGGTCAGCGCTTCTTCGACCGGCTCTGGCCAAACGGATTGCTCCGCCGACGCGGCGCAACGGACAGGCGAGTCAAGCATAAGGTTGAGACGCCCGCGTAGATCCCGCCCATCACCAGGTGCAGCAACCACGCGAAGAGCAAACCGACGAGAGTCAAGCGGTGAAAGCTATACAGCAGCATCGCGCCGCTCATCATCACCGCGCCCGGCAGCACGGCGGCGCCTGCCAGGCGCACACAAGCGAACCCGTTCGCAGACCGGTCGGAGTAAAAAGCAATCAGCCGGATCGCCGGCGAGTAGATCAACGACTGCAGGAACCAACCCGTCAACAGGCCCACCACCACGAAGCCAGCAATGCCAATCAGGAGAAACGGACGCCACGCGCCCCACCACGGCAAGGCGTCCGCGCGATTCAGTGAAATGACCCAGCCCCGTGGATAGGGAATGTCGATGTGGCCCAAGAGGAATTTGGTTCTCAGAGCGGTTCGGCCCAGTTCGATTTGCACGTCGGCGCTCTGGCTGATGCGAGTGTCACCATCGAGGTCAACCCGGATCGCCAGAAACGATCCTTCGGCCAGCCGCGCCGGCGAGGCATTGGTCCAGTGCAGTTGTCCTTGGCGTATCTTCCCGGCGTCCGGCAATTCGGCCAGAGCGTTTTCGATTACGGGAAACCAGCCGGTCAACGCGATCCAGGTCGCACTCAAGGCCACGAAGAGCGCAACCATAAATTGAACGAGAAGCAACCGGCCGAAAGAAGCCCGCGCGAATCTTGCTACGCCGCCAAACGTCAGCGGCTGCCAGGCCGGAGCCGGATTCGAGCTTCCCATTTCGAACCGGCAGCATAGGCCGTGGACGAGTTCAATTGAAACGAAATCCGTTTTTCCGTACCGGCCCACTTACCACCCGGCTCATAGCCGGCGGCGTGGTCACGCCTGCGGCTCCGGCCGGGGTTGCGCCGGCTGGTTGCCCGTGGCCGTTTGGGGCGGGACCACGATCACCGGAAGAGGAAACCGAATCTTCATTACGTCGTCCACCAGGACTTCAACGAAATAGACGCCGCCGGTAGCGAATTCGACCTGCGGGAGGACGGTCACGTTGGTGGCGTGATGCGAAGCGTCCTGGAGGGCGAACTTCACCTGTCCTTTCCGCAGCACGGTGGTCTGGTCGGGCGCAATCAGTCGGATGTTCTCCGTGAACTGGCCGAAGCCCGCCGTCCAGCGATTGAACACACAGAGCTTGAACGCCGTGACCGGCACCTGCGGCACCCGCACAAACCCAAGAACGCCGACCAGGATAAAATTGCCGTTCGCTTCGGGGCGGACGTCTTCGCACAAGAGCGCGCATTGCAGATCGGGGAGAATACGGGTTGGATTCATCTTTGTGGTTGAGTGGTTGCGGCGCTACTGCGGGCCGATGCCCCTGCTCCGACTCGGTGGCGGCTCCGCCGAGCCGGTACCAATCGAGTAAGGCTCTGCCAAACGCAAGATTTCAAATCGCGCTCGCTAATGCGCGGACACAGAATTATCGACCATTCTATGCACTAGGTCTGGGTCGCGAGTTCGGCGGCGCGGACCGTGTTTCGCATCAGCATCGCAAGGGTCATCGGGCCGACCCCGCCCGGGTTGGGCGTGATCTTGCCCGCGACGGGCTGGACCCCGGCAAATTCAACGTCGCCCACCAATCGCCAACCGCCCTTGGCGTCCGGGTCTTGGACGCGATTGACGCCCACGTCGATCACCACCGCGCCTGGCTTCACCAGGTCGGCTTTCACGAATTCCGCAGGATGGCCTACATCGGTTTGCCGACGATGTTGCCGCGACCGAGCACGACCACTTCCGCGCCCTCAATCTTGACCTGGGACCGGACCAGCAACTCGTGCACGCCGGCCGGAGTGCAGGGCACGAAACCACTCGGATCGCCGAGCATCAGTTTACCCACGTTCAAGGGATGAAAGCCGTCCACGTCCTTCTCCGGCGAAACCGAGGCGTACACGGTTGCCGGGCTGAGGTGGCGAGGCAGCGGCGCCTGCACGAGAATACCGTGCAGTTTCGCGTCGGCATTCAAGCGGGCGATCAGCTTGAGCAAATCCACTTCGGAAGCCGACTCGGGCAATACCTGCGTGACCGAATGGATACCGAGCCGGGCTCCCACCCGCTCCTTCATCCCGACGTACACTTGCGAAGCGGCATCTTCTCCGACTCGGACAAAGGCCAGACCCGGCTGCACACCACGCTGTTTCAGGGCGCTGATGCGCTCTAAGGTTTCGAGGTGGATCTGCTCGGCAATGGTGCGTCCGTCGATGAGATTTGCGGGCGGCATCACGGGACGAGGCGGATCGCTTCGACTTCGATGATCGGTGTGTTGCGCCAGCGCTCATCGAGCAACTCTTCGCCGGTGATGATGACCTTGCGGCCGGCGAATTGTTTCAGTTTGATCGCCTGGTCCTCGGTGTGCAGGTAATTGATCGTTCGGTGCGTGTCGAGGCTCTCCACTGCGTAATCCGTGGGCGCCTGAATGCTGCGGGAATAGATTACCAGCCCTTCCCGGCTGATCACGCGCTTGGGCAGCGGCTCCGGGGTTTCGGTGGGGGCGGGCGTGGTGGCAACGTCCGGCGGCGCGGCGGCCGGAAGAGGCGCCGGCTGTTCCGGTTTCGCGGTCGGCGTCGCGTCAACAACGGGAGGCGTGGTCGGGTCCGGCTTAATGGACTCGACGGTCTTGGTCGGCTCGGGAGCGGGTGTGGCCTGGGCGAAAGTCGTAGGCGGCGTCGCCTGTTTTTCCAACAGATCGGCCGACACGAAGGCGTACGCGTTCGCCGGAGGTTCGATTTCCATCCAGTTTTCGTTCACTCGGATTTCCTTCACCGGAGTACCGCGCTCGATCCGGCCCAGGATGCTGAATTTTTCACCCGGACCCGCGCGAATGTTGAGGCGTTTGACGTTGACGGTCTTGTTGGTCGTTTCGATGTAGGGCGCATAAACCCAGACGGGCGTATTCGCCGGGAGCGCGATTTTCGCCCACTTGGCCGGCTCGCCTTTCGCGCGCTTCTTGACGTCGATCTCTTCCAGCACGGTCACGGTTTCGCCCTTCTTCAGTCGCGTGATCACTTCGCTCTTTAGATTCGCCTGCCCGCGCACCCTCAGATTGGCCTTCACAATCGCCGTTTCCTCGGCCTGAACGCCAAAACCCATCAGTACGGCCAATGTGCAGGCAGCCCACACCCGTCCTCGATTCGTTTTCATTTCGCTCAGAAGTAGAAGTTTTACTGTCGTTTCTGTCAATGCTCGTGAGAGACGACAGATACGACAGCGGTGGCCCCGGTTGTGTTCGAGCGAAGTGACCGGATTTCCGGCTCGGTGAGCACTCGCCACTTGCCGGCCGGCAAATCCCCCAGCTTGATCCGGTCGATTTGCGTCCGGCGCAGATGCGTCACCTCCAATCCCTGCGTCTCGAACAACCGCCGGACCTCGCGATTCTTGCCCTCCGCCAGCTCGACCTCGACCAGGCTATACGAATTATTGGCGCTTAAGAGCCGCGCCTTCTCCGCCTTCAGCGTCTCGTCTTCATGAAAAACGCCGCGCGTAAACCGAATGAGCATGCCCGGTTCGACTCGTCCTTTGACGGTTACGAGATATTTCTTGCGCGTGCCGTAGCGCGGATGACTCAGCCGAAGGCAGAATTCGCCGTCATTGGTCAGAAAGAGCAATCCTTCCGTGTCGTAGTCGAGCCTGCCGACGGAATACAGGTTGCCCCACTCCCTGGGTAGCAATTCGGCCACCGTGGGTCGGTTGAGGGGATCGCGCCGGGAGCAGACATAGCCACGGGGTTTGTTGAGCGCGACGTAAAGCTTGCGCTTGGTCTTGATCGGCGCCCCGTCCACCGTGACCCGGTCGCGGATCGGTTCCACCTTCGTGCCGAGCTGCCGGACGACGTCGCCGTTCACCTCGACGCGGCCGGCGAGAATGATTTGTTCGCTGGCGCGTCGGGAGGCGATGCCTGCGTCGGCGAGAAATTTTTGCAGGCGAACCATACGAATGTGGAGTGGCGAATACGGAGTGCGGAGCAAACCGGGCCGCGAGTGCCATTCCGCCATCCGCACTCCCCATTCCGCATAGCAATCAGACTTCCGGCTTGGTTTTGCGCAGGCCAGTGACGCGGTCGCCTTCCTTCCACTGGTTACGCTTCTTGAGCAGGGCAACCCGCTCGAAGCGCTTGAGGACGTTGCGTTTTGCGCTGATGGTGCTGACCGCGCGCAGGCTTGAATGTTGTGACATGGATGCGCTAAAGGGTTAAGACGTTACCGTACGTTCCCGCAAAATCGTCCCACACCCGTGACGGCGGGAGGGGACTTGTACCACAGCCCAAACCAATTGCAATCGGTTAATTTGGCGGAAGAACTGGACGCATGTCCGGCAATGTTTTGGGTATGAACGGCAGGACTATCCCGAAGTGGGGTGTGGCCAGGACTTGGAAGAAGGAGCGCGGACACCTTTGTCCGCGCGGGATATGGCGAAATACTTAAAAACTCGCGCATGAGGGCATCCGCGCTCCAATCGCGAGATGCTTGAATCAGCCGTGGGGCGTGCGGGTTCCGTTAAACCCGGACGGATTCGGTTGGAGATTGAAGCCAGAGACAAAAGTGATAGGATCCGCGCAATCCACCGTGGCCGATTTGCATGGTGGGCGAAAGCTCATTCATGAACAGATTCGTTAAGTACCTGATCTGGATTATCGTCGCGCTTTTGGGCGCTTGGGCTTATGCCGTCCTGGCCTTTCGGCGCGCAGAGGCCATCAACTCCGCCTACATCCTGACCGCAGCGCTGTGCAGCTACGCCATCGGGTTTCGCTTCTATTCCAAGTGGATCGCCGCCCGAATTCTCGCCCTGAACGACCGCCGCGCCACGCCCTGCGAGGTCCACGACGACGGCAAGGATTTCGTGAAGACCAACAAGTGGATTGTGTTCGGCCACCATTTCGCGGCGATCTCCGGCCCCGGTCCGCTGGTCGGTCCCGTATTGGCGGCGCAATTTGGTTACCTGCCCGGGACCTTGTGGATTCTGATCGGCGTTGTGCTGGGCGGCGCCGTGCAGGACTTTGTCATTCTGTTCTGCTCGATGCGGCGCAACGGCAAGTCGCTGGCGCAGATGATCCGGGACGAGCTCACCAGCGCCGCGGGCGTCGTCGGTGTCATTGCGATCCTCTCGATCATGATCATTCTGCTGGCGGTCCTCGCGCTCGTGGTGGTGAACGCGCTGGCGAAAAGTCCGTGGGGCGTGTTCACCGTCGGCGCGACCATTCCGATCGCGCTGCTGATGGGCGGGTACCTCCGGTGGCTGCGGACGGGCAAAGTTCTGGAGGCGACCGTCCTGGGCGTGGTGCTGTTGCTTCTCGCCGTAGTGGGCGGGCAATGGGTTTCAGAAAACGCAACGCTCAAGGAGGTTTTTCACCTCAGTGAGCCCACGTTGGCGTGGTCGGTACTCCTCTACGCCTTTGCCGCCAGCGTGCTGCCGGTCTGGCTGCTCCTGGCGCCGCGCGATTACCTCAGCACGTTCATGAAACTCGGCACGATCTTTGTCCTCGCTCTCGGCGTGCTGTTGGTGCTGCCCCGCCTGCAGATGCCCGCCGTGACACGATTCATCGACGGCACGGGGCCCGTGGTGCCCGGAAAGCTCTTTCCGTTCTGCTTCATCACGATCGCCTGCGGCGCCATCAGTGGTTTCCACACGCTCATCTCCAGTGGCATTACGCCCAAGATCATCACGCGGGAGAGCTATGCGCGGCCCGTCGGCTACGGCGCGATGTGCCTGGAAAGCCTGGTCGCCATCATGGCGATGATTGCCGCCTGCACACTCGATCCCGGCGTGTACCTGGCTATGAACATCAAAGTGCCGGGCGCTGACGCCGGGGCAGTGGCCAGCGCCACCGTGGCGAAGGTGAGTGCGTTCGGACCGGAGTTTACGGTGACAGCCGAACGGATGGCACAACTGGCAAGCGACGTTCGGGAGGAAAGCCTTTACGGTCGGACGGGCGGCGCCGCGACCCTGGCCGTAGGCATGGCGAACCTGTTCGCGAAGGCGGTCGGTGAGAAGTGGCTGGCCATCTGGTATCATTTCGCGTTGATGTTTGAGGCCTTGTTCATCCTGACGACGCTCGATGCCGGCACGCGCGTGGGACGTTACCTCTTGCAGGACGCGTTTGGCCGCTTGTGGAAGCCTTTGGGTGAGGTCCGCAGTTTGCCCGCAAATCTTCTGTCCAGTGGGCTGGTAGTCGCTGCCTGGGGCTACTTTCTGATCGCAGCCGTCTATGATCCGGACGGCGGAATCAAGGCGCTGTGGCCGATCTTTGGAATTGCGAACCAGCTCCTCGCCGCGACCGCGCTTTGTCTCGCGACCACCGTGATTTTGAAGATGCAACTCCAGCCGGAACGAGATCCGGTCCAAGGACAAGCGGTAAATGCTTTCCGCCATCCGGCCTTTGCGCTCGTGACTTTCGTGCCACTGGCCTGGCTCCTGATAGTGACGGGAACTGCGGCGGTACAAAAGATCTGGCACTCAAGCCCCGGCATCGGCTTCCTTGCCAAGGCGCGCCAAATTCGCAACGAGCAACTCCCCCTCAGTGAAGCCGCCT
>WNFU01022834.1_pt1 | contig 12198 bp, 7 predicted proteins | sample 5400121 | NCBI WGS metagenome assembly WNFU01 (sample SAMN13153360, study PRJNA577476) | soil metagenome | isolation source: 100 cm soil or saprolite under grassland replicate 1 | place: USA:California | collected 2016-06-15 | reverse complement strand
GGTGACGCCGCACGTGGCCCAGAACAACACCAATCGCAAATCGGCCATCGATGGTCGCACGACGCGCCACGAGGGCTATCAAATCAGTCAACAGAAGCGCAAACGGATCGAAGAGATCTTCGGTTGGCTGAAGACGGTGGGCTTGCTGCGCAAGCTGCGCCATCGCGGCACCGAACGCGTGAACTGGATCTTCATCTTCGCGACGGCCGCTTACAACCTGGTGAGAATGAGGAAGCTGGTGACCGTGTAGGGAGGAGTGTGCCTCGGGGCGCGAAAAGGGCGCTCCACGGAGTAACAATCGCTCAGAATCGCATCGCATAGTCATCTAAACTTCGAAACTAAACCCGAACCGAACCAAAAATGATCACGGCGAAGAGAAAATCGGTCCCAAACATCAGTTTTTCAGTAGCCTGCTAGTGCTGGTGAGACACTTCTGTTCGTGTCTGACAACTCAGGTGGATCTTCTTTCAAGATCGCGCTCATGGTTTCAGCGGCGGATTCACCATGGAAGGCGCGGCGACCGGAAAGCATTTCGTAGAGAATCGCTCCAAACGAAAAGATGTCAGAACGTTGATCAACTGTGAGACCTTTCAATTGTTCGGGCGACATGTAACCGACTGTTCCCATCACAACACCGGGATCTGTATTGACTCGCCGAGTGGGAATGTCTGTTTGGACCTGGTTGCCATCTAGTTGCGTGAGCTTCGCCAACCCAAAATCGAGAATCTTCACACGACCGTCGTTGGTGATGAAGATGTTGTCGGGCTTCAGATCGCGGTGAACAATTCCTTTCTCATGTGCGGCTGCCAAGCCATTCGCGATCTGCAACGCGTAATCCACCGCGCGTCGTTGGCCCAAGGGAGTTCCACCAATGCGCTTGCGCAGTGTTTCGCCTTCCAAGAGTTCAGACACAACGTAAGTCGTCCCATCATGAGCGCCGATGTCGTGAACTACGAGTATGTTTGGGTGGTTGAGTGCGCTCGCAGCACAGGCTTCCTGTTCGAATCGACGTAAGCGGTCAGTGTCGGTATAAAGGTTCGTGGGCAGAACCTTCACCGCAACATCGCGCCCCAACTGAGTATCGCGCCCCTGGTAGACTTCTCCCATGCCGCCTGCTCCAAGCTGTGAGCGGATTTCATAGCGGCCCAGTTTTGTGCCGGAGGCAAGCGTCATTTGAAGTCGCGGATTAGAATCACGTCGCTCGTCTGCGTGCCGCGCGAAAGCGCTAGCTGTTTGCCGTCGCGCGAGAAGTCGAACCAGAAGATCTGGTCGGTCTTGAAGTTTGTCAACTGTTTCGGCGGCCCGCCGTCCAGGGGCAGCGACCAGATGTTAGAGACGCCGTTAATCGTGTCTATGTAGTTCAAGGCGAGCCGCGGAGCAGGCCGGCGTCGGGCGCGGCGACTTGGTGACGCCTGACTCTGATCGGATACCGATATTTTTCGCTTCAAGTCTGCTGTCCAATTTCCAACGGCGGCTATAGTGATGACCTTGACGGTTATTTCTTGAAGTCCGCCGCCCAGTTTACGATGACGTTAATCTGCTGACGCTCCGGTGCTTCCGGCATAGAAGATACGAGGAAGCGTTTGCCGTCGTGCGTTACCGTGTAATATCCGTTGCCAGGGAAGCTCTGGTCGATTGCGAAGACGCGAATCTCGAAAAGCGGTCGGGCCTCTCCGACTTTAAATGTCGGGCCATCCCCGTTCACTTCGACTGCCATTAATTTTCGGTCCGGTGTGTAGTAGTAAAGCTCCTTCCCATCTGCGCGCCATTGCGGTTGTGACCCGCCACCGATCGAGATCGCTAACTTCGCGCCAGTAGCTGGAAAGCTTTCCACATAAACCTGAAACTGCCCCGTCTCGTTCGATATGTAAGCTATCCAGTGGCCGTTTGGCGAAAAACGAGCCTGACCTTCAATGAAAGTTGTTTGCAGCAGCGATGTCGGTTTTCTGTCACCCCCTAAAGTGAGCAAGTACAAATCCAAATTCGTCTTCGGGTTGGTTTGAGAATAGATGATGGATTGCCCATCCGGCGACCACTGTGGGGTGTACTTTAGCTCTGCGGACGAAACCAGCGGCTCCTCCGGCGATGTGCCGTTCAATGTCTTTTGATAAATACCTGTAGCCCCGTTGCGCGTCGAAACGAAGAGGACGCGATCGCCTGAGGGCGACCAGGAAGGGGAACCATCGGGGCTCGGATCCGTGGTTAGCCGTATTTGAGTGCCGCGCTCAAGATCTATCAACCAGATGTCCGGGGCTGTTCCGGTCTGTGGGTCTGAGCGGGTGACCGCAACCTTTTTCTCATCGGGTGATAAAGCGGGCGTGGTGCCGCCGCCCGGAGGTGTGAGAGCACCGAGTTGTTTACCTGTCCGATCAAACCAGACGAGTTGGTTGTTATTAATGCCGCCTGGTCGAAGGAGAAGAACACCGGTTTCGGAGACCGAGAACATAGCGCGACCGGTTATCGGATTCCGTACAGTACGTTCAGCGACGGGAAAGGCGTCGCCGTTGAGTTCTAGCCTGTCAGCGTCAAAACCTTGCGCCATCAGGGTGTTCTCACGAACGAAGAGCACATACCCCGGCGGCGCATACGCCACGCTGGAATGAACTTGCAGTAGCCGCGTGGTGTTCTTCAAGTCGAGTGTGCCGACGTAAATGGCACTATTGTCCGGTTGCGCATTCCTTACGAAAAAGAGGAAGTGGCGACCGTCTGGAAGAAAGTACGGCCAGATGTGTTCAATCTCGTTATTGCTCGGGTCAACCGTCGTAACTTGAACTGGCGTGCCGCCAGTTGCCGGGACACGGTAAAGTCCGCTCGCTATACCACGCGAGAAAACAATCGTTCCGTCGCGGCCCCATGCGCCGCTCCAATTCGAGGGCGCGTCGCAGATTGTCTGCAACGCTCCGCTTGAAACGTCAATTCGTTTGAGCTGACCGTTGGCGAAGAATCCTACAGAGCGACTGTCAGGGGACCAGAATGGCTGAGCGGCACCGTCAGTTCCGACTAGAGGGCGTGCTTCTAACGATCCGATCGCGCGCATCCAGAGAAGCTCTTTGCCGTCACCGGTATTGAGCCGAAAGACCACAAAGCGACCGTCCGGGGAGATTGTGGGAGGACCGACTATTTGCGCCTTTTCGGGCATTGCGATGATGAAGCGCATGACCTCGATCGGCCCCGCATCCGGCCGCTCACGGCGAAAGTATGTCAAGGCGAGAGTAATTGCGGCTATCAGAAGCCCTATTGCTGCCAGCGCCCACGGCAACCACTGGCGCACTCGAAAAGCCCTGGGAACAAATGATTGAGCGGTCGTTGTCTCGTTTGCGACAGCGGAAGAGCCCGAGAGTGCTTCCAGCGCAAACGCGACGTCGCGCGCTGAATGAAAACGTCCTTCCGGGTTCTTCTCGAGACAATGATTGACCAAGCGTTCTAATGCTGGTGAGACACTTCTGTTCGTGTCTGACAACTCAGGCGGATCTTCTTTCAAGATCGCGCTCATCGTCTCTGCCGCCGACTCTCCATGAAAGGCGCGTCTTCCGGAAAGCATCTCATAAAGAATTGCGCCAAAGGAGAAGATGTCCGAACGTTGATCGACCGCACGTCCCTTTAATTGTTCTGGCGACATGTAACCGACTGTTCCCATCACCACACCGGGATCCGTGTCGACTCGCCGTGTTGGGACATCTGTTTGCGACTGGTTGCCGTCCAGTTGAGTTAGCTTTGCCAAACCAAAGTCGAGGATCTTCACCCGGCCATCATTGGTGATGAAGATGTTGTCGGGTTTGAGATCACGATGGATGATTCCTTTCTCATGCGCCGCTGCTAGTCCATTCGCGATCTGCAATGCGTAATCAATAGCGCGGCGTTGGCCCAGGGGAGTTCCAGCAATTCGTTTGCGAAGTGTTTCTCCTTCCAACAGCTCGGAGACAACGTAAGGTGTACCACCATCCGCAGCTATGTCGTGGACCACTAAAATGTTCGGATGGTTCAAGGCACTCGCCGCACACGCTTCTTGCTCAAACCGGCGCAGTCGATCTTGATCGACCGAGAAAGTAGCCGGCAAAACTTTGATCGCAACGTCGCGACCGAGTTGGCTATCGCGTGCACGATACACTTCTCCCATCCCGCCTGCGCCAAGCTTCGAGCGGATTTCGTAACGTCCGAGTTTTGCACCCGCTTCAATCGTCATCGATCATCTGATGGTGGCAGGAAGCTCGTTGGACCATTTCGCAAACGTCATGGTTGTAGACCCATGCGCCGCAGCAGGTCGGCGAAACGTGGGTCGCTGCGTACGGATTCGAAAGGCGGCTCCCATCTGATTCTGGACAACGGACCGGCGCGCGCCTGAAAGTCTTTTTCAAGCCAGATAAAGACCTGGCCCTTGTCCCCGAGTCCCGCGTAAATACCAGCGACATCCTTCCCAAGCGCTTCGCGCCTCTCGTATCTCGCCTGAACTTCTTTGAGCAATTTCAAGGCTTCAGCCTTTTTTCCAGAAATTGCCAGCACGTATCCCAGACTGCTGAAAATCTTCCGATCCCCACCAGCGGCTACAGCTTTCTGTAACGCTGCGATTGCTTCAGAGTTACGCCCCTGCTTGAGGTAGATCCAACCCAATACCTCAAGACCTCTTGGATAGTTTGGATCCAGATCCACGACTCTTTTGACTTCCTCGAGTGCGCGAGTGCTATTACCTTCAAAGAAGAGATAACTCTGCGCGACGTTATAGCCGATAATGAGGGACAGAGGATCGAGCTCTTGAGCGCGTTTGATCTCGAACTTTGCCTCATCAAGTCGGCCCTGGTCACGAAGTTCAAGACTGTACCATTGATGCGCTGTGGGATAGTTCGGACTTAGCTCGATGGCCCGTTTAAACTCGCTCTCAGCTTTTCCCCATTGCCACAAACCAGCGCCATAACACCAACCGAGCGACGCGTGGGCTTCGCCTAATGAAGGATCGAGTTGGAGAGCACGCTCCGCGAAAGCGATGGATTTGGGTACAGTGTCAGTTGTAGAAGCCCCCGCGTATTCGATCAGCAATACGAGGCAATCGGCCAGGCCGACGTAAGCCAAGGCGTAATTCGGGTCCTTGTCCGCGGCTTGCTGAAACTGCTCCATGGCTTTCTTCACATTTTCCGCGGTCCGCTTGTTCCAGTAATACCGGCCTCTTATATACGCCTGATAAGCTTCAGGATTGCTGGTATCGCGCTTCTTCAGCTGCTTCTGCTCTTCGCCGCTAAGCCTGGTACGAAGACGCTCGGATATCTCGCGCGAAATCTCCTGTTGGACAGCCAGCGCGTCGGCGACTTTACGGTTGTACTGTTCTCCCCACAGCTGTTTATTGTCGCGCACGTCTATCAGCGCAGCATTGACCGTCAGGCTGTCCCCGCGTTGCAGAATTCTGCCTGTAAGGATCGCGCGAACGCCTAATTCGTTCCCCGCCGTAATTGCATCGATTTCCTTTGTTTTGTAACGAGCGATAGACGGACTTGGAATCGCGATTCTGATTCACGAACGGTAAGACTGCAATCGAGTCAATGGCGACTGCCGTGGAGCGTAAGTACAGATAAGCTGCGATTGCGATGCTTCCCAGAACGATTGTTGCCAATACTACGGCTGTCGCGAGCTTGTGACGCTTGATTCCGGCAAAGATGTATTCGGCGCTTGATGGCGATGGCGAACGTGGAGTTCCGGTGACCGTAGCCGCGTTGCGTTCCGTCGATGTAACAGTTGCTAATGGAACTGACGTTTCGACTTCCACGGCGCCCTCAAGGTCGCGCCGCACGTCGCGCAGCTCAATGGCGGCTTCTCTGATTGATTGATAGCGGTCGTCCGGATCTTTCGCCAGGCAACGGCGCACGATACGGGTAAGATCAGCCGGTGCTGAAGGATTTAGATCTCTCACCAATCGGGCTGGCGTGTGAACGATCTTGTGTAGCGTGTCGATAGTCGATTCACTTTCGAAGGCGCGTTGCCCCGTCGCTGCTTCATAAAGCAGACAGCCAAACGCGAAAACATCGGAGCGGTGATCAACCGGATGGCCCTGCGCTTGTTCAGGAGACATGTACCCGACAGTACCCATCACGAGTCCTGGTGTAGACAATGGTCGAGACAACACCTCAGTCGTTGCTTCCTCATGCGAGGTCATAGGTTCGGGAGTTAATGGTTCAGTGAGTTTGGCCAATCCAAAGTCGAGAATCTTTGGATAGCCATCACGAGTGATCATTACGTTGTCCGGTTTGAGATCGCGGTGCACGATTCCCGCAGCATGAGCTTTCGTCAAACCCTCGGCTACCTGCTGAAGATAGCGAAGCAGTTTCGGGATCCCGATCCGTTCGCGATGAATCGCCTCGCGAAGCGTTGAGCCGTCCACGTATTCCATGGCGATGAAGTGCATCCCTTCGTGCTCGCCAATCTCATAAATGTGCGCGACGATTCTGATTGCGCGCTAGGTCTGCCGGCAGAATCTTCAATGCGACTCTCCGATCGAGCTTCGCGTCCTGGGCCAAATACACCTCGCCCATCCCGCCTTCGCCGAGCATTGAGCGGATTTCATAGTGGCCCAGTTTTGTTCCGGCTCCGAGACTCATCGCTGTAGGCCGGCCGCGCAGTTGACAACGACTCTAACAGGGTATGTTGATTTCATATCGGCCGAGTGTTGATCCTGGAGTGATGGGCTACGGGACACCGATGCGCTTCGCTAGTTCATCGAAGCGCGGATCGGAGCGAATAGGATCGAACCTTCGCTCAACTTTGATTCGCATGAGATTTAGATCATAAACCTTGTAGGCTTCTTCAAGCCTTTCAAAGGCCTTATCTTTCTCACCAAGGGCGATATAGATAATCCCTATTTGGCCTTCCGACACATATCGGTGCTTGGATAATTCTAGAAGTTCGTTAAGAGCCTTCTGCGCTTCCAGACGTCTGCCAGCAACGGCGTAAGCATATCCGAGTCCCATCAAACCCATCGCTCTACCGTCAGTCAGGTTAAGAACCTTATTGAATTCCTCAATAGACTCGTTATACATCTGCTTTTCAGCGTACGCCTGGCCCAGTCGGTAGTGAGCAAGATTGAAGTTTGGATCTAACTCAACTGTCTTCTTCAATTGTTCGACAGCCTGATCGAGCTGACCGGACACACCAAGAATGCGCCCATACCACGAGTTGATGATCAATGAGGTTGGATCAAGTTCGAGTGCTCGTCTGATCTCAGCTAATGCTTCGGGCATCCTGCCGGGGAAAGTAGACAAAAAGATCGCGTACCAATGGTGCGCCACCGCATAGTTAGGATTAAGTTCGATGGCCCGCTCAAATTCTCTTTCGGCAGCGACCCAATCCCGATCGTAGAAATAGCTAACATGGCCCAACGAGACATGCGGTTCTGCGAGCGATCCATCAAGTTCAATGGACCTAAGCGCGGCAGCTTTGGCTTTTGGCAGCGCCTCGATTGGCGGCATGTCGCCACCGGCTTCGGGCCCGCCGAGTAGTGAGTAGGTATCGGCCAAACCCGCGTATGCAAGAGCGAAGCCAGGGTCACGCTGAATGGCCTGCTCGTAAAACTCAACTGATTTATGCAGCGCTTCCGCCGTTCGTTTGTTCCAGTAGAACCTTCCTCTCATGTAGAGCTGATAAGCTTCATTGTTCTCCGTGTAGTGCTTGGCCAGCCCTTTCTCGTCACCGGATACTTTTAGCTTCAGCTTGTCGACGATCTCACGCGCAATGTCTTGTTGCGTTTCCAGCACCTCTGACATTTTGCGTTCGTACTGCTCGCCCCAAAGCAATTTGTTCTGCCGCACGTCCACGAGCTCAGCACTGATAGTGAGATTGTCTCCGCGCTGCACGATTCGACCCGAGAGGACTGCGTTGACGCCGAGTTTATTTCCAACCGTAACTGGATCGATTTCTTTGTTCTTGTAACTGAAGACCGAGCTGGTAGGACTAACCTTCAGGTTTGGCAACTGCGACAGACGATAAATAAGCGACTCTGCTAACCCATCAGAAAGATACTCAGTGTCCGGTTCCGAGCTTCTGTTCTGGAATGGCAACACGGCTATCGACTCAATCGCGACTTCACTGTTTCGAGCGTGCACGTAAAGGGTTATTCCAACCACAGCCGCCAGAAGAACCATCACTCCAACGCCGGCAGCAATCTTGTGTTGTTTAATTCCGGAGAAAATATATTCGGCACTTGATGCAGCAGGCGCGCTCGCCGAAGACGCAACAGTGGCAGCTGTTCCTGAAGCAGTAGAGAGGGGACCACGCAACTCTGAAGGCACTGTGCGATCCAATTCGGCATCCACCTCGAGTTTGCGTTTCAAGTTACGAAGATCGATTAATAAATCCTTCGCAGTTTGGTATCGCTCCTCACGATCTTTCGTCAACGCCTTGTCGACGATACGCTCTAGTTCAGCTGGAACATCCTTTACATATCGCGTGAGCGGAGCAGGCTCTTTCTGTAGGATGAGAGAAATCGAATCAGTTGCAGTCCCGCCAACAAAAGGACCGGTACCGGTAATCATCTCGTAGAGTACGACGCCAAGACTCCACAGATCAGTTCGTGCATCTACATCGATACCGCGCGCTTGTTCAGGCGACATGTAGTTTGCAGTACCCATGACCGTTCCTTCACGAGTGTTTACCATCGCTTTCGTCGGTGCTTCTGCGTCGCTGGCAAAACCAGCTGGCTCCGCGAGTTTGGCGAGGCCGAAATCGAGCACCTTCACGTACCCATCGCGGCGGACCATGATGTTTTCAGGCTTGATGTCGCGGTGAATGATTCCCGCCGCGTGCGCCGCAGCTAACGCACTCGTTGTTTGGATGGCAATCTCGAGAATCTCATTAAGACTCTGCGCACCGCTGTTAATGCGTTTTCTCAGTGTGTCGCCATCAATAAACTCCGTGGCGATGAACCTGCTATTTCCGGTGGTTCCGATCTCATGAATCGTCAGAATATGTGGGTGATTCAAGGCGGAAGCGGCTTGCGCTTCTTGAATGAACCGACGCAACCGTTGCTCATTCGCAGCGACGGTTTGGTGGAGAATTTTTACTGCTACGGTCCGATTCAACTCGGTATCCAACGCCAGGTAGACTTCACCCATGCCGCCTTCGGCAAGTTTGGAGCGGATTTCATAGCGGCCGAGTTTTGTGCCGGAGGCAAGCGTCATTTGAAGTCGCGGATCAGAATCACGTCGCTTGTCTGGGTGCCGCGTGACAGGGCGAGCTGCTTGCCGTCGCGCGAGAAGTCGAACCAGAAGATCTGGTCGGTCTTGAAGTCGGTCAACTGTACAGGCTTCCCGCCGTCCAGGGGCAGCGACCAGATGTTGGAGACGCCGCCCGTCGTGTCTACGTAGTTCAAGGCGCGGCCGTCTGGCGTCCAGCGCAGACCGGCGGAGATGTTCACGCTGCTCGGGACGTCGAGCACTTTCACAGGGTCGCCGCCCGCGAAGGGGATGATGGCGACCTTGGTGAGCGTGTTCGGTTGATCGTCGCGGTACCAGCAGGCGACGAGGCTGCCGTCGGGCGAGACGGTCGGATTTGATGTCCATTTATCGGTCAACGGCACGGGCTCTCCGCCGTCGATCGAGACCTTCCAGGCCCTCAATGAGCCGGAGCGCGTGGAATTGAAAACCACCCAACGGCCGTCTGGCGAAGATTTCGGGTAGATGTCTCCCGGCCCTCCGGTCAGTTGTTTGAGATTGCCGCCGTCCGTGTGCATGCGCCAGATGGTCCTCCTCAAGAGTTCGCGGTTGGAAGTGAATACAATGTAGCGCCCGTCGGGCGTGACCCATGGGTGGACATTATTAATCGCGTTGGCCGTCAACTGCTTCTGATTCTTTCCGTCTCCGTCCATGATCCAGATGTCATTATGGCCGCTCTCTCGTGAGCCGTAAACTATTCTGCCGTCGGGCATCACTGACAGACCTCTCTGACCGTCATATCTACCGAAAGAAATCTGTTTAGCTCGGCTCGGGTCGCCTTGCGGCGAAACCCAAACGCTTGACGCGCCCTCGGTCTGGACTGTGACCAGCGCGCCCGAATCCGCAGTCAGGCTCATCCGGCTATAGTTATTCAGGTCGTTGGTGATCTTACGCACCTCGCCGTCCGGATAGGAGACGTGCCAGATCTGATTAGTTGGCGTGCCTGACTCGGGCGCGATTACGGCCAAGCCACTACCGTCCGCGAGCCACGCGGCCTGCCCCACGGCCGGCGGCCACGTGTGAGAAGTGACGGGCCTTTCCACCCCGCCCTCTACCTGCACTTCGATCACCGTCGCCGCTGCTCTCCGCGTGTTCGGATCAAAATTAATAACGCCCGACGCGATGAGTTTTCCGTCAGGCGACCAGGACGGCCCGCCATCGCTGAAAGGTTCAGGCACTTTCCGCATGGCGATCTGCCTCTCGCCCGACCCGTCCGCGTTCGCCACGATCAGCGCGGTTTCTCCGCGGAGCAAGTTATTGCGCACGAACGCCAGGCGCGTCCCATCCGGCGAAAGAGAGACGGGAGAGGTGACGTTTTCGAGCACCTTCCGCGAAGCGCCGCCGAGCACCGGTACCTGGTAAAGCGTGCGCCCCGGGCTATTAGTCTGCCCTAGAACGTAAAAGATGTAGTCGCCGTCTTTCGAGAAGGTGATTCCGTTAAGTCCTGTATGGAGGGCGGAACAATCTGCGTATCGCTGGTGGTCACCACCTGCCGTAGCCAGAGGCTCTGCTGGCCGGCATCACTCTTGACGTGCGCGACGTATTTCCCGTCGGGCGAGATGGCCGCGTCCGACGCCTTGCCCGAAGTCGTCACCCGCTGAAGCTTAAGCATGGGCAATGAAGCAGATTTCTTTCCGCCGATAAACTTGTAAAGCCCGATTCCTATTGTCGCAATCACCAAAACGAGCACACCGCCGACGATTCCAGCCGCGACCCGATGTTGTTTGATTCCGCTGATTATGTACTCGGCGCTCGATACTTGAGTTGAAGGCGCGGCAGATGAAAGACTGGTTGATGCGGCGCCCGCGTTGGAAGGATCAGAGTCAGTGATTGGTTGAGGGGAAGCTGTACTCGACAGCGGAACCGTCGTGTCTATTCCCGCGCCCGCTTGTAATTCGCGCCGCACGTCTTTCAACTCAATCGACACGTCCTTGATCGTCTGATATCTCTCTTCTGGATCTTTTGCGAGACACCGACGCACAACCCGCTGCAGATCGGACGGCACGTCGGGATTAAAGTTTGTGATCGGCGGCGGTTGCTCGCGGATGATTTTGTTGAGCGCTTCGATCGGATCCTTTCCCGCAAACGGCTTGTGGTGAGTAATCGCTTCGTAAAGGATGCAGCCGAAAGAAAAAATATCGGACCGATGATCGATTTCGTTTACTTTACCTTGTGCTTGTTCCGGCGACATGTAACCGACCGTACCCACCACTGCGCCCGGTGTGGAGTGTGGCTGCATTACTGCAGTGGCAAGTTGACTTAAGCCCTCTGATACTGGAGAGGTTTGCTGTGGCTCAATCAACTTCGCCAGTCCAAAGTCGAGAATCTTCACATGCCCGTCGCGTGTCGCCATGATATTGTCAGGCTTCAAATCCCGGTAAACAATTCCAGTCGCGTGAGCTTTGGCCAATCCATCAGCCACGTGTTGCAAGTTGCGCAAGAGCTTTGCGAGATCAGTTTGTCTTCTGTGAATTAACTCGCGCAGGGTCAGGCCATCGACGAATTCCATCGCAATAAAGTGAGTGCCGGCGCTTTCGCCAATCTCGTAAATATGTGCGATGTTCGGATGGTTGAGAGCCGCCGCCGCTGTTGCTTCCTGTTTGAATCTACGCATCCGATCTTTATTGGTGACAACATCGGCGGGCAAAACCTTTAAAGCAACTTTGCGATGAAGCTCAGTATCCTCCGCCAGGTACACCTCGCCCATTCCGCCTGCACCAAGCTTCGAGCGGATTTCATACCGACCGAGTTTTGTGCCGCCGTTAATCGCCATTTCCGGAACTCACTTCAGAATATCCACGACTTCCGTCGGACCCTTCTCGGAAATCTCCTGCGCGATCTCCTCCCGCACTGCAAAATGCGGAAGAGTTCCTCGGTAATCATTAGAGACGCTTCGAATATTACAACGCCGGAGGTTTCTGTTAACAGTTAACGGCGACAGGAGAGGTTTTCAACAGTGGGCGTTGGCCCAACGCTCAAGTCCAAAGCCGTGGCGCTGCATCTGGATCTT
>WNFU01008439.1_pt1 | contig 12198 bp, 14 predicted proteins | sample 5400121 | NCBI WGS metagenome assembly WNFU01 (sample SAMN13153360, study PRJNA577476) | soil metagenome | isolation source: 100 cm soil or saprolite under grassland replicate 1 | place: USA:California | collected 2016-06-15 | reverse complement strand
CGCCCCGGCCTCTTCCGCGACCCGCCGCGTCGTGATCCCCGATGCGCCGACCTCGACGAGCAGTCGCTCCGCGGCATCGAGGAGCGCCTGCTCGGTCTCGTATCCGGGGCGAACGGCGACCTTAGACATTCGACTTATGCATTTGACTAAATCCGCGTGCGATTGTCAACCCCAGGCGACCGGGGAGCTCGCGAGGATGGTCGCGGAGGCAGACGACTGGCTCAAAGACTGGGCCGAGAACGTCGGAACCGATCTGGCCTCCGGGATGGCCGAGTCCCCTGGCTGGAACGTCTCGAGGACGGCGTCGTGTACCACACGTACTCGCGCACCGCGCCCGACCGCTTCATGCTCGTTCCCTACTACTCCCAACTGCTCGACCAAATCCCCGACGGGCGGGACGCCGACTTCCCGCTGCGCCGCCATGACGAGTACTGAAGGAGGAAAACGCGAATGACGAAGCACACGACGGGAACGCATGAGGAGTGGCTAGCGGCCCGGCTTGAGCTACTCGAGGCCGAGAAGGAGCTGACCCGTCGCAGCGACGAGCTGGCAAGGCAGCGGCAGCAGCTCCCCTGGGTTCGGATCGACAAGGACTACCGCTTCGATACCGACGAAGGCAACGCTTCGCTGGCGGACCTGTTCGGAGGGCGCTCGCAGCTTCTCATCTACCACTTCATGTTCGGCCCTGAGTACACGGCGGGCTGCCCGGCCTGCTCGGCGATCGCGGATTGCTACAGCGGCTTCGTCGTCCACCTGGAAAATCACGACTTGGCGATGATGGCCGTGTCGCGCGCTCCCATCGCCCACATCCAGGCCTACAAGAGCCGGATGGGGTGGAGCTTTCCGTGGGCGTCCTCGCTCGGGAGCGACTTCAACTTCGACTTCAACGTCTCGTTCACCGAGGAGCAGCAGCGCGCAGGCGACGTGGAATACAACTACCGGTCGATGGACGTGAAGCCGGTCCTGGAAGCGGGCGAAGAAGGCCCTGTCGCCGAGTTCGCGGCCATGGTCGGCACCGACACGGCGACGTACACGCGCGAGGCGCCCGGGATGAGCGCGTTCGCCCGGGAGGACGGTGCCGTCTACCACACCTACTCCGCGTATGCCCGCGGCATGGATGTCCTCTGGGGCATGTACCAGTGGCTCGATCGGGCACCGAAGGGACGCAACGAGACCGGGCCGTGGTTCCGCCGCCGTGACGAGTACGACAAGGGCTAACTATTTGAGCCGGCGCGCGCGTCATGAGAAGATCGGCGAAGTCGAATTCAAGGAGGAACAAGGTGTCTCTGCAGATTGGCGATACGGCGCCCGACTTCGAGGCCGCTACGACTGAGGGACCGATCCGGTTCCACGAGTGGATCGGCGACTCGTGGGCCGTGCTGTTCTCGCATCCGAAGGATTTCACGCCGGTGTGCACGACAGAGCTCGGCTACATGGCCAAGATCAAGCCCGAGTTCGACAAGCGGAACGTCAAGATCATCGGGCTGTCAGTCGATCCGACGGGCGATCACGAGGCATGGGCGCGTGACATCGAGGAGACGCAGGGCGCGGCGCCGAACTACCCGATCATCGGTGACGACGACTTCCGTGTCTCGAAGATGTACGGCATGCTGACCGCCGACGTGTCGGGTGACGCGAAGGCGCGGACACCGGCCGACAACCAGACGGTGCGGAACGTCTTCGTCGTCGGCCCCGACAAGAAGGTCAAGCTGATCCTCGTCTACCCGATGACGACCGGGCGCAACTTCGACGAGGTACTGCGCGTGATCGACTCGCTGCAGTTGACGGCGAAGCACAAGGTCTCGACGCCGGTGAATTGGAAGCAGGGCGAGGACGTGATCATCGCGGGCTCAGTCTCTAACGACGAGGCCAAGGAGTTGTTCGGCGAGTGGAAGGAGCCGAAGCCCTACATCCGCATCGTCGCGCAGCCCGAGGTGGCGACCGATCGCGAGCACGTACCCGCATAACTGACCGAGCTCCGCGAGCTTGCTCGGGGCTAAGCGTGACCGCCTGTTTCAGAAACGGAGGCCGGCACACGCAGCGCGCGCGTTCGCGCGCGAGCCTCGCGCCACCAGATGATCTCGTACGCGTGGAGTGCGATCCAGACGGCGGCTACGAGTGAGAGCGCGACGAGCGCCGGCACGACAACGGCCACAGGCCACAGCAACGCACAGGCGACCGCGGCGACCAAGCGGCCGCCACCGAACGTGCGTGACACACGCACGCGCAGCGCCACGTAGGCGAATAAGTAGAGCGCGGGTCCGCCGCAGAGGCCGAGCGCCGGGATCGTGTCGAGCTCGTCGCCGACATGTGCGAGCGTCGTCTTCATCGCGAATGCGAAGAGGACGATGCCCGCCACCATCGGCAGATGCAGGTAGGTGTAGGCATCGCGCGCGAGGGCGGTGCGCTGCGCGCCGCTTCGGTCGCTGAGCAGCTGCTGGCCGCGGATCTGGAAGAAGTCGAAGTACGCCAACCAGAACGACATCGCCACCACGAGGCCGAGCACGGCGGCGACGATCACGCCGCTGCCGAGTCCGGTGCCCCTCGCCCCGAGGCCGATGGCGATCAAGGACTCGCCGATCGCAATGATCACGATCAGCCCGTGGCGCTCGACGAAGTGCGCGGGTTGGACGCGCCAGCCGCTTATGCCTCCGAGCAGCGGGCCGAACAAGCCGACGGCGACCGCCGCCAGCCAGAGCATCGGCCGCAGCCAGCCGTGGACGAACCCCGCGGCGACGATCAGAGCCGCACCGGCGAGGGCCGAGGGAGCACTCCGCAGGATCGCCGCCAGCAGGTCGCGGTCGCCGCGTGCGGCCAGCGCGTACAGCGTGAGCCACATGACGTTCACGATCAGGAAGGCGACCCCGAAAACGACACCATGGCGGCCGAACACCTCGGGGACGGCCAGCGCGGCGACGAACATCGCCGCCATCGCGACCAGCATCGCCCCCCACACCGCGCCCTCGTCGGGATCGACGGTGTTGGTCAACCAGGCGTAGGCGGCCCATGCCCACCAGAGCGCGGCGAGGATCAGGAGACCGTGCCCGAGCCCACCCCACGTCGGATCATCCGACAGGACCGTCGTGACCTGCGTGAACGCGAAGACGAAGACGAGGTCGAAGAAGAGCTCGAGCGGAGTGACGCGTTGCTCGCGTTCGACGTGCTGCCCACTCGCACGGGCAGTGTCACTATTCACCTCACGTGTTCGTACGGTAGTGGAGGTGAACCACGCCGTTGCCGAAACGGCGTTCGTCCAGCAGCTCGAGCTTCAAGCGGACATTGTCGGGGAGGGACTGATTGCCGCCTCCCACCACGGCGGGCGAGATGAACAGGTGATACTCGTCGACCAACCCAGCCTTGATCGCCTGCGCGGCGAGATCGGGACCGCCCACGGTGATGTCACGTTCCGCTGACGCTTTCATCCGCAGGACCGCTTCAGGGTTGAAGTCCCGCTCGATCCGCGTCCGGGCGCTGGACACCTTCTCCAGCGTCTTGGAATACACGATCTTGTCGGCCTCCTGCCAGATCTCCGCGAAGTCCTGCACGACGGGCGGCTGGTCGGCAAGGGTGTGCGCGGTCTCCCAGTAGACCATCACCTCGTACATCCGGCGCCCGTAGAGATAGGTGCCGACGGGCCGCTCGAGGTCGTTGACGAAGGCGTGCACCTCCCCGTCCGGCTCAGCCCAGTCGAAGTTGCCGTCCTCGTCCGCGACGTAGCCGTCGAGCGACGTGATCGCCGAGTAGATCAGCTTGGCCATCTGAGCATCCTTACCAACCGCGTTACGCGATGGGCGCGGGCTCGACGTGCGGAGTGAGGGAGGCCGGGTCCCGCTCTGGGAAAAACGCCGCTCGGAGCCGCTCCTGCGCGAGTGCGTGTTTCTCGACGACCACGTCCCTTGCTTTCGCGAAGCTGAGGTGAGGCGTGCAGGCGCATGATCACGCCGCAAGCCACGCTCATGGCGACACGTCCCTGAACCGCTCCGCGTTTCAGGCGACGACGCATTGCCTGACCGGCTGCGCGATCGGCGAGGTGCTCGGCATGGTCATCGCGACGGCGCTCGGCTGGGACAACGCTGCTTCGATCGCGATCTCGGTCGCGCTCGCCTTCCCATTTGGCTACTCATTCACGCTCGGTCCTGTGTTGTGCGCGAACGTGCCGTTCCGCCGCGCGGTCGGGCTCGCCTTTGCTTCCGACACGCTGTCGATCACGACGATGGAGATCGTCGACAACGCGTTCATCCTCTTCGTCCCCGGCGCCATCGCGGCTGGACTCGGCGATGCGCTCTTCTGGTGGAGCCTCGGCGTCTCATTCGTGGTTGCCTTCGTCGCGGCATTCCCGGTCAACCGCTGGCTGATCGCCCGCGGCCGCGGCCACGCTGTCGTGCACGAGTTGCACGCGCACTAGCCAACAGACGTCCGTTCCGAGGCTCGCCGGCGCATGACACGGCCTGGACGCGCCCGCGTAAGATCGATCACGAATGGGCACCTGGCCGACTACCAAGGGGAGCTGAGTGATGGGCATCGGCGACTGGTTCAAGCGACTCCGCGCTCGGGAGGACGCCAAAGCGATCGAGCGATTCGAAGAGCGGCGAGCACAGGAACAAGACCTACCCGAGGGAGAACGCTTTCTCGCCGACGAAGACCGCCTCGGGCGTGGGCCAGACGAAGAGATCGTCAAGGGCGAGCTCTGGGGCACTGTCCACACCGACCGAGACGATTCATAGGCGTAGGGTTGCCTCAATCGACAGGGAGGCTCGGATGGCGCTCGCACGTGTTGTGACCTTCGAAGGGGTCAACAAGGACCGGATGGATGAGATGGACCGCGAGATGCGCGAGGGGCAGCCGCCGGAGGGATTCCCGACGACGGAGCTTGTCGTCCTCCACGACCCCGACGCGGAGAAGTCGCTCGTGATCATCTTCTTCGAGACGGAGGACGACTACAAGCGCGGCGACGAGGTGCTGAACGCGATGCCCGCCGGCGACACGCCAGGGCGGCGCACATCGGTGACGAAGTACAACGTGGCGACTCGCATGACGGGCTAAGAGTCTCGACGAGGGCCGGAATGCCCTCGCGATCACGCGCGATACATTTTCTTGTTTCTCCGGTCTGACGAAAGGATCCGAGATCCGAGGGAAATGGAGCGCGATGATGATCGAAGAAGCGCAGCTGGAAGAGGTCGGCTCGGGGCTCGCGCCTGTGAGTCCGGGCTGGTTCGTGGTCAACGTCGGTGATGCGGCGTGGTTGCGAAACGACGCATTCGGGGGTCGGTGCGTGTTCGAGAGCAGCCCGCGCGTACTCGCCGAACGACCCGGCATCGAATCTCAATCATTCGCCGAGATCGGCTTCACGCTGGCGGTGCTCGAGCCCGGAAAGCCGACAGGCATGTATCACGCCGAGTCAAGCCAAGAGGACTTCCTCGTGCTCGCGGGAACGTGCGTGCTGCTGGTCGAAGAGCAAGAGCGGCCGCTCCGCGCCTGGGATTTCGTCCACTGCCCGGCCGGCACCCGCCACACTTTCGTCGGCACCGGCGACCAGCCGTGCGTGATCTTCATGACGGGGGCGCGTCGCGACGGCGACACGATCGTCTACCCGCGCTCGAAGACGGCACGCGCCCGCAACGCCGGCGTCGAGTCCGAGACAGACATGCCCGCCGAGGCATACGCGCCGTTCACGCACTGGCAACTCGGCCGCCCAGAAGCTTGGGCCGATCTGCCGTGGGCCTGACTCCTTATTAATAGGAGCGAGGGGACGGATCGAGAACCAGCGGCGGCCTCGCCTTCTGCGTGAAGTTGAAGTCGTTCGCGAGGTTGCCGAGAATCGGCGCCTGCTCGCGGACGTCCGGACGCGGGTCGGGCCGGCCGTCGGTGCGCGGATCGAGCCGCCGGCCGCCGAGGGAATCGTCCTCGATGAACTTCGCGTAGGCGTCGAAGCTCAGCGTCTGATGGTTGATGTAACTGCGCTTCGCCTCGCAGTTGCGGCTAGCCGGTTGTAGCCAATTCAGACAACAGAGCCGCGGCCCGTTGCCGCCACTGGGCGAGAGGCCACCCACGCCCTCGCGCGGCTACCGCTTCGGCTTTGCTGTGCCGAAAGTCCAGAGGTTTCCCTCGAGATCGCGAGCGCTGTAGCCGCGCTGTGTGCCGTCGAGGGTGTACGCGATTGTCGTGTTCGTCGAGGACATAGCAATCAACGGCGACGGCTCGGGACAGACGATGGTGCGCCGGCGGCTGCACGTCTTCCAATGTCCACGCGCGCCCGCCGTGAGATAGGGCGCGGCGAGAGTAGATGTCGATGCCCGGCGTGCGGTCCTCGCCGGTGAGCTCCTGGGCGGTACCCGACATGTAGACGGCTTGGCCTGTGTTGATGGGGACCGTGGAGTCGAAGATGACGATGCTCACGGCGCCGCGGGCTTCGAGGTTTCGGGAATGTTTGGCGTCCGGTTCGGAGACCCAGAAGAACGCGCGGTAGTCCGTGGATGCGTAGTAGACGGGTGTCACCCATGGCCGGCCGGCCTGATCGACCGTTCCCAGCACCATGTACAGGTTGGCGTCGATGATCGCTCTCGCGATCGCTTCGAGATCGTGTTCGTCCGTCACGGTCGGAGTATCACTGCGACACCGAAGCCGTTTCAGGGATCCTTGCCAGGTCGAGTGCTTCCTTGATCGTGAGCCTGCCGCCGAGCTCGGTGGCTCGGGCGACGTCATCGGCCGAGAGTGCTGCTCTTGCCTTGTCGACGAACTCGCGCCCCGGCGTCTCGTCGGAGTAGACGTTGACGATGCCCTCTTGGTGGGCGTAGACCTCCGCCGCGGCGGCGATCTGTAAAGCCGTTTCGGGCCGGTGCTCGACCGCTTCGGTCGCCGCGAGCCCGATCAGCGAGAGCCCGACTCCACGGACGCTCGCCACATCGGTGTAGGCCTGGACCGAGTCTAGGAAGTGCCGGCGTGCGAGCGCAGCGTCTTCGTGCCGGAGGTGTGTCCAGGCCATCTCGGAGAGGATCCGGGCTTCCTCGGCTCGGTCACCGATCGTTTCGAACGCGGCGAGTGATTGCCGGTAGAGGTCGAGGGCGCCCGACAGGTCACCGCGAATGGCCGCCAGTTGGGCGAGGCCGCCGAGCGACAGGCCGGCTCCTTCCTCGTCGCCGATCCTCTGTTGGATCTCGAGCGCCCGGGAGTACCTCGTCTGGGCGGCGTCGAAGTCGCCGGCGACGGTGTGGAGGATGCCGTCGACGGTCGTGGCAAATCCCTCGCCCCACGTGAAGCCAAGGGAGCGACTTCTCTCGATGCTCTCGCTCGTCCACCTGAGCCCTGCTTCGAGATCGAACCTGATCAGCCCGATGCCTAGGCAGAACGCACCGATACAGAGCTCGCGACCGGCTTCGCATTCGGCGGCGATGCGACATGCCTCGGTCCACTCGTCGTTCGCCCGCTCGACTTGACCCAGCACATCCGACGCCAGTCCCGCCGTGACCAGTGCGCCCGCCCGCCCGACGGTGGGAGAGCTACCGGTGTCGGCGTCGAGGAAGGACGCGGCGTACTCCCGGGCGGTGAGGTTCTTGCCCCGAACGTGCCAGTACAGCCAGAGGTCGCCGCACAGCTGCAGGCCTGTTTCGGCAGCAGCTGCGTCACCGTCGCGCGCCGTCGCCAGGAGCGTGTCGAGCGCGGCCTGGAGGTTGCCGTCATCGGCGATGCCGCGTTCGAGGGATCCGATCTGGTCGGTGCCCTCGATGCCGTCACGGATCGCCCGGCCGAGCTCCGCATAACGGCGGGCATGCCTCAGCGCGACCTCACGCGTTTCGCCCGCGCTCTCGAGGCGCTCGCGCGCGTACTCGCCGATCGTCTGCAGCATCCCGAGCCGGTTGCCCTGGCCGTCCGTCTGCACGAGAGCCTTGTCGACGAGCGACTCCAGCTCGTCGAGGATGTTCTCGCCGCGGTCTGCGCAGACGGCTTCGACGTCCGCGAACGTGCACCCTCCCGCGAAGACGGCGAAGCGCCGGAACAGGCGCTGCTCCGGCTCGACGAGAAGCGAGTGGCTCCAGTCGATCGTTGCGCGCAGTGTCTGCTGCCGCTCGGGAATGTCGCGAGGGCCGGATGTGAGCACCTGGAGGGCGTGGTCGAGTCGCTCGAGGAGCGCCTCCGGAGACAGGAGCCGCAGCCGGGCGGCAGCGAGCTCAAGAGCGAGCGGCAGGCCGTCCAGGCGCCGGCAGACCGCCGCGACGACCTCGGCGTTCTCGGGCGTGAGCTCGAACGAGCCTCTGGTCGTCCTCGCGCGCTCGACGAACAGTGCGATCGCCGGATACGAGATGAGCGACTCGGTCGAGCCCGGATCGGACTGCGGGGGAAGCTCGAGCGGGTCGAGCGGGTACTCCCGCTCGGCGGCGATCTTCAGGAGTGTCCTGCTCGTGGTCACGATCCGCAACCCGGGGCAGCGCTCGATCAAACCGGCCACCTCCGAAGCGGCCGACACGACCTGCTCGAGGTTGTCCAGGAGCAGGAGCGCCTTCTTGTCAGCGATCAGCGCGGCGACGCCTTCGCCGAGCGTCCGTCCCTCGGCTTCCTTCACGTCCAGCGCGTCCGCGAGCGCGGGGAGAAACTGCGCCGGATCGGTGACGTCGGCCAGCGCGATGAACGCGACACCGTCCAGGAACTCGGGCGCGAGCAGCCGGCCGAGCTCGACGACGATGCGCGTCTTTCCGACACCGCCGGGACCCGTGATCGTGACAACCCGATGTTCGTGCGCCAGCTCGACGAGGGACGTCAGGTCGTCGGCGCGGCCGACCAGTGGAGCGGGCGGGTCGGGCAGGTTGCTCGGCAAGCTGGCGAACCGCTCGCCCTTGCCCTCCAGCGCCCCCGGATCCGGCACCACGATGCCTTCGGCAGAGACCGCGTAGAGCTCGAACGGGCGTCCGACGTTCTTGAGCCTGAACCGCCCGAGGCGTACGACGCCGACGTCGCTCCGGTTCTTGACCTGGTCGTAAGCGGAGTCGGACAACATCACGCCGCCCGTCACCGCAAGCGACTCGATCCGGGCGGCGATGTTCACGGCGTCGCCGGTGAGCCGTTGGGGCTCGACGATCACGTCGCCCACGTGGACGCCGATGCGTACCGGTACTTCGTGCGCCGCGAGCTCGCGCTGGATCGCGACTGCGGCGAGCACCGCAGCGAGCGAGCTCGGGAACATGCTCAGGCTGCCATCCCCGAGTCGTTGGACGATCGTCCCGCCGAACGCGTCGTGGTGGGTCTCGAGGGCACTCATGTACCGGTCGCGCTTGTCGAGTCCCAGGCGTTCGTCCGCCTGGATCAGCGCCGTGTACCCGACCATGTCGGTGAACATCACCGCGACAAGCCGACGATCGAGCCGCTCACTCAAGACTCGTCCCTCGGCCCGCCTGGAGGAACGGGAGCATCGGCATTGTGATGACCCTATCGCGGTCTGCCGGAGGGCACTGCGGGGCGGCCCGAAAAATTACCGCGCGCCCGCCGAGCACACCGATGGCGGTAGAGCTGGACGCGCGGCTAAGGGCCGACGGGCTGGAGTCGCCGATCGCCGACAGGCCGGGTCTGGCGTGCGGCGATGGGAAGGCTGAAGCCGACGCGAGCCCCGCCGCCGACGCGATTCTCGGCCCAGATGCGGCCGCCCTGCGCCTCGATCAGACCCCGCGCGATCGCGAGGCCCAGCCCGGCGCGGCCCCCTCGGCGCGTGCGCGCCAGATCCGCGCGCCAGAACCGGTCGAACATCCGCGCCTGAGCCTCCTCCGTGAGGCCATCCCCGGTGTCCTCGACCACGACTTCCAGTTCCTCGCCAACGGGTCTTGCGGTGACGACGACGGAGCCGTCGGAGGGTGTGTGCCGGAGTGCATTGGTGAGCAGGTTGGTGAGGACCCGCTGCACGTGTTGCGGGACGCATCGCACGCCGGGCAGTGGTTCTGCGAGCGCCAACTCCAGCCGCACGCTACGCGCACGCGCGTCTGCCTCGAGGCCCCGGACGCAGGACGTGACGAGCTCACCGAGCGGCGTCTCGCGCAGCTCGAGGGTCAACACTCCGGCGTCAATCTGCGCGAGCTCGAACAGATCGTCGATCAGCGCGCCGAGCGCGGAGGCCTGCTCGCCAAGCGCCGGTAGGTATTCGTCCGGCTCCGCGAGGCCATCTTCGATCGCCTCGAGCATTGCCCGAATCGCGGCAAGCGGCGTACGCAAGTCGTGGCTCGCCCAGGCGACGAGCTGTCGCCGTGCGTCGAAGAGCTGCTCGATGCTCGTCGCCATCTCGTTGAACGACGCGCCGAGCCGGGCGACCTCGCGTGGACCGTCGCTCGGCGCGCGCGCAGCGAGCTCGCCTGCTGCAAGTCGTGCGGCGGCCTGTTCGAGGGAGTGAACGCGACGTGTGATCGACTGACCCAGCAACAGCGCCGCGACGAGCGCCGTCGACGCGGACGCCGCTGCGACCTCGAGCAGCTTGACGTCGTCGTGCATGTGAAACATGACGAGGCCGCCGAGCGTCACCGCCGCGAGCGGGAGTGCGACCGCGACTAGCGCAAGCGCGGCGACCTGGAGCCGCAGGGTGGGCAGCAAGCGCAGCGCGAAGGTGGCTGCGAGACCCGCGGCCAGCGTGCTCAGCGCGACGATGACGGCGAACTCGGTCATGGGTTGAATCGATAGCCGACGCCCCACACGGTCTCGAGGAAGCGCGGCCGCGACGGATCCTCCTCGATCTTCTCGCGCATGCGACGAATGTGAACGGTCACCGTGCCGGTGTCGAGCGCGTTCGTGTATCCCCAGACGCCGTCCATCAGCTGCTCGCGGGAGAAGACGCGGCGCGGATGCGACAGGAGGAACCAGAGCAGATCGAACTCCTTGGCGGTCAGCTTGAGCAGCTCGCCGTCGCGCCGAACTTCGCGGGCGGCCTCATCGACCTCGAACTCACCGAAGACGACGCGCTCGGTCTCGGCAGGAGACGGACGGCTTCGGCGGAGGACGTTGCGAACACGGACTGCGAGCTCGCGCGGGGAGAAAGGCTTGGTCACGTAGTCGTCTGCGCCGAGCTCGAGGCCGACGATCCGATCGGTCTCGTGCCCGCGTGCGGTCAGCATGATCACGGGTAGCTCTGACCGTGAGCGGATCCAGCGGCACAGCTCGAAGCCGTCGGTGCCGGGCAGCATCACGTCCAGCACGACGAGCTCCGGGCTCTCGGCCTCGAGGATCTCTCGCGCCTCGTCGCCGGTTGCCGCCTCGCGCGTTTCGTAGCCGTCACGGCGCAGGTAGCGGACGACGATGTCGCGGACGATCGCCTCGTCGTCGACGACCAGAACGGTTGGCATGAACACATTCTGGCCGTAACGAGACTTTCTCTATCGAGAATTCAGAAATCCGTAAGGATGAAGGGCCGGCACGGTGAGCGTCGCGCCGGCCCTGAGCCTGTCTTAGGAGTGTGGGACGCGAATCACGGGGCACACGAAGCTCTTGATCACCCCGATGTCCGTCGCCGCGCCTCCTGCGATGGCCGCGGCCACCTCCTCGTCGCTGTCCAAGTCTCCGCTGTCGTTCGTGTCGTACTGCGCGACTGCAGCGGCGTAGTTCGCGAACTCCAGTCCGTGCACCTTCCAGCGGCCGCCGTTGTAGCCGGAGTCGCCCGGGGCGGCCGTGGCGACGTTCGGCTGCAGACCGAAGAACTGGTAGATCGTGTCGAAGCTCGAGGCGGGCGCACCGGTCTTCGAGAGATCCGTGGGCGTGTTGACCGTGCGGTACAGCCGGCCGTCGACGTAGAACGCCGGACCGGTCACGCCACCCGATCCGCCGGCCGTCGCTGCCCCCGCGAACGCAACGACCGCGAGCCCTGAAGCGAGTGTTGCCAGTAGGAGACTCCTCATCGTTTTCCTCCTCTGTTCGTTGTGATGCTCGAATTCGGAGAGCCGGATCAGGGTGGCAGCGAAAGCTTGCGCAGCCCTTTCGCGCGGATTACGACGATCTAAAATCTTCAGCCGAGGCCGTGATGCTTAGCACTGTCCGGGTGTGCTGCTGATTGACGTTGGTTGTGTTGTGCGAGTCGCTGCCACTGGACGTTCCCCTGGCCATCCACTTTGAGGATCAACGCGCTCACCGCGCCTGTGTTCTGACTGCTGTCGTAGGTGCTTCCCGCCGCGACGAAGCCACCGTCGCTGGTCTGCCTGATCGCATTGCTGGCGGTCGCGATCCCTCGTATCAAGTAGA